>Ga0335078_10000505_pt1 | contig 60272 bp, 57 predicted proteins | sample Lox_Sample_32_FD_206711 | JGI IMG/M metagenome (GOLD analysis project Ga0335078, IMG submission 206711) | Soil microbial communities from Loxahatchee National Wildlife Refuge, Florida, United States - Lox_Sample_3.2 | ecosystem: Environmental > Terrestrial > Soil > Wetlands | place: USA... | reverse complement strand
GCGGAGACGTTTCCCTCCAAGCTCTCGATGACGCGCATCGGGCTCAGCGCATTCGTGATCATCACGCGGACGAATTCGTCGGTCGACACTTCGCCGATCGTTTGCGTCGGATCTCGATTGGTGATCCCCGCGTTGACGAACAACATGTCGAAGGTTCTGCCGGACAGGCGATCGCGCAGCGCTGCGATTTGGTCGGGCTCGCAGATGTCCAACGTCTCGATCTCGATCCGTCCGATGTGCGCGTCGGCCAAGTCGTGCAGCAACGTCCGACCGCCGGCGCGCACCGTACCGACGACGTTCCATCCCTTCTTCAAGAGCTCGGCCGCCATGGCGTGACCGAGGCCACGTGAAGCGCCGATGAGAAGCGCCTGATGGATCATGCGCGCGACTCTATCCACACGGGCGCGCGAGTGCACGCTGACGTTCGCGGCCAGCGAGAACCCGGGACCGTAGCCGGCCCGTTCCCCAGTCGCCGCGGCTCCACTACCATCGGCTGCGTCATGCCCAGCCAGAAAGAGCGCATCGCGGAGCTCGAGCAGCTCGTTCGAAAATACAAAGACGCTTATTACAACAAGCAGCCACTCGTCTCCGACGCGGCGTACGACGCGCTCGAGGACGAGCTTCGCGATCTCGATCCGGAGAACGCGATCTTCTCGACCGTCGGCGCGCCGGTCTCGAGCGGCGGACCGGCGTCCGTCGCCGGCCCCGTCACGCAATGGGAGAAGGCGCGTCACGCCATCCCGATGGGCTCGCTCAACAAAGTCGTGAACGAAGAGGAGTTCCGTCAGTGGGCGGCGCTCTGCGAGAAGCTCGGACAAGAGAGCAAGCTGCCGCCGATCTCGAAGAACCTCCTCGTCACCGAGAAGCTCGACGGCCTCTCGCTCGCGGTGAACTACGAAAAAGGAAAGATGGTCTCCGCGATCACGCGCGGCGACGGGCTCGTCGGCGAGCTCATCACGCCGAACGCGAAGCGCATGCAAGGCGTCCCGAAGAAGCTGCCCGAGCCGCTCGACGTCTCGATCCGCGGCGAGATCATCTTGAAGCTCTCCGACATGAAGCGGGGCTTTCCCGGTTACAACAGCTCGCCGCGCAACAAAGCGTCCGGCACCGCGAAGCGATACGACGGCGAAGGCTGCGAGTTTCTCAGCGTGATGTTCTACGACATCGAGTTCTCGTCCGGGGGCGACAACGTCGAGCACGCGACCGAGCACGAGAAGTTCAAGCGCCTCGAGAGCTTCGGGCTCATCGTGCCGGAGTTCGAGGTGACGGACCTCGAGGGCGTGTTGAAGATCCAAAAGGAGTATCAGACGAAGAAGCGCGCCTCGCTCGACTACGAAATCGACGGGCTCGTCGTGCGCGCGAACGACGTGCGCTCGGAGAATCTCCTCGGCGAGCTCGGCGGACGACCGCGCGGCGCGATCGCCTACAAGTTCCCTTCGATGGCGAAGATCTCGACGGTGCTCGCGATCCAATGGGACACGGGGCCCACCGGACGCGTGACGCCGATCGCGACCGTCGCGCCCGTCGAGCTCGTCGGCGCGATCGTGCAGTCCGTCGTGCTTCACAACGTGTCGAACGTCGAGCGGCTCGGGATCGGCATCTCGGACGAGGTGCTCGTCTCGCGCCGCAACGACGTCATCCCGCACCTCGAGGAGGTCGTGGTCAAACACGGCACGCGGGCCGAGATCCCGACGACGTGCGCGACGTGCCACGAGAAGCTCACGCGGCGCGGCGAGTACCTCGTGTGCACGAACCTCGCGTGTCGCGCGCTCGTCGAAGGGCGCATCCACAGGTGGGTCGGCGTGCAGGACATTCACGAGTGGGGCGACAAGCTCATCGCGCAGCTGGTCGACGCGAAGCTCGTCTCCGAGCCGAGCGATCTCTACAAGCTGAAGCCCGAGGACATCGCGAAGCTCGAGCGGCGCGGGATGGTCATCGGCAAGAAGGTGATCGACAACCTGCGCGCGAAGCTCCCGCTCTCGCTGCCCATGTTCCTCGCGTCGCTCGGCATCGACGAGTTCGCGCTCGAGACCGCGAAGCTCATCGTGAGCTCGGGCTTCGACACGCTCGAGAAGGTGCAAGCCGCGACGGCGGACGATTTCGCCAAGCTCCGCGGCATGGGCCCGACGCGCGCGAAGGCGGTCGCCGAGGGTCTGCGCGCGCGCAAGGACGAGATCGAGCGGCTGCTCGCCGTCGGCGTCGTGCCCGTCGCGCCGAACGCGGGCGGCGGTCTCGCCGGCAAGACGTTTTGCTTCACCGGCGCGCTCTCGCGCCCGCGAAAGGAATACGAGGACATGGTCGAGCAGCACGGCGGCCAAGTCCTCTCGGGCGTGACGAAGGAGCTCGCCTTCCTCATCATGGCGGATCCAAGCTCGGGATCGAGCAAAGCCGAGAAGGCGCGCAAGTACGGAACGAAGTGCATCGACGAAAAGGCGTTCCTCGAGATCATCGCCGGCGCGGAGGCGGCGCCCGCGAAGGTCGACGGGGCCGCGCCGATCCCAATCGTGTCACGAGCGCTCAAGGACAAGAGCGTGTGCTTCACGGGGGCGCAGCCGCGCAAACGCAGCGAGCTCGAGCAGATGGTGCAAGAGAACGGCGGCACCGTCGTCGATCACGTGAACAAAGGTCTGACGTACCTCGTGATGGCGGACCCGACCTCGAGCTCGACGAAGGCAAAGAAAGCGCGCGAGTACGGAACGAAGTGCATCGACCTCGCGGAGCTCGAGCGAATCATCCGCGACGGATCGTGACGCCGGATCGCGCCGGGAGCGAGAGCCGGTGCAGGAGTTTCGCCTCCCCGTGTAGGTTGCGCGCCTTCGTCGCGACGTGCGGCGTGAAACCACGTTTCGCGTTCGGCATGATCGGTGCAACCGCTTTCGGCGTCACACCATGCCGAACATCTTGCTCGTCGATGATGATCTCAAGGCACGCGCCGTCGTGGCGAAGGTGCTCAGCCGACCACAGCGAACGATCGACGTCGCCACCCACGGCGAAGAGGCGATGGCGTGCATCGCCGAGCGCATGCCGGATCTGATCATCACGGACGTCGTCATGCCGAGGATGAACGGTTGGGCGCTCGTGCGACGCCTCCGCGCGACGCCCGAGACGGCGTTCATTCCCGTGATCTTCATGACCGGTCTCGACACGCCGCAAGATCGCATCCGCGGCTTTCGCATCGGCGCCGACGACTACGTCACGAAGCCCGTGAGCCTCGACGAGCTCGAGCTGCGCGTGGAGAACGTCCTCCACCGCGCGCGCGGCGCGCGCGACGCGTTTCGCAAGGCCGGCCTCTCGGGTGACTTGTCGCAGTTCGGCGTCGCGACGCCGCTCTCGATCCTCGAGCTCGAACGCAAGACCGGCGTGCTCACGCTCGAACAACCGCCGGAGCGCGCCGAGCTCGTCATCGAGCTCGGACGCATCACGCGCGCCGCGATCAAGGACAAACCCGAGCGCAACATCGTCGATACCGTGTGCGAGCTCATCGCGTGGACGAGCGGGCGCTTCTCGTTCGCGGAGCAACCCGTCGAGGCGAGCGAAGGCTCGCACGCGACGACGGCCACCATCCTGCTCGAGGCCGCGCACAAGATGGACGAGCATCAGCCGGCGTGAGGTTCCTCTTCACGCAGGCGAATGGGTCCGAACTTGCTCGGAGCGTAGGCAGCGGGGTTGCGCTCGGCGTAGAACGCGCGGAGCGCGTCCATGTCGGCGCGCACGTCGCCCGTCATCGGGATTGCGCGTCCGAGGCCCGCGCGCTTGCGCGCGAAGTCGAGATAACCCGGGACGACCGGCACGTTCGCGCCGAGCGCGATGTGATAAAAACCGGACTTCCAATATTCCACGCGCGAGCGCGTCCCTTCCGGCGGAATCCCGAGCACGAACGCGTCGCGCCGTCGAAACTCGTCGACCATCTGATCGACGACGTTGCGCGCGCGGCTTCGATCGATGCCCACCGCGCCGAGGCTGCGCATGACGGGCTTGAGCGGTCCTCGCATCCACGTGTCCTTGAGCATCCACTCCATCTCGAGCCCGATGCTGCGAAGAAGCAAGACGAGCAGCAGGCCGTCCCAGTTGCTCGTGTGCGGCACGGCGAGCGCGACGTATTTCTTCTCGGGCGGGACGTCGCCTTCGTACGCCCAACCCGCGAGGCGAAGCGATCGCGTTGCGAGACCGCTGGGCTTCACGGACGTCAGATTTTCCCGGGCACTTGCGCGGCGTGCGCGACGACCCACAGCGCGAGGTGACGCATGCGCCAAGCATGGGCGTTTTTCGACGCCGTGTCGATGGGAGCCGCGTCACGTCGACGAGGGAGTGGTTATGCTGGGCGCGTGGAGTATTTGCTTCTGTTCGGGGCAGGGCTCGCGGGGTTGATCGTGATGATGGTGCTCGGGTTCGCGCACTCGCCGAAGGTGCATCATCATCACGCGCACGGCGCTCGCGCGCTCCCGGTTCGCGCGAGCACCACCGCGAATCTCACCGTCGAGCGCGTGAGCATCGTCGGGCGTGGCATGCGATTCGTCGGACCGCTGCTGTCGCCGCTCACGTGGTTTTCGTGGATGCTCGGCGGCGGCGCGGGCGGATTGATCGCCGTCATCCTCGGCGCGTCCCCGAAGGTCGCGCTGATCTCGGCGATCGCAGGCGCGGTTGGTTTTCAGCTGTTCGTCGTGCGACCGATTTGGAAGATCGTGTTTCACTTCGAGTCGCAGCCCGCGGGAAATCTCGAGGGGTGCATCATGCAAGAGGTCGAGGTGGTCAACGCGTTCAACGCTCGCGGCGAAGGAATCGTCCGCGTGGTCGTCGACGGTCGAAGCGAAGACGTCCTCGCCGTGTTGACAAGAAATGATCCCGACGCCGACACTCGTCCGCGTCGCGGCGATCGACTCCTCATCGAAGACGTCGATCCCAAAACGAACACGTGCATCGTCTCTCGCAAATGAAAGAGCTCATGGACAACAACTGGTTCATTCCCGTCATCGTCGGCGTCGTCATCGTCGGCACGCTGTTCTTCGCGATCGTGATCAGTCGTTTCTTGACGACCGTCCCTGCAGGCGTGATTCGCCTCGTCTCGTGGTATCGCAGCGCGACGCCGCGCATCTACAAAGGTCCGGGCAAGGCGATCGAAGTTCCTCTGCTCACGACGGGCGCCTCGATCCCGAGCCAAGCCATCAACATCGATCTCGACATCACGGATCAAACCGCGGACCGAAACGCGCAGGGCGTGCCGTCGCCGATCAAAGTGAACGTGCAAGCGTCGGCGATCGTCGCGGTGGGCGACACGGACGAAATGATCCTCACGGCGTCCAACCGATTCTTTTCGAAGCGCACCGACGAGCAGCTCTCGACGCTCACCGATCTCCTCACGTCGGCGGGTCGTCGCGCGGTGAACTTGCTCCAGCACGATCAACTCTTCAGCGCGTTCGCGCCGGTGTCGTCGGCGCCGAGCTCGCAGCCGTCCACCGCGCTCGCCGTCGCGCAATCGCAAGCGATCGTGCGCCGCGATCCGGACGCGAACGACGACGAAGACGAAGATCCGCTCGCCGTGATCATCAAGCGTCAGTGCTCGCGCGAGCTCCACGATCTCGGGCTCACGTTCAAGTCGCTCAACATCAAGGTCGTGCTCAGCGAAGTCGCCGACGCGCGCCGCCGTCAAACGGCGATGGAGGCGAAAGCGAACGCCGACATCGTGCAAGCGGAGCAAGAGCGTCGCGCACAAGAGGCGAAGCTCGCCGCGGCGCGCGTCATCAGCGATCGCGAGCGCGATCTCCAACGCACGCGCGCCGACAACGCCGCGCAAGTCGCGCAAGCCGAGGCGCTCCGCCAAGACGCGCTCGCCGTGCAGCGCACCGCGGAGCTCAAGGCGACGCAAATCGCGCAAGCACAAGCCGACGCGGATCGCGCGCGCGTTCAGGCGCAAGGCGAGGCCGACGCCGCACGCGTGCGTCTCATCACGATCGCGCAAGGCGAAGCGGAGCGAACGCGCGTGCTCGCCGCCGCGCAAGCCGAGGCCATTCGCACGATCAACCAAGCGATCGCGCAAGGCGGCGACTCGTACTTGAAGCTGAAGCAGCTCGAGCTCTTGCCCGAAATCGCGCCGCAGATCGCCCAGGCGCTCTCGCAAGCGAGGCTCATCAACATCAGCGGAACGGGGAACGCGGCCGAAGGCGCGACGTCCCAAATCACCGCGGTGCTGCAGACCGTGCTCGCCGCGAACCTGCTGAAGGACGGCCTCGCGAGCTCGAATCAACCGAGCGTGCCGATCGACGAGGAGCCTTCGACGACGAAGTGATCTCGAGGGCGTGCGTGGCGAGGTTCGCGTATGCTGCGGAGATGATCAGGAAAATCTCGCTCATCATCCTCGCGATCGCGTTGAGCGCGTGCGCCGCTCGCAACGCCAATTCGAGTGGCGACACGCAGCTCGGGCCGCGCAACCTTTCGCACTGACCACAGCGCCAGTCAGCGCGACGCGACGTACAAGTGCCCGGCGCTGAGAACCACGCCGCCCGCGACGCGCTCGCGATGTGTCACCCTACGACGATGAAGCACGTGGTGCATCGTCCGGACCCGCCGCGCGACGAGCCGAAGCCCAAGCTCTCACGCGAGGAGGTGCAAGCGCTGCTCGCCGTGACGAAGACACAGGGCGGCGCGTGGGGTCGCACCGCGCGCCGCGGAGGACTCGCGCTCGTGCCGACCGCGCTGCTCTCCACGCTTCTCGATGTCTTCCTCGGCTGGTGGTCGATTCCCGTCGTGATCGCGCTCGCGATCCTCTGGACCGCGCAACCTCTCGTTCGCCAAGCGCGCGACGGCTGGACCTAGCGGACTCGATCTTCGATCGCGTTCGGCTTCATGGCGGCGCTCGTCGTGCTGGGCGTGCCGCGCCCGGATCGCGCGGGACGGGCGCGCCGCTTCGCTGACCATTGCGATCCCCTCGCGTCCACGCCTACCCTCTTCTTCTTCTGCGGAGGCCCCCTTGAGCGCGAACGCCAACGACACGCTGTGCATCAACACGATCCGCACGCTCGCGATGGACGCGGTGCAACAAGCGAATTCCGGTCACCCGGGGACGCCGATGGCCATGGCGCCCGTCGCGTACGCGCTGTGGCAGAACGTGCTTCGGTTCGATCCGCAGGATCCGATTTGGCCGAACCGCGATCGCTTCATTCTCTCCGCGGGGCACGCGTCGACCCTCCTCTACGCGATGCTCCACCTCACGAAGACGCGCGCGGTGAATCCCGAGTACGAGAAGCTCGATCAGCCGACGGTGACGCTCGACGATCTCAAGCGCTTTCGTCAGCTCGACTCGAAGTGTCCGGGGCACCCCGAGTACCGCTGGACGAGCGGCGTCGAGACGACGACGGGCCCGCTCGGTCAGGGCGTCGCGACGAGCGTCGGGATGGCGATCGCCGAGCGTTGGATGAAGTCCTACTTCGATCGACCGGGCTTTTCGATGATCGACTACGACGTCTACGCGCTCGCGGGCGACGGCTGCATGATGGAGGGGATTTCGGGCGAGGCCGCGTCGATCGCGGGGCACCTCGGGCTCTCGAACCTCTGCTGGATCTACGACAACAACCACATCACGATCGAAGGCAACACGGCGCTCGCGTTCACCGAGGACATCGCCTCGCGCTTCATGGGTTACGGGTGGAACGTGCTGCGCGTCGGCGACGCGAACGATCTCGATCTGCTCGCCCGCGCGTTCAAGACGTTCAAGCAGACGAAGGATCGTCCCACGCTGATCATCGTCGACAGCCACATCGCGTACGGCGCGCCGAACAAACAGGACACCAGCGCGGCGCACGGCGAGCCCCTCGGCGAAGACGAGATCAAAGCGACGAAGAAAAATTACGGCTGGCCCGAGGACGCGAAGTTCCTCGTGCCGGACGGCGTGTACGCGCACTTCGAGAGCGGCATCGGCGCGCGCGGCAAGAAGCTCCGATCGGAGTGGATGGCGCGCTTCGAGGAGTACAAATCGAAGTTTCCGGATCTCGCCGATCACCTTCAGCGCATTCAAAAGCGCGAGCTGCCCGCGGGATGGGACAAAGACATCCCCGTGTTCCCCGCGGACACCAAAGGCATCGCGAGCCGCGACTCGTCCGGCAAAGTGGAGAACGCGATCGCGAAGAACGTCCCGTGGCTCATCGGAGGGTCGGCGGATCTCGCGCCGTCGACGAAGACGCGCCTCACGTTCGAAGGCGCGGGCGACTTCCAGCGCGACACGCCGCAAGGACGCAACCTGCATTTCGGCGTCCGCGAGCACGCGATGGGCGCGATCTTGAACGGCCTCGCGCTCTCGAAGATGCGCCCGTTCGGATCGGGCTTTCTGATCTTCAGCGACTACATGCGCGCGCCGATTCGATTGAGCGCGATCATGGAGCTGCCGGTGATCTTCGTCTTCACGCACGACTCGATCGGCGTCGGTGAAGACGGGCCCACGCACCAACCCATCGAGCAGCTCGCGTCGCTCCGCGCGATCCCCGGCATCGTCACGCTGCGCCCGGGTGACGCGAACGAAGTCGCCGAGACGTGGCGGTGGATCGTGCAGCAGAAGCACACGCCGAGCATCCTCGTGCTCAGCCGCCAGAACCTTCCGACGCTCGATCGCACGAAGTACGCGCCCGCGAGCAACACCACGAAGGGCGCTTACGTGCTCGCGAGCGCGGACAAACCGGACGTGATTCTCATCGGCACGGGGAGCGAGGTCGGGCTCGTCGTCGCGGCGTACGAAGCGCTCACGAAAGACGGCGTAAAGGCGCGCGTCGTGTCGATGCCTTCGTGGGAATTGTTCGAGGCGCAGAGCGAAGAATACAAAGAGAGCGTCTTGCCCGACGCGATCCGCGCGCGCGTCACCGTGGAGCAAGCGTCGCGCTTCGGTTGGGAGCGCTACGCGGGCCGCACCGGCGCGATGATCGGCATGCTCGGATTCGGCGCGTCCGCGCCGCTCAAGGATCTCCAAGTGAAGTTCGGATTCACGCTCGACAACGTCGTGAAGGCCGCGAAGGACCAGATCGCGAGGAACAAAAAGTGACCGACCACACCGAAAGCTTGATGCCCGATTACGTCGATCCCACGCCGGACGTCGGCGCGCCGCCGTGCACGATGGTGATCTTCGGCGCGACGGGCGATCTCACGAAGCGAAAGCTCGTGCCGTCGCTGATGAACCTCGCGAAGGACGGATTGCTCGACGCGTCGTTCGCCGTGATCGGCGTCGCGATCCAACCGATGAGCGACGAGGAGTTCCGCAAGAAGGTCGAGAGCGACATCGCGGAGCTCGATCCCGAGGTTCTCCAGTTCGACAACTGGAAGTGGTTCAAGAAGCGCATCTACTACGTCGGCGGAGATTTCGCGGACCCGAAGACGTACGCGGCGCTCAAGGGGAAGATGGAGGAGGTCGACGCGAAGCATCAGACGAAGAAGAACGCGTTCTTCTACCTCGCGACCGCGCCGTCGTTCTTCGGTCGCGTCACCGACAAGCTCGGCGAGGCGGGCCTCACGCAGGAGAACGGATTTTTCCGCCGCGTCATCATCGAGAAGCCCTTCGGCCACGATCTCCCGAGCGCGCGCTCTCTCAACCAAGAGCTCCGCAAGACGCTCCGCGAAGATCAGATCTACCGAATCGATCACTACCTCGGAAAAGAGACCGTGCAGAACATCATGGTGCTCCGTTTCGCGAACGCGATCTTCGAGCCGGTCTGGAACTCGAACTACATCGATCACGTTCAGATCACGGTGGCAGAGACGCTCGGCGTCGAGCACCGCGGCGGCTACTACGACACCGCCGGCGCGCTCCGCGACATGGTGCCGAACCACATGATGCAGCTCCTCTCGCTCATCGCGATGGAACCGCCTATCTCCTTTGCGGCCGACGAGATCCGCGACGAGCAAGTCAAAGTGCTCCGCGCGATTCAGCCCATTCCGCTGAACGAAGTCGGTCACCGCGCGGTTCGCGGACAGTACGGAGCGGGCGGGGCGAACGGCGTGTTCCTCCCCGACTACCGCAGCGAAGAGGGCGTGCCGAAGAACTCGACGACGAACACGTTCGTCGCGATGAAGCTCGATCTCGACAACTGGCGCTGGGCGGGCGTGCCGTTTTATCTCCGCACCGGCAAGCGCCTCAAAGAGCGCAGCACGCAGATCGTGATCCAATTCAAGAAGCCGCCGTTCCTCTTGTTCCGCAAGACGCGCGTCGACGGGCTCTTGCCGAATCAAGTCGTGCTCAACATCCAACCCGACGAAGGCCTCGCGGTGCGCTTCGGCGCGAAGGTGCCGGGCACGATCATGAACATCGGGACGGTGAAGATGTCGTTCGAGTACGAGGACTACTTCCACAAGCAGCGCTCCACCGGTTACGAGCGCCTCATGTTCGATTGCATGCTCGGCGACGCGACGCTCTTCCAGCGCGCCGACATGGTGGAAGCGGGATGGGCGGTGATCGCGCCGGTTCAAGAAGCGTGGGGCTCGGGCGGCAAGGTGCCGACGTACTCCGCGGGATCGTGGGGACCTGCCGAAGCGACCGCGCTCATGGCGCGCGACGACCGCGAGTGGAACGAGATCAGCGAAGAGAACCGAATCCATACGATCGCGCCGCCGGCGCCCAAGAAATAAGGAGATTGCGATGCAGCTCGGAATGATCGGCCTCGGACGAATGGGCGCGAACATGGTTCGCCGTTTGATGAAGGCGGGCCACAAGTGCGTCGTGTACGACGTGACGCCCGCGGCGGTGGACGCGCTCGCCAAGGAAGGCGCGACGGGAGCGAAATCGATCGACGACTTCGTCTCCAAGCTCGACAAGCCGCGCGCGATTTGGCTCATGGTGCCCGCCGCGTACGTCGACTCGACGATCGCAGAGCTCGTCCCGAAGCTCGAGAAGGGCGACATCCTCATCGACGGCGGCAACTCGTACTACCGCGACGACGTCGACCGTCAGCAGAAGCTCCAGCCGAAGGGCATCCACTACCTCGACGTGGGAACGAGCGGCGGCGTCTACGGACTCGAGCGCGGCTACTGTCTCATGATCGGCGGCGACAACGACGCGGTCGCGCGGCTCGATCCGATCTTCAAGACGCTCGCGCCGGGGATGGGCGACGCGCCGCGCACGCCGGGCCGCGAGAAGATGGGAGGAACTGCCGAGCAGGGATATCTGCACTGCGGGCCGTCGGGCGCGGGCCACTTCGTGAAGATGGTCCACAACGGCATCGAGTACGGAATCATGCAAGCGTACGCCGAGGGTCTGAACGTCATTCGCAACTCGAACATCGGCAAGAAGACGCACGAGAAGGACGCGGAGACGACGCCGCTGCGCGATCCGCAGTACTTCCAATACGACATGAACGTCGCCGACATCGCGGAGGTGTGGCGCCGCGGGAGCGTCGTCGCGTCGTGGCTGCTCGATCTCACCGCGCAAGCGCTCGCCGAGAGCCCGACGCTCGATGGTTTCTCCGGAAAGGTCTCGGACTCGGGCGAGGGACGCTGGACGGTGCTCGCCGCCGTCGAAGAGGGCGTGCCGACGCACGTGCTCTCCGCGTCGCTTTATTCGCGCTTCGACTCGCGCGGCAACGCCGACTTCCAAAACAAAGTCCTCTCGGCGATGCGCAAAGCCTTCGGTGGTCACCACGAAAAGAAATAACGAGGGGCACATGTCGATCACGCTGTATTGGTCCCCGCGTTCGAGCGCGACGCGCATTCTCTGGGCGCTCGAAGAGCTCGGCGTGCCCTTCGAGAAGGTGCGCGTCGACATTCAAGCGGGCGACCAGAAGAAGCCCGCGTACCTCGCGCTCAACCCGAACGGCAAAGTCCCGCTCGTCGTCGACGACGGCGTGCCCGTGTTCGAATCGATCGCGATCTTGATCCACCTCGGCCAGCGCTACGGGCAAGACAAAGGACTCTGGCCGAGCATCGGATCGAAGGTGCACGGCGAAGCGCTCGCGTGGATCGTGTGGAGCGGCGTCACGCTTCAACCGACGATGTTCCGCTACATGCTCAACACGCAAGAGCGCTTCCCCGCCGAGGCGCGCAACGCGAAGCAAGCGGAGATCGCGAAGGCGGAGCTCGACAAGCTCGTCGCGATCGTCGAAGCGCACCTCGCCAAATCGCCTTATTTCGTGGGCGATTCGTTTTCGTACGTCGATCTCGCGCTCGCGAGCGCGATGGGCTTTTGGAAGATGAGCGGGCACGATTTCTCCGCGCACCCGCACGTCGCGAAATGGCTCGAGGCGTGTCAATCGCGGCCCGCCTTCAAAGCGGCCATGAGCGCGCAATGAACGACGACAAGAAGAAGCCCACCGTGCGCTGCCCGAAGTGCGACGCGATCGTCGCCATCGACGCGAAGGCCGAGCGCGATCACGTCGCCACGTGCCCGAACGGTCATCGCGTCGAGCTCGTGAAGATGATCGATTAGCGACCGTGGATGACGCGAGCCTTCTCGCTGCGATCGCGGCGCGCCCCGACGACGACGCGCCGCGTCTCGTGTACGCCGACGCGCTCCTCGAGCGCGGCGATCCGCGGGGCGAGCTCATTCAAGTGCAGTGCGCGCTCGCGAAGCTCGACGAGGACGACGCGCGACGCAAGGCGCTCGCGGCGCGCGAGGCCGCGCTCCTCGAAGCGCACGGCGGAGCGTGGACCGCGTCGCCCGTGGGTGATGTTCGCCTCGCGCTCGAGCGCGGAATGGTCGAGCGCGCGATCGGTGAGCCCGACGTGCTCGCTGCGAACGCGGCGCTGCTCATCCGCGCGCTGCCCACGCTGCGGTCGTTCGAGCTCGATCTTCGATCGTATGGGCTCGATCAAGCCGAAGCGCTCGACGCGTTCGTTCGCTCGCCCGCGATGGATGTCGCGCGCTCGCTCACGATTTCGTCGCCCATCGCGAGGCGTCGAACGCCTCTCGCGCCTTTTCTCGCGGCCGCGGCAAACGTGCAGGCGCTCTCTTTCGACGGCGCCGGTTTGATGCGCGACGACTTCGACGCGCTCGTCGCCGCTCCGTGTCTCGCGCACCTTCGCGTCTTGTGCTTCTCGAACGCGCGCCTCGGAAAGAACGCGAGCGCACCGCTCGCGCGCGCGACGTTCCCGCTCGAGCGATTCGTGTTCCCCTCGTTTCACGCGGGACCGGCGCTCGGCGAGGCGCTCGCCGCCGCTCCCGCGTTCGCGCAGCTCCGCGAGCTCGTCGTGCCCGGAAACGAGATCGGCGCGAAGGCCCTCGACGCGATCGTCCGCGCGAAGCGGTTGTCGACCGTCGAGACGCTCGATCTGCGATCGAACGCGCTCGACGCGAAGAGCGTCGCCGGGCTCTTCGACGATCGCGTTCTCCCGCGCGTTCGCAAGCTCTTCTTGGGCGGCAACGCGATCGGCGACGACACCGCGCGCGCGATCGCGCGATGGCCGGGCGCGTCGCGGCTCGAGAAGCTCCACCTCGGCTCGACGAAGCTCGGCGATCGCGGGGCGCTCGCCCTCGCGCGGTCACCGCACCTCGCGACCCTGCGTTCGCTCGTGTTGAGCTTCGTGAAGCTGAAAGCCGCGACGAAAGACGCGCTCGTCGCGTCACCGACGCTCGCGCGCGCGCGCATCTACGTCGGGAACGCGTTCCTCGCGCGCGCGGCGCGTTAGAGCAGCGACGCCTTCGCGGCGAGCTCCGCGCGCGAACGAATTCCCAATTTTCGGAACACGCTCTGCAGCTGGTTCGCGACGGTGCGCACCGAGCAGTGGCGCGCCTCGGCGATCTCGTTGTTCGATTTTCCGCCGAGCGCGAGGAGCGCGACCTCGCGCTCCGCGGACGTGAGCTCGGTGGTCTTGTCCGCGTCTTCGACGTCGAACGAAATGATCGCCACGGTCTGTTGATCGCCGGAATACTCGACGCGGAGGTTCTTCGGCGGCTCGCCTTTCTTCTCGTCGTCCTCTCCGCCCATCACGATTTCCCTGCCCTCGCGCGCCACACGCGAATCAATTCGACGCGCGTCTTCGCGCCGAGCTTCGCGCCCGACGTCGACAAATGCATCGCGACGGTCGACGGCGCGATCCCGAGCTCGTACGCGATGAGCTTGTTCGAGTGACCCTGCGCCGCGTACGCGACGACCTGCGCCTCGCGCGGCGAGAGCTCGCCGAACGCTTGGACCTGCGGATCGTTTCGCACCGCGACGATGTAGCGCTTGCCGTCGTGATCGAAGTGATCGAGCAGCGTCCACCGACCCGAGACGAGCGCCTTCCACGCTTCGACCGCGCCCGGCGGATCCGCGTGACGCGAGCTCCCGCGCGCGCGCTGCATCGACTTCGCCGCGTCCTTCAGCGCGGTGAGCGACGCGTCCGTCGACTCGCTGATCTGTTCGATGCGCCCGCCGGGCGTGAGCACCGCGTCGGCTTCGTCGGGTGACGTCGAACGGCGCGCGCGGCGAAGGCGCATCCCGGCCGCCATGTGCGCGGCGACGCGGCTCCACGCGGTGGCCTCCGCGCGCCGCACGCCGGTCACCTCCGCGAGCGGCGCGCCCACGAGACACCCGAGCATCTTCGCGTTCGGTCCGGTCGGAGGCTCGGTCGCCGCGACGCTCATGAAGTCCACGATGCCGAGCGGCGCGAGGAAGCGTTGGTGCACGTCGAGCTCGCGCATCTGCCTCCCCATCTGAAGACGCGTCGACATCGTGGAGCACGTCGCGCGCCCGCCCACCGCGGCCGTCGCGTCTTTGATGAAGCGGTACGTGATCTCGCTCGACACCTCGGCCTCGAGCATCCGGAGCGCTTCGACGGATCCTTGCGGCGTACCGCGCGCGACGGGCGACGAGACGTGCACGCGATCTCCGTCGAGCTCGTAGAACATCCCGCAGGTCCCGAGCCCGCGATCGAGCCCCGCGCGCGCCGCGCGGTCGACCAGGCGCGCGAGCCACGTGCCGTCGTCGCCGTCGAGGCGATACGCAGCCTCGATCACGCTCACGAGATCGCCGTGGGGCCCAGCCATGACGCCCAACGATAACACGCGCGTGACGAACGAGCCGCACCGCGGCTCTAGGCATTTCGCCGCAAAATCCTAGTCAGTTCGACTAGAGATGAGCTGCGCATGTCACCGCAAGTCCGCGAGCTCAGCGACCTCGTCATTCGATGGGTCCACCTCATCGCGGGCATCATGTGGATCGGCAATTCGCTCCTCTTCAACTGGCTCGACCGCAATTTGGAGCGACCGCCGGGCTCGCCGCCAAGTTACCAAGGTAACATTTGGCTCCTCCACAGCGGCGCGTTCTACGACGTCGACAAGAAGCTCCTCCGCCCGAACGAGATGCCCGCGAAGCTCCACTGGTTCAAGTGGCAGAACTTCACGACGTGGGCGAGCGGGATTTGTCTCTTGTTCGTCGTGTACTACGCGGGCGGCGCGTCGCTCCTCGTCGATCCGAGCGTGCGCGATCTCGGCGCTCCCCTCGCGATCGCAATCAGCGTCACGTTCATCGTCGTGTCGTGGTTCTACTACGACGTCCTCTGGATCTCGCCGCTCCGCAAGACGCCGGTCGTCGCGGCGGCGCTCTCGTTCCTCTACGTGGGCGCCGCGGCGTTCGCGCTGACGAAGATCTTCAGCGGGCGCGCGGCGTACATCCACGTGGGCGTGATCCTCGGCACGCTCATGACGGGCAACGTGTGGTTCGTGATCGTGCCGTCGCAGAAGGAGCTCGTCGCGGCCACGAAAGAAGGACGCGAGCAGGACGCCGCGATCTCGCTCCGCGCGAAGGAGCGCTCCATCCACAACAACTACATGACGTTCCCGCTGCTGTTCTTGATGATCAGCAATCACTTTCCGAGCACGTACGGCGGCCGTCACGCGTGGGTCGTCTTGTTCGTGATCGCGATCGGCGGCGCGCTCGTGCGCCGCTTGATGAACGTGCGCTTCCACTACGCGGGGTGGCTCCCGGTCGCCGCGTTCGTCGTCGTCGCGACCATCGCGTCGCTCTTCTTCCTCACGCGACCCGAGACGCACGAGAGCACGGGCGCGAAGGAGAAGGTCCCGTTCCACACGGTGGAGGGCATCGTGCACGAGCGGTGCGCGCCGTGTCACTCGCGCCACCCGACGGACGACGTGTGGAAGACCGCGCCGACCGGCGTGATGTTCGACACGCCGGAGCAAATCCAGAGGCTCGCGCCGCGCATCAAAGAGCGCGCGGTGATCCTCCGCACGATGCCGCTGCAAAACAAAACGGGGATCACGCAGAGCGAGCGCGACGTGCTCGGCGATTGGATCGATCAGGGCGCCGCGCTCGACTGACGGGCGAGACAAAACAAACGCGGCCCGATCCTCGAGGAATCAGGCCGCTTTTGCGTGCACGATACAGCGATTACTTCTTCACGGGCGGCGGCGTCGCGCCCTTCGTCCCTGCGGCTGCCGGGAGCTTCGCGGGCACGCCGAACGCGTTCGCGAACTCGAGGCGGCTGCCCCAACGTCCGGCCCAGGCGATCTTGCCGTCGTGGTTGAACTTGAAGACCTCGGCGAGGTGCACCGTGCCGGACTTGCCGCTCGACTTCACCGAGCCGAGATCGCCCTTCATCGTGCCGCTCATCTCGACCTCGGCGATCACGTAGTCGCCGATCGCCATCACGCTCGTCGGGTTCATCTTCACGTCGGGGAAGGTCGTCGTGAGCTCCTTGAACGCCTTCTTCGCGGCGTCCTTTCCCTTCGCGTCTTCGGGGCGCGTGTAGTCGGCGTGGACGACGTCGTCGGAGATGCCCGCGACGTACGCTTTGTCGTCCTTCTTCTCGAACGTGCCGAGCCACGCGCGGAGCGCCGCCTCGTTCTTCGACTCGACGGCGTTGTCGCCCGTCGAGATCTGCTCGAGCGTGACCGTCGGGATCGCTTCGACGTTGCGGTGCCTGAGCTTCGCGTCGCCGAACCCGAGGTGCCCGAGCATCGCGGCGTGATCGTGATAGAGGTGCTCCTTCATGATCAGGCCGTCGTCGTTGAACCAGAGGACGCTGAGGTAGCGGCCGCCGATTTTCTTGTTCGTCGCGGGGTGACCCATGAAGTCGCCCGTGTGCGTTCCGGTCATCACGCCTTCGATGATGACCTCGTTGCCTTTCATGTACGTGCGCGTCGGCGTGAGCTTCACGTCGGGAAATCCGGTGAAGAGCGACGCGAGGTTCTTTTGGATGTCGTCTTTGTTGTGCTCGACGAATCCTTGGCTGCTCGGCTCGGCGAACGTCGCGTCGTTCGAGTAAGCTGCGGCGCATTTCGCGGCGTCGTGCGCGGCGAGCGCGGCGCCGAAATCGCCGAGCGTCTTCTTGATCAGATCGGCGAGCGGGGGCTTCGGCGGCGGCGCGACGACGACCGTCGTCGCCGTGGCCGACGGCGTGGGCGGCGTGGCCGACGTGGTGGTCGTGGGCGTGGTGTTGGGGTTCGTGGCGTTGTCGCCACCGCCACATCCGAACGCCGCGACGAGGCCGCCGAGGCAGAGAACCTTTAACAAACCGAGGTTGCGCATGCGATCTCCTTGATCGAGGTGGCCGCTTGCGTCGATCGGATCGACGTCGTTGTCAAGCTTCATCGACACGCGGACATCGTCTGCGCGGGCCGCGCGAGAGGATCGCGATCGATCGCGGCGCGCGCGTCGACGATCTTCGCGACGATGAGCGCGTCGAGGTTCGCCGACTTGTAGCGCCTCTCGGTTCCTCCGCAGCTCGTGATCGGATCGCCGGCGCCGCGCGACGTCGGCCCGCGCAGGACGAACATCTCCGTGCCTCCCGTGAGCTGCGCGAGTTGGCGAAAGACGAGCTGACCGTACGTGTCCATGCCCGATGCAGCGACGGTGAAGATTTGGATCCCGTCGTGCGCGGCGCGCAGCGCGTCGTCGGCGTAGCGCGGCTCGAGCGCGTCGGTGTGCGGAGGCGCGTCGCCGATGACGAACAAGAGGCGCGCCGCGGCGTCGGGATTCCACGCGAGCGACGCGATCGCCTCGTGCACGCCTTCGTTGACTGCCTCGGGAAAATCGCCGCCGCCCTCCGCGCTGAGCGACGCGATCCTCGTCGCGAAGCGCGGCAGATCCCCGCTCATCGGAAAGACGCGCGTGACGTACTCGTCGCCGTGGTCTTTGTACTCGACGAGCCCGACGCGAACGTTCGCGACGCGCGACGCGACGCGCAAGAGCGTCGCCTTCACGGCGTCGATCTCTTCCGCCATCGAGCCCGTCGTGTCCAGCGCGAACGCGACGTCGATCGTCGCGCGCGGCGCGTCGCGCGGCTCGCGTCCGTCGAGCGTGACGAGCGCGTCGGGCGCGACGAGCGAGACGATCTTCCTCGCCGCGTTTCCTCCGCACCGCATGCTCACGGTGAGCGCGTCGCCGACGAGACCCTCCGCGCGCGGAAAGAGCAGCGCGCGCCCGCTCGAGAGCGTGCGGAGCGCGGTCGTGTTGTTTTGCGCGTCGGTCGCGACGATCGCGCAGTTCGGCAGCGCCCTTCCCCGCGCGTCGCGCGCGACGATCACGCGCCGTACGGACACGTCGAGCGTTTGGATCGGTTCGCGCGTCGTCGCGACGAGCCGGCGAAAGTCCGCGAACGCCGCGTTGTCGTCCCACTCCCCTGCGCGAAACGGTGCTGCGGTCGCTTGCTCGACGTGCGCGGGCGCCGACGCGCGCGGCGCACCCCCGCCGCGTCCGCCGTCGTTCGAAACCTCGAGGGCCGCGCCGAAACCAATCACACCGAAGACCGCGACCGGCTCGTTCGGTGCGTCGCGCGTCGCGGTCGCGCGACCCATCGCGCCCTCTTCGCCTTTCGCGCGCGCTCCGAATCCTTCGGCCGGCGCGGACTCTTCGCGCGCGTCGACGTGAACCGAGAGGAGCCGCGCGATGAGCGCGCGGCGCGCGGCGCTCTCGGCGGCGAGATCCACGGGCATGACGCGCGACACGCCGAGCGCAATCGCGTGGAGCGCGAAGGACGCGGCGAGCACGGAGAGCGCAGCGCGGAGGCGCGGTCGAAAGCGGAACGCGCCGCGCTTCGTCACGTCGAACGCGCGCACGCGCAGATCCCCGCAGACGAGCGTGCCGTCGTCTTCGCGCGCGAACTCGCCGTCCGCGCCGCGCATCACGTCGCGCGGACGAATCGGCTCACGCACGCGCCCCGCAAAGACGACGCAATCGTTCCACGTCGCGACGACCTCGAGCACCATGCGGGTGAGACACGTCGCGCGCGAGGGAGTTCCCTCAACGCGCGAGGAGCGCGTCGACCGCGTCGATCGCAGCGTTCTTCCGCGCGGCCCAATCGCCCGACGCGACGACGAATCGCCGCCCGCGGCGTTCGAGCTCGCGCTTGGTCGCTTCGAAGAACTCCGCGCGTCGATCGGGCGCGTAGCGCACCGCGTCCGCGACGAACGGCACGTCGGGCGCCGTGAGCACGTAGAGATCGTGCGACTGCGACGCGGCGAAGGTCTCGAGCTCGTCGTCGTGCCCGCCGAAGAGATGATCGCTCCAAAGAAGCGTCGAGAGCGCGTCGGTGTCCGCGACGAGGACGCGCTCCGCGTTCGGCGCGAGCGCGATCTCCGACGCGATTTGTCCGCGCGCGATGCGCGCCATGTCGGCGCGCGCGAGCGGCGCGACGTGTCCGTCGTTTGCGCGCGGCGCGAGCAGCGCGCGCGCGTACTCGGGCACCCACGTCGTCCCGAAGTGCGCGGCGAGCGCCGCGGCGAGCGTGGACTTCCCCGTCGACTCCGGTCCGACGACGCAAACGCGACGAACGAAATGCGGACGCACGCACCGCGGAATGAATCGCCAATGCCTCATCGGCTCCTCGCGGATCGCGGTGCCGCTCACGGGAAGCGCCGCGCGCGCGAGATCGACCGGCACGAACGACGCGCCGAGCTCCTTCGCGAGCCGCTCGCCGTACGCTTCCGACGCGAACACGAAGTCCGGCTTGGGCGCGACGCGCAGCAAGCTCTCGCGCCAGATGTCCCAGAACTTCGGGTGCTCGTGCGGCTCTTGCGGATTTTCGTCGGTGAGGTGAACGACGTTCGCGTTCGGAAACATCTCGCGCATCCACGCGAAGCGCAGCGCGCCTGGAATCGGCTCGCGCGCGAGCGTCCCGACGACGACGGTGAGCTCGTCGACGTACGCGCGCGCGAAGTCGACGAGGTACACGTGCCCGAGGTGCGGCGGCATGAATTTTCCGAGCACGAGCCCGCGCGTCACGCGAGCACCTCGGCGACGATCGCAGGGAGCACGTCGGAGGCGCGCGGACACGCGATTCCCGCGCGCGCGAGATCGTCGAGCGTGCCCCGTGCGCCGAGGTCGACGGCGGTCGCTTCGAAGAGATCGAACGCGCGGGACGCGTCGTCGTTCGTCAGCGCGCGAATCGCGGCGAGCGCGAGCGCGGGGATGTCGTCGCGCGCGAACGCGCGTGCGCGAAACGCGTCGATGGAGACGCGCTCGATCGGCGCGCCCGCGAGCGCCATCGCGCGCGCGAGATCGTCGAGCGACGCCGCGCGGGCGTTCGCGACGTGACGAACGCGCGGAGGCTCCCCGCTCGTGACGAAGCGCGCGACGGCGTTCGCGGCGAAAGTCGCGTCGGTCACGTCGAAGCGCAGCGCGTCGTCCTGCGGAAGACACCCGAGCGAGCGCGCGGCGAGCACGAACGCGCCGAACAGATCGCGTCCGCGGGCGGCGCGCGTCGGCAGGAGCAAGCCGAGTCGCGTCACGTGCGCACCGCGCACCGCGGCCTCCGCCGCCCACTTCGACTGCGCGTAACCACCCGCGACGACGCGCGCGGCGCGCAGATCCAACGTCTCGTCGAAGCGCCGCCCGCTGCGCGCGAGATCGCTCGACGCGAACACCGAGAGCGTCGAGACGTGGAAGAGCGACTTGGGCGCGCCCGCGCGCGCGAAATCCGCCGCGTGGCACGCGCCGAGCACGTTCGTGGCACGCAGCGCGGCGTAGGTCGCGGTGAGCCGAAGATCGGCGGCGCAGTGGACGATCGCGTCGTGCTCGCGCGCGAGCGCGTCGAAGCGCGCGCCGAGGCCGAATCGATCGAGCGCGACGTCGCCCGCGATCGCGCGCACGCGCGGCAGCTCCCCGCACGCACGCGCGACGCGATCGAGCGCGGCGGCGTCGTCGTGGGCGCGCACGAGGCACGTCACGGACGCGCCCCGCTCGACGAGCGCGCGCACGAGTCGGGGGCCGAGCGTGCCCGTCGCACCCGTGACGAACACCGCGCGCGCGGCGCGCGGCTCGCGTGGCACGTCGCGCGCGAGGCGCGCCACGTCGCGCGCGAGGTGCTCGGTGCTCGCGCCGCGGACGTCGCGACACGCGGCGACGCGTCGCGCCGTGCGCTCGTTCGCGATCGTCTCCGGAGAAAGAATCACGCCGCGCGCGTCGGCCGCTGCGCACGCCGCGAGCAGCGCGAGCGAATCCGCGCCGCACGCGACGAAGTCCTCGTCGACGCCGAACGACGCGCGCTCGAGCGCGCTCGCGAACGCCGACGCGACTCGCGCTTCGAGATCGCTCGCGTCGTCTTCGCGCGACGCCTCGACGCGCGACTCGAGCTCCGCATAGCTCACCTTGCCGCTCGCCGTGCGCGGCAGCGCGCGCACCGCGGTGAAGCGCGCGGGCACGATCCACTTCGGCACGCTCGACGCGAGACGCGCGCGCACGCGGTCGAGCGCATCGATCGCGCCCGGCTCGCGCAGCACGACGAACGCGTGAAGCGCGCGCCCCACGGCGGCGACGGCCGCGTCGATCACGTCCGCGTCGTCGCGAAGGCGCGCTTCGATTTCCTCCGGCTCGACGCGCACGCCCGCGATCTTCACCTGCCGGTCGAGGCGACCGACGATCTCGAGCTCGCCGTCTTCGCGCGCGCGAACGCGATCGCCGGTTCGGTAGAAGCGCACGCCGTCGCGCACGACGAAGCGCTTCATGGTCTCGTTGTCCAAAGCGGCGTAGCCGCGCGCGAGGCAACTGCCCGCGATGAGAAGCTCTTCGTCTTCGACGCGGTACGTGACGTGCGCGAGCGGCGTCCCGATGCGCGCGCCGTGACGGTCGCTCGCGCGACACACGTGAAGGCTCGTGCACACCGTCGCCTCCGTCGGACCGTACACGTTCACGAGTCGCGCGCGCCGCGCGACGCGTTCGACGACGCGCGCCGCGCACGCCTCGCCGCCGATCACGATCGTGCGCAACGACTTCGGAAGGTCGTCGCACAAAAGCGCGAGGAGAGCCGGAGGGAGATCCGCGTGCGTCACGCCGAGCGCGTCGAGCTTCGCGGCGAACTCGCGCGGCGCGAGCGCGCCGTCCACGATCACGATCGTCGCGCCCGAGAGCAACGCGGTTCCGACGTCGGACATCGACGCGTCGAAGAGCGGCGAGAGCATCCAAAGCGCGCGCGCGCCGTGCGCGAGATCGAACGCGGCGATTTGCGCGTCGAGCATCGGCACGATCCCCGCGTGCGTCACGAGCACCCCCTTCGGTGCGCCCGTCGTGCCGGACGTGAAGACGACGTACGCGAGGTCTTCTTCACGCGCGCGGCGCGCGCCCGCGGGCGGCGCGTCGAGCGGCAGGTCCCCGGCGTCTCCGAGGAGCGCGGCGTCGAGCACGGCGCGCACGTTTGACGCGCGTTCCATCGTCTCGGCGCGCTCGCGCGGGAGCTCCGAGGTGATCACGACGAACGCCGCGCCCGCGAACCACGCGCCGAGCATCCCCGTGACGATCGCGATGCGATCGTCCGCGCGAATCGCGACGACGTCCTCGGGTCCGATGCCGCGCGCGCGGAGGTGACCGCCGATCGCGCGCGCGCGCGCCGCGAGCTCCGCGTACGTCACGCGCCGAGCTCCGTGCTCGATCGCGATCGACGCGCCGAAGCGCGCCGCGATCGCGGCAAAGCGCTCGACGAACGTCACGACGCCTCCCGCGTGTACCGGTCGAGCACGTCACCGCGCGACGCGTTGTCGTCGTCCGGCGCGCCCACCCCGCGCGAGACGTCGTCGAGGTCCACGAATCGAACGTCGATCGAAAATCGCGTCGTGCGCGTTTCGTTGCGCGTCGTGCCGTGAAGATGCGCCGCCGCAAACGCGATGACCTCGCCCGCGCGCGCACGTACGAAGTACGGCTCGCCCGGCGGCGTCGCGAGCGCGCGCGGATACGGCATGTCCGACGGGCGCGCAGCTTGAAACTCGAAGCGAGCGGGGTCGAACGTGTGCGAGTCGTTGTCGACCTTCACGCCGAACGCGCTCGGCCAAAGCGCGAACGAGTCGCGCGCGTCCACGTCGAAGAGCGGGATCCACGCGTTCACCTGCGCGCGCGGGCTGCCGTACCACGTGTCGCGGTGCACGTAGAATGCTCGTCGTGCCGCGTCGATCCGGTGCATGCCCGGCGTGATCACGCGAAGGCGCGTCGCGTCGTGCGCGAGCTTCGCGCGCGAAAAGCCGAGCGCGACCGCGAGCGCGACGGAGGCCGCGCGGATCGCCGGATCGAACGCGATGACGGTGCGCGCCTTCGTCGTGCGCTCCCACAGCGCGCCCGCCGGCAGCGTTTCGTGGATCGCGCGAAGCGCGTCGTCGTCGCATTCGTAAATCGCGCGCAACCGCGCGAGCGCGGCGCGCGCGAGCACGGTCGACTCCGCGCTCGACGCGAGCGTGAGGATCTCGCCGCGGAAAATCGCCGCGCGATCGATCACGGGTCCTCCAATCCGTACGCGCGCCCGAGGAGGGTCGCGGTCATCGCGAGCATGAGCGGCGGCTCCCACGCGGGGCGCTCGCTCGCGGAGACCACGGCGACGCGATCGAGCGCGCTTCGCACGGCGCGCGCGTCGAAAAACGACGGGAGGTCGCCGGAGCGAAGCCAGTCGCCGACGGCGTCCATTCGACCCACGGCGGGCGGCGCGAGCAATGGGTGCTTGCGCCGCGCGACGACTTCTTCCGGCAGCGCGTCGCGCATCGCGTCGCGCAAAATGAATTTCTCGACGTCGCCGCGAATCTTGTCGGACGTCGGCACGCGTCGCGCGACCTCGAAGAATCGGTGGTCGAGAAACGGCACCCGCCCTTCGACGGCGTGTGCCATCTCCGTTCCGTCGCCGAGCGTGCGCAAGATGTATCCCGCGAGGGCGAGCTTGCTCCACGCGTACGCCGATTGGTCGACGCGATCGCGATCGCGCATCTGTTCGACGTCGAGCGACGCGAGGATCTCCCCGTACGGATCGCGCGACGCGTAGCGCGCGGAGAAATCGCGCGACACGAGCGACGACGCGCGGAGCCCGAGACCCGCCTTCGCGAGCACGAAGCTCGGAACGAAGCCGAGAGCGCGCGAGAACGCGCTCGCGTCCAGCGTCGCGCCTTCGGGCATCATCAAACCGGCCGATGCGCGATTGCGGCGCGCGAGATCGGCGTCGCTCGCGCCACGCTCGACGAGCAAATCGCGACGAAAGTGCGGATACCCGGCGAGCACTTCGTCCGCGCCTTCGCCGGTGAGCAGCACCTTGAAGCCGGCGCGGTTCACCTCGCGGGCGAGGAGCCACTTCGCGGGAAGATGAAAGTTGATCGCGAGACCTTCGCTCTGCGCGACCGCGCACGGCAGCGCGTCGAGGAGCTCGCGCGAAGACGCGCGCACGACGTGGAGCGTCGCGCCGAGCGCGCGCGCCGTGCGCGCCGCGAGCGCGCTCTCGTCGTACGCGTCGTCGTCGAACGCGATGGAGAAACAATCGAGCGCGTGGCGACGCCGTGCAGCCAACGCAGCGACGGCGCTCGAATCGATGCCTCCGCTCAGCGCGCACGCGACGCGATCACCCGGCGCGCGCATCCGCACGCGCACCGCGTCGTCGAGCGCCGCGCGAAGCTCGTCGGATCGCACGGTGCGGTCGCGCTCCGCGGCGCGCGGCAAGTCGAAGTCCCAATACCGCGCGAGGCGCTCGCCGCGCGCGTCGGCGACGAAGAGAAATCCCGGCGGGACCTGCCGTACGCCCGCGAACATCGTGCGATCGGGCGTCGTGTATTGCGCGGACGTCGCGAGCCACAGCGAGTCCGCGTCCCACGCGCGGCGCGCGCCGAGCGCGAAGAGCGCCTTCGCCTCCGACGCGATCGCGACGCCGTCCTTCGTCTTCGTCCACACGAGCGGACGCACGCCGAATCGATCGCGCGCGCACACGAGCCGCTTGTTTCGATCGTCCCAAATCGCGAGCGCGAACTCGCCGCGCAAGTGCTCCACGAACGCATCGCCGTGCTCTTCGTAAAGGTGGACGACGAGCTCGCTGTCGCTCTGCGTCTTGAAGCGATGACCGTGGGCTTCCAGCGAACGGCGGATCGCTTCATCGTCGTAGAGCTCGCCGCTCACCACGCACGCGATCGTCGCGTCTTCGTTGTCGATGGGCTGCGCGCCGTTTTCGACGTCGACGATCGCGAGGCGCGCGTGACCCAGCGCGACGCGTCCGCCGTCGTACGCGCGCGCGTCGCGCCCGTCCGGTCCGCGGTGCGCCAGCGCGGCGACCGCGCGATCGACGCGCGGAACCCACGATCGCGACGTGCACGCGACGATGCCGCACATCGCTCAGCCCTCCATCGAGAAGAAGATCTTCTTCCCCTCGCTCGCGCGCGCCGCGGAGAATGCCGCGTCGAACCGCTCGAGCGGGAACACCTCGCCGACGAGATCGTCGACCGCGACGCGTCCGCTCGCGAGCCACGCGATCGCGTCGTCGAACGCGCCGTAGCTCCGCGCGATGATCGTGATTTCCTTGCGCACCGCGAGCGCGACGTCGAGCGCCGCGGGCGCCGGCGGACGGCTCTTCAAGACGAGCGTTCCGCCCGGACGCAGCGCGCGCGTCGCGGCGATCAGCGCGCCGTCCGTCGCGCGCGCTTCGACGATCCAATCGAACGCGTCGTCCCGCGCGTCGTTCACGTCGATCACGTCGTGCGCGAATCCCGCCGACCGAAGGACGCGGGCGACGAGGTCCGCGATGCGACCGCGCCCGATCACCGCGCCGCGGGCGCTGCGATCGCGCGTCGACAGCGCGCGGAGCACGCCAAGCGCCGCCGCGACGGGCTCGGCCATCGCCGCCGCTTCCCATGAAATCGAATCGGGCACGCGGTGCACCGCGCGCGCCGGAACGCACGCGCGATCGGCGAACGCGCCGTCGCGATCGACGCCGAGCATCGCGGGACGCACGCACGGCCTTCCCGCCTCGCACGCCACGCACTTCGCGCGACCGACCATCGCGCACGAGAGCATCGGCTCGATCGCGACGCGCGCGCCGTCGAGCGTCACGCCGGCTGCTTCGTGTCCCATGACGCGCGGCTCGTCGACCGCGAGCGACCCCTCGGCGACATACGAATCGGTGCGGCAGATCCCCGCGCGCTTCACCTCCACGACGATTTCGCCGTCGCCCGGCTCGAGACTGCGCGTCTCGAGGAACACTCCACCGCGCCTCGTGAGCGCTCGCGTTCGCATCCGATCCAGCATCGACGATCGCGCGCCGCGTGAAAACCCATCGCTCATGATAGAGTTATAATGACTCTTTCTAGCCGCGCAAGCCCCTCGCGGCGGGTCGGCGCGTGCGCCGCGCGCGCCCTCGGTCTAGGTTGCGCGCCGTGAGTGCCATCGCGCCGCACGTTTTGTTCGAACAGGTCCGCAGCACGGCCGCGTGGGCGCTCGACGGTCCCGCTTCTCCGACGACGAGCTTCCGCGACGCGCTCGGCGACCTCGACGCCGCGACGCGCGCGTACCCGGACGGCCTCCCGTATTTTCGCGCGCTCCTCGCCGCGCACTTCTGCACGGTCGCCACGTTCGTGCCCACCGACGTCGACGCGCGCATTCGCCACCACGCGTTCACCGCGATGGACGCGCGCGCGATCGACGACGCGTGCAGCGTGATCGACGAAGCCGCGCGCTGGGACGCGACGTTGGTGTCGGCGCGCGTGGTCTCGTTCGAAGGAATTTCGATTTCGGGAATCGGCGGCGAGTGGCTCGCGGTGCGCGCCGGCGCGCTCGGTCGCGCGCTGTCGATCGGCGAAGGCGCGATCGCCTCGCGCCTCGAGGCCGCGATCGACGAGGAGCTCGATCGCGAGCATGCGCTCTACGTCGCGCTCGAGGCGCGCGGCGACGCGCTCGACGTGCTCCGCGCGGCGACGACGATCGCGCACAACCTCGGCGACCTCTCGCGCGTCGTCGATCTCTGGCCGGACAAACCCGCGCACGCGATCCGTGCAAAGTACACGCGTTTGGGGCACGATTTCTCGGCGAAATACGATCGCTTCGCGCGGGCTGGCGCGCTCAACAAAGCGGTGATGGCGGAAGAAAACCACCGCTTCCTCGCGCTCCGAAGACCGCGCGCGCTCCGACGCTCGCGCGATCTCCTCTTGCCCATCGGACCGTTCTTCGACGATTGGGGGAAGACGATCGCGACGCACGCCTCGCTCGACGATCGCGATCGCGCGGAGGTGGTCGACGCGCTCCTCGCGCTGCACGCGTCGCGCGAGACGCAGCGTGGTTGTCTCCGCGCGCTCGCCGGGATCGACGCCGCGACGCGCGGGGGCCTCCCGAAAATCGTCGAGCTCCTGCCCGCGAAGACGCGCCGCGCGCTCGCGTCGGGCCCGCTGCGCGACGCGCTCAAGACGCCGCGCGAAGCCTTCGAAGCGCGCATGCGCAAGACGGTTCAGCGCGCCATCTGAACGCGCATGCGTCTGCGACCGAAGGCCTTGTCCGGTTTTTTTCCGAAGCGGCCGGCGAGCTTCGCGCCGCACGCGGGGCACGCGGCTTCGTCGGTGAGCCGGTACGCGACGAGCTCGTACCAATCGCGCTCGATCAAGATCGCGTCACACGAAGCGCACCGCGTCGTGTCGCCTTCGCGATCGTGCACGTTGCCCGTGTAGACGTGCTTGAGCCCCGCGCGCTTCGCGATGCGCCGCGCGCGCGCGAGCGTCTCCGGCGGCGTCCGCGGCACGTCGATCATCTTGTAGTCGGGATGAAACGCCGAAAAATGCAGCGGCACTTCCGGCCCGAGCTCGCCGGACACGAACTCCGCGAGCGCGATGAGCTCCGCGTCCGAGTCGTTGTGGCCGGGGATGATCAGCGTCGTGATCTCGGTCCAGACTTTCGTCTCGCGCGCGAGATACCGCAGCGTGTCCTTCACGGGCTCGAGGTGCGCGCCCGTCATCTTCCAGTAGAAGTCGTCGGTGAACGCCTTGAGGTCGACGTTCGCGGCGTCGATCTTCTCGTAGAACGCGCGCCGCGGCGCGTCGTGCATGTACCCCGCGGTCACCGCCACGGTCGCGATGCCTTCTTCGCGGCACGCGTCCGCGACGTCCATCGCGTACTCCATGAAGATGACCGGATCGTTGTACGTGAACGCGACGCTCGCGCAGCTCGCTTCCTTCGCCGCGCGCGCGATCTCGCGGGGACCTGCCGCGTCCGCGAGCGAGTCCATCTCGCGCGACTTCGAGATGTCCCAGTTCTGACAAAACTTGCACGCGAGGTTGCACCCCGCGGTGCCGAACGAGAGCACGCTCGATCCGGGATGAAAATGCGCGAGCGGTTTCTTCTCGATCGGATCGACGCAAAAACCCGACGAGCGCCCGTACGTCGTGAGCACGATGCGATCGCCTTCGCGCTTTCGCACGAAGCACAAACCGCGTTGCCCGTCGGCGAGCGTGCAGTCGCGCGGGCACACGTCGCACCGAATGCGATCGCCGCGCGGGCTCCAGAATCGCGCCGGGTGACTCTCGTTCATGCGCGTCCCTTTGCGACCGAATAACGGCGGAGCACGACGTCGTTCGACCAAAACTCGCGCGGCAGGCGCGCCTTGCGTTTGAGCTCGCTCAAGAACGCTTCCGCCGTCTCGAGCTGCTCCCACATTTGCGGGAGGAACGTCCCGCGATGATGGCGCCACTCGATGACGACGCCGTCGCCTCGCTGCAACGCCGCGCGCGCGCCGTCTTCCGTTCCGTCGTACGCGATCGTCTCGAGCGGCGAGAGCACGGACACCTCGACGTCGATGTCGTCGAGATCGGCGAGCGTGATCGGCGTCGCGCGCGGGTCCGCGAACGCGGCGGCGAGCGCGTTCTTCGCGATGTCCTGCGCGAGCGGCATGCGCGGCTCGAGCGAGCCGATGCATCCTTGAAGGCGACCGTCGCGCCAGCGGAGCGTGACGAACGACGCGCCCATTTCGTTGCAGGATGCATGCAATTCGGCGGCGTTTCCTGCGGGTTTTCCGAGCTCGGCGGCGATCCGATCGCGCGCGAACGCGGCGAGCAGCGCGAGCACCTCTTCGTTCACGACGGCATCTCCAACGCGAACGCGCCGTACCCGACGACGCTGTCCTCTCGCACGCGCGGAGCGAACGCGTCACCCGAGCTCCGCAGATCGAGCAAGCGACACGTCATCCGTTTCTTCTTCGCGACGATCATCATCCCGCGAAGCCCGACATAACCACACGCTTCTTCTCCGTCGAGGTTCGGATCGAGCGCGAGGATCTTTTGCGCGGTGCGCTCGTCCTTCGCGCGACCCTCCGCGTACGGTAGGTAATGCGAGAGGTCGGAGCTGATCACGACGAGCGTCTCGGGTCCGCCGAAGAGCGCTTCGATCACGCGCGCGACTTCGTCGGGCGTCGCGCGGCCGCACGCGATCGGACACACGCGCGCGCGTGGAAGGACGCGCTGGAGAAACGGGAGCTCGACCTCGAGCGAGTGCTCGCGCGCGTGCGCCGCGTCGTCGCGAGGAACTCCCGCGCGATCGAGCGCGTCGTGATCGATCGCGACGTCGCCGAGCGGCGTACGCATGAAGCGCGCGCTCGGCGCGGCGAGCCCGTTCAAGAAGACACGGTGCGAAGGTCCGACGAGCACGACGCGCTCGATCGCCGCGCCGCGCACGCGCGCGAACGCGCTCGCTGCGATCGGCCCCGAGTACATGAAGCCCGCGTGCGGAACGACGAGCGCTTTCGGCACGGTTTCGTTCGACGCGACGCGCGCGTCCGCGAGCAGCGCGTCGACGCCTTCGCGGAGCTCGTCCGGATCGTTCGTGTAAAACAGTCCCGCCACCGCGGGCTCGCGCACTTCCATCGCTTTCATTCTTTCGTCGATTGTCCTAAAGAGCGCGCATGCGCAAGGTCATCAGTCTCGTGATGTCGATCGGAATGGCAATCGCGTGCGGCGGCGGAGAGAGCACGCCGCAAAACCCTCCGCCTCAAGGTAGCGCGAGCGCCGCCGCGTCGGCGAGCGCCGCGCCGTCGTCGAGCGCGAGCACCGCACCCACCGCGAAATCGTGGGATCAGATGAGCCACGGCGAACGGCTCGAGACGATGAAGACCGTCGTGCTGCCGAAGCTCTCCGCCGACTTCCAAGCGTTCGACGCAAAGAGGTTCGAGAAGTTCTCGTGCACGACGTGCCACGGCGAGCGCATCAAGCAAGGCAACTTCACGATGCCGAACCCCGATCTCCCCAAGCTCTCGATGGCCGACTTCAAGAAGTACATGGACACGAAGCCCGAGATCACGAAGTTCATGATGTCGAAGGTCGAGCCGGACACGGCCGCCGCGATCGGCGAGAAGCCCTACGACCCGCAGACGAAGAGCGGCTTCGGCTGCGCCGGCTGCCACGTCGTCAACTGAACAGGTGCAGTTGCTCGTACGACGAGCGCGGCGCGCGATCGTCGAGATCGATCGTGCGCGCCTTGCCGTGCGCGAGGACTTCCACCGGTAAATCACGCACGCGATCGCGCACCGCGCGCAGCGCGATGTGCGGCTCGTTGTTCACCTGGGAGAGGTGACAGAGGAAGACGCGCGAGACGCCGCCCTTCGTGATCTCGCCCGCGAGATCCGCGGCCTGCGCGTTCGAGAGGTGACCGAGGTCTCCCGCGATGCGCCGACGCAGCGAAGGCGGGTAAGGTCCGATCTGCAAGAGCTCCGGACAAAAGTTCGACTCGAGCAGCACGGTGTCGCACGACGAAAGAAAATCGATGACGTCGTGCGTGATCGATCCGACGTCGGTGACGAATCCGAGCGTGTGCGACTTCGACTCGATCGCGATCGCGACGTGCGGCGCGTCGTGCGCGAGGACGTGCGTGCGGATGCGCAGGTCCCGCACGTGGAACGCGTGGCCCGCGCGATACCGGCGCACGGCGAAGCGATGGCGAACGCGCGGCGCGTCGATGCCGTCGTGCAAGTGGAGCGTCGCGCGATCCTCGCGATGCGCGTCTCCCACGCGCGCCACGCCGAGCGCTTTGCAAATCGGCTCGAGCTGCGCGGCGTGATCGTTGTGATGGTGCGTGACGACGATGCCGTCGACGCCGCGCGGAAACAAATCGTGTCCGAGATCGCGCATGCGCGTGACGACGTGCTGCGGGCGCACGCCCGCTTCGACGAGAACGCGCGCCCCGTCCGCCTCGACGACGAGCGCGTTGCCGCTCGAGCCGGTGGAGAGGACGCTGACGCGCATCATGGCGGCAGCGTGGGATCGTTCGGGAACGCGAGCAAGTGGAGGGCGTAGCCGTTGAACGCGCCGCCGTCGAGCGTCGTCGGCTCGCGCGGATCGCCGACGAAGACGAACGTGTAGTTCGCGCCGGCATCGAAGTACGCATTCTCACCCGTCGTCGCGCCCGTCGTCGCCTCGTACACGAGCGGCATCGGAATCGCGAGCTCGGCGGACGTCGCGCCACCGTCGGGGTTCACCGCCGACACAATCACGGACGTCTGATCGACGTTCGGTGCGGCGAGCGACGCGGCGGAGGACGGTTGGAGCGAGCCTTCCGTCACGCCTTGCGCGATGACTTCGTCGGCGCCGCCGTCGAGCGGGTGGAGCACCGCGTTCACCGTCGACTCCGTGTAGAGCGCGGTCCACACGCCGGTCGCGGGCGTCGACACGTGGGCGATCTGCGCGCCGAAGCGCGACGAGTTCGCGACGACGCGATCGAGCGAGAACGTCTTCACGGCGAGATTTCCGGACGCGGCGTACGTCGATCCGCACGTCGTGATGTCGCCGGACGGATCGACCGCGGACGACGCGCAACCGGTGAGCGCCGCGAGGATCGTCGTTCCTCCGGCGAGCGTTCCGTTCTTGATCGTGGGCAGCGCGAAAAAATCGGTCCCCGACGCGAGACCTGCGTCGCCCGCGACGAGCGCGTCGCACGTCGCGAGCGTCGTGATCGCGCTCGTGAGCACGGCGTACGGCGTGACCGCCTTCTGCGAGAGATCGACGCCGAGATCCGGAAGCGCCGCGCCGCCGCCCGGCGCGACCGACGGCGTGGGCGCGACCGCGAGCACCACCGCGTCGCTCCCGTCGTTCTGAAGACCGACGCCGAAACAAAAGCGCACCGCGGCGAGATCGGGGCTCGCGTGAACCGCGATGATCTTCGCGTGCGGGAGGGCGGCGTCGGACGCGTCCGACGCAGGCGGCGCGTCGCTCGTCGCGTCCGATCCGCTGTCGAAGAAGCTCGGCGGCGTGTCGTCACCGTCGCACGAGAGCGCAACGAGCGGGAGCGCAAACGCCACGAGCGCGATGAAGCGCGGCGCCGAAACGAAGACCGTCGTCATCGGTTCAGCTTTACTCTTCCTTGGACGGCAAGGCACGTTTGACGTAAGCCATGAATGCGATGAAGCCGTGCGCGCAATGCGGCAGTCCGCTCCAGGAAGGCGCGCGCGCGTGTCCGCGGTGTGGCTTCGCGGTGCTGCCGTCGCCCGGGGGTGGAAGCGCGCCGACGGCGGCGCAGACGATGCTCGGATTTCAGAGCCCCGTCGCGAACGTCCCCGTGCAACCTGCGCAACCCGCGGACGCGGCGCAACCGACGCCTCCGACCGCGCCCGCACAGAAGCCGCTCATGCAGACGATGCTCGGCTTCGCAGCGCCGAACCTTGGCGGGAGCGCAAACGCGGCCGCGCCGACACCAACGCCTCCGCCCGCGCCTGCTTCGCCCATCGCCGCGAGCACGATGCTCGGCATGGCGTCCCCGCTCGCCGGAATGCCCGCGCCCGCGCCCACTGCCGCGCAGCCTCCCGCCGCCGCGCCCGTCGCGCGATTTGGCGGGACGATGCTCGGCGTCGCGATGCCCGGCATCGCGCCCGCGCACTCGCAACCCGGCGTCGCGCCGCCGCCGCGCGGTCCTGCCTTCACGGCGCCCGTCGCGCACGAGCCGCTTCCGGAGATCGTCGCCGCGCCCGCGCCGTTCGCGCGCGGAGCCGCGCCGGCCGCGCCGATCATCGTCAAACGCCGCGGCATTCCGATCGCGGTCTTCGCGGTCTTCGCGTCGCTCGTCGTGCTCGGCGGAGGCGCCGCGATTTTGTTCTTCGCGCGCGGCGCGCCGCCGCTCGTCGCGAGCGCGAAGGCGTCCGCCGACGGCAAAGAGCAACTCCACTTGCGATGCGAGTCGTGTCCGAACGGAACGACGGTGACGTGGCAAGGATCGAAAGCGACGTTCGCGAACCGTGAAGCCGATCTCGATCTCCCGACGCCGCTCGTCATCGGCGACAACGCGTTTCAGATCGCGATCGATCGTCCGGGCACCGGACGCGACGAGACGGTGAAGATCGTGTTGCCCGTCGCCTACCGCATCCGCGGCGATCTCTCGGACATCGCGGCCGACAAACCCGCGATCAAGGTCGACGTCGAGGCGCAAAAGGGCGCGCGCGTGACGGTGGACGCCAAGCCCGTCGAGCTCGACGCGAACGGAAAAGCCGTGATCGCCTACGACGTGAGCTCGGACGTCACGGGACCTGCCGACGAAACGAAGACGATCGAGAAAAAAATTCCGTACGAGGTCGAGGGCACGGATCACAAGAAGTCGAACGGCGAGGTCGTCGTGCGCGTCGCGGTGCTCCCGCTGCACGTCGACGCGCCTGGCTCGGCGACGCTCTGGACGCAAGACGCGCAAGCGTGGATCGCGGGGCGCACGGCGAAAGGCGCGCTCGTCACCGCGAACGGCGCGCCCCTCGTGCTCGCGCCGGACGGATCGTTCGAAGGCAAGGTCGACGTCGCGTCCGGCGAGCAGACGATCACAGTGCGCGCGGCGGATCCGAACGGAAAGGCCGCGCCGCGAGCCTCCGTCGTGAGAGTGAATCGCGTCGCGCAGCTCGCCGCGCAAGGGAAAGCGTTCGACAAGACGGCGACGAGCGCGTTCGAGGCGTTCACGAACGACGCGTCGCTCGGTCAACCGGCGGTCGTCGTCGGGACGGTCGGCGACGTGCGCGCCGCGCACCATCACGTCGTCATGGTCGTCGACGACAAACGGTGCGCGAAGCCGCCGTGCCTCGTTCGCGTGGAGTACGGGACGGACAGCGCGGTGCGTCCGAACGACACCATCGTCGCGTACGGTATGCTCGCGAAGCCCGTGACCACCCCGGACGGAAAAACGCTCCCCGCGCTGGACGCCTCGTACGTTCGCGAAGCGCAGCCGAACGAGCGATGAAGAACCGCGCGCTCTTCGCCTTCGGGCTCGCATCGGGACTCGTCGCGCTCGCGGCGGGCGCGCTCGCGCAGCGACTCGAAGTGCGCTCGCCGCTCACGCTGACGGTGGGAGCGCCGGAGGGTCCGGAGCCCACGGTGCGCGGCGACGCGCGGCGCGACGGCGTGCTCCGCGACGTGCTCCCGCGCGCGCCCATCCACGTCGATTGGCGCTTCTCGATCGGCGGAGGCCAAATCGATCAAGCGCCGATCGTGAGCCGCGAGGCGATCATCGTCACGACGAGCCACGGCGAGGTGGTTTGGATTCCACACGACGGACGCGACGGCGGCGCCGAGCTCGGACGACAATCGACGGGCATCGCGTCGGCGACGACCACGCCGCCCACGCTGCTCAGCAACGGCACGGTCGTCGTCGTCGGCGGCGCGAACGAAGCCATCGCCGTCGGCGTGGACAAAACCGGCGTTCGCTTTCGCACGCCGCTTGGGAGCCCGCCGCCCGACACGGACGGCATCGACTCGGTGACGCCGCTCGCGCTCGCCGACGGCGGCATCGCGCTCGCTACGGCGACCGAGATGCTCCTGCTCGACTCCGCCGGCAACGTGCGTGCGCGGGCAGCGCTGCCCGAGCCGCTCGTCGGTCCGCTCGTCGCGAGCACGAACGGACGAAAGATCCTCGGCGTGTCCAAGAACGGCGGCGTCGTCTACGCGTGGTCGCCCGGCGAGAGCGGCGGACGCGACGTGACGCGCGTCGGAAGCTTCCAACAAAAATCCGACACGCACCTTCAAGGCGGAGCCGCGCTCGCCGCGGACGGATCGACGATGGTCGCCGTCGTCGACGACACGCGCCTCATGACGCTCGATCTCCGGCAAGGTCTCGCCGTGCCGCTGTCGACGTTCGCGAACGGCGCGTACCTCGGACCCGTCGCGCTCCGCGGCAACGTCGCGTACGCGATGGCGGGCACGAGCGGTCGCACGTTCGTCGTCGGCGTCGACACGACCAACGGACAAGAGGTGATGCGCACGCAAATCGCGACGCAAACCGTGACGAGCCCCGACGGCGGTCCCGTGTTCTACGTTCCGCCGCCGCACGTCCCGGTCGCCGTGGACGACACCGGCACGATCGCGTTCGCCGCTCCGGAAGGCGCGATCGGCATCGTGGATCCCGCGGGCGTCGCGGCGTCCGTGGACGGGATCTGCACGCGCGGGCTGCGGTCGAGCCGCGGCGTCACGTCGCTCGCATCGGGAGGCCCTGGCGCGTTCATCGTCACGTGCAACGGCAACGTCATCCGCATCACGCACGAGTGAGCCCAAGCACAAGACCGTGGCCGAAATCGCGGCGCGTGCCTATACTTGGTTCGAGATGATCACCATCACCGAGAAAGCCGCCGCGAAAGTCAGAGAGATCGCAACCTCCGAGAGCCTCGAGGGTCAAGGGTTGCGCTTGCGCGTGATCGGCGGAGGGTGCGCCGGATTCACGTACGACCTCTACTTCGAGGACAAGGTCGGCGAGATGGACGAGACGTACGAATCGAACGGCGTGAAGCTCTACGTCGATCCCCTCTCGCACCAGTACCTCGAGACGACCGAGATCGATTACGTCGAAGGTGCGCACGGCGCGGGCTTCAAGTTCAACAATCCGAACGTCAAGGGGACGTGCGGGTGCGGCTCGTCGTTCTCGGTGTGAGCTGAAACAAAAAAAAAACACGCGCTCACCTCTTGCGAAGTGAGCGCGCGGTCTGCGTTCGGCGTAAGCCGAGTTCTGTTTCGCGATCGAGTCGCCTCTCTCGCGATGGCGATCATTCCTCTAGGACGATCGTCGCCGATCGTCTCGAGCAGCCTACCCACAAGCTCGGGCGAGTCACCCTTTTCGCGAGCGCGTTCCGAGGAACGCGATCGCGAGCGCTTGCCTATGCGGCCTTGCTCCCGGTGGGGCGTGCCGTGCCGCGCGTGTTGCCACGCGCGCGGTGGGCTCTTACCCCGCCATTTCACCCTTCCCGATCTTTCCCATCGCTGGGCGATCGGAGGTTTGTTTTCTGTTGCGCTCTCCTCGACGTTTCCGTCACCGGGCGTTACCCGGCACCGCACTCTTCGGAGCTCGGACTTTCCTCCTGTTGCAAAGCAACCGGCGATCACCTGCCGGACGCAGACTTTTGCATCATACAACGGACGCGGCGATCCGTTTGGGTCTGACGCACGCAAACGCGCCGAGCGCGACGAACGGCGCGACGAGCAAGCCGTAGCGGCCCGCGCCGAAGAACACGGCGTGCGTCGCGAGCGTCGCGGCGAGGACGACGCCGCAAGCGCGTCGAATGGGCGACGCGCGCTCGGCGCGATCGGAAATCAGCGAAGCGATCGCGAGCGCGATGTACGCGGGCCACGCGGCGCGCGCGGCGGCGAACGCGATCCCCGCGAGCGCGAGCGCGACGCGCGGCGCGGTCGTCCTCCATTTCCTCCTTCGAACGCGAAACCGAAAGAGCGGCGCGCTCGCGGCGAGGGCGGCGATCAAAAACGCGCGCGACGCGACCAGATCGATCGAGCCGAGCACGAACGCGGCTCGTTCACCGACGGCCTTCGGATTCGACGCGTGCACGTACCACGGTCCCGCGAGGAACGCGTCGAACGTGACGGCGAGCTTCTTCGGCGCGCGCGCGGCGAACGCGAGCGGGTGCGCGGCGATCTCCGCGCGCGCCGACTTCTCGAAGCACGCGTCCTTCGCCGCTTCATCCCAAACTTCTTTGCACGCGTCCGGCGTGCGAAGCTCCGTCCACGAACCGTTCTCGGTCTCGACGCCGATGAGCAAGTTCCATCCGCCGTTCACGCTCACGAGCGCGCAGCGGTTCATGCGCACGCAGTTGCGCGCCGTCCACGGGGCGACCGTCGCGAGCAGCGCGCCGAGCGCGACCGCTGCGGACGCGGCGCGCGCGCCAAGCGAAGCGCGCGGCGCGATCACGAACGCGAGGACCGGCGCGAACAGCGCGATCTGCGGACGCACGAGCACCGCGATCCCGAACGCGATCCCCATCGCGACGATGCGTGCAACATACATCTTTTTCGTGGCGGTTTTTCCGTGCGGCGCGAGCGCGAGCGCGACGACGATGAGCGACGCGGCGACCGCTTCGGTCATCACCGCCGGCGTGTAGAAGACGAGCGACGGGTGGAGCGCGACGGCGAGGCCCGCGAGGAGCGACGCGCGCGCCGAAGCCTCGCGGAGCGCGAAGCGATGCGCGGCGAGAGCGCCAAGCGCGCCGACGAACGCGTTCACCATCATCGCGACGCCCGGCTTCGATCCGAAAATCGCGTACGCGACGGCGAGCATCGCGGGATATCCGACGGGATAATGCGCCGCGAACGTCACGGTGCCGTCGGGCCACGCGGTCGTGTACCCGAGTCCGTGCGCGAGGCGATCGGCGAAGCGGTGGTAATACGCGCCGTCCGCGATCGGCGGAAAGCGCGACCATCCCCACGCGGCGACCGCGACGCGCGCGGCGAGCGCGACCGCGAGCACGACGATCGAATCGCGCGCGCGTCGCGTCTTCGAAACGGTTGCACGCTCAGTCGCTGACGCGCGGCTCTCGCCGCGCTTCCCAGCAAGGTTCATCGATCGCGCCCGGCCGATTCCAGCCGACGCAGCGCAACGACGAGCTCCGCGGTCGGGAGGCCGATGACGTTCGTGTGCGATCCCTCGATGCGCCGCACGAGCGCGCTCGCCATGCCTTGGATCGCGTACGCGCCCGCTTTGTCGCGCGGCTCGCCCGTCGCGACGTACGCGTCGATCTCGCCCGCGTCGAGCGCGCGCATCTCGACGCGCGTCGTCACCGACTCTTCGTAGAGCAAGCGCGCGGTCGCGGGATCGCCCAGCGCGAACGCCGTCATCACTTCGTGCGCGCGACCCGAGAGCGCGCGGAGCATCGCGCGCGCGTCGTCGTCGTCTTTGGGTTTGCCCAAGATCGCGCCGTCGACGACGACGGTCGTGTCCGCGGCGAGAATCACGGCGCCCCGTGCGCGCGCGTCCTCGTCGAGCGCGACGGCCGCCGCAGCGAGCTTCGCGCGCGCGACGCGCGCCACGTACACCGCCGGGCGCTCGTTCGGCGCGACCGATTCGTCCGCCCCCGCGCGCACGACCTCGAACGGAATGCGCGCGAGCTCGAGGAGCTCGCGCCGTCGGGGCGAAGCGCTCGCGAGGAGAAGCGGGTGCTCGCGTGAGATGCGCACGGAGACGTTCTATCACGACGGGTCATCGACCTTTTCACGGGCGACGTTGCCGAGTAGGTTGTCGGCGATGCGGCACCTCGGGCGCGCGACGACGACGTTGTTCGCGATCGCGTGCGTCGCGCTGGCGCCGCGCGCACACGCCGACTGCAACACGCCCGTCACGAGCCCGTGCATCAACTCGGACACGCTCTGGCCGCACGCAGGTCCCAGCGAGTTCATCGGCGTGGGCGGCAGCGAGACGGTGCAAGCGTCGCGCATCGCGTTCGGGCTCGTCGCGACGTATTTGTCGCAGCCCATCGTGCTCGATCTGCCGTCGCCGGGAGGACCCAACGCGCCCGCGTCGCGTCCCGCGATCGACAACGAGATCAACGCGACGTTCCTCTTCGCGTACGGAATCACCGATCGGCTCGAGCTCGATCTCGCGCTGCCCGTCACCGTCTACCAAGACGGCGACGGCACGCAGCCTCTCGTCGGCGACTCCGAGAACGCGCAGCTCCCCGCGACCGCGACGCGCGATTTGCGATTCGGTGCAACCTACACGTTTTTGCGCAGACCGAAGAAGCACCCGTGGCGGCACGACACGAGCGGATTCGGACTCGCGGCGCGCTTCGAGATGAGCGCGCCGACCGGCGATCAAAACGGCTTCTCGGGCGAGCCGAGCGGCGTGTTCATCCCGTCGGTGTCGCTCGATTATCGAAGCCACAGATTTTTCTTCGCCGCGGAGCTCGGCGCGCGCATTCGCCCGACGACGGACTTCGCCGGCGCGCGCATCGGAACGCAAGGCGTCGTCTCGGGCGGCGTCGGCGTCGATCTCCTCAAGCAACACGACTTGCTCAGCGTGATGGGCGAGCTGCGCTTTCTTCCGACGTTCTCGGAGCAAGCGACGCTCTCGCAGACGGTGTCCGGGCTCCAAAGCGTGGGCAACGGCTCGTACATTTTTCCGCTCGAGTGGATGATCACGGCACGCAGCGCGCCGATCGAAGGCGGCGATCTCGCGTTTCAGCTCGGCGTCGGCGGCGCGATCCCGACGATTTGGGACTCGACGTTCAGCCGATTCGAGGCGCCCGCCACCGTTCCGCGTTTTCGCGTCGCGCTGGGTCTCACGTTCGCGCCGCGCGGACGCGACACGGACGGCGACGGCGTGCCCGACGCGAACGACCACTGCCCGCTCGAACCTGGACCGAAGTCGTCCGCCGAAGGCGCCGGCTGCCCAGAGAAGCACGAGTGAAACGCGCATGAACGTCTCGCAATCGACGCACGTGATCTTCGTTCGACTCGCGCCGGGCGATACGCTGCCCGACGCGCTCGTCGCGAAGCTCCGCGAGAGCGGCGTCGCGACGGGCACGCTGCGCGCGCACGGCGTCCTCGAGCACGTCGAGCTTCGGACGTACGCGCCGATCGCGCACGCGCTCGGCGCGTCGCGCGCGATTTCCGGCGCGGTTCACGCGCTCTCGATCGAAGGCACGATCGGTTTGTCGGAGGGCTCGCCGCACGTCGTGCTGCGCGCCGTGCTCTCGCGCGAGACGGACGTCGGCGCGATCGAGACGCTGAGCGGCGTGATCGCGTCGGCGCGCGTCGTCGCGCTCGAAGCGACGATCACGTCCGCGCAAGATCTCGCGCTGCCGATCCTGCAGGACGCGCGCGCGGGCATCGCGCTGCTCGCGCCGCAGGCGCACGGCGACGCGCGTGCGCACGCGCCGCCCGCGCCGACGCAAACTCCGACGCCGACCCACGCGACCGGCGCGTGGGCCGACGCCGTCGCGACGTCGCACGCGCAGCCCGCGCTCAAACCCGTCGGACAGGGTCCTCTTCCCGCGCGCCCGCCCGCGCGTCCGACCGTGACGACCGACGACGAACAAATCTTGCCCGAGGCGGGCGACCAAGTGCAGCACTTCGCGTTCGGTGCGTGCGAAGTTCTCCGCAGCGACGGCGATCGCCTTCACCTGAAGGTCGGCAAGGAAGGTCGCATTCGCGAAATCGCGCTCGAGATGCTCAAGGTGACGCTGCTCGATTCGGATCCGAACGTGAGGCCGCGGCACTTCCGCTTGGATCGCCGATTGTGATCGCCGCGCTCCCGACGTGGAGCTTCGTTCCCGCGCCCGCGTGCGCGAGCTTGATCATCGCGAGGCCGACGGCGCGTCCGTTCGAATCGATCGCGCTCGAGATCGATCCGACCTCGCCGCCCGCGTCGTCCGTCACGGCAGATCCCCGCGCGATCGAAGCCGCGGCGGACGCCTCCGCGACGAACGGAACGAGCTTGCGCTTCACGTGTCCGCGAAGCTCGAGCATGCACACGACCTCCTGACCGAGGTAGCACCCCTTGTCGAACGACACCGCGCGCTTCTCGAGCGACGCTTCTTGCGGATACGTTTTGTCGTCGAAGTCGATCCCGAACTCGGGGACGCCGCGCTCGAGCCTCAGCGCTTCCCATCCGTCGCGATCGCCGAGCGTGAGCGCGCTCGCGTCGAGCTCGCGCGCGACGATCACCGCGCCGCCGAGCCCGGTCACGTCGCACGGCGCCGCGCCTTCGATCGCGCTCGCCTTCGGTCCGTGCGCGATCCAGACGCGGAGCGATTCGTCTTTCGTCATCTCGGCGTCTTCCATGACGAGGTACTTTTCGAGCGTCGCGACGATCGCGTCGCGCGCGCGCGCGGGGACCACGACGAAGAGCGCGTCTTTCCCGCACACGACGAACAAATCCGTCACGATGCGCCCCTTCTGCGTCACGACGAGCCCGTATCGCGCCGCTCCGCGCTCGAGCTTCGCGACGTCGCACGTCACGAGGCCGTTGAGCCAGCTGGCGCGGTCCTCCCCGGTCACCGTGATCACGGCGAGATCCGGCCTCGGCACGACGAGCGCGTTTTCGTGCGCGGCGCGCAGTTGCGCATCGACGGTCGTCACGCCCCGCAAGGTGCAGCTTCACGAAGGTTGACGCAAGACCGAACGCGCGGCACAAGAGTCACCGTGTCGGGAATCGGCGTCGTCCTCAATCCGAAGAGCGGCAAGAACCTGCGCGATCCGGGCGCAGCGAACCGCTTGGCGCGCACGCTCGGGGACCGCGGCGTCGTGCGCGAAGCGCACTCGATCGACGAGCTCTACCGAATCGCCGAGGACTTCCGGCGCCTTCAAATCGACGTCCTGGGGATCAGCGGCGGCGACGGGACGAACCACGTCACGCTGACCGGATTCATCGACGTCTACCAATCGCACACGCTGCCGCAGGTCGCGTTCTTGCGCGGCGGCACGATGAACACCGTCGCGAACTCGATCGGCGTCCCGCACGGAAAACCGGAGGGCCTCCTCGATCGACTCATGCGCGCTTACGCGGAGCGCGCGGTGCGCCCGCTGCGCAACGTCGAGCGCAACGTGATGCGCCTCGGATCGACGTACGGATTTTTGTTCGGCACGGGCGCGGTCTACGGCTTTCTCGCCGAGTACTACCGCGGCAGCGACGGCAAACCCTCCCCGCTCATCGCGGCGCGCACGCTCTTCCGCGGCGTCGGGAGCGCGCTCGTCGGCGGCGAGATCGTCTCGCGCATCGCCGCGCCCTTCGTCGGGCACGTCGAGCTCGACGACGGGACGCGTTGGGAGGAGCGCGCGTACTTCGCGGTCGCCGGCGGCACCATCGATCAGATCGGCCTGAACTTCAAACCGTTCTATCGTTGGGGCGACAACCCGGGGACGTTCCACCTGCTCGGCATCCACACGAGCGCGATGGGATTCGTCGCCGATCTCCCGCGCATCTGGCGCGCGGCCCCGATGCGCGACGGAAAGACGTACGAAGCGACGCCGAAGCGCGCGGTCATCCACAGCAAAGACGGCGTCATGCGGTACATGATCGACGGCGATCTCCACGAGTCGAAGAGCCCGCTCGAGGTGACCATCGGCCCGCGCGTGCAGATCCTCGCGATTTGACGATGGGCGCGCGAATCTTCGCCATCGCGATGAACGCTTACCGTGAAGCGGTGCGCGCGCGCGTGCTCTACGGGCTGCTCGCGTTCGCGCTCGCGGCGTGTGCGTACTCGGTCGTCGTCGCGAGCTTGTCGCTGGATCAACAAGCGCGCGTCGTGTCCGACGTGGGCGCGGCGAGCATCTCGCTCTGCACGGTGCTCGTCGCGATCGTGCTCGGCGCGACGTCGCTCTATCGCGAGCTCGAGCTCAAGACGATCTTCCCGATCCTCGCGCGCCCGCTCGCGCGCCACGAGTACCTCGTCGGAAAATACCTCGGGACGCTCCTCACGCTGCTCGTGTTCGTCGCGATCGACGGCGCGGTGGTGCTCGGGATTTTGGCGGGCGAGACGGGTGCATCGATTGGCGCGCTCGCGGGCGCGTCCGTCGCGCTCTTTGCTGCGCTCGGCGTCGCGCTCTGGAAGCTCCCGCATTCGCGCGTGCAACTCGTCGTTCCTTGGGCGCTCGTCGCGTTCGCGACCATGGCGCTCCTCGCGGCGCCCGCCGGCGCGAATCGTCAGCTCGTCCTCGCGTCGTGCGCGCTCACGCTGTGCGAAGCGGCGATCGTTACGGCCATCGCGACGCTCTTCTCGTCGTTCTCGTCACCGTTTCTCACCGCGGTGTTCACGCTGAGCTTGTTCCTCATCGGGCGCTCGGCGGACACGCTCGCGCATTTGCCGGCAAAGGAAGTGGGCGCGGGGGTCAAGCGCGCGGCGTCGCTCCTCGCGCGCGTCGTGCCGAATCTTCAGGTGTACGTTCCGGCGCGCCCGATTTTGCTCGGAGAGGTCCCCGAGGTTTCGACGTGGTCGCTCGTCGCGCGCGGCGCGGCGCAGTCGATCGCGTATTCGGCGGTGATGCTCGCGGTCGCCGCGTTGATTTTCCGCCGCCGCGATTTTTCGTAAGCACCCGGTTCGAGTGAGGTGAACGTCGAATCGCGTCTGAAAACGTGCACTTGGTCGAGATCGCAAGGGTCCTTCCGATCTCGGCCCACCGAGATCGCAAGGATCCTTGCGATCTCCGCCGACCAACCGCCGCGCGACGCCTAACCCCTCGAAATGTTACAAGCTCCCCATGGCCCGCGTCCCGATGGACGAAACCAAAGTCGCCGCGTGTCGCGCGCTCGCGGCGCGCGTTGCGGACGACGTGCAGCGCTACATCGACGGACACACGTCGGTCGGCGTCGAGCGGACGATCTTGCGGGCGTTCGGCGTCGAGGGGCTCGGCGACGAAGGCGCGCCGCTCGTGAACCTCGCCGTCGATCGCTGTCATCAAGCGGGCCTGCTCTCGCGCGGCATTTCGTTCTTTCTCGGGCGAGCTCTCATCGCGGGCGCCGAGAGCGCGCAAGATGCCGCCGAGCGCATCGCGTACGCGCCGGAGCTCGATCGCGGCGAAGGCGGACCAAGCGCGGACGAGGCGCGCGTCGCGCTCGCCGCGCACACCGAAGAAGCCCTCGCGCGCATCGATCGCGCACGCGATCAACGCGAGGCGCTCAGGGCGCGCATTGCGCCGGGCGCGACGCCGCTGAAATACGTCATCGTCGCGACGGGAAACATCTACGACGACGCGGTGCAAGCGAAGGCCGCGGCGTTCGCAGGTGCGGACGTCATCGCGGTCATTCGCGCGACGGCGCAGTCGCTCCTCGATTACGTCCCGCACGGCGCGACCACGGAGGGTTACGGCGGCACGTTCGCGACGCAGGAAAACTTCCGCATCGTCCGTCAAGCCGTCGAAGAAGCCACCGAGCAATACGGCCGCTACATCCACCAAACGAACTACTCGAGCGGCCTCTGCATGGCGGAGATCGCGTGGATGGCCGCGGTCGAGCGACTCGACATGCTCCTCAACGACGCGATGTACGGAATCCTATTTCGCGACATCAACATGTGCCGCACGTTCGTCGATCAGTACGTCTCGCGGCGCATCATCGCGAGGAGCGGCATCGTCATCAACACGGGCGAGGACAATTATCTGACGACGGCAGACGCGGTGGAGAAGGCGCACACCGTGCTCGCGTCGCAGTTCGTCAACGAGGCCTTCGCGCTCCGCGCGGGTTTGCGCGAAGAACAAATGGGGCTCGGCCACGCCTACGAAATCGATCCGTGGCTCGAGGACAGCTTCCTCCTCGAGATCGCGCAGGCGCAGCTCATTCGACAAATCTTCGCGCGCCACCCCATCAAGTGGATGCCGCCGACGAAGCACAAGACGGGCGACGTCTTCCAGAGCCACGTCCACGACGCGATGTTCAACCTCGTGGGCGTCACGACGCACCAATCGATCGAGCTCCTCGGAATGTTCAGCGAAGCGATCCACAATCCGATGCTGATGGACCGCTACCTCTCGCTGAAGGCGACGCGCTACGTCTTCGGCGCCGCCAAACACTTGGGCGACGAGATCGAGTTCAAGCGCGACGGCATCGTCGCGAAGCGCGCGGTGCAAGTGCTCGACGAAGCACACGCGCTGCTCGAAGAGGTCGCGCGCGACGGAATCTGGGACGCGATCGGCAAAGGCGCGTTCGCCGACGTGAAGCGCACGCGCGAAGGCGGCAAAGGCTACGCGGGCGTCGTCGCGCGCGCGGCGGACTACGTGAACCCGATCCTCGACGCGCTCGAAGCGCCGGTTAAATTGAACGCGTCATGAACCACGTCCTCCGCGCGTACGGCGATCGCGAAGGCGACGGGATGGTGCAGATGAGCTTCGTGCTCGCGCTGCCTCCGTCGGCGCGCGCGCGCGAAGCGGCGAAGCGATTCGCCGAAGAGCACGGCTTGAAGGAGCCGCTCGTCGCGACGATGGAGCCGTGCGCGGAGGGTTACTCGTATTTCGTCGTGTACGGCCACTCCACGCACAGCGTCGACGTTTCGAAGATCGAAGTCGCCGAAGTGCGCACCGGCGCTCTCTCGCGTGACGAAATCGAGCATCGCATCTCGGCGCGCCTCGGCCGCAAGATCGTCGTCGTCGGCGCGTGCACCGGCAGCGACGCGCACACCGTCGGCATCGACGCGATCCTCAACTACAAGGGCTTCGCCGGCGACAAAGGCCTCGAGAGCTACAAGGGATTCGACGCGCACAACTTGGGCGCGCAAGTCGAGAACGAGGAGCTCGCGGCGCGCGCCCGCGCGCTCAAGGCCGACGTGATCCTCGTGAGCCAAGTCATCACGCAGCGCAACTGCCACAAGGACAACTCGCTCGCGTTCGAGCAACTCGTGACGAAGCAGGGATGGCGCAAGGACGTGCTCCTCTTGCTCGGCGGACCGCGCATCGATCACGCGCTCGCGCTGGAGCTCGGGTTCGACGCGGGTTTCGGACCCGGCACGAAACCGTCGGACGTCGCGTCGTTCATCGTCGATCGACTTTGCGGCCCGCAGGAACGAGAAGGCGCGTCGTGAAGCGCGCGCTCGTCGCGACGTGCGCCCTCGCGTGCGCGTGCGGCGCGCCGAACGCCGAGTGCACCGACGAAGCGGTCGCGGGAATCACCGCGTACGTCATCGATTCGACGTCGGGCGATCCGATCTGCGACGCGACGGTCACGCTCGTCGACGGCAGCTACACGGAGACCGCGCGCGAAATCTCGCCCGACTCCGGCAATTGTTACTACGCCGGCGCGTTCGAGCGCGCGGGCACCTACGACGTGAACGTGTCCGCGCCGAACAAGAACGACGTCACCGACGCGAACGTCGTCGTCTCGCAAGGCGCGTGTCACGTCTTGCCGCAGACCGTGACGATCGAAATGTGATCACGCCGCGCGTTCGCGGACCAACGTGCCCGACGCGATGAGTCGCTCTTCGTGGCACTCGATCATGTCGTCGATGGTCTGGTGACACGCGCCGCAATCGCCGCCCGCGCGGCACGCACGCGTGACCGCTTCGCGGCTCGTCGCGCCTCCCTCGATGGCGCCCTGAACTTCTCGATCCGAAACGGCATGACAGACGCAAACGAACATCTTGCTAAACGATAATGAAAACCGCTTTCAATTTCAAGAGGGGACTTTGCGGGTTGGCGTCTTCTTCGCGAATTCCGAAGGTTTACGACGAATGGATCTGCTGCGCGAGGTAGTGCGCCTCGCCGACTTGGGCGATCAAATCGAACTGCGCCTCGAGCCAATCGACGTGCTCTTCCTCCGCCCTCAAGATGCGGCGAAGGAGATCCTCGGAGCCGTTGTCGCCGAGATCGCGACACGCCTGCATGTACTTGTTGAGCATCGGCACCGCGGTCATTTCGAGCGCGTAGTCGTTCTTCAAGATTTCCTGCACGGTCTGCCCGACCAAAATCTTCGACAAGCGCTGGACGTTCGGCAGTCCCTCGAGAAACAAAACGCGCTCGATGAGCTCGTCGGCGTGCTTCATCTCGTCGATCGACTCTTTGTAGATGTGCTCGGAGAGCCGCTTGTAACCCCAGTTCTTGCACATGCGCGAGTGCAGGAAATATTGGTTCACTGCGGTGAGCTCGCCCGTGAGGAGCTCGTTGAGCATGTCGATGATCTTCGCGTCGCCCTTCATGAGCGTGACGCTATCAGTTGCGCGGCACGAGGTCGATCGTCGTCCACACGTCGACGCCGTCGCGACCCAACCGGTGCGCCGCGGTGAACGCGATCTTGAAGCAGCCGCATTTGTCGCGGAGCTCCACGGTGCCGCTCGCGGCGGTGACGACGAGCGCGGTGAGATCCATGTCGACGCCGCCGCGCGTCGTGAGCCATCGCGTCCACGGGACGCTCGCGCGGACTCCGCCGCTAAAACCCGCGAGGGCGAGCATGCCCGCCGCGGGCTCGATGGTCGCGTCCGTGAGGAGACGCGCCGCGACGGGATCGACGCCGTCGCGCGCGGCGACGTGCGCGGTGACGCTGGGTCCTCCCGCGTCGCGTTCGGAAAATCCGACGCGCGCGCGGAGGACGAACGCGTCGCCGCTCTGATCCGTCGCGCCCGAGAACACGTGCGCGCCTTCGCCCGACAGCGCGAAGACGCGCGTTCCCGCGAGTGCGCGCCAACGGACGACCGCGCGCGCGGCGCCCGAGTCGTCGACGATTCCACCCGCGTTCGCCTCGAGCTCGATCCCGTCGCCACGCGCCCACCGCGCGAGCGCCGTGCGCACGCCGCCGGACGCGATCGCCGCTTCACCGCTCGCCGCGGCGATCGCGCTCGCGGCATTGAACGCGAAGCTGCGCGCCGCGAGCGCCGCGATGTCTCCGCTCTGTCCGCTCGCGAGCGCAGCGACCGCAACGAACGGCTCCACGCGATGACGAAGCGCGTCTTTCGTCTCCGGCGACTCGAAAGATCGCACGAGCGGGAGGGTCGCTTCGAAGCGCGCGAGCGCCGCGCTCGTCGCTCCGTGATCGCTCGCGTCTTCCGCGGCATCGACGACGCCGCGCGCTTGCGCCGACAAACCGACCCACGACGCGTGCCCGGCGACGAGCGCGCCGACATCTCCGTGCGCGAGCGCGAGCGAACCGTTCGCCGCGTCGTGGAGCACGCTGCCGTCGATCGTCGCGTCGTAGGTGCCGATGCGCCCGATCGCGCCGTCGTGCGCGACGGACACGTAGGGACCTGCCGCGTCGGCCGTGAGGAGATCCCCGCCGCGCGTCGCCGCAGTGCGCACGCCGGTCGCGACGACGAACGACGATGCGTCGAGCGAAGCCTCCGCGGTGCCGACGTCGAACGGACGCGATGCTGCATCGAGCTCGGTGGTCGAGAGCACGCCGCGTGCGCCGCGGATCATGTCGAAGTCCCACGCCGCGCGCGATCGCACCTCGCCAGCCGACGAAAACGATCCGCGCGCGTCGACGACGAGGCCACTTCCGTCGCCGGGCAAGTTGGGCGCGACGGACTGCGGCAACCGATCGAACCGCACGCGCGTCATGGTCGATTCGGTCTTGGCCGACGCCTCCACCGCGAACCCTCCGTCGACGTAGCCGCCGCCGCGCAAATCGACGGCGACGTCCTGCGATCCCGCGCGCCACGGGAGGTGCACGCCGCCGCCGAGGAACAACCCGTCCGCGCCGCGCCACTCGACTTGCGGCGGCAAGAGCCCGACCTTCGAAGGCGCGCGCAGCCAAAACCACGGAAGCCAAAACAGCGGCACGTGAAACACCTCGAGGCGCGGGCTCGTGAGGAACAAGTCGCCGGGCGGCGCCACCGTCACGCTCTTGAAGCCGAGCGCGAGCGGCGTCCCGAGGCACGGACAAAACGTGAGGCGACCGTCACCTTCGATGACGATGCCGTGGCTCGATCGCTGGAGCTTGAGCGCGTCGGCCGAGAGGTGAAACGGCGGCGCGTCGGCGCGAACGTTCCCTTGGAGCTCGAGCTCGCGCATGCGCGTGTCGACCGTGACTTGATCGGCGTGCACGTCGAGCTCGCCGGCGATGTTCTCGAGGTCGTCGTCGGCGTGCGCCGTGGTTGCTACGAGGAGCGCAGCCGCGACGAGCGCGCGTCTCACTGCGGCGTGACGTACGAGCCCTTCGGGAAATCGACGGTCAACACCGAAGAGCCCTCTTTGCCCGGATTCATTTTCCACGTCGGCGTCGCGTCCGCGCGCATCGCGATGACGAAGAGCAGATCATGGCCGGCTTGCACGAGGTGCGCGCCCGCGACCGGCGTGTTGAAGTGCACGGTGACGAGCGGGTTCGTGTTGTTGTGCACGGTGACGCGCGCGCCTTTGAGCACGTACGTCACGACGCCGCGCGCCTTGCGCTCTTCGACTTGGACATTTTGCGTGAGCTCGACGAACAAGCGCGAGCCGCCCTCGGGGAGCATCTCGAAACCCGGGAGCGTCGCGACGGGGCCGCCCCACGAAGGCACGGTCGGCCGATGGCGTACGCCGGAACGCACTTGCAGACGGTGCGGCGCGGGCTTGGGATCGGAGTAGCCGTAACCCGCCATCGGACGGACGCTCGCCGTCGCGCTCGCGCTCGCGGTCGCGTCCGTCGGCGCGTTGCTCGCCGTCGTCGTCGTCGTGGCGTTCGCGTTCGAGTTCGCGTTCGAGTTGTCGCTCGTGTCCTGCGCGCGCGCCGAAATCCACGGCACCATCACGGACACCACGACGAGCGCGAGCGCACGAAATCGCACGTGACAAGTAGAGCACGCGCGCGCCGAACGTTCAAAAAACGCGTCGACGCGCCTAGAACGTGGCGCTGATGCCCGCGTTGAACGCGCCGTTCGCGTTCGCGACGCAGTTGCCGCTCACGCCGACGCAGTTGAACACGTTGTAATCGCCCGCGAGCGGGATCATGCCGGCGAGCCAGAACTGCGCCGACGGCGTCACTTGGAGGCGAACCTCCGGCCACACCGAGAGCATCGGATCGCCGTACGAGGCACCGGAAAGCTGCGCCGCGCGCGCCGCCGCGATCGGCACCATCCCCACGAGCCGCACGCCGAGGTGCACCGGACCAAGCTCCTGCCGGAACCCGACCGCACCGACTGCTTCGATGCGCAGCGGCTCTTCCGACGCCGAATTCTGCTCGAGCCCGATCATGATCGGAATCTTCGCGTAGGCGTCGAAGTGCGAGTGCGCCGCGAGCTTCATGTCGATCTTCACCTTCGGCGTGATGCCGAGGCGCCAGTTGAAGAAGAGCGCGTCCTCTTCGCCGCCTCGCGCGAACGCCGCCGCGATGTTCACCGCGTAGCGCGCGTAGGCGTCCCCGAGCGTCGTCTGATCGTCAGCCGACTTCGGCGCCATCTGGTTGTTCACGACGGCTTGCGAGTACGGCGTCGCGTCGCCGGGCGCGGTGGGGATGGTCAGAGCGACCGACGGAATGAGCTTCATCGTGTCCGACAGCTTCTTCGGCATGTCCGCGGAGAACTCCGCGTTCCCCGGGTTGAAGACGTCTTGCCCGGTGACTTGCAGGGCGTCGTCGCCCGAGATGTGACCGGACACGAGCGGCAAGCGGAACCCGAAGCCGATGTTGCGCATGCGGTAGTGCGCTTCGAGCGTGAAGGTCGCGGTGCGGATTTGCGTCGTCGTCAGCGCCCACTGCTGCACGAAGTTCGGCGGCTGCGGGAGCTGTTCGCCGACGTTGGTGTAGTAGCCGTAGCCCAGCATGAAATCGAGGCCGAGGTAGAGCGGCTCGCGAAGCTTCGCCTCGGTCGTCGGCGCCGTCGTCGTCACGACGACCTCTTGCGCGTGCGCCGACTGCGACAGCGTGAGGATGCTCGCCACCGCAAGCGCCACCACGACTCCACTTCGGGCGCGACACACCACTCGATCGTTCATCTCTCAAGCTCCTCGGAACAAAGCACGACGGCGTCCACGCTCTGCAATGTGCAGGGCGCGCTACCTATACCGTGACAGGCGACGTTTCAGCCCAAAAAAATCGCCCAAAAAAATCGCAGCTTCGCTGCGTCAGAACATGAACGGGCGGTGCTCGCTCTTCGTACGAAGGATGCCCTCGTCTTCCTTCTTGCCCAAAATTGCTTCGTAGAGCGCGTCGAGCGCGACGTTCACGCCGAGATACACGCGCATGTCTTGGTACGGATCCCAGAAGGGGTTTCCGATCGTGCTCTCGCCCGTGAGGATCGTTCGGTACATTTGGTAACCGAGCTCGCCCGTCAGCCAGCCGTTGAAGTCCCAGTCCAATCCGAAGTTGAAGTACGACGACTGGCGGAAGTTCGTGTTGCCGTTCGGCTCCGGCTCGACGCCCGCTTCCGGTTGGAACTGATACGTCCACTGGTTGAACAAGTAATAAAGAGCGATCACGCTGAACTTGCCCCACTTGGCCTGCGCGATCGCGGTGCCCGTGAGGCTGTTCTCGACGTTCGCCGCGCCGCTCGCTTGGTTCGCGCAGCTCGCGTCGCTGCCGCCGCCGAAGCACGCGGCCGAATATTGCGGGGTGTCGTCGAGCTGAGCGGTCTTCGACGCGTAGAACGGGTGCGCGAAGATGGCGCCGAGAATGAGCTCCACGTCGCCGCCGCCGAGCCATTTGATTTTCTCGAACGCTTTGTCGAAGATGACTTTCGCGAACGGGCTCACGATCAACGTGCGCGCTTGCGACGCCGCGGATGTCGGCACGCCGGTTCCGAGCGCGGCGAGCATCTTGATCCCCGCGAACTTCGGGATGCCGCGGTAGTCGATTTCCGGCGTGAAGTCTCCGAACACGAGCTGGCGCGAAGCGGTCGTCGTCGAGTTCGCGTTGTCGGTGAACTCGAAGCTCGCCGTGAGGCGCGCGCGGAGCTGCCAATCTTTGTTGATCGCGAAGCGCGGGGCGAACGCCGCGAACGTGTCGGCGACGGGCGCGTAGGTTTGAACGAGCCCGGGCGCGATCACGTCGGGCGAGACGCCGATTTGTTGGAAGTAGCTCGAGCCCGCCCAACGAAGCTGCTCCTTCGGAGCCTCCGTCGCCGTTTTGTCCTTCTGCGGCGTGTAGGACGACGTGAAGAGGTACCCCGACGCATCGACGGTGTTGGTCGGTTGGGTCTTGGTGTTGTCCGTCGTGGCGTTGCTCGACGTGGTCGCGTCGCCCTGCGCGGACGCGGTCGTCGCGAGCAAGCTCGCCGAAGTGAAGGCCAGCAACCAATGCAAAGCACGCTTCGTGTTCACGTACGACTCCTCCACCGAAAACCGCTCCAAAAACCGCGACGGACCTAAGCCTGAAATTTCGCCCGACGTCAACTCATGTCGCGCGACCAAGACCAACTCCCGAGGCGGTTATGCAGTTTCCGTTCCGACTGCACGCAGCGCGCGATCGCACGGAAAATACGCCTCGAACTGAGATCGTTCGGATCCTTGCGTTAATCGACTAACGGCAGGGTCTGTGTTAGGAACCCGCCCGCCATGGACCAAAGCGGTACCGAAATCACGGCCCTTCTCGGGCGGGGAACGAAATTCGAAGGCAAGCTGCATTTCGAGGGTCGCGTCCGCGTCGACGGGCAGTTCAAGGGCGAAATCAAGAGCGACGACACGCTCGTCATCGGCGACGGCGCGGAAGTGACCGCCGAGATCGATTGCGCGACCGTGATCGTGCGGGGCGGCGTCGTGAACGGGAACATCCGCGCGAAGACCGCGCTCGAGATTCACGCCCCCGCGAAGGTCGTCGGCAACATCCACTCGCCGAGCGTGTTCATCGATCGCGGCGTGGAGTTCCAAGGCTCGTGCCGCATGGACGCGGTGACGCCGGACAACAAGACACAACCGAAAGCCGCAGCCGTCAGCGCGTCGTGATGCGCGCGGTCGCGCGCGTCGCGAGCCTCGCGCTCTCCGTCGCGTGCGGCGCGCAGGGCGCACCCCAGCACGCGCCGCGAACGAACGCAGGGGACGCATCGCGTGACGCGAGCGCGAGCGCGAGCGCGATCGTCGACGCGGCGATCGAAGCGGGTCTCGATCGCATGGAGCTCCTCGTCGCGCGGCATGATCGCGTCGCGCCCGGCACGCGCGAGATCGCTCGCAAGCAAATCGACCTCGACGCGTCGAAGCGGTGGGACTCGCTCGCGCTCGACGCGTTCGCCGCGGACACGTGCGTGCGCGCGCTCTTCGACGCCGACGCGCCGACCGCGATCACGCTCGTCGACGAGAAGAACATGACGCTCGCGCAAGCGGACGCGGCGCAAGGCGCGATCGGCGCGGCAGGTCCCGTGTGTTTTCGCAAAGGCGACGTCGTGACGTTCCGGTTCAACGGCGAGAGCCGTCTGCGGATCGTCGTGTGGGCTTCGCCGTAGCCACGCGCTTCGCGCCACTTCCGATTGCGCTCTTCGGTGGTCTCGAGACGTGCGCGCTCTCGCGATCGAAAAATCGGAGCGGCGCATCGGCCCACTCGCGGGCGTACGCGACGCCCACGCGCGCGCTCGTCGCGATCGAGACGCGCTCGGTGCGCGCCGCGAGAAAGACATTTCGTCCGAGGAGCGACGCGCCATCGTGCGCGCGACCGAGATCCATCGCGCGGACGAAGCGCGCCGGACCGTCCGCGCGCGCGCGCATTTGTTCTTCGGTGCCGGCGAGCATCTCCGCCGCGCGCACGAGCACGGCGTGACCCGATCGTTGCGCGTTGCACACGACGTTGAAGCACTCGTGCATGCCGTACACGAAGAAGACGTACGCGGTGCCCGGCGCGCCGAAGAGCGTGCGCGTTCGCTTCGTGAGTCCGACCCGCGCGTGGCACGCGAGATCCTTCGGCCCGCGGTACGCCTCCGTCTCGACGATGCGCGCGACGCGCTGGCCGTGCACGATGCGTGCGCCGACGAGCGCACGCGCCACGACGCGCGCGTCGCGCTCGAAGAACGCACGCTCGAGACGAATTAATGATGTTGCGTCAACCGTCATTGTGGAGCTGGCACGAAAATCGCTCGAACGACCGTGATCCGATGTTACGTTGATGGCGAGGCGTTCTTCGCGATGGAGATCAAGCAGCAACTCAAAATGAGTCAACAGCTGGTGATGACGCCGCAGCTTCAGCAGGCCATCCGCCTGTTGCAGCTCTCGCGCCTCGAGCTCATCGACGAAATCCGCAAAGAGCTCGACGCCAATCCCCTGCTCGCCGACGACGAAGTCGAGCCCCGCCCGCCGAACGCGAACAAAGACGGGACGATCGAGCGCTCCGAGTCGCCCGTGCAAGAAGCAGAAGCACGCGCCGACTTGGCGGAGCGCATGCACGACAAGAAGGACGAGCTCCAGCGCGTCCAAGACGAAAAGAAGGTCAACGAGATCGACTGGGAGCAGTTCCTCGAGAACCGAACGCTCCAGCAGCCGCTCCAACAGTCGCGCGGAGGGTTCGAGGATCTCCCGCCGATCGAAGCGAACCTCACCAAACACGAGTCGCTCGTCGATCATCTGCGCTGGCAGCTCCAGCTCTCCGACTTCACGGACGTCGAGCGGCGCTTCGCGGAGCTCGTTCTCGGCAACCTCGACGAAAACGGATTCTTGGATCTCGTCGGCACCGAGCGCGAAGACGGATCGCGCACGCCGGATCTCACGCTCGAAGATCTCGCGAAGGAAGTCGACATCGAGGTCGAGGACGCCGAAGAGGTCCTTCATTTGATGCAGCTCTGGGATCCGATCGGCGCGTGCTCGCGGGATCTGCGCGAGTGCCTCCACGTGCAAGCGGAGGCGTTCGGATTCGACGACCTCGAGCTCCAGATCATCGACAAGCACCTGCACAACCTCGAGAAGCACAACTACGCGGCGATCGCGCGCGACTTGAAGATGGAGCTCGAGGACGTCTACGAGGCCGTCAAAGAAATCCAAAAGCTCGAGAGCCGCCCCGCGCGCAACTTCACCGAGACCGACGACAAGACCATCGCGATCACGCCCGACGTCTACGTCGTCAAAGACGGCGAAAAATGGGTCGTGACCGACAACGATCGCGGCGTGCAGCGCCTTTACATCAACGAGTCGCTCACGAAGCAGCTCCTCAAAGATCCCGGCGCGAAGGAGTTCATCGGCGAGAAGCTCCGCAACGCGCAGTGGTTGATTCGCGCGATCGAGCAGCGCCGAAAGACGATCATCCGCGTGACCGAGTGCATCGTCGAGAAGCAGCGCGACTTCTTCGAGCAGGGCGTCGCGTTTCTCAAGCCGATGATCCTGCGCGACATCGCGGACACCGTCGGCATGCACGAGTCCACCATCAGCCGCGTGACGACGAACAAATACGTCCACACGCCGCAGGGGCTCTTCGAGCTCAAATATTTCTTCAACTCGTCGATCCGCCGCACCGCCGACGAAGACATCGCGTCGGAGTCGGTGAAGCAGGCGATCAAGAAAATCATCGACGACGAGGACAAACAAAATCCGCTCAGCGATCAGGCGATCGTCGAGATCCTCGCGAAGCGCGACGGCATCCAGATCGCGCGGCGCACCGTCGCGAAATACCGCGAGATGCTCGGCATCCTCTCATCGGGCAAGCGGAAGAAAGTCTTTTAGACGAATCAAGAAGCCCTCGGCTTCTTGCAAAAAGAGCGACGCGGCGCGCACGAGGTCGTCGCGCGACATCCCGCGCTCGCCGAGCACGCCGCCGCCGACGATCGAGAGCACCGTCTTCGGCGTCCCGTCGGCGAGCGCGATCGCATCGCACTTCACCGTCATCCACTCGGGTCGCATCACGCGATCGAACGGGACCTCGGCGCATGGCTTCCCGAGCGACTCGGTGTCGAACACGGTTCCGAAGAGAAGGCGCCGACCCGCGGCGTATCCGATGATGAGCGGAAGGCCCGCCGCGGACATGTCGCAGTACGCGAGGTCGCCCTTCATCTCGCAGGCGTGACCCGCGGCCGACCACGCGTCGGCGGCGGATTTCGCGACGTCGCGCGGAGGACCCGGCGCGATCGCGGGTGGCGCACAACCGCAAATTTCGAGCACCGTCACCAAGGCGAACGAGCGCGCAAACATCATGCCCAAGATGAAAACGAGTCGGTGACGATTTCGTGCATTTTGTGGAAGGAGGAGCGACGCCTCGGCGCTAGTCTCTTGAGTGAATGCAGACCGGTCCGGAGCTTCGGGCGCAGGTCATCCGATGCGCGAGCGCTCGGAGGGGGAAGAAACTACGAGGGGACACAGTGAAGCTCCATGCGTGACGCGTGGAGCAAGGAGAGAAGGCAGCAATGAACATCGCGATCACCTTCCGGCAAATGGACTCGACCGACGCTGTCAAAGGCTACGCGCAAGACAAGATCGGGCGACTTCAAAAATTCCTCCGCGAGCCGCTGAAAGGACAGGTCAAGCTTAGCTGCCAGAGTCGACAGCATTCTGCCGAGGTCGATCTCCACGCGGGCGGATCCCATTACCACGCGCACGACACGAGCGAAGACATGTACGCGTCGATCGACAAAGTGATGGACAAGCTCGAGCGCCAAATCCGCGGAAGCAAATCTTCGCAGAAGGGACAAGAGCGCGCTTCGCAGCGGTTGATCCCCGAAGACGCCGAAGAGTGATCGTCTTTTGACGTCGCGATCGCGCTACACTCCGCGCGATGATGCTGACCGATCTACTCGCGGCGGATCGGACCGCGGTGCGGCACAACAATTCTGGGCTGGGGGGCTCACACGCGATCGACAAACCGCAAGCGCTTCACGTGCTCGCCGAGCTCCTCGCGCGCGGCACGTCGGGCATTTCCGCCGACACGATCGAGACCGTCCTGCGTGAACGCGAAGCGCTTCAATCGACGGGCATCGGCGAAGGCGTCGCGATTCCGCACGGCGCGCTCGGCGATCTCGACAAGCAGGTCGCCGCGGTCCTCACCGTACCGGAGGGTCTCGAATTCGAAGCGATCGACGACGCGAAGGTGAACATCCTCGTCGCGGTGATTTCGCCGAAGCGCGCGAGCGGCGAACACTTGAAGACGCTCGCGCGCGTCTCTCGCCTTCTCCGAAGCAAGCTCTTCCGCGAGCGACTTCTCTCCGCGACGAGCGGCGAGGAAGTCTTCGACCTCATGTGCAAGGAGGAAGAGGCGAACAAATGACGCAAGACTCCGAGCCGAGAACGGCGCTCGAGATCACGACCGGGCAGCTCGCGAACGACGAGCGCCTCAGCGTGAAGCTCGTACGCGTCGCCGGCGAGGCGGGGCTCTCGCGTCCGATTCGTCATCCGCGGATTCAGAAATCGGGGCTCGCGCTCGCGGGTCACTATTACGGCGTGGTGCCGACGCGCGTGCAGGTGCTCGGAGGGACCGAGATTTCGTACCTCGACAAGCTCGACGCGTCCGCGCGATCGAACGCGGCGCGCGGGTATTTTTCGCTCGGACTCTCGTGCGTCGTCGTCACGCGCGAAGAACCGCACAAAGCGATCGTCGCGGCGGCCGAAGCGACGGGCACGCCGCTCTTCGTCTCCGATCATCGATCGAGCCGCACGATCAACGCGCTCCACGCGCTGCTCGACGAGCGCCTCGCGCCGAGCACGAAGCTCCACGGCGTGCTCGTCGACGTGTTCGGAATCGGCGTGCTCCTGCTCGGCAAGAGCGGCATCGGAAAGAGCGAGTGCGCGCTCGAGCTCGTCTTGCGCGGTCATCGCCTCGTCGCGGACGACATGGTGCGCTGCGATTGGCGCCCGCCGGGGATGGTGTTCGGCGCGCCCGAAGATCTCTTGAAGCACCACATCGAGATCCGCGGGCTCGGCGTGCTCAACGTGAAGGCGATGTTCGGCGTGACCGCCGTGAACGAGCGCAAGCGCATCGATCTCATCGTGCGCTTGCACGAGTGGGCCGAGCACGAGCCGTACGACCGTCTTGGTCTCGAGGATCGCTACCACCACATTTTGGGAACGCCGATTCGCGAGCTCGTCGTGCCGGTGCGTCCGGGGCGCGACATGGGGACCATCCTCGAGATCGCCGCGCGCAACGAGCTCCTTCGACGCGCCGGGATGCACTCGGCGCAGGAGTTCATGGCGCGCCTCGAGGGCGAGCTCGTGACGGCGCCCGTCGCGATGGAAGATGGTGACAACGTGAAGCAGCGCGACGCGCCCGAGTCCGTGGTGCCCGGCGCGCCGAGCGCGCAGCTCCCGTTCGGCGAGCGCACCGGCGACAGCTCCGCGTACATCCCCGCCGTGCGCCCGATCGAGCGCACGTCGTCCGATCAAATGCCCGCCGTGCGCCCGGAGCCGCGCGATGACGAGGTGAAGCGATGAGCCCGTCGGTCGTCGTGATGACGGGGCTCTCCGGCGCGGGAAAGTCCACCGCGCTCCACGCGCTCGAAGATCTCGGGTTCTTCTGCATCGACAACTTGCCGACCGTGATGGCGCCGGAGGCGGTCGCGGTGTGCGCGAGCGGCGGGATCGTGCGCGTCGCGCTGGGGATGGACGTGCGCGTGCGCGAATTTTTGGGCGAAGTGTCGCGCGTGCTCGAGAAGCTCGCCGAAGCCTCGTCGCTCCGCGTCGTCTTCCTCGACGCGAGCGACGAAGCGCTCCTTCGCCGCTTCAACGAGACGCGGCGTCCCCACCCGCTCGCGCAGCAAGAGCATCAACAAGAAGCCGTCGCGCTCCTCGAGAGCGTCGCGATGGAGCGTGAGCGACTCGCGCCGCTCCGCGCGCGCGCCAACGACGTGATCGACACGACGAGCCTCTCCGTCCACGATCTGCGGCGCGTCATCGTCGAACGTTTCGGTCCGACGTCGGGCGGCGCGCCGCCCATGAGCGTGCGCATCGTGTCGTTCGGGTTCAAATACGGCGTGCCCGTCGACGCGGACGTCGTGCTCGACGTGCGCTTCCTCGACAACCCGCATTTCGTGACCGAATTGCGCCCCCTCCCCGGCACCGATCCGCGCGTCGTGAGGTACGTGATGGAGAACCCCGAGACGAAGGAGTTCCTCGCGCACGCGGAGAAGCTCCTCGGCTTCACGCTCCCGAAATACGCGCGCGAAGGAAAGAGCTACCTCACGATCGCGATCGGCTGCACCGGCGGGCGCCACCGATCGGTCGTGCTCGCGCACGAAATCGCGCAAAGGATCGGCGGCGATGCGCGACGTGTTACGGTCGTCGACAGAGATCTCGCGCGGGCGTCGGCGCCCGGGGGAACGCGATGAACGAAGCCTCCGCCCAATTCACGATTCAAAATCAGCTCGGCTTGCACGCGCGCGCCGCGACGAAGCTCGTGCAGCTCGCGGCGAAGTTCCCGTGCGACGTCGAAGTCGCCCGCGGAGATCAAACCGCGAACGGCAAGAGCGTGATGGGCGTTCTCCTCTTGTGCGGCAGCAAGGGCACGGTGATCGACGTTCGCGCGAAGGGCGAGCGCGCCGAGGAGTGCGTCGCGGCGATCGGAAAACTGATCGACGACAAATTCGGAGAGGCGCAGTGACGTCGCGCCCGCCGCCCTCGTCGAGCTCGGTCGACGCCGCGCTCCCGTGCGTGACGTTGAAAGGCATCCCGGGCTCGCCCGGCGTCGCGGTGGGTCCCGCGCTCGTCGTCGGCGACGTGCACACCGCGTACGTGCGGCGATACGTGCATACTGCACAGATTCAAACCGAGATCGATCGCGTGAAGCGCGCCGTCTCGGTGGCGCAAGAAGGTCTCCGCGTGGTTTCGACGCGCCTCACGGGCGACGCGAACGCCTACGACCAGAAGCCGATCCTCGAAGCGTACTTGATGATGCTCGCGGATCCGCTCCTCCACGAAGAGATCGAGAAGCGCATCCGCGACGAAAAGAAGTGCGCGGAGTGGGCGCTCGCGAGCGCGGCGGAGTCGATCATGAGCCGCTTCCCCAGCGCGAGGAGCGACACCGACGCGTACATTCGCGAGCGGAGGCACGACGTCGAGTTCGTCTCCGATCGGTTGCTCCGCGCGCTGACCGGCGCGCCCGAGCGCGTGATCCCGAAGCTCGAAGCGCCGTCGATCATCGTCGCGCGCGATCTCTCGCCGGCAGACACGGCTGGGATGGTCAAGGAGCCCGCGCTCGGGTTCGTCACCGAGGTCGGATCGCGCACGAGCCACACGTCGATCATGGCGCGCGCGCTGGAGATCCCCGCGGTCGTCGGCGCGGACGGCGTGCTCCAAGCGATCCGCACCGGCGACACGATCATCATCGACGGACTGCGCGGCACGGTCATCGTGCACCCGACCGAAGAGCACATCGCCGACGCGCTCGCGCGCTCGGCGCGTCACCTCGCGTTCACGAAAGGATTGCTCGAGAAGCGGGACCTGCCGTGCACGACGGCGTGCGGAACGCGCATCTCGCTCAAAGCCAACGTGGAGCTCCCCGCGGAGGCGACGCTCGCGATCGAGCACGGCGCGGAAGGCATCGGACTCTATCGCACCGAATTTCTCTACGTCGATCGCGAGACGCTCCCGAGCGAAGACGAACAGTACGACGTGTACCGCGCGATCGTGCAGACCGTCGCGCCGCGCCCGGTCGTCTTGCGCACGTTCGACATCGGCGGCGACAAGTTCGCGTCGAGCTTCCAACTGCCCGCCGAGATGAACCCGGCGC
>Ga0335078_10000504_pt1 | contig 60302 bp, 54 predicted proteins | sample Lox_Sample_32_FD_206711 | JGI IMG/M metagenome (GOLD analysis project Ga0335078, IMG submission 206711) | Soil microbial communities from Loxahatchee National Wildlife Refuge, Florida, United States - Lox_Sample_3.2 | ecosystem: Environmental > Terrestrial > Soil > Wetlands | place: USA... | reverse complement strand
CCCCCCCCCCCGCACCACGCTGTTCCATGATCGCGGGCAGTTCGGGGGTCTATGTGCCCAGAACTGCCCGCGATCATGGTCCGCGCCCGGACGCCTCGGGCCGCCGGGCCCGGGGTACTGGCCGTTCGTCCAGGTAGCGGCGTGCTTACTCTACGCACCTGCACGGCTGGGTGAACCGGCATAATTGTGGCAACGTGGTGAATAGTGCGGCCTGGGCTCAGCAAGCGGCAAAGGAGGTCGCGGCGGCGGTGGCTACGGTACGCGTGCTGGCGATCATCGGGTCCGGCGAGACCAGCCCGACCATGGTCACGGCGCACCGGGAGCTCATATCGCGGCTCGGGCTGACCAGCCCGCAGGCGATCGTGCTCGCCACGCCGTACGCGTTCCAGGAGAACGCCGCGGACGTCTCGGCGCGGACGCAGCGCTACTTCGCGGCCAGCGTCGGCCTTCAGGTGCGGGTCGCGGCCGGTACCAGCCCGAACGCGGACCCGGCCATGGCGCCGCCGCTGATCCCGCCGGACAAGGAGGATGAGGCGCGCCAGGCGGCCGGCATCAGGGCGGCGGACTGGGTGTTCGCCGGGCCCGGGAGCCCGTCTTACGCGCTCGCGCACTGGCAGGCCGGACCGGTCGCGGCCGGGCTGCGGGACCGGGTACTGGCCGGCGACGGGCTGACCGTGCTGGCCTCGGCGGCCGCCGCCACCGCGGGACGGTTCACCCTGCCGGTCTACGAGATCTACAAGGCGGGCGGCGCGCCGCGCTGGCTGGACGGGCTCGACCTGCTCGGCCCGTTCGGCCTCACCGTCGCGCTCATCCCGCACTACGACAACGCCGAAGGCGGCCGCTACGACACCAGGCACTGCTACCTCGGCGAACGCCGGCTGGCCGTGATGGAACGCAGCCTGCCCGCCGATGCCGCCGTGCTCGGCGTCGACGAGCACACCGCCGTGCTGGTCGACCTGCGGACGGGCGACGTCGAGATCCGCGGCCGGGGCGGGGTGACCGTCCGGCGGTCCGGGCACAGCGTCGTCCTGCCCGCCGGTACCCGGCTGCCACTGGCGGAGCTGCGCGAGCTGGTCCAGGGGATCCGGCGGGCCGCGGGCGGCGGGGACGCGCCGGAGGTCACGGAAGGCACGGGTGGCAGGGACGGCGGGGGTGGCAGGGACCCGGCCGGTCCGGGTGGCGGCTGTGGCACCGCTGCCGGGGGCGGGAGCGGGGGCGGCGAGATGCTGCCGCTGCCGGAGATCATGGCGGCGGCGGAGCGGCGGTTCGAGGCAGCGGCAGGTACCCGCGACGCCGACGCCATGGTCGGGGTGATCCTCGAGCTCGAGACCGCGATCGGGCAATGGGAAGCCGACATGGACGAAGACCAGGGCACCGAGCAGGCGCGCGCGCTGCTGCGCAGGCTCGTCGGCCGGCTCGGGCGGGCGGCCCGGGACGGGCTCACCGATCCCAGGGAGCGGCTGCGGCCGGCTGTCGAGCCGCTCCTGGAACTGCGGGCGGCGCTGCGCGGCGAGGGCAACTTCGCCGCCGCCGACGCCATCAGGGAGGCGCTGACCGGGGCCGGGTTCGACGTCAGTGACACCCCGGAGGGCACCCGCTGGCAGCAGACCGCCACGGCCGGATCGGCAGACGCCTGACCTGGACTTACCGGTCTGGGCATTACATCTTTTTCATGTTGACGCCAGGCTAGAGCCCGGCGGGCCGGGACGCACTAGCCTTCGGATCAGGCAGGTACAGAGAGGAGCCGGATCCCGTGCCCGGCATGAACTCGGGCCTGAGCCCCGGCGACCCGACGCTGGTCGCCGCGTTTAGGTCTGCCCTGCTGCACCAGGGTGCCATCGCCCTTATCATGCTCGTGTTCCTCTGGCTGCTCTGGGCGGCGGCACGTACCTGGCGGCCCGCCGCGTCCCCTGGGACCGGCGGCGCGACCGCGGAGGCGCGGGCGCGGTGGCTGCTCCGCACCGGGTTCGGGGTGCTGTGGATCTTCGACGGGATCCTGCAGGCGCAGCCGAAGATGGCCGGCGGGCTGGCCACGCAGGTCATGGAGCCCATCGCGGCCTCCTCCCCCGGCTGGGTCCAGCACCTGGTCAACTGGGGCGGCACGGCCTGGTCGTATCACCCGGTCCAGGCCGGCGCGGCCAGCGTCTGGATTCAGGTCGGGATCGGCACCTGGCTCATCGTCGCCGTCCGCGGTCCCTGGTCCAGGCTGGCCGGGGCGGCCAGCGTGACGTGGGGACTGATCGTGTGGGTGTTCGGCGAGTCGTTCGGCGGGATCTTCGCGCCCGGCCTGAGCTGGCTGACCGGAGCGCCGGGGGCCGTCCTCATCTACGTGGTCGCCGGAGCGCTCATCGCACTGCCCGAGGGCGCCTGGCGCGTGCCCAGGACGGGGCGGCTGCTGCTGGCCGGGCTCGGCCTCTTCTTCGTCGCGATGGCGGTGCTCCAGGCCTGGAGCAAGCCGGGGACCCTCTCCGGGATGGTCGCCGAGATGGCCCGCACGCCGCAGCCGCGCTTCCTGTCGTCCTTGCTCTCCGGCTTCGCGTCGTTCGCGACCCGCTACGGCGTCGCCGTCAACCTGGTCGTGGTGATCGCGCTGGCCGCGATGGGCGCGGCCTTCCTGACCGGCCGGCCCAGGCTGGTCAGGTATGCGATGTGGTCCGGGATCGTGTTCTGCCTGGCCGACTGGGTGCTGGTCCAGGATCTCGGCGTCCTGGGCGGTCTCGGCACGGACCCGAACAGCATGATCCCGCTCATCGTGCTGTTCTCGGCCGGATACCTCGCCCTGACGCCTGCGGTGCACGAGGCGGAAGCCCCGGCCAGGGCAGCCGAGGCGAAGCGGCCCGGGGCGCGGTCGGTGGCGGCGGCGGGGGCGCTGGCGCTGATCCTGCTCGGTGCGGCGCCGATGGCCGCGGCGGCGGTGAACCGGACGGCGGATCCGATCCTGGCCCTGGCTATCTCCGGCGACAGCACCCGCCTCAACATTCCGGCGCCGGATTTCTCGCTCACCGACCAGAACGGCCGGACGGTATCGCTGGCCAGCCTGCGGGGCAAGGTCGTGCTGATGACCTTCCTCGACCCGGTCTGCACCAGCGACTGCCCGATCATCGCGCAGGAGTTCAAGCAGACCGGGCAGATGCTCGGCGCGCAGGCCGCGAACGTCGAGCTGGTCGCCGTGGTGGCCAACCCGACCTACCGGTCCACCGCCTTCACCCGGGCTTTCGACCGGCAGGAAGGGCTGACCACGGTGCCGGACTGGCTCTACCTGACCGGCTCGCTCGGCCAGCTGGGCGCGGTCTGGCGGCACTACGGGGTTGCCGTGGAGAACCTGCCTGCCGGGGCCATGGCCGCGCACAACGACCTGGCCGTGGTCATCGACCCGGCCGGGCGCATCCGTCAGGAGCTGAGCTCCGACCCAGGCCCCGCTACCTCGAGCACCAGATCCTCGTTCTCCGTACTGCTCGGGCAGTACGCCAAGCAGGCGCTGAGGCAATCGTGAGCCGCGGGCCGGCGCCCCGGATCCGGGCGCTCCGGGTTGGCCTGGCCCTGGCGTGCGCGGGGCTCGCGGCCGGCTGCGGAGCACCGACCGCCACGGTGGCCGTCACCCGCCCGCCCGCGGTGACCGGGTCGCTCAGCACCTCGCTGACCACCGCGCAGGGCACCTGGGCGATCGCCGTCATGGGCGGTTCGGCCGCGTCACACGACAACTTCTGGCAGCTCTTCGTCCGGCGCGCGGACGCAGGCCGCTGGTCCATGGTCACCCCGGAGGGCGTGGCCGATAACGGCGGGCTGGTCGCGGCGGGCGGGAACGGCTCACTGGTCGTCGGCTTCCGGCCCAGCCAGGAACTGGCTTACTCCCCGCTGGCCACGAGCACCGACGCCGGCCTGAACTGGACGCCCGGCCTGCTCGACGCCGCGCTGGCCGATACGCCGGGCGCCATCGCGGTCGGGCCATCGGGGCGTACCCTCGCGCTGCTGCAGGACGGCACGATCGAGGCGGCGCCGACGGCGGGTGACGCGGCCGCCGGGCGGTGGGTGCCGCTGGCCACGCTCACGGCGCTGGCGGCGTCCGCCCCGGGTCGCTCCTGCGGCCTGGAGGGCGTGAGCGCCGTCTCGTTCGGCCCCGATCACAACCCGATCGCGGCCGGTACCTGCGCACGGCCGGGTGCGGCCGGGGTCTTCACCGACGTCGGCGGGACCTGGCGGTCGGCGGGACTGACGCTGCCGACGGGGGGTCCGGGAAGGGGCACGGTGCGGGTGCTCGGCCTGACCGCCATCCCGGGCGGCAACGCGGCGCTGCTGGCCACCGGGGACGGCCTGCTCGCGGCCTGGTGGGACGGGACGCGCTGGACGGTATCGGCCCCGGTGACGGCGGACGGCGTGCGGGCGCTCGGGTTCGGGCCCGGCGGAAGCGCGTGGCTGCTGGGCGGCGGGCGGGCCGAGACCATCGCCGGGGCGGGGAGCACCTGGCGGGCGCTGCCACCCGTGCCGGCCGGCACCGCGGTGCTCGCCCCGGGGACCGGCGAATCCTACGACGCGCTGGCCGTGGCCGGGTCCAGGCTCACCGTGTGGCGGCTCGCCCGGGAGGCCTGGGGCAAGGTCCAGCAGATCAGCGTGCCGGTCCAGTACGGCTCGTCCGGTTAGGAGCGCCATGACCTACCTCACCGGGCACTGGTCCTTCGACCCGTTCGGCATCTTGGCCCTGGCCGTGGCCGCCTGGCACGAGATCGGGCTGCGGCGGCTGGCCCGCCGGTCCCGGCCGGACCGGACCCGGCAGCGACGGCTGCGGTCGCTGTGGTTCTACGCCGGGCTCGGCGTGCTGCTGCTCGCGGTGGAGTCGCCGATCGACTACTGGGCGGACGACTACTTCTTCGCGCACATGATCCAGCACCTGCTGCTGATGTTCGCCGCGCCGTCACTGATCGTCGCGGGCGCTCCGTGGCAGCCGCTACTGGGCGCGCTCCCCCGCCGGACCGGGCGCAGCGTGACCCGCGGCGTGCTGGCCGGCGGCTGGTCCCGGCCGCTGCGCGGGCTCGGCGGGCTGCTGCTGCGGCCGTGGGTGTCGGTGGCCCTGTTCAACGCGGCGATGCTCCTGTGGCACCTGCCCGGTCCCTTCGACCTGGCCGAAGAGAACCAGGCCGTGCACATCTGGCTGATGCACGGGACCATGTTCGGCACCGGGGTGCTGTTCTGGCTGCAGATCATCCCGTCGCCGCCGTTCCGCCAGCGGATGCCGCTGCTGTCCCAGGCGGCCGCGCTGCTGGGCACCAACCTCATGATGATCGGCATGGCGATGACGCTGAGCATCTTCGTGCAGGGGTCGGTGTACCCGGTCTACGACCACATCCCCGGCGTCACCCTGCCGCCGTTCGCCGACCAGCAGATCGGCGCGGCCATCTTGTGGGTGTGCGGGGACTTCTGGGCCATGCCGGCGATGGTCGTGATCGTCCGGCGGATGGTGGCCGCCGAGGGCAGCATGAGCGCGGCGGTGGACAAGATCCTCGGCCGGGGTTCGGTCCGGTCGGGCTCGTGGGGCTGGGGACGGCCTGGGGCCCTGGCCGAGCTGCGGGCTCAGCCGCCTTCCTCGCCGGAGGCCGGGTCCTGAAGCACCGGGTCAGGGCGCAGGCCGTTGAGGTCCTCGCGCCGGTGCGTCCTGGGGTCGTCGGGGCGGCGCGCGAAGCGGCCCTGGTGTTCGTGGCGATGCGCGGAACCATCCCCGTGCGCGGTGTGCGGCGTGATCACCTCGGTTATCTTGCGCAGGCCGCCGAAGGCCGACGACCGTGCCACCGCCACCACGCCGATGATCAGCGCGGCGATGCCGCCGGCCTCGATCGCGAGCATTCCCGGCGTGACCTGGATCCGGTCGCCGAACACCACGATGCCCAGCGCGATGCCGGCCACCGGCTCGCCGGCCGCCATGGTGGGGAGCGAGGCGTGCAGCGGGCCCGCGCTGAACGCGTTCTGCATCAGCCACAGGCCGACGATCCCGGCGCCGAGCAGGCAGTACGGCGGCCAGGTGGTGAGCAGGACGCTGAGCGGGTGCCCCTGCAGGATCTCCAGCGTCTGCCTGGTCAGCGCGTCCTGGATGCCGAACACCAGGCCCGCCGCCAGGCCGGTCAGGCTGGCGCGGGCCGGCCCGCGCGTTCTCAGCCCGGTCAGCACGGCGACGTACGCGATGCCGGCGATGATCGCGGCCACGAACCAGTGCGAGAACGAGCCGAACGACAGGCCGATGGGCTTGGTCGACCGGGACAGCGACAGCAGGGTCACGCCCGCGCACAAGATCAGCGCGCCCGCCACCTCGGTCCAGCGCATCGCCTGCTTCGCCATCGGGACGGCCAGCAGCAGCGCGAACAGCAGGTAGGTGGTCAGCAGCGGCTCCACCAGCGTCAGCGCGGCGTGGCCGATCGACCACGCCGCGAGCAGCTGGCCGGCCACCATGCAGGCGATGCCGGTCAGCCACCGGGGCTTGTGCAGCAGGTCGATGATGATCCGCGGGCTCAGGAAGAGGCACTCGGGCTCCTGCCGCGCCGCGTACTGCTGCAGGACGAATCCGATCCCGAGCAGGACGGCCGCTACGAGAGTGGTCGCGTAGTCCACATCCAGGTCCACGTGCTCTGTCTAACTAGGTGCTAAGCGTGCGGGTATCAAGGACAACGTGCACGACTGACGGCTGGTTTCGCCTGGCAGCGTGACGCAAGTGCGGCGACTGCCCTTTGATCGTACGTTAGCCGGAAGCCCTGGTTACTCCCGCCGCGCCGACCCGTCAAACCTCCCCGGACCTCATAGCGCCTCACGCGACGTGATTGGCATCTCACTGTTATCGGGCGAAGCGGCCGGCTCAACGCTATCCCTGCTGATAACGGGCCGGAGTACTATCATGAGGTCGTCGGCAGGCATGATTGCCATGGCTGGGGAAAGGGTGCTGACGTGGGGGTCGGGCATAGGGCTGTCAGGAAACGCGCCGTGGGAACGCGTGAGCGTATCATGGCGTACCTGGCAGAAGCGGGAGAGCTCTACGACGCCAACGGGATGGCCAGCACGCAGCTGGCCGCGGCCGTCGGCTACCCGGGTTCGAGCGTGGCGTTCGCTCAGCTGCTGTCGGGTATGGAACGTTCGGGGCTGATCGCCCGCGAGGTGCGAGGTAAACGGACCTACCGGATCGGCCTCGGGACGGTCCGGGACATCGGCCCGGCGCGGGTCGTCTCCCGGCCTGGCGCCGGCGCGGCGGTTCCCGGTGTCCCCGAAGCGGGCCAGGCCGGTCCCGGCGCGGCCGGGTTCGACTACGACGAACTGGCCCGCCGCCTGCTGGTGCAGGTGGTCAGGCGGCTGGCGGCGGCGGAGGCGAGCACACCGGATCGTCCGGTCACGGCCGAGGTGCCGCCCGCTCCTGATCATCCCGATCAGCTCGCCCTGCGGGAGACGGTGAGCGGACTGGAGTACGAGCTGGCCGCGGCGTGGAGCAAGCACGGCAAGCTGGCCGAGGAGAACGTCCGGCTGCGGGAGCAGCTCAAGGCCGCGCGACGGTCGCTGGCGCTTGCCGCCGAGCAGGTCCGCAGGCTGCCGGCCGGCACGAACCTGAACGACAGCGAGGTCGTGCTGCTGCAGCGGCTGCTCAGCTCGGCGGCTGATAACGCGGACGACATTGGCGCGGAGGCCCCCAGCCTGCGCGGCTAGCCGCGCAGGTAGACCTGGGCCGCGTGACCGCCGAGCACGCCGGCCAGGATGTCGCCGGGCAGGCCGAGGGCCGCGATCGCGCGCGCGTTCCTGGCCATGCCGGGGACGCCGGGCCAGTCGGTGCCGAAGATCCACCGGCGGGCCAGCGCGGGCAGGTCGAATCCGGCGTAGTAATCGGGCAGCCGCTTCGGCGGCAGCCCGGCCAGGTCGATCCAGACGTGGGGGCCGGCCAGCGCGAGCGCGGCGGCGCCGGCGTACCAGTGGCCCCGGCCACCGTGCGCCAGCACGAACGTGACGCCGGGGAAGTCGGCGATGACCTGGCGCATCAGCTCGGGGTCGCCCGCTTCGGGGTCCGATCCCGGGAAGATGCTGCCGCCGGTGTGCACGATCACCGGCACGCGACGTTCGGCGCACAGGTCGTAGACCGGGTACAGGGACCCGGCACCGGGCCGGAACGCGCCATGCACCGGGTGCAGCTTGACCGCGACGGCGCCGAGGCCGAGCTGGCGGGCGGCTTCGGCGGCCGGGTCGGCGTGCACGGCCGGGTTCACGTTGGCCACCAGGCGGAACCGGACCGGGTTGTGCTCCACCAGCGGCAGCAGGTCCTCGATCGGCTGGATCCCGGTCGTCCTCGGGCTGTACTCGGCGAACAGCAGCGCGATGTCGACGCCCTCGGCCTCCAGCATGGCGTCGAGCCGGGCCGGGACCGGGTCGCCGTCCGGGCCGAACACGGCCTGCCAGCCGGAATCCTGGCCGAAGTCGGCTGCCCACTGCATCCAGGCGGGCGACACCGTGCTCAGCCGGGGCACGTGCACGTGGGCGTCGGTGACCGCCATGCCGTCGATCATGGGCAATCTACGGCCGGCTGAAGGGGTCGAAGGGGTCGAGGCGCCGCAGGCCGGCCCGGTGGGCGCGGCCGGACTCGACGTAGGTCCGGACCGGCTCCGCGGTGTAGCCGGCCGGCACCCCGGTTCTCTTGACCTTCGCGGGCACGCCGGCCACCAGCGCGGCCGGGGGAACCTCGAAGCCCTCCGGCACCAGGCAGCCCGCGGCCACGATCGCGCCGGCCCCGACCGTGACCCGGTTCAGGATGATCGAGCCGGAGCCGATCAGGCAGCCGTCCCCGACCACGCAGCCCTCCAGGTGCGCGTTGTGCCCGACCACGCAGTCCGCGCCGATCAGCGTCGGCCAGTCGTGCGTGCAGTGCACCACGCTCCCGTCCTGTACCGACGTCCGCGCGCCGATCTCGATCCGGCCGTGGTCGCCGCGCAGCACGGCGCACGGCCAGGCGGACGCCTCGGGCCCGATGCTGACCCGGCCGATGACCACGGCGTCGGGGTGGACGAAGGCGGTCTCGTGGATCTGAGGCTCGAACTCGCCCAGCGCGTATATCGGCACCCTCGGAGCCTATCGTGGCCGTCGGGGACCTCAGGGCCGCAGGTCGAGAACGCCGAACCGGTGCTGGTCCCAGATGTGCAGGGACGCCTTTCCCGGATAGGGGACGACGTCCGGCGGGTCGTCGAAGATGCGGGTCAGCCGGCTGCCCGGTGTGTACTGCGGCCAGCCGGGGTCGCCGCTGGCGGCGAACGCGGCCCACTGCGAGCGCATCAGGTCACCCAGCGCCACCGCGCTGGCCGGCGGCTCGGAGCCGAACAGGAACTCCCCGAGGCCCGAGTACACGCCGAACACCAGCGGCAGCACGATCCCGTGGCAGGCACCGAATCCCCCCTCCGTGGCCTCGAAGCTGACCTGGAAGAGGAAGGTCTTCCCGCCGGCCGCGGCGTGCGCCTGGGCCAGGTGCAGCGTCGGCATCCGGAACAGCCAGTCGGAGTTGACCAGCTCGAACAGCATCTCTGCGTCCGCATCCGGATAGGCCTCGCGGTAGGCGGCCTCGCCCGCCCGGCCGCCGGCGAGCCCGCGCAGCATGTCCGCGGCCACCTCCGCGGTGATCTTCCCGCGCTGCCCGTTCAGCGCGGTGAACAGCCGGTACTCGTCCCGGTTGTACCCGGCGACCAGGCTGACGCCGCGCGCGGCGCCGGCCGCGAGCGCCCGCCACGGCGCCGCGGGCAGCACCTCGCCGTCCACGACCGGCGAGAACGACACGCCGGTGCGGCCCGCCGGCCCCCACCGGTCCTGGTGGTCCGCGGGGTTCACCGCGTCCGAGGCAGCGGTCAGCCAGGCCGGGTCGGCGGCGGCGAACGCCTCGGTGGTCGGTGGCAGTCCGGCTTCGGCCGCGATAGCGGCGGTGACGTCGGCGGCCAGCTCGGGCGAGAAGAACGTGCCGGGCACGCTCTGCGCGATCGCGCGCCGGAACAGGCCGGCCGCCAGGGGCATGACCAGCAGCGACGCGACCGCCCCGGCGCCGGATGACTCGCCGAAGACCGTCACCAGGTCCGGGTCGCCGCCGAACGCGGCGATGTTCTCCTGAACCCAGCGCAGCGCCGCCACCTGGTCGAGCAGCGCCCGGTTGGCCGGGACGCCGGGCAGGTAGGCGTAGCCCTCCACGCCGACCCGGTGGTTGAAGGTCACCACCACCACGTTCTGCCCGGCCAGCGCCGTGCCGTCGTAGACGACCTGGCTGGAGACGCCGAACCGGTAGCCCCCGCCGTAGATCCAGACCATGACCGGGAGCCCGGCCCCGCCCAGGTCCGGCGAGAACACGTTGACGGTCAGCCAGTCATCGGGGTCGGCGCCGGGCGCGACCGGCGCCGTCGGCCCGAGCATGAACGCGGACTGCGGCGGGGGCGGCCCGAACATGTCCGCCTCCCGCACGCCGTCCCACGGCCGGGCCGGCTGCGGGGCGGCGAACCGCAGGGCCCCGACCGGGGGCTGGGCGAACGGGATGCCGCGGAAGACGGCCACTCCGTTCTCTGCGCGCCCGCGTACCCGGCCGGCGGCTGTACGGACCACAGGCGTCACATCCATGCGCACCCCTTTCGGGGATGAGCCGGAATTATCCGGATGCGGACCGCGGTGGCCGCCAGGAAGGAGGTTACGCCTCCGGGTCGAGCAGGACGACGGGAATTTCGCGAGGCGCGGCGTTCTTCTCGTAGTCCGCGAAATGGGGCATGCGTTCGGCCTGCGTGGCCCAGATCGCGGCGCGCTCGGCCCCCTCGGTCAACCGGGCCCGGACCCTAGCGGTTGACGTGCCCACCTCCACGGTGACGTCCGGGTGGGCGATCAGGTGGCCGGCTAGCTCGCCACCGCCGACAGGGGCCAGCCGAAGAAACCGTCCAGGGTGAGCGTGGCGCCGGCTGGTTTGCCCGCAGGGCGCGGCGGGTCGATCGCGGTGTACGTGGTGATGAAGGTGTCGGTCTCGTGGTGCACGACGGCGGGCCTTGGGGTGGCCACCTGGTTGCCGTCCGGCCAGGTCTTCGCGCGCAGCCCGGCCGCCGAGGCGTAGCGGCCGGCCGGGTCAAGACGCCGATCATCCAGAAGCCTCGGCCGCCGGCCAGCGGCAGCGCGAGCGTGGGATTGGCGGTCGTGCTGAAGCCCTGGGTGAAGCTGACCCCGGCGCGCCGGTTCTGCCCGGTCTGGCGGGCGGCCTGGGCGTTGATCGAGCCGGAGCCGGCGAAGAAGTCGCTGACCGCGAACGGCGCGGCCGTGGCGGCCGTCTCGGCCCTGCCTGTCGTCGCGTGCGTCAGCACCCGGGCCAGTTCGGGCCGCGTCCATCCTGATCGTCGACGACCACGACGGCTTCCGGACGTTCGCCCGGGGCATGCTCGAGGCCGACGGGTTTACCGTGGCGGAGGCGGCCACCGGTGCGGAGGCGGCGGAGACGGCCCGTTCGGTCCGTCCTGGGCTTGTGCTGCTCGACATCCAGCTGCCGGACTTCGACGGGTTCGAGGTCGCCCGGCGGCTGGCGGCGCAGGCCGGGGGCCCGGTGATCGTGCTGACCTCGACCCGCGACGCCAGCGACTACGGCGGCCGGATCAGCTCAAGCCCGGCGGCCGGATTCCTGCCCAAAGACCAGCTCTCCGGCGCGGCGCTGCGCCGCTTCCTGACGTGAGCCGGCGCTCGCTGGCGGCCCTGATCGCGGGCGCGGCCGCCGCGATGGCCTGCTACTTCCTGGCCGCCCGGCCGCCCGGTATCGCCTCGTACCTGATCTTCTACCTCGGCACCCCGGCGGTCGCCGTGGCGTTCCTCGCGGCCGGCCTGGCCGCCTGGCTGCGCCGGCCGGGCAGCCGCCTGGGCCTGCTGTTCGGCCTCGTCGGCTACTTCACCTTGCTGCCCGCGCTGGACTACCTGGACGACCCAGCGGGGTTCACGATCGGGAACGCCGCCCTTCCCCTGGCCGGCGCGGCCCTGGCCCACCCGGGCCTGGCCTGGCCGACTGGGCGGCTCCGCTCCCGGTTCGAGCGCGGGGTGGTGGTGGCCGAATACGCCTCCGCGGCCGGCTTCAGCCTGCTCGCGATGCTGTTCTGGGACCCGGCGTTCAGCGGCTGCGACGCCCGCTGCCCGGCGAACCTGCTGCTGGTGCGCGGCTCCCGGCCGGCCTGGGACGCGATCAACGAGACGGGCGCCGCGGTCAGCGTCGTGCTCACCGTCATCGTGGTGACCCTGATCATCAGGCACTGGCGGTCGGCGCGCGGCTGGTCGCGGCGGGCCATGGTGCCGCTGGTGTGGATCGCCGTGGCGATCGGCGCGGAATCGGTGATCACTAACGTCACCGGTCTTTACCGCCTGCCGCCGCTGGCCAACCTGGTCTTCAACGGCTGGGCCCCGCTGGTCAGCCTGCTGGGCCCGGTCCTGTTCGTGATCAGCACGGTGCGCGCCCGGACGGCACGCGGCGCGCTCGGCACCGCGATCGTCGACCTGGAACCGGGCGCGTCACCCGGCAGGCTGAGGGACACGCTGGCCCGGGCGCTGGGTGATTCCACCCTCCAGCTCGCGTTCCGGGACCGGGACGGCTTCACCGACACCTCGGGCCTGGCGGTGGACCCGGTGCGGCCGGATCCGGGGCGGGCGGTGGTCCCGCTGACCGGGGCGCGGGAGGCCGTGCTGGTCTACGACGCGGGCCTGGACCTCGAGCCGCACCTGATCCGGCTGACCACGGCCGCGGCGAGCATGGCCCTGGAGCATTCCCGGCTGCAGGCCGAGGTCCAGGCGCAGCTGGAGCTGGTGCGGGCGTCCCGGTCCCGGATCGTGGAGGCGGTGCTCACCGAGACCGGGCTGGCCGGGGCGATCCAGGCGCTGGTCGAGCGGTCACCGGCCGTCGTGACGATCACCGAGGTGCCGCGCGAGCGGTTCCCGGCCGTGATCGAGGCCACCGCCTACTTCGTGGTCAGCGAGGCGCTGGCCAACGTGGCCAAGCACGCCATGGCTGGCACCGCCCAGGTGAGCATCCGCAGGCTTCCTGGCCGGCTTTCGGTGCGGGTCAGCGACGACGGGTCCGGCGGGGCCAGGCCGGAACGCGGCTCCGGGCTGGCCGGGCTGACGGACCGGGTGGCGTCGGCGGGCGGCGTCTTGCGCCTGGACAGCCCGCCCGGGGCCGGGACCAGGCTGGAGGCGGACATACCGTGTCCGTGACGCCTGCCGACAGCCGGCTGCGGGTGGTCATCGCCGAGGACGCGGTGCTGTTCCGCGAGGGGCTGCGCCGGGTGCTGACCGACGCCGGGCTCGAGGTCGCGGGCGTCGCCGGGGATGCGGCGCAGCTGCTGCAGCTGGTCGTGGCGCTGCGGCCCGCGGTGGTGCTGGCCGACATCCGGATGCCGCCCACCCAGACCACCGAGGGCCTGGCGGCGGCGCTGGAGATCCGCCGCCGGTGGCCGGCCACGGCGGTGATCGTGCTGTCCCAGCACGTGGAGACCGAGCACCTGTTTGAGCTGCTGGCCGCGGACGCACGCGGTATCGGCTACGTGCTCAAGGAGCGGGTCGCCGACATCGCGCAGTTCACCGGCGCGATCCACCGGGTCGCCGCGGGCGAGTCGGTGATCGACCCGCAGGTGGTGGCGCGGCTGGTGGCCCGGCCCCGGCAGGACGGCCCGCTGCAGACACTGACCGAACGTGAGCTGGCCGTGCTGGCCCTGATGGCCGAGGGGCGGTCCAACCAGGCGATCGCGTCCCAGCTGTTCATGTCGCCCAAGACCGTGGAGACCCACGTCGGCAACATGTTCGCCAAGCTCGGACTGCTCCCGGCGGCGGAGGACCACCGCCGGGTGCTGGCGGTGCTGACCTACCTGCGTGGGTAAGGTCGGGGCATGGCCGCCGATCTCACCCCGCACGAAGGCGACCTGGAGCCGGACGAGGACTACGAGGGCGTGCTGTTCGACGGCGCCTCGTTCGCCGACGCCGACGCCGGGCACTGCCACTTCCTGGACAGCTCTTTTCTCGGCGTGACCTTTGACGGCGGCCGGCTGCGGAAGGCCCGGTTCACCGACGTCACGCTGCGCGAGACCAGGTTCGTGGCCTGCGACCTGGCCGAAACCGGCTGGCAGGACGTCACGCTGGACGGCTGCGCGCTGTCCGGGGTGCAGGCCTTCTCCGCCTCGATGCGCCGGGTCACGTTCCGCAACTGCAAGCTCGACTCGGTGAACTTCCGCAGCGGGACGCTCAGGGAGGTCACCTTCGAGGACTGCGTGCTGCGCGACGCGGAGTTCGGCGGCGCCACGTTGCGCCGGGTCGGCTTCGGCGGCTGCACCCTGGCCCGCGCGGATTTCACCAAGGCGAGCTGCGACCAGGTGGACCTGCGCGGCGCCGAGCTCGGCATCAGCGGCGGGTACGAGTCACTTCGCGGCACCACCATCGACAGCGGCCAGCTGGTCGCGCTGGCCCCGCTGCTCGCCCGGCACCTCGGCATCACGGTCACCGGCTGATGCGGAGTCCGGGTGTCACAGTCTGGCCGGCCCGCCCGTCTGTGCGGTATGAGAGCTGACTGGGATGTGATCGTGATCGGAGCAGGCCTGGCGGGACTGGCAGCGGGAGCCACCGCCGCCAGGGCCGGGTCCGCGACGCTCGTGCTCGAAGCCCACCTGCCGGGCGGCCGGGCCCGGGTCACCACGTCCGATGGCTTCGTGTTCAACCGGGGGATTCACGCTCTGTACCAGGCCGGCGCGGGGTGGGAAGTCCTGCGCAGCCTGGGGATCGAACCACAGGGCAGCTCGCCGCCGCTGGCCCGCTACCAGGCCCTGGCCGGCGGCGAGCTTCACCTCCTGCCGACGAGCCCCGATTCGCTGCGACGCACCACGCTGCTCGGCCGGAAGGACAAGGAGGCGCTGGCCGCGCTCCTGGCGCGACTGCCCCGGCTGCATCCGCGCCGGCACGCCGGCGCCTCGGTGTCACAGTGGATCGGCGGCGCCGGGCTGGGGCCAGCGGCCGCCGCCGCCGTCGATGCGCTGGTCCGCCTGACCACCTACGTCCCGGACATGAACACGTTGGCCGCCGACGCCGCCGTCGCCCAGTTGCAGCGGGCCGCGGGCGGGGTTCTCTACCTGCACGGGGGCTGGGCCCAGCTGGTTACCCGGCTGGCCGCCCTCTGCCAGGTGCGAACCGGGATCAAGGTCATCGGCGTCGCGTCCGCCGCTGGCCGGGTCGAGGTGGTCACGAGCAACGGTCCGCTGACCGCACGGTCGGTGATCATCGCGGCCGGCCGCCCGGCGGCCGCCCTCAGGCTGCTGCCCGCTGACCCGGGATGGGGCGACCTCGGTCCCGAGGTGACGGCCGCCTGTCTCGACGCTGGCGTGCGGCGGGTGCCAGATCCGGGTTACGTCCTCGGTGTTGATGCTCCTGTGTACGCGGCGGTCCAGTCGCCGCCTGCCCGCCAGGCGCCCGCGGGCCAGGCGGTCGTCGCCGCCGTCCGTTACGGTGCTACCGAAGCCACCGCGGACCGCGCCGTCCTGCGAGCCCACCTGGCGCGGGCAGGCGTTCCGGAGGAAGACGTGGTGACCAGCCGTTTCCTGGCCCGCATGGTCGTTGCGGGCGCGGCACCGACTGCGGCGCGCGGCGGACTCGGCAGTCGGCCGGCGGTGCGCACATCGCCAACGCCGAGGCCTGGCTGGTCACCGCCGCCACCCGGCTGTGTCTGGACCGGCTCCGCTCCGCGGCCCGGGTCCGGGAGATCTACCCCGGGCCGTGGCTGCCCGAGCCGATCGTGACTGATCCCGGCCCGGAGGGTGCCGCCGAGCTGGCCGAATCCCTGACCCTCGGCTTCCTGGTGCTGCTCGATCAGCTGGCACCGGTCGAGCGGGCGGTATTCGTGCTGGCGGACGTATTCGAGGTGCCCTACGCCGAGATCGCGGCCACGGTGGGACGCTCTCCGGCGGCATGCCGGCAGATCGCCAGCCGGGCCCGTCGCAGGCTCCAGCCGGACAAGCAGCCCGGCCAGACCGTCGCGGCCGACCGCGAACTCGTCGACGGCCTGCTCCGTGCGCTGGCTTCCGGCGACATGAACGAGGTCGTCGTCCGCCTGGCGCCACAGGTCGTATGCCTCACCGACGGTGGTCCCGAACGCCGGGCCGCTCGCCGCCCGGTCGTCGGCTCCGGCCGGGTAGCCCTCTTCCTCGTAACCGTGGCCCGCGGCTACGGCCGCCACCTGACCACCCGGCCTGCCATCGTCGGCGGCGCCGCCGGTGCCATTCTCTCGGCTGGTGACGCTGTAGCACAGGTGATGGCAGTGACGTCGAAGGACGGCGTCATCACATCCGTCTACTTTGTCGGAAACCCCGGCAAACTCACCCGGGTCGGCCACTCCCCATCCATCGAATAACGAATCACCGCGGGTCGAAATCCCGCTATGAGGGTCTGGGAAACCTGGCGGGCGGGAGGGCGCGAAACGTGCCCGCGTGTTAACTGTCCGGGGCTAATTTGCTACTATCAGTTAACTGTCACCAGGGGGCGGGGACCGGGGAGGGATCATGAAAAAAAGCAGGGACTTCAGTGTGGCCAGCCTGGCCGTGGCGGCCGCCGTGCTGTCCGCCGTGGCGGGGACGGGCACCCCGGCGGCGGCCAGTGCGGGCGCCCGGGATGCCGGTGCGCACCGCAGACCGCCTACGTGACCAGCAGTGACTCAGGCACGGTGACGCCGATCAGCACCCGCACCAACACGGCCGGCCCGCCGATCCCCGCCGGGGGGGCATGAGTGAGGCGATCGCGATCACGCCCGGAGGGTGAGACCGCTTACCCGCCGGTTTCGGGAAGATCGGGCGTCCGCAGGACTCGCGCGGGGCGGATCATTTCAGGCTTGGCACGTGGCGCTATGAGGGGAGTTTCGACCCACGATCCCTGGATGACAGCGCACGCACGGCGCGGGAGAAGGCTTCGGCGCGGTCGCGGTAGTCCTTGAACGCGCCGAAGCTCGGCGCGGCCGGGGACAGCAGCACGATGCCGTCGGGCTGCGCCCAGTCGAAGCCGACCTTCACGGCGGCTCCCAGGTCCGGACAGTCGACCACGCCCGTCAGCGTGGACGCGGGCCGCACCGCAGCCCGCGTTGCCGCCTCGACCTCAGCGTGGATACGGGGGCCGCTGTCGGGGAGAGTGAGCAGGTACGTAGGCGCGATCCGCTGGGACAGCGCCACGGCCAGCGGCGTGTAATCGATACCCCGGTCCTGTCCGCCGACGATCAGGGCCACACGCCTTCCATCGAAGGCGTCCAGCGCGGCCACCGTGGGCAGGACGTTCGTGGACAGGCTGTCATCGACGAACGTGACTCCGCGGACGTCACCGATGATCTGGAGCCGGCTGGGCAACAGCTGATAGCCGTGAGCCGCCTTGTCCATCGCCGCATCATCGGCCGCCTCCCGGATGCCGAGTGCTATCAGGCAGTGCCTGGCGATCAGGGCGTTGCGCCGATTGTGCTCACCGAGCAGGCCGAGCGGTCTCATCCACGTCGCCTCGGGCTCGTCGGCCGCGTGCACCCATTCGATTCGCGGGCCGAGCAGACCGGACCGCTCCCGGATCAGGTCACTGTCGCCGTTGGCGATGGTCAGGTCGGCGCCGGGCAGCGAGCACAGCGACAGCTTGTCGCGGAAGTAGTTCTCCACGCCGTCGTGCCAGGGCACATGGTCCGGGTGCAGGGACGTGACGCCCACCACCGGCGGGGAGGACGCGAGATCCAAGGCCTGATAGCTGGAAACCTCGATGACCCAGTAGTCCCACGGCTCCGCCTCGGTCTCGGGGTCGTAGGGTGGCTGGCCGATGTTGCCACCCACCAGGCACCGGTACCCGAGCCTGGTCATCAGGTGACCCGCGATCGACACCACCGTGCTCTTGCCCTTGGTGCCGGTCACGCAGACCACGCGATCGGGCCTGGCCTCATGGAACCACAGCCCCAGCCCGCCGGTCACCGGAACGCCGAGCTGTTCGAGCCTGGTCACCTCGGGCCGGTAGCGGCTGATGCCCGGGGTCTTCACGACCACGTCGCAGCGTTCGAGGGCTTCCGCTCCGCCCGCCGCGGTGGCGATCACCGGGACGCCGCCGACGTCAGCCGCAGGCGGCCGGTCGTCGACCAGCACGAAAGCCGCTCCCAGCGCCTGGAGCTTGCGCAGGTTCGCCATGCCCTCGCGGCCCAGGCCCCAGACACCCACGCGGCTGCCGCGCAGGTCGGACCAGGACAGGCTCGATCGCGTCATGAGGCCAGCAGATCCGCGGCCGCGAACTCGGCGGGGATGAAATGCCGGCCCACGGGCCGTAGTAGCGCTGCCGCGCCGGCCGGGGTCGGCGCGTCCGGCAGGGCCGCCACCTCAGCGGCTAGTTCGTGGAGAAGCTTAGCGTCGGCACGGTCGCCACGCCGGGCGGCGAGCAGCACCGCCGCACGGCACTCGTTAACCTCGCCGACGCATTCGAAGGGCTTCCCGTTCGCCGAGGTAGCGAGCAAGGTGCGGAACCGGTCGGCCTGAGCCGGATCGGCCAGCGGCTCGCGGTTTTCCTGGCTCGGCGGCAGGTCTCCCCCGGAGAAGACCCGCTCCAGCTCGGCGGCCGCCATAAACGGGGCCAGGATCAGGTCGATGAAACAGCACTTGTCGCATTGCCCGCACCAGTGGTCCAGACGCAGCGACTTGTCGATGTGAAAGGCCCGGTTACAGCTGCGGAACGTGCCGTGGTAGGCCGTCAGGCCGGCGAACCTCTCCGCCACCCACAGTTCCGTACGCGGCCTGAGCAGCGAGAAATAGTCCGGCATGGGCACGTCGCAGGCGGCGAGGATCTCCCGGAATCCTGCCTCGAACGACTCGCTCTTCGAGTACTGGTGGTTGATCGACCGGTCGCCGAGCTCAAGGGTGGGTATGGACGACGACCACTCGTTGGACATGACCACGGCATCGCGGCCGTCGAGTACCGCGGCGAGCACGGCGATCGCGGACAGGATGCCGGTGACCGGCACATGCCCGTTGAGGAAGCCGAGTTCCCGTGAGCGCAGCAGCTGAGGATCGATCTCGCGGTCGGCCCGGACGACAGGCAGCCCGGCCACGGCCGCCGGGCGCTCGATGGCCGCGAAGCGGTCCCCGGGGCGGCTCACCACGAACAGGGCGGCGTCGGCTCGCTCCCTGACCTCCTCGACGGTCACGATCGAGTCGATGCCACCGCCGAACGGCACGAGCGCCCTGGTCATGGCGGCCGGTGCAGACCCTGGACCGCGGTCCCGCCGGGACGGCCCTTCAATGCGCAGCGGGGTCAGGTCGATGTCGTTGCGGTAGGCGAACTCCCCTAGACCCTGGACGTAGAACTCGCGGAGGAAAGCGCGCTCCCGGTCGGTGACCGCGGTCTGGCCGAGGTCGATGACCTCAGGCGCAGCCGCCTTGTAGTAGGAGACGCCGGCGAGCAAGAAGACCAGCCGGGCGGCCGCCCGGGTAGCCGGGGAGTCCCAATCCCCGGCATGGCTGAGCGTGACCCGTTCCTCGAAATTCCGCCCGTCCAGACTGTACCCGCAGGCCAGCACGCCCGCCGTGGCGTCGATCCGGTAGTCCTGGTAGCGGAACAGCCGCCCGCGCCGATCCGGATCGCTCACCGGGCCTCCCGGTGACGCAGCCGGGCCATGGCCGCGAACCGCCCGCAGGGCCTGACCTCACGGTCGCTGAAGAACAGGCCGTTGGCCGAGCCGGTCGGGACGGCCGCCACCTGGATGTTCCTCCCCGGCACGCCCGCCTCCTCCAGCACCAGCCGGTTGGCGGTCCACAGGTCGAACAGCCACTTGCCGGCGCCGTCCTCGCGGATGACCTTGCCGGCGCCGGACCCGAGGCCCTGCTGCGCCGCGACCAGCACGTCCTCTCCCACCTGGTACCGGTCCGGCGCTATGGCAGGTCCCAGCCCGGCGATCACGTTGGCCGGGTCGCTGCCGAGCGAGCGCATCGAGGTGACCGCGGCCTCGCTGACCCGGGCGACCGTGCCGCGCCAGCCGGCGTGCACGCAGGCCAGCAGGTGTGCCACCGGGTCGTACAGGACGATCGGCACGCAGTCGGCGACCATGACCGTGAGCACCACGCCGGGATCCGCGGTGACCAGCGCGTCGGTGTCGCGGACCGCGTCGTCCTGGGTCAGCGTGCCCCGGCCCCGGTCGGCGGCGGTGATGACCTGGACGTTCGGTCCGTGGGCCTGGACGCAGAAGACGAAGTCGCCTGGCTCGGCGTCCAGCGCGGCCGCGATCCGGCGCCGGTTCTCCAGGACGCGGCCCGGCTCGTCACCCACGTGCAGGCCGAGGTTGAGCGAGGCGTACGGCCCCGAGGACGCGCCACCCTGCCGTGTCGTCACGATGGCGTCCACGTCCAGCCCGTCGAAGACGGGCCAGGTGAGCACATCGAGATCGCCCCGCCGGAGAAGCCCCGACGTCGCGGCCGCCGGTGCCACCATCAGTCCAGCCTCCTACAGAACAGCGAACATGCCGCATCCACGCCGCAAGAGTACACGTGGCACGCTGCTGCTAGCCGGCGTCCTGAGGCTCCGTCCTGTCGTATGGCTTGAGGGTGAGGCGGAGAGTCTGGTTAGCGTCCGTGGACCGCTCGCCGTGCAGGCCCAGGGAGATGCTGCCGTCTTTGGTCACGCCGAAGGCAAGGTTCACCGTGCTCTCCGACAGTTCCCAGGGGTCGTCTCCCGTCGCTGCCGCGGCCATCGTGTCCCGGATGGTCGCGATCGCGTTGACGAGGGCCTTCTCCGTGTCGCGGCCTCGTACCGGGCCCGGCTTCGGCCGGGCGGGCGGCACCAGGGTGATGTCGATGGTCTCCGTGTCCCGCTTGGTGACCTCGCCGCTGATACCGAGCTCGCTGCCGATGAACGGCACCCGCAGCGAGATATCGCTGCCTCCGGAGTTGGTCGCTACCACCTCGAGGACGACCTGGACCGAAACCACGCGCAGATCGTGAGTGGACGAAAGCCGTGACACGCCGCTGCGTGTTATCGCGCTCTTGACCAGCCAGATCAGCTGCGAGACGGGCATGCCGTCCGATCCGGGCATCGCTCAGTCCTCCCCAGTGCCGGAGCGCGCCGGCCGGCGCGCCCATTCGGCAAGAGCCTCATCGAAGGCGCCCTGTACCTCTTTCAGTCCCTGACCCGGCTTGATCTCCCCGCCGAGCATGCTGGCCATCGAGGCCTTCACGATGAAGCTCGCGGATTTCCGCATGTCAGAGTCACCCAGGATGGCTTCCGAGCCCGGCCCGGCGAGGCCGGCAGCCACCTTTCGCCGCTGCTCCATGGCCTCGGCGGCAAACCTGAGCGCCTCGGCCACCTGTCCGACCTGGTCGAGGAGCACCGCGCGGTAGTAGGCCACCAGGGCCTGGCCCTGCACGCACGCGGCGACATGCGGGTGCGGCCGCCCCCCGTACCGCAGTTCGCGCAGCGCCCGGACGGCCTCGTACACTTGCTCGGCTCGCTCCAGGTCCCCGGCTATCTGATCGGATCCGGCCAGGTCGGCGTGCACCTTCGCCAGCTGGATGTAGACGCCGGCCAGGTTGAAGTACGCCCGTTCCGAGCCGAGCCCGTCAGCTGGCTCCGGCGCCGTGTCTTTTTCCTCTCTGGCCAGCCGCCGCGTGATCAGCCAGGCCAGCGCGTTGCCCTGTTCGGACAACTGCCTGGAATCTATGTCGGCGAGCGGCTCCAGGAGCCGACGGGCTTCGGGTACCTCGGCACGCGCGGCGATTAGTTCCCCGGTGGTGGCCGCGTTGTCCTGGCTGACCACACGGACCTGCCCGATGAGGCCCTCAGCCACCTCGAACGGGTACCCGGCCGCATCCAGCAGCCGGTTCGCCTCAGCGAAGTGCGGTGCGGATTGCCGGACCGGGCCGCGGCGCTCACGCACCCGGCCGAGCCCGTGCCAGAGCCGGCCGGCCCGGGAGTGGCCGGCCAGGACGCCCGCGGCCCGCCTCGCATCGCCGGGTTCGCGATCGTCCCGGGCGGAGCCCTCCTTGACCCGGCCGCGCTCCAGTAGGCCGAGCGCGCTGGTGTCGGCGGCGTCGATGAAGAGCTGTCGGCCTTCGTCGCTGGTCAGCAGCGAGGCGATCGAGCGGGCTGCGGTCTCGGGCTCGTTCGCCCAGGTCCATCGGGCATCTCCTCGCAGAGCCAGCCATGCCGGCGAGCGTATTCACGCCAGCTAGCGCGCGTGGTCGTGAGGATCACGAACTGCCCAGGGGCATGCGGCTGAGGCACCAGGCACCTTGGTGTCGGGCAGAACGCCCCTCCCCCCGTGACCCCGGGAGCGGCGGCACCAAGTGTGGCCTCGAGGGCGGAGGCCCCGCTGTAGCGATGACGATAGTGTTTTGTCTTCCCGGCCCGCCTGCCGCAGCAATACCAGACGTCATAGCATCGGGGCCATCTGCCGCGGGTGCCCGGCGGAGACAGGCCGGGGAACACGAAGAAGGGTGGCCAGAAGATGACCGCGACACCGCAGGCCCGCTTCGAGCCGGTGCCGCTGCCGTCGCTGGCGCCGGGTGAGCTGACCGCGGCGCGGCTGGACCCGGTGCTGCGCGAGTGGGTGAGCTCGGCGCCGCTGCGGGCCCTGGCCAGCGCGGCCGGGTGGGAGTGGCCGTCCCGCGCGGATACCGGGGAGCTGGTACGGGAGCTGGCCAGGCTCTCGGCGGACTGGGATTTCCGAGGTCGCGGCGGCGGGGTGGAGCGGAACCTCATCGGCGGCCAGGCTGCGCTGGAGGCTGAGCGCGAGATTCCCGGGGACCTGGTAATTGCCGCTGCCAGCGCGCTCGGCCTGGTCAATGCGACACCGATCCCGCCGGAGAGCTTCACCTGGCTGGTGGTGCTCTCGGGACTGGCACGAGCCTGCGTCAACCGGACCAGACATGCTTCGGCTGTGCTGCGGGACGGCGTCCAGGCCGGGTCGGTGGCAGTGCTCGGCGGTCACAGGGAACTCAGCGCCGACGAGAAGGTGCTCGCGAAGGAACAGGGCTTCGGCGAGCTATTCGACGAGGCCCAGGTCGTCCTGGCCGCGACGGAGCAGTCCTTTGGCCTCGACGGCGAGCCGGAGTCCGAGGTGTCCGGGCCGCGCCGGAACGACTGGGACAGCGAGCTGCGGACGGCATCGGCCCGGTACCGCTGGCCGACGGTGGAGGTACTCATCGTGCCGTCCGGCCAACCTGACCGGCGAGTGAATACAGAGGATCAGCTGCGTTACTGGGCCGCCCGGAACGGGATCGGCCGCGATGACCGGGTGCTGCTGCTGACGACCCAGATCTACGTGCCGTTCCAGCAGCTGGTCGCGCTGCGCGTGCTCGGTATCGAGCGAGGGTGCGCCGTGCACTACTGCGGAGTGGACGCCAGGAGTTCCTTCTTGCCAGCGCTGTCCTTCAGCGGGCCCCACTACCTGCAGGAGATCAGGTCCGCACTTCTGGCCGCCGACACGCTGATGACCGCTGCCCGGGAGGCTAGCGGCTAGGTCTGCCCGGCGAAGGCCTCGGCGGCGCGCAGGGCGCGCAGCAGGTTGCCGCCGGCCAGGGCGGCGCAGTCGGGTTCGGTCCAGCCGCGGCGGAGCAGCTCGGCGAACAGGGCCGGGTAGGTGGAGACGTCCTCCAGGCCCGCCGTGACCTCGTCGGTGCCGTCGAAGTCGCCGCCCAGGCCCACGTGCTCGACGCCCGCCACCTGGCGGACGTGCTCGATGTGGTCCGCGACCTGCGCCAGCGTGGCCTCGGGCACCGAATGGGCGGCCGTCCACTCGTCCTTGATGCTGAAGACCTGGCTGAGATCCCTCGGATCCAGGCCGCGGCGCGCGGCCTCGTCCTTCAGGCCGGCCACCCAGTCGGCGCACGGCTGGGAGACGAAGGCGGGCACGAACGTCACCATGCAGACGCCGCCGTTGCCGGCCAGCCGGGCCAGCACGTCGTCGGGCACGTTGCGCGGAGAGTCGCACAGCGCGCGAGCCGAGGAATGACTGAAGATCACCGGGGCCTGGGCCACGTCCAGCGCATCGTGCATCGTGGAAACCGCGACATGCGACAGGTCGACGAGCATGCCGATCCGCTGCATCTCGCGGACCACGTCCCGGCCGAACCCGCTCAGCCCGCCGGCCTGCGGCTCGTCGGTGGCCGAATCGGCCCAGCCGACGTTGGCATTGTGGGTCAGGGTCAGGTACCGCACGCCGAGCGCGTACAGCGCCCGGAGCACGCCGAGTGATCCGGCGATCGCGTGGCCGCCTTCGGCGCCGAGCAACGAGGCCACCCGGCCGGAGGCGAAGACCTGTTCCACATCGTCCGCGGTCAGCGCGATCCCGAACGCGTCCGGGTAGCGCACGACCATCCGGCGGGCCAGGTCGATCTGCTCGAGCACGGCCGTGACAGCGCCGTCACCGGCCAGCGAGGCCGGCACGTAGACGGACCAGAACTGCGCCCCGATACCGCCGGCCGCGAGCCTGGGCAGGTCGGTGTGCAAACTCCCGGCCGGCCCCTCCAGGTCGAAGACGACCTGGCCCGCGTCGCCGTCGTGCTGCCGGGCCCGGTTACGCAGCGCCCACGGCAGGTCGTTGTGCCCGTCGATGAGCGGGAACCGCCCCAGCATGTCTCGCGCCCCGCGGTCGAGGTCAGCGAAGTCGAGATCGGTCACCTCACCAGCCTACGGGCCCGGCTGGCCGGCTTACTTACGCCGGCGCGGGCCCAGGGTGCGCAGCTTGAGGTAGGCGAGCAGCGCGAAGATCAGCGCGAGCCCGGCCATGATGCCCATGTCGCGGAGCCAGTTCGCCGATGTCTGGGTCCACAGCGGGTCGATGGGCGGCGTCTGGGTGATGTTGTTGAGGTCCACGGTGCTCGCCGCCGCGGCCAGACCCCAGCGGGACGGCGCGATCACCGAGAGCTGCTTGAGTCCCACGTTGTGGGCCAGCGGTACCACGTAGCCGGACAGGACCACCTGGACCATGGTGAACAGCACCAGGAAGGGCATCGCCTTCTCCGACGTGCTGACGAGGGCCGACACGAACAGGCCCAGGCACATCGAGGCGACGGCGAGCAGGGCGATGCCCAGGATCAGCTCCAGCAGCGGGATCGCGGTGAGGAAGGCGCCCGGGGTGTGTATCGGCCGCCAGGACACGCCGAGCAGCACCAGCAGTGTCGACTGCCCGACGCTGATGACGCCCAGGACCAGCAGTTTCGAGGTCAGGTATGCGCCGGACGACAGCCCGGCCGCCCGTTCTCGGGTCAGGATCGAGCGTTCCTTGACCAGTTCCCGCACCGAGCTGGCCATGCCGGCCAGGCACGCGCAGATGACCATGATCAGCAGCAGGGTCCCCGCGTCCGGGTTGCTGTGTGGCGCGCCCGCCAGGCCCTTGTCCGCCGGCACCTGGGAGATCAGCGCGCCGAGGAGGATGGGCAGCAGGGCCATGAACGTGAGGTAGCCGCGGTCGGACGCGATCACCCGCACGTACCGCCGGGTCAGCGTGCTCAGCTGGCTGAACGCGCCGCGCCGCTGCGGCGGCGGGGTGGCCGCCAGCTCCTGGCCCTCCTGCGCCTGCGGCGGCTGCGACCGCTGGCCCAGCACGTACTGGGCGTAGGCGGGCGAAGCGGCGTACTCGGCGGCCCAGTCACGGTCCGGGTACCGCTCGAAGGCCTGGAAGACCTCGGCCCAGCGGGCCTGGCCGAAGTAGGCGAGCCCTTCCTCGGGCGGGCCGTAGTAGGCGATCCGCCCGCCGGGGACCAGGACGAGCAGCCGGTCGCAGGTGTCCAGGTTGTCCACGCTGTGGGTGACGACGATGACCGTCCGGCCGTCGTGCGCCAGGTCCCGCATCTGCTCCATGACCGACTTGTCCAGGCCAGGGTCCAGGCCCGAGGTCGGCTCGTCCAGGAACAGCAGCGACGGCTTGGTCAGCAGTTCCTGCGCCACGTTGACCCGCTTGAGCTGTCCGCCGGACAGCCGGTCGGCGCGGGTGTTGGCGTGCCTGGTCAGGCCCAGCTCGCCCATCACCTCGTCGACCCGGCCGTCCCGTTCGGCCGGCTTGACGTCGGCGGGGAACCGGAGCTCGGCCGAGTACTGCAGCGCCCGCCGCGCGGTCAGCTGGGTGTGCAGCACGCTCTCCTGCGGGACCAGGCCGATCCGGTACCTGAGCTCGTTGTAGTTCTGGTACAGGTCACGGTTGTCGTACAGGACCGTGCCTGTGGTCGCGGGCCGCATCCCGGTCAGCGCGCCGAGCAGGGTGGACTTGCCCGCGCCGCTGGGGCCGATGACGCCGAGCAGGCACTTTTCCGGGATCGGGAAGCTCACATGGTCGAGCAGCACCTTGCTGCCGGCCTTGACCACTAGTTCCTGGGCCGTGAAGGTGATGTTGCCGTCGTCGACGAACTGCCTGAGCTCGCCGCCGGTGAGCCGGAACGTGGAACTGCCGATGCTGACCAGGTCCTGTTCCGTCAGCACCTGCTTGGTGACCCGCTGGCCGTTGACGAACGTCCCGTTGTGGCTGCCGAGGTCGACGATCTCGTACTGGCCGGTGGGTGACTTGCGCAGCTCGGCGTGGTGGCGCGACACGTTGAGGTCGGACAGGACCACGTCGTTGTCGGGCACCCGGCCGATGCGCATGGCCTTGGCCGGCAGCGGCATCCGCGAGGTGGGCCTGCGGTCCACGCTCGGCAGCATCTCGGGCACGGCCGCCGCGGCCGCCGCGGCGGCGGGCGGAACCGGGGCGGCGGGCCGGGGCGCGACCGCGGGCGGAGGCGACGGGTAATCCCGCGGCGACGGGTAATCCCCGGGCGGCTGGAAGTCCTGGGGCGGGGCGCCTGATCCGTGCCGCGGCGCGTAGTCGCGCGGGGCGGGCTCGGGCCGGGGCGGCTCGGCGGCCGCGGGCGGGCGGGACGGGACGCCGGCGGGCGGCGAAACCGGGCCGGGCTCCTGGGCCGGCTGCCACCACGACTCGGAGTCGCGGCGGGGTGCGGGTTCCGGCTCGGCTTCCGGGGCGGCGGGAGCCGGCGCGGCAGGCATCGACAGGGCGGTGCCCGGGTGGTCCGGCGGGGGCGGCGCGGCCGGCGGGGCCGCCGGCGCGACCACCTGGGGCACGCAGCGCAGCACCGGGCCGTCGTCCGGGTTGCCCAGCCGCACCACGCATTCCTCGCGGATCTCGATCCGGTCGAGCCGCTGCGCCCCGAGGAACGTTCCGTTGGTGCTGCCGAGGTCTTCTATGACCCACCCGTCAGCTTCGGCCCGCATCTCCCCGTGCCGCCACGACACGCGCGAGTCGGTCATGACAATGTCGGACTTAGGGTCCCGGCCGATCTGGTACGTGGTTCCGGCGGTTAGCTGATGGACCGAGCGCCTGGTCCGTACTTCCAGGTCGGGAGGGGCAGGCGGGCTGGCGGCCCCGCTCGCGGGGGGCGCGGCTTCGGCTAGTCCGGCGGGCGCGAGCCCGGCTGGGGACGGACTGGCCTGCGGCGGGCGACGGTCAGACCAGTCGAAACGCTCGGGTGGCATGCTTACAAAGTGTAGGGCCGTCGCGGGTAAACGGGAATCAGGAGAACCATTCAGGTTGACCGTGCGTTTTGACATATTGGGAGGCGGACACCCTGATACTGGAACGTCCGGCACTGCATCTTGAAACTGAGGCCTGGAACCCGAGCCACACTCGCGCTGAAGGCTACCTGTGACTCACTGGCTATCCCCGGTAACTAGATGACACCGCAAAGGTGGGGAAATGATGATCGTTGGCAGGCATCGCGGGGATAGGGCCATCATGGCCCGCAACACGGGGAGCGCCGCATGAGCTCCGATCCCACCCAGCCGGTCCCGGAGTGGTGGCAGCAGCCGCAAGCGCCGAAGAAGGATCAGGGACCCCAGAAAGACCGTATCCCTCAAGCCCCTCAGAACCCACAGGACTCCGGGGACTCCCAGGCGACGCGGCAGTATCCGACGAGCCAGGGATCGCCGGCCAGGCCGACCTTCACGCCTAGCCAGGAAAGCCAGTCCGACCAGCGGTACCAGTCCGGCCAGGGCTACCCGTCCGGTTCGGGGTTCTCGCCCGGCCAGGGGTATCAGCCAGATCAGGACTATCCGGGGAATCAGGGCTACCAGGGACCGCCAGGGGCCCCGACTTATCCGGCTAACCAGGGCTTCCCGGCAGCTCAGGGTTACCAGGGACCACCGGCGCGGACGCGCCGGCGACGGCGCCGGTGGCCGTGGATCACCCTGCTCGTCATCGTCCTGGTGCTGGTGGGCGGGGACCGGGCCGCCAACGCGTACGCCGAGGACCAGATGGCCAGCCAGGTACAGTCGTCGCTGGCCCTGTCCGGCAAGCCGCATGTGACCATCCAGGGCTTCCCGTTCCTGACCCAGGTCGCCGCCCGTACCTTCAACACGGTCGACGTCAACGCGAGCAACGAGACCGCGGGACCGGGCGGGCAGCTCGAGATCGCCAGCCTGACCGCGACGCTGCACGGGATGCACATCCACGGGACCAACAGCGCCACGGTCGACCAGTTCACGGCGTCGGCCCTGGTCACGTTCACGGGCCTGGCCCACGCGGGAGGCATCCCGCAGGGCATCACGCTCTCCTCCGACGGGGGGAACCAGATCAAGGCGACCGTTGACATCCTGGGCTTCAGCACCGATGCCACGGCCACGGTGACCCAGGTCGGCGACGACAAGATCAATGTCAAGATCACCGACTTCGCTGGGGTGCCGGCCGATGTCCTCGGCAACCTGACGGACTTCACCTTCGGCATCCCGAAGCTCCCGGCCGGGGTGAAGATCCAGAGCATCAGCGTCACGCAGCAGGGGCTCCGGATCACCGCCACCGGCGAGAACACCACGCTGAGCCAGTAACGGAGTGATATCGGCCGAAGTTTTAGCCGCTGCAACCCGCGTCCTAGCTGACCTACTGTCGACAGAGAGTTACATTGTTGATACGGACAGTAGCAACTCAGGATGCGGAGGCCGATATGCCGGGTGTCCCACCCACCTCCCCTGCCCCCTTCACCGTCGCCGACACGCTGGAACTGCCGAGGGTGGAGTGCGCGGCGGCGGCGACGGCTGCGGCGACGTTCGGCCGCCGCCCGGACGAGGTGCCGACCGCCCGGCGGTTCATCAGGGAAGCGCTGGACGGCCATCCGTCCTCGTTCGATGCCGAGCTGCTGACCTGCGAGCTCGTCACGAACGTGGTCCAGCATGCCACCGACGCCGGCTGGGTGACGGTCGCGGTGATGCGCCGGGGCGCGGTGGTGCACGTGGACGTGATCGACAACGGCCGGAGCGGGCTCCCGCACTGGCGTGAGGCCACCGGGCAGGACGAGGGCGGCCGCGGCTTTCAGCTCGTCAACGAGATCGCCCAGCGCTGGGGATTCCTCCGCGAGCCGGCCGGCACCTGCGTCTGGTTCGAGCTTGCGCCGGAGGACTGACTTCGCCGGGGGCGCAATGGCCGGCGCGGGGGCGGGGGGCCGGGACCGTTCGGGATATCGGGGACGGGACCTGGGACGGCGGTAGGCTCTCGGCTGATGCCTGCCACCTGTGCCTTCTGTGCCATCATCCGGGGCGAGACGCCGGCCGTGATCATCTGCGAGACGGAGTGGCTGATCGCGTTCCTCGATCACCGGCCGCTGTTCCGAGGGCACACGCTGCTGGCGCCGAAGCAGCATGTGCGGCTGCTCAGCGACCTGCCGGCCGAGCAGGTGCCCGGGTTCTTCACCACGGCGCAGCGGCTGGAGCGCGCGATCGAGGACGGCCTTGGCGCCGACGGCTCGATGATCCTGATCAACAACGTGGTCAGCCAGTCCGTTCCGCACCTTCACCTGCACGTGATTCCCCGGAACAAGCGCGACGGCCTGCGGTTCTGGCTCGGGCCACGGCACCCGTACGACGAAGCTCACCCGGCGGAAGGCTTTGCGGAAAAGATCAGGGCTGCCCTGCCCAGCTGAATGGGCCGGGCTGAACCATGCGGCCCGTCCCGGCGTTACGGTTGGGTAATTAGGCACCGGCCCCGGGAGAACCTTCATGCCCGACGATCCCAATGGATTCGCGCGTGACCTGTTCGACGGGCTCCCAGCCCGGTACGACCGGCTCGCTGAGCTCCTCTCGTTCGGGCAGAACGGGCAGTGGCGGGCCGAGATGGTAGGTCACGTCGTCCCGGCGGACGGCGTGATCCTCGACGTGGCGTCCGGCACCGCCGGCGTGGCGCTGCAGCTGGCCGCGCGCAACGCTCGCGAGCACGGGCGGGCCCGGGTGGCGGGCGTGGACCTGACCGAGGCGATGCTGCGCCAGGGGCGGCGCCGGGTGGCCGCGGCCGGGATGCGGGACCGCATCTCGCTGGCGGTCGCGCGGGGCGAGCAGCTGCCTCTTCCCGATGCCAGCGTCGACGCGCTGACCTTCACCTACCTGCTCAGGTACGTGCGGGACCCGCAGGCGACGCTGGCCGAGCTGGCCCGCGTGCTCAAGCCGGGCGCGCCAATGGCCAGCCTGGAATTCTGCGTGCCGACCGGGCCGCTGTGGCATCCGGCCTGGTGGGCGTACACCCGGATGGTGCTGCCGGCTGCCGGGCTGCTGCTGGGCGGCCGGGAGTGGTTCCGGGTAGGCCGCTTCCTTGGCCCCAACATCTCCGCGCACTACCGCAGGTACCCGGTCGCCTGGACCGTCCAGGCGTGGGAGAAGGCGGGCCTGACCGACGTCGGGACCCGGGTGATGAGCCTCGGTGGCGGCCTGGTGATGTGGGGCACCCGGGGGGTACGGGGGGCGGGGAGCCCCCCGTGACCGGGGGGGGTCTGGGGGGGGTCGTCCCCCCCGGGGAAGCACGGCCCGCGTATTACGCAGCCGGGCCCGGGCGGTGGCGGGACTGGTGGACGCTGCTGCACCCGCCGTACACGGCGTGGCACCTGTCCTACGCGGTGATAGGCGCCGCGCTGGCGCCGCGGGTACTGGTCAGCAACCTGATCGCGACCGTACTGGCGTTCTTCCTCGCGGTCGGCCTGGCCGCGCACGCGCTCGACGAGCTGCGCGGCCGTCCGCTGCGGACGGCCATCCCGTCCGCCGCACTGGTCGCCGTGGTGGCGGCCGGCCTGCTGGGCGCGCTGGCACTTGGCGTGTTCGGGGTGATCCAGGTGGGCTGGACGCTGATCCCGTTCATGGTGGCGGGCCCGGTGCTGGTGATCGCGTACAACGCGGAACTGTTCGGCGGCCTGATCCACACGGACTTCGGCTTCGCCTTCGCCTGGGGCGCGTTCCCCGTGCTCACCGCGTATGTGGCCCAGACCGGGACGCTGGCCCTGGCGCCCGTAATGGCCGCGGCCGGGGCGTTCGCGCTATCCGCGGCGCAGCGCCAGCTCAGCACTCCGGCCAGGAACATCCGGCGGCGGGCCAACCGGGCGGATGGGAGCATCAGCTACGCCGACGGGCGGACCGAGCAGATCACCGCCGACACCCTGCTCCAGCCGCTGGAACGGGCGCTGCGCGCGGCTTCCTGGGCGATCATCCTGCTCGCCACGGCGTTGGCGGTGGCACGCCTGACATGACCAGACCACGGGCCGGCTGCGAAGCCTGCGCCATCGGGGGCGGCGAAAGTTAGCTACTTTCAGTAACTCGCTATAATCGGTAAGTTAAGGGAGTTGCCCCGGGAGGGCCGGGAAGCCGGAATGATCCGCATTTCAGGCGGGCCCGGTAGTCACCCTAGTCCCAGTTCATTACTAGGATTGCCGCAACAAACCACATAAAGTGACGTTTCGGGAGAAAGGTGAGTCATCGGAACTCCTGTCTGAACGTGCCGTCCGTGGCCCATAATTGACAGGAGCGCAGCGATGCCATCAGGAGACCGCACGTGACATCCGGCATGTCGGCTAAAGACAGCGCTCTCGGGGCTGGCGCGCCCGAGGGCGATGTCGTACCGAGCCATGCCCCGCTGTCCCGGGCTGCTGGCAACGGAACCAAGCGAAATCGTGAATCAACTGACTCCAGCGACTCCAATGAATCGAGTACCGGCACGAACTTCCAGGAGGCCGGGATCACCGACACCCCGGAAACCTCGCATGCGGCCCTGTCCTCGTCCGTGCGGACGCTGATCCTCGGGATCGACTACGACGGGCGCATCGTGCAGCACGACAGGAACGCGGCCAAGATCCTGGCGCGCCAGCCGGAGGAGCTGCTCGGCGCGCAGCTGATCGAGCTGACCTCGGGCTCGCACGGGAACCACGCCAAGGCAGATCCGGCGCAGGGCAACTCGCACGCGAACCGCCCGGGCGACGCCGCGGCTGCGGTGGCCGGGCTGCTCGAGGCCATCCGTTCGGATCGTGAGGGCAGTGCCATGCTCACGATCGACACCCGCGACGGCCTCCCCGCCGAGGCGGTGGTGACCGTCCACCCGATGCGGGCCGGCGGGACCAGCCTGGCCGCGCTGGCGCTGCTGCGCATCCCCGCGCCCAACTCCGAGAGGTTCGTCGATCCCGCGCTTATGCGCAGGCAGATGCTGGACGACGCGCTCACCAGGATCGGCGACACGCTCGACATCGACGATGTGGCCCGCGTCCTGCTCGACGCGATCGTGCCGCACTTCTGCAACGTGTCCGGCCTGCTGCTGCTGGAGAGCCTGGCCGGGGACGACGAACTGCCGTCCCACGGGCCCGAGGGGTCGCTGCCGCTGCGCCGGATCGCGCTGGTTCACGACCGGAAGGATCCGGCCTGGGAGGCGACCTTCCCGACCGGCGAGATCCTGCGGTACCCGTCGAACACGCCGTACTACCGGTGCATGGACACCGGCGCGCCGGTGCTCGAGGCGACGATCAGCAAGAGCCAGGCGAGCGAGATCGCCAAGGCCTGGCGGCGCAAGCCGGTGGCCAAGCTGCTGTCCGGCGCCTCCATGGTGGTACTGCCGCTCATCGCGCGCGGCACCATGCTCGGGTTCTTCGTCTGCACGCGGCAGGAGGGGTTCCGCCGCTTCGACGCGTACGACGTCGAGATCGGCATGGACTTCGCGACCCGGGCCGCCGTGTTCATCGACAACGCCCGCCGGTACAGCCGGGAGCACGCCACCGCGCTGACGCTGCAGCGGAGCATGCTGCCGACGGGGCTCTCGGCGCCGTCCTCGGTCGAGGTCAGGCACCGCTACCTGCCGGGCAGCAAGATGATCGAGGTCGGCGGGGACTGGTACGAGTCGATCGCGCTGCCCGGGGGGCGGGTCGCGCTCGTGGTCGGGGACGTGGCCGGGCACGGCGTGCGCGCCGCCGTCACCATGGGCCGGCTGCGCACTGCCATCCACACCCTGGCCATGCTCGAACTTCCGCCCGCCGACTCGCTGCTGCAGCTCGACGAGCTCATGCACACCCTCGGCGAGCGCGAGCCCCACTTCGCCACTTGCGCCTACGCTGTCTACGACGCGGTCAGCGGGGAGTGCGAGGTCGCGGTGGCCGGCCATCTGCCGCCGCTGCTCGTGCATCCGGACGGCACCAACGAACTGCTCGACGTGCCGCCCTCGCCGCCGCTCGGCATCGGCGACGGTGAGGTGGAGAGCCGCCGGTTCCCGGTGGAGGACGGCAGCCTGTTCGTGCTGTACACCGACGGCCTGGTGGAGAACAAGGGCCAGGACATCAGTGACGGGCTGGCCCGGCTGCGCGGCATCTTCGGCCCCGGCTCGCCGACGCGGCCGCTCGAGGACCTGTGCAAGGCCACGCTGGACGGGGTGTACTCCGATCACCAGCGCGACGACATCGCGGTGCTCATCGCGCGGTTGCGGCGGCTGGCCGAGGACAGCTACGCCTCGTGGACGCTCGCACCGAAGCTGACCTCGGTGCGGGAGGCGCGTTCGGTGCTGGCCGAGCCGATGAAGCGGTGGGAGCTCGAGGACCTGATCCCCACCACCGAGCTGCTCGTCTCCGAGCTGGTGACCAACGCGGTCAAGTACTCGCGCGGCGAGGTCACGCTCCGGCTGGTCAACGAGCGGGCCCTGGTCTGCGAGGTCATCGACTCCTCCGGCGCGCTGCCGAGGCTGCGGTCGCCGAACGGGGACGACGAGAACGGCCGCGGCCTGCAGGTCGTACGCCAGCTCTCCCAGCGCTGGGGCGCCCGCCGGACGGCGGCCGGCAAGGTCGTCTGGTGCGAGCAGCCGCTGCCGGGCCGCGCTGGTATGGAGGAACCGCAGCCCTTCCACTGACCGGGCGCTATTCGACCGTGACGCTCTTGGCCAGGTTGCGCGGCTTGTCGATATCCCGGCCCAGCTTGGCCGCCACATGGTAGGCGAGCAGCTGCAGCGGGACGTTCAGCAGCAGGGGCTCGAGCTCGGGTTCGCCGCGGGGCACGCGGACGACCGCGTCGGCGAGGCCCGACGGCAGTTCAGCGCTGGTCACCGCGATGACCGGGCCGCCGCGCGCCTTGATCTGCTCGATCGTGGAGACGTTCTTCGGCAGCAGGTCGTCGCTGGGCACGATGACCAGGCTCGGCATCGAGGAATTGATCAGGGCGAGGGGGCCGTGCTTCAGCTCGGCCGCCTGATAGGCCTCGGCGTGGACGTAGGAGACCTCCTTGAGCTTCTGCGCGCCCTCGCGGGCCACCGGCCAGCCGCGGACGCGGCCGATGAAGAACATGTGCTCGGCCGCGGCAAACTGGCGCGCGATCTCGGCGATCTGCGCCTCGGCCGCCAGGATCTGCTCGATCTGCCCGGGCAGCGCGCGCATCCCGGCCACGATCCGCTGGCCGGAGGCCGCGGACATGTCGCGGACCCGGCCGAGCAGCAAGGCGAGCAGGGCGAACGTGGCCGCCATATTGGTCAGCGCCTTGGTTGAGCAGACGGCGATCTCCGGGCCCGCGTGCAGGAAGATCCCGTGGCCGCACTCGCGTCCGATCGCGCTGCCCACCACGTTGACCGCGCCGATGACCTGCCCGCCCTTGCGCCGCAGTTCCTGCACCGCCATCAGCGTGTCCAGCGTCTCGCCGGACTGGCTCACCGCCACGTAGAGCGTGTCGGGGTCAACGACCGGATTGCGGTACCTGAACTCCGACGCGGGCTCGGCGTCGGAGGGGATGCGGGCCAGTTCCTCGGTCAGCACCGCGCCCATCTGCCCGGCGTAGTAGGCCGAGCCGCAGCCGAGGAACTTTACCTGCCTGATCGACCTGAGCTGGCGGGCGTCCAGGTCGATGCCGCCCAGCTTGGCGGTGGCGAACCGCTCGTCGAGTCGGCCGCGCAAGGCCCGGCGCAGCGCCTCCGGCTGCTCGTGGATCTCCTTGCGCATGTAGTTCTCGTACGAGCCGAGCTCGTAGTCCCCGGCCTCGGCCTCCACCGTGGTCGGCTTCTTGTCCTGCCGCTCTCCTGGCCCGCGCCGGTCCCGCTCGTCGAGCGCGGCGGTGCGGAAGTCGGAAGCGTGCACCGTGGCGACCTCGGCGTCGTCCAGGTACACGACCTGCTTGGTGTAACGGACCAGCGCGGCCACGTCGGAGGCGACGAACATCTCCGATTCCCCGATGCCGAGCACGATGGGGCTGCCGTTGCGCGCCACCACCAGCTCGCGCGGGTTCTTGGTGTCCAGCACGACCAGGCCGTAGGTGCCCTCCACGTGGCGCAGGGCCTGACGGACGGCGTCCTGGAGGCTGGTGCCCTCGGTGGCCTCGGCGGCGATCATGTGGGCGAGCGCCTCGGTGTCGGTCTCGCTGACCAGCTTGACGCCGCTGGCGATCAGCGCGTCCCTGAGCTGCTCCGCGTTCTCGATGATGCCGTTGTGCACCACGGCGATCCGGCCCTCGGTATCGGTGTGCGGATGGGCGTTGACCTCGTTCGGCTCGCCGTGAGTGGCCCACCTGGTGTGGCCGATGCCGATCGTGGCCTTCGTACCCGAGGCCCGGCCGCTCGCGGCGCTGGCGCGATCCTCAACCCGGTCCCTGAGTTCCTGAACGCGGCCTGCCGTCTTGGTCACCTGCAGGCGATTGCGGTGGACGACGGCCAGCCCGGCCGAGTCGTAGCCCCGGTACTCGAGGCTCCTGAGTCCCTCGAGTAGCACTGGCACCGCGTCCCTGCGGCCGATATACCCCACGATCCCGCACACGTGATCCCCCTCCTCGGCTGTGTGACTGGCCCTAGCACCTGAGCGCCGTGGTGCCTTTGGCGTTTGTGGTGCCTTGGCGTTACCCGTAGACGATGCGCCGGAGCTGACGCTCCGACAGTCCCCGCGCCGCGAACCTGCGCTGCCCCAGCTCGGCTGCTATCAGCGGCCAGATCTCGTGGTTCTTGCGCTGGCGTAGCCGCAGTTCGACGTGACGCCTGCGGACGAACTCCTCGACTGTCTCGCTGAAGTACGTCGCCACGTCGGCGACGACCCGGACCGCCGTGGGCTGCGGAAGGCCGGTCGAGGCGGCCAGGTAGCGCGCGAGGTCCCGCGGGAACGGGTCGGCCGCGGCTCCAGGCTGGCCAGGATTCCCGGAAGTCCCGCCCCGTCCGGGGTCTCGAGGATCGCTGAGGCCTGGCATGCCTAATTCTTACTAGCTATCCGCGTGTTTCGGCAAGATTCTTGCCCGTTTCCGGGCAGGATTCGCCGGAATCAAGGAACAAAAGGGTCAGATGCACATTAGTTGACTGGGGAGTCGACGGCGCTCCGGCTGGGTCCGGGCAGGCGCAATCCGGGGGCCGGGGTGGCCCGTGCCTCATGGGGCTATACGGTCGGGGCGCTGGCGGAGATGACGTGGGTCTTGTTACGGCCGGTCTCCTTGGCGTGGTACAGGGCCGCGTCGGCGGCAGCGAGCATGTCGGTGAGCTCCCGGCTCTCGCCGTCCAGGGCGGCCACGCCGACCGAGATGGTGAGCCTGATGACCTGCCCGGACTCGGCTTTGTCGTCGACGGGAATGGACATGGCCGCGACGTGGGCGCGAAGGCGCTCGGCCACGTTGAGCGCGTCCACCTCGCGCGCCTGCGGCAGCAGGATCGCGAACTCTTCCCCGCCGAACCGCCCGGCCAGGTCGTAAGCGCGCAGCTGATTGCGCAGCGCGTCGGTGACGGCCCGCAGTGCCTTGTCTCCCGCCAGGTGGCCGTGGGTGTCGTTGACCAGCTTGAAGTGATCGATGTCGACCAGCGCGAGCGCCAGCGGGCTCTTGGTCCGGATGGCCCGGGCGATCTCGACCGCGGCCTCCCGCTCCCAGGTGGACGCGTTGAGCAGCCCGGTCTTCGTGTCGACCCGCGCCAGGGCGAGGAGCTGGGCGTGCATCATGAAGCGCCGGACCAGCAGCACGGTCGGGACGGCGAACACCGCCAGGGCCGCGTTGACGCCGACCACCACGGTGATCAGCACGCCCAGGTCGAACTCGGCGAAGTCGCCCTGCAAGGCCTCGCGGTTCAGCTGCAGGTCGGCGAACCGCACCGTCGGATCGGTCAGCTTAATGCCGCCGATCACGAGGAGCTGGTGGCCTCTCCCGCCGATGATCTCGCAGAGGGCCACCGCCACGGTCCAGGTCAGGGCGTGCGTGCCAGTACCGATCGACGGCCCGGCGAAGGAAGGCGGGAACGCGTGGAACACCACCGACGCCGCACCGTACGCGATGGCGATCGCGGCGACAGTGAACACCCGGCGGTAGACGACTCCGCGGTGCACCCGCAACTGGGTCAGCACCTGCAGCGGAATCGGGGTCAGCATCGCGTAGACGGGCGGCAGCAAGATCGCCACCGGCAGCACCCAGACGGTCAGGAAGTCCCTGGTCATACCGCCCGGGACGTAGGCCGTCCGCGGCGTCGCCGCCACTGACACCATGCCGCAGCCCAGCAGCAGGAGGAATCGCGCCAGATCGGACGTACGCCAGACCGTCTGCGAGCCGGCATAGCACGCCAGCCCGAGCGCCACCAACGGCACCACGAACACGTAAAGGCGAAGCCGCCAGGGAGTCCGCCACGAGGCCCAGTACCTGATATCAAGACTCGTCAGCACGCGATGCGTGACGGACGAGGCTTTCATGGTCCACCGTTTCCCGTGAGACGTGGCACGCATCTGTCTAGTTCGACAGCTCACCGTAAAGGACTAGCTCCGTATAGCTACTTTAACTCATCTTCCGTATCTAACGCACTATTGCGGGCGATTCGCCTGCATCGCGTGATTTGCCGGGCGCTAAATGGTGACTGACGAGCCATGATTACCCGGCGTGCTGTGCCAGGTAATCGCTCGCCGACCGCCCACCACTGCCGGAGGGAGGGGCAGGTTCATGCGCGTCAACTGGTCTTGAGTACCTCGAATAGCACTGGTCCTATGACCCGGAAGGAGGTACTCGCGATGCGAGACACCTGGAGCTGAGCGAGTCCCCCCGCCGCTGTGCAGGCCCGCGCAGCGGCATTGACCGCCCGCCGACGGCGACGCCCGCTGCCGGAGGAACCACCTCCGCAGCGGCGCCAGCGGCCAGGACAACCGCCTCCTGGCCAGCGAATACCGATGCTGGTGACGCCGAAGGCCTCGACCCGCCGTTCGCCCAGGCACCCCTGAGGGCGGGCGCCGCACTGGCGGCGAGCCGGTACGCACCGCAAGCGCCGGCCACGAGAAGATCACCAGCGAAACGGCAAGACCCGGGCGGAGGGCCGTCAGGACCAGCGTCACGCGGGTCAGCACGGCCAGCAGCTCCAGCCGCGCGTTCACCGGCCCGGATTCGCGGGCAGGACACGGCGTGGCGATCATGGGGCGATCACCGTCGACGCTGTCACCAAGCCGGGGCGATAGGCCCTCCGCCGAGCCTTGTCGGGTACGTACGACGATTCAGCTAGCCATTACCGCGTAGCGGCACCGAGCTCCTGGCCGCGACGCGACCGGGACGCCGTCCCGCAGCGTGCCGTCCGCCGGGTGGTGAGACCTGACGCCACCTGAGCGTCAGGGCGAAGGCCACGACCGCACCGATCCCGCCGCCTACGGCGATGACCGTGGCGGGAGAGACCAGTTCCGCGGCGGCGCCGGCCGCCACGAAGGCGACTCCCTGGCCGACGATCACGCCCATGCTGGCGATGCCGAAGGCCTGAGCCCGCCGTTCGTTCGGCGTCCTGACCACGAAGGCCGTGTTGGCCGCGATCTGGTAGACACCGAACGCGGCCGACAGCGAGAAGATCACCAGCGACACGGCAAGGCCGGGGTGCAGGACCGTCAGGACCAGCGTGGCGCAGGTGAGCACGGCCAGCGGGCCCATGAGGTTAATCCGCTGGCGCGGGCGGACGAACCGGGTGAACAACGGCGTGGCGATCGTCGTGCTCAGCGCCGTGGACGCCAGCACCAGGCCGGTGGCGATCGACCCTCCGCCGAGGGTACTCGCATACGGGGCGGCGATTCCCTCCGGGATCGTGTAGAAGACCACAAGCCAGCCGAACAGCATCAGGGTTCGCAGCGCCGGGTGGCCGAACACCAGCCGGAATCCGGCCACCATCCGCGCCAGCGGCGACGGCTCGACGGTTTCCGGCTTCGCCGCGGCCGGCCGGGCCCGGGTGCCGAAGCGGATCAGCACGCTGGACAGCAGGAACGTGACCGCGTCGATGACGAGCGAGACCCGGACCCCGAGGTAGTGGACCGCGAACCCCGCGCCGGCCGCGCCGGCCACCTGGCCGACCAGCAAGGTCGTCTGGAGCACCGCCGTGCCGAGGACGTAGCGCTCGCCCGGCAGAATGTCCGGGGTGATGGAGGCCTTGGCCGATTCGAACGGGGGCGCGAACATCGTGGCGGCGAACAACAGCGCCACCAGCGCCCCGATCGGCACGTGCGGCAGCACCATGACCGCGACCAGCACCGCGCGGATCGTGTCGCAGAACACCATCACCGAGCGCCGCGGGCGCCGGTCGGCCACGCCCGCCAGGAACAGGCCGCCGATCACCCACGGCACATAGCCGGCCGCGTAGACCAGGGCCGCGAGCAGCGGCGATCCCGTCCGGTCGTAGACCAGCAGGGTGAGAGCGACCAGGGCCAGACGGTCACCCACCGTGGACAGGACTACCGACGCCCACAGGAACCGGAACTCGCGCACCGCGAACACGTCGCGGAACGTGGCACGCGGGGGCACAGCGCCCTTTCACGGTGCCCGGAAAACCGGGCGCCATTTGTCCGGGTTCCTGGACGTCAATCTGCTTCATCATGACCCAGGGCGCACGCGAATCGCAACAAGTTGTACGGAATCGGTCACCGTTGGTTCTTGTCGGTTTGGTGATGGGCGATCGAGTTGATATGTGCCGTTCATCGGCATATACAAGTTCTGTGAGCAAGCAGTCCATGCAGGAGCCGACGTTCCTTATCCTGACCGCGCTGGCCGCGGGGGCCCAGCACGGTTACGGGATCATGAACGACGTCGCGCGGATCTCCGACGGCCGGGTCCGGCTCCGTGCGGGCACCTTGTACGCGGCCCTGGACCGGCTGAAGGCCGATGGCCTGGTCACCGGCGACAAAGAGGAGATCGTGGACGGGCGGCTGCGCCGCTACTACCGCATCACCGACGAGGGGACCGCCGAACTCGCGGCCGAGGTGGGCCGTTTGCGCGCCAACGCCGCCGTCGCTGCTAGCCGTCTGGGCCTGGCCGGAGGGACCGCATGAAGGAACAACAGCTGTCCTGGGAATGCGCGCCCGGGAAGCAAGCCCCCGGGAAAGCACGCGGAGACGCCGGATGAGCGTGGCCGCGACCAGGGACAGCCGGATGGAGAAGTGGTACCGGTGGCTGCTTGCCCTGTACCCCAGAGACCACCGGCGCGAGCACGCCGAGGAAATGGTCGGCGTGCTGCTCGCCGCCGACGGTGACGCGCGGGTGCGGGCGCCCAAGCCGGTGGCCTGGGCGCTGCGCTTCGGCCAGCACACCGCCGACAGCGCCGACCTCGTCGGCGGCGCGCTGCGGATCCGCGGCCGGATCGCGCTGAACCGCCTCCGGCGGATGCACTGGCTCTCCTGGACGGTGCGCGATGAGCGCTGGAGTGACGCCCTGGCCGTGGTCAGCGTGGTGGCGCCGCTGCTGCTGCTGGTGGCCGCGCTGACCGAATTCCGCATCCCGCAGGCGGTGGCGAGCAGCATCACCGGCCACCCGCACTGGGGGCTCACCGCGACCCTCGGCCTGGCCGACCTGCCGATGGCGGCCGGCGCCCCCGGGGTCACCCTGCTCGTGTTCCTGCGGCTGCGGCGGCTGGCCGGGCTCGGCGCCCTGGCCACCGCGACCGGGCAGGTCGCGGCCGGGGCCGTCCCGGCCTTGGCCGGGTACGCCGACCCGGCCGTGGCGTTCACCGTCCTGCTCTCCGGCACGGCCGCGGTGGCGCTGCTGCTCTCCCCCGGCCCTGACCGCGGCCTGGCCCTGCTGACCCGGAGCGGCACTGCCCTGGTCGGCGCGGCGGCGCTGATCCTCGGCGGGTTCAGCGTGGGCGGCGACGTGTGGTTCGGCGCCCGGCCGACCCGGTTCGACGACTTCGGCGGCAAGGTGGCCGGCCTGCCCGCCGACCTGCTGATCGCCGTGGTCCTGGTGGGAGCGGCGGCCGCGTGCCTGCGCGCCTCGGTCAGCCGCCGCGTGCTCGTGCTGCTGGCCATCCCGGTCATCCCCTACGCGTTCCTGTGGCAGGAGAAGCTGGCCGTCGACCTGTTCGGGGAGCCCGGCGCCGGCTCGGCCATCATCCCGTCCTCGATTCCCCTGCTCTACCTGCCTCCGCTGCTGCTGGCGTCACTGGTCCTGTTCGGGACCTGGCTCGCCCGCCGCCGGGCCGGCGAGCGTGATCGTCAGGTTGGCTCCGCGACCTCCGGACCCGGGAGTCCCGTGCGCGCCTGACCCGAGAACGTGGTGGTGGTGGCGCCGGCCACCGCCGTCGCTGGCGCCGCCACCACCACACGAGCTCACAAGGGTCACGCCTTCATTCGGCGGTGCATTTGCCGGAGAAAGGCTCGCGGCCGGCGTGTTTTCCCTATTCTCGGAAACCGCCACCCACGCCCGTTCGGGAGAAAATATCGCCGAACGGGCGGGCCTCTACGCGACCTGAAGCAGGAGCTGACCATGCCCGAAGAATCCGAGCCCCTCGTTCAGCTGGCCGGCAGCGAGCGCGCGCCGCTCCCGGGCGTCGCGCCGGCCGGCGAGCTGGACACCTCCGAGCGGGCCGAGCTGACGCTGGTGCTGCGCCGGCGGGCCAGGATTCCCGCCGATATCGTCGAGGGCCCCACCGTCCTGACCGGTGACCAGCTGGCCGAGCGGTACGGGGCCGACCCGGCCGACGTGGACCTGGTCCGGCGGACGCTCACCGGCCTGGGCCTGTCGATCACCGCGGTGCACCCGGCCAGCCGGCGGATCAAGGTGGCGGGCACGCTCGGGCAACTGTCCGGCGTGTTCGGCGCTGAGCTGCGGCAGGTCAGCAGTCCGGCGCCGAAGGGCCAGGGGACGGTCACCCACCGCTACCGGGAGGGCGCGCTGTTCGTGCCGGCCCCGCTGGACGGCGTGGCGGTCGCGGTGCTGGGCCTGGACACCCGGCCACAGGCCCGGCCGCACTTCCGGGCCAGGGACGATGCGGCTGCCCAGGGCCAGACCTACCCGCCGAACCAGGTGGCCAGCCTCTACGAGTTCCCGGCCGGGACCACCGGCGCGGGCCAGACCATCGCGGTCATCGAGCTCGGCGGCGGCTTTTCAGGCAGCGACCTCGACACCTACTTCGGCCGGCTCGGCATTGACGTCCCGGCCGTCACCGCGGCCAGCGTGGACGGCGGGTCCAACGCGCCTGGTTCGGATCCGGACGGAGCCGACGTGGAGGTCGCGCTCGACGTCGACGTCATCGGCGCGGCCGCGCCGGGGGCGGCGCAGGTGGTCTACTTCGCGCCGAACAGCGACAGCGGCTTCGTCGACGCGATCTCCGAGGCCGTGCAGGCCACCCCGGCTCCGATCGCGATCTCGATCAGCTGGGGCCAGTCCGAGGACTCGTGGACCGCGCAAGGGCGCAGCGCCATGGACGCGGCGATGGCCGACGCGGCCGCGCTGGGCATCACGGTCTGCGTCGCCTCCGGCGATAACGGCAGCGGCGACGCCGTCGGCGACGGGCAGCCGCACGTGGACTTCCCCGCTTCCAGCCCGCACGCGCTGGCCTGCGGCGGGACCAAGCTCCTCGCCGACGCGACCACTGGCGTGATCAGTTCCGAAGTGGTCTGGAACGAGACCGCGGCCAACGAGGGGGCGGGCGGCGGCGGGGTCAGCGACGAGTTCGCCCTGCCGTCCTGGCAGGCGGACGCCGGCGTCCCGGCCCGCGCTGGCTCTGGTGCGGGCGCTGGCTCGGGCGGGCGGGGGGTGCCGGATGTGGCGGGCAACGCCGACCCGGCCACCGGCTACCAGATCTACTCCGGCGGCCAGGCCCGGGTCGTCGGCGGCACCAGCGCGGTCGCGCCGCTGTGGGCGGCGCTCATCAGCCGGCTGGCGGAGGCGTCCGGCCAGCGGTTCGGCCTGGTCCAGACGCTCCTGTACGCCGGGGTGACGCCGGGCACCGCGGTGCCCGGCTTCCGCGACATCACCAGCGGGAACAACGGCGCCTACGCGGCCGGGCCCGGCTGGGACGCCTGCTCCGGCCTGGGCAGCCCGGACGGCACCGCGCTGCTGAGTCGGCTTCAGAGCTAGCGGGCTGCCGACGGGTGTGAGTGCAATCCGTGTCGTTATGGACGCAGCACGTATTGCACTCACATCGCCGATGAGCCCGGAACCGCGGGACCGATCGGCCCGGCCGGCAGGTGAGCCCAGGTGCCCTCGAGGGCACGGTTACCTGCTGGCTTGCTATGACGCCAGGGCGGCGGGATCCTCTTCCCCGGCGCCGCAGCGCTCCAGGTCCGCGAAGTGCAGGTGCGGGCCGGGGTGGCCCTTCGGGAGCTCACAGCCGATCGGCGGGCCCGCGGCCCCGGCGCCGCAGCGCGGCGGGACGCTGGTGTGGTCCTGATCCCGGCAGGACCAGCGGTCGACGCATTCCGAACCATCCCGGTGATAGAGCCAGGCCGTGTTCAGGGTGCGCCTCCAATCACGTGGATCACGCGGCCGCGGCACATCCAGCTGCCGTTCAACCGCCCGCAGGAGGGCGGCGAGCCGGGGCTGGCGTTCCGCCAGCAGCTCGCGTACGTAGGCCCGGTTATCCCTGGCCCTCTTGTGCTTAGCCTGAATGTTAACGCTCACAACCATCACCGGCTAGACGTTATCATCCGCCGTTCACGCCGCCTCGGTAGTGCGGGGGCTTGGCCGGGAAGCGTGACGGGAGCGGCCAGCAGCAGGACCCCCGCGTCGTCGAAGAGCACGATGCCGTTGCAGAGCAGGCTCCAGCCTTGCTCAGGATAGGAAGCCACTACGCACGCGGCCGCCCGGTCCCGCGCTGACGCGCCAGGATACCGGGGCCGATGCTGGCAGGCAGGTTCGTGTCGCATTCCATGACGATCGCACGCGAACAGTGTTCCCGGCCTCACGGCAGACCCCCGAATCCGACTACCGGCTAGCACGAATTCCAGGGTGGGGTCATCCATACCGTCCCGGCGAGGCTCCCGGGTTTTACGGTTGACACCACCAAATGACGGACGCATACTTTTGACAGTAACTTTCAAAAAGATGTAACTGCCGAAGGGGTGTGACTCTCATGGCGGGGAACCCGGCTCGCAAGTGGTGGGCACTGGTCGCCATCGCGGCGAGCGTGCTCGTGGTCGGACTCGACCTGACCGTGCTCAACCTGGCGCTGCCCACGATCGCGACCGACCTGCACGCCTCGACCAGCGACCTGCAGTGGATCTCCGACTCTTACAGCCTGGTGCTGGCGGCCGCGATGCTGCCCGCGGGCCTGCTCGGCGACCGGCTGGGGCGCAAGAAGGTGCTGCTGGCCGCGCTCGTGGTGTTCGGCGCCAGCTCGGCGGCGTGCGCGTACGCGGCCGGCACCGGCGAGCTGATCGCGGGGCGGGCGGTACTCGGGGTCGGCGCCGCGGCCATCTTCCCGCTGTCGCTCTCGGTGATCCCGGTGCTGTTCGCGCCGGAGGAGCGGCAGCGGGCGATCGCGCTGATGGCGTCGGCCACCTTCATCAGCTTCCCGATCGGCCCGATCGTCGGCGGCTACCTGCTCGACCACTTCTGGTGGGGCTCGGTCTTCCTGATCAACGTGCCGGTGGTCGTGCTGGCCGTCATCGCCGTGGCGGTCCTGCTGCCGGAGTCGCGCAGCGCGGTGCGGCCGCGGATCGACGCCCTCGGCGTGATCCTGTCCAGCGCCGGGCTGGCCGCGCTGACGTACGGGTTCATCAAGGCGGGCCAGGACGGCTGGTCCGACTCCATCGCGGTCGGCACCATCGCCGCGGGGGTAGCGGTGCTCGCCGTGCTGGTGGCCTGGGAGCGCTGGCTGACCGGACGCAACCGCGCCGGTAACGGCGGATCACTCCGCGGGGGCGTGATCCGCCCGCTGATCGAGCTGCGGTTGTTCCGGTCGGCCGGCTTCACCTGGGGCACCATCTTGTCCACGCTGGTCTCGTTCGCGATGTTCGGCATCTTCTTCGCGATGCCCCTGTACTTCCAGGAGGTCCGCGGCGTGAACGCCATGGGCAGCGGGCTGCGGCTGCTGCCCATGATCGGCGGCATGGTGATCGGCATGATCGGCAGCACCCGGCTGGCCTCACCGCGGCAAGCCGCCGACGGCACGGTCAACGCGCCGCTGGCCAGCGTGAAAGGCCTGGTCACGGCGGGGTTCACGGTCATGGCGGTCGCCCTCGGGTTCGGCGCCACCAGCACGGTCGGCAGCGGGACCGGGTTCGCGGCCGCCTGGTTCGCGGTGTTCGGGCTCGGCCTGGGGCTGGCCATGCCGCAGACGATGAACGCGGCGCTGTCCGCGCTGTCCGCCGAGACCAGCGGCGCGGGCTCGGCCCTGATCTCGGCCATGCGCCAGGTGGGCGCCACGATCGGGGTGGCGGTCCTCGGCACCGTGCTCAGCTCGGTGTACCGCAGCCACCTGGTCGTGACCGGCCTGCCCGACTCGGTCGCGGCGGCCGCCAAGAGCAGCGTGGTGGCCGGTGTCGCGATCGCGCAGAAAGCCGGCTCGGTGCCGCTGCTCGACTCGGTGCGGCACGCCTTCGTCTCCGGGATGGACGCCCTGCTCTGGGTGTGCGGCGGGATCGCGCTGGCCAGCGCCATACTCGCGCTCATCTTCCTGCCGCGGCGGACCGAGGGCGGCGAGGCCAGGACCGCGGGCGCCGGCGTGGCGGGCGACGATCGGGATGCAAGCGGCGCGGAGCGGGCAGAATTGGAAGCGTGACGGAGTTGCCCACCGTGAGCCAGGACCGGCCAGCGGGCTTGCGCGAGCGGAAGAAAGCCAGGACGCGTGCTGCCATAAGGGAGCACGCGCTCCGGCTCTTCCGCGAGCAGGGCTACCAGCGCACCACCGTGGAGCAGATCGCGGCGGCGGCGGAGGTGTCACCGAGCACGTTCTTCCGGTACTTCCCCACCAAGGAAGACCTGGTGCTGCAGGACGACATGGACACCCGGATGGTCGAGGCGTTCGAGCGGCAGCCGCCCGGGCTCACCCCGATCGCCGCGCTCCGGGGCGCCATCCGGGAGGGACTCGCGTCCTACAACGAGGCCGACCTCGACGTGATCCGGGAGACCACGGCGCTCTCCATGACCGTGCCGGAGGTCCGGGCGCGGGCCATGGACGAGTTCGGCCGCACGATCGCGGTGATCAGCGAGGCCCTGGCCAAGCGGGCCGGGCGGCCGGCGGACGACCTGGCCGTCCGCACGCTGGCCGGCGCGATCATCGGCGTCATGATGTCCATCACCATGCCGTGGGAAGGCTGGTCCGGCGACCGGCAGGCCATCATGGACATGTTCGAGCGCATCGACCAGGCCCTGAACCTGCTGGAGGCCGGGCTCCCGCTCTGAGCGGGAGCGCGCTCGCGGGGCGGGGCCGTTGCAGCGCCGCGTCAGCGAGGTTGCAGGACGACCGCCGACAGTGGATGGAGGTCCGGCGAAGCCTGTGGCGGGTTCCAGGACGCGGGACAGCTCGTGGAACCCGGCTAGGCCGCAACGACTGCGCCGGGGCAGTGCGCAGCGCGGCCGCTGCCCCGGCGCTGCCATCACCCGGTTACTTCGGCTTTGTTGTCCGCCGCGGATTCGGCGTCCTGCTGCAGCTCGGCTCCTTCACCGGGGAGGGCTGGGTCATGGTGCCCGCGACGTTGCGCACGTCGCACAGCCGGTCGCAGGCCAGCGCGTCGCCGTAGCGGATGAGCAGATCCATCGCGGCGGCGGTGGCGGCGCCCTCGGCGCCGTCCCGCATCCGCTTTTCCTCGTCGGTGAGGATCATGGCCTGCTCTGCTCATTCCCGGCCAGGTTGGCGGCCAGCCGGCCGCGCAGCCGGTCCGGGTCGACGTCGTGCACGCTGCCCAGGCCCGCGAGGTCCAGGGCGTGCGCGGCACCCGCGCCCATGGCGGCGCACGGGCCCATCACCCGCACGCTGGACAGTGCGGCGGCGTCGCCGTCCACGCACCGGCCGGCCGCCACCAGGTTGTGCGCGCCCGGCGGGGTCATGGCGCGCAGCGGTACGTAGTGCACGTGATCCGGGCCGAACATCTCCCACACGTAGCCGTCGGAGCGGTCGTGGAGCTCGATCGGCCAGGCCGTTCGGGCCACCGCGTCGTCGAACCAGGTCCCGTGGCGCACCTGGTCGGCGGTCAGCTGGTGACGGCCCTTGATCCAGCGGGTCTGCCGTCGGCCCGGATAGCCGTAAGCACGGACCCTGGCCTCGCCGAACGCCTTGGGGAACTCGGACCGCAGCAGGGCGATCACCGCGTCGGCCTGGTCGCGCCCGTCGAACTGGGCCTGCGAGGCGGCTACCGGGTCCAGCGGCGCCTCGATGTGGGTCACGTTCAGCACCGCCGTGCCCCGGCCGGGAAAGAAGAAGGCCAGCCCGCCGCGGCGCAGCAGCCCGTGCTCGTCGCCGCGGGCGGCCAGCAGGGCGTCGATCTCGCCCCAGTCGGGCTGGTGGCTCTCGTCCACGTTCTCGACGATGACCTGCTGGGAGCCGTAGATGGGGCGCTCGGGGACCCAGCACGGCAGCCCCGCCTGCCAGGTCAGGGCGGCGTCGCCGCTGGCGTCGACGAAGCCGTGCGCCGCGATCGTGACGTTGCCGTAGCGGGACGCGAGCTCGATCTCGGTGATCCGCCCGTCGCGGAGGCCGGCCCGTTGCAGCACGGTGCCGAGGATGGTCCTGACGCCGAGGCTCCTGATCGTCCGCTCGAGCCAGCGGCCGAGGGCCACCTCGTTGTAATAGACGGTCTTGGTATGGCCGGGCTGGAAATGCAGGTCGCCGGCCGGGCCCAGGTCACGAAAAATATCGTCGAAAATCCCGTGCGTGAGCTGCCGGTATTCCGGGCCGTTGCCGAAAACCCCGCAGAACAGGCCGATCAGCGAATGGACCATCTGTCCGCCGATGAGCGGCAGCGAGTCGACTAGCACCACGTCGCGGTGCAGCCGGGCCGACTCGATGGCCGCCGACAGGCCCGCGATCCCGGCGCCGACCACGCACACGTCGGCGCGGATCTGGTGCGCGGGTTCGGCGGGCGGCCTTTTGACCTCGGCCAGGTTGAGCTCGGTCAGGGCGTGTGGCATTAACGCTCCCGGTTTAATGCGAGTGCGTAACCCCTGGGGCAAGGCTTCTTACCAGGCACGTTAAATCCGGCGGCCCCGTGATGGCAAACAAACAAATTGTCTGCCCGGCATAAACGCGGTTTATACGCAGGCCGTTCCAGGGGCGCTCCAGCGCGGTTGCAGGCCCGCCGCCGACAGTGGAAGCGCCCCGCCGCGGACACCACGAAGGGATCCTGCGCCATGCAACCCCGCACGATAGTCATCCTGGTCCTCGTGGCCCTGATCGCGGTGTTCATCCTCGTCGGCCTGGCCGGGTTTTTCCTGGCCGCCTAGAGCACGCCGCGGAAAGACGCTCACCGCGGCCCACTGGGCCTCACATTTCACAGCCACCCGCGCGGACGCCGCCCAACGGGGACAGAGCCGCCGCCCAACGGGGTGAGGGCCGCCCGGGCGCGGACCATGATCGCGGGCAGTTCTGGGCAAATAGACCCCAGAACTGCCCGCGATCATGGAACAGCACGCGCAGGTCCATCCGGCCGGCGAGCTGCGCGGCCAGCCGCTCCTGCATCAGCGCGATCCGGTCGGTGCCGGCCACGAAGTGCGGCACGGCCAGGTAACTCTCCACCCGCACCGCGATCCGCGGGCGGATGTCAAGCAGTTCGAGCTGGTGCATGATGGGCGCCGCGGACGGGTTGGGCCGGCTGCGGTAGTACGGCGCCACCCCATGACCACGATCGTGTAGTCGGCCATGACCAGGGTGAACTCGCGCTCGGAGGTGGCCGGGTCGAAATCGGCGCTGGCCGCGGGCTGGGTCACGCCCAGCCGTTCGGCCGCATGGGTCACGCTCCGCTCGCGCAGCAGCTCGCGCAGCGCCACGAGCAGGTTCAGGTCGAGATTGGCCAGGTGAGCGATTGGCCGCGGCATGGTGCCACCATCTAACGACAGGGCCGTGCCCGTGACAAGATTCCGAGCATGTACCGTGGCGTCCTGTCATCGGGGCTGGGCTCGCACTGGCGCCGGGAGGTGCTGCGCACCAGCCTGTGGTTCGTGCCCGCCCTGGAGGTCATGGCCGCGATCGTGCTGTTCGCCGGCACGCTGGCCGTGGACCGGGGGGCCTACCACGGTGCCTTCACCCTGCCCGGCTGGGTGATCAGCGGCAGCGCGGACGCGGCCCGGCAGATCCTCACCACCATCGCCGCCGCCCTCCTCACCGTGATCGGCGTGGTCTTCTCCATCATCCTGCTCACCCTGACGCTGGCCTCGAACCAGTTCGGGCCTCGGATGCTGCGTAACTTCATCCGCGACCGCGGCACCCAGCTGACGCTGGGCACGTTCGTCGCCACGTTCGTCTACGCCGTGCTGGTGCTTGGCTCGATCGGGGTGGGATCGCACGGCCAGTTCGTGCCGCACGTCGGGGTGACGGTCACGCTCGGGCTGATGCTCGCCGATCTGGCCGTGCTCATCTACTTCATCCATCACACCGCCGTCTCGATCCAGCTGCCCCAGGTCATCGCGAGTATCGCCGCCGACCTGACCGACGCGATCAGGGAGCAGGGCAGCGGTAGCCCCGAGCCGCACCCGAAGGCGGGCCCGACCGCCATCGAGCTGGTGCCGAAGGTCGAGGCGGACGGCGTGGTACTGCTGGCGCCGACCAGCGGGTACCTGCAGTTCATCCAGCACCAGAAGCTGGTCCGGCTGGCCACCGAGGCGGACGCGGTGATCAGCCTGGAACACCGGCCCGGGCATTTCCTCGTCCGCGGGCACCGGTTCGCGACGATCTGGCCGCCAGAGGCGGCCCCGGTGATACGGAAGGCACTGGGAGGCGCGCACATCGTCGGCCCGCACCGGACCCTCAGCCAGGACGTGTCGTTCGGTGTCGACCAGCTGGTGGAGATCGCGCTCCGCGCGCTCTCCACCGCCATCAACGACACCTTCACCGCCCTGACCTGCATCGACTGGCTCGGCGAGAACCTGTGCAAGATCGTGGCCGAGTGGCATCCGGCCCGGGTGCACCGGGACGGCCGCGGGTTCATCCGGGTGATCGCGGCCGAGCCGTCCTACGAACGGCTGGTGCAGCGCTCCTTCGAGAAGATCAGGCAGTCGAGCCTCGGCGAGCCGGCCGTGATGATCCGGATGCTCGAGGCGCTGGCCAGGATCATGGGCGAGACCACCAGCGAGGGTCAGCGCCGGGTGCTGCTCGAGCAGGCGGAGATGATCAACCGGGCGTGCGAGCGCTCGGTGCCCGAGGCCGGCGACCGCGCCGATATCCAGCGGCGCTACGAGGCCGTCCTCACCGTGGAGTCGAGGCTGACCGCCACCGGGCGGAACGCCTGAATTTTTCCTGGCGCTGTCGGAATCGGCGGCGCCCCGTTCGTGGAACTGGTGCCGGGACCCCATCGGGGGCGTCCCGGCGGAAATGACCGGAGAACCTGGAGGCAACCGTGAAGTACGTCATTCTGCTGCTGAACACCGAGGCGGCCAGGAACATGACCGAGGCGGAAGGCCAGGCATGGTACGCCGAGATCGGGGCCTGGTACGAGAAGGGCGGCGGCGGCTCGGGCAAGCTCGTCGAGACCGGGCACCAGCTGGCCCCGCCGGCCACGGCCAGGACGGTGCGCGCCAGCGGCGTCACCGACGGCCCGTTCATGGAGACCAAGGAGGCGCTCGGCGGGTACTCGATGCTGGAGACCGACACCATCGAGGAGGCCGTCGAGATCGCCAGTACCTGGCCTGGGGTAGACAAGGGCTGGATGACGGTCGAGGTCCGCCCCATCGTGGAGATGTGACCGGGCCACTCGGATAAGGGGGTCAGAAGGACAGGCGGCGGGCGAGCAGCTCGCGCTCGGCCGGGTTGCCGGCCAGCGCGAGCGCTCGCTCGCTGGCCTCGCGGGCCTCGTCGTCGCGGCCAAGACCGGTCAGCAGGCCGGCCCGCAGCGCGTGGAACAGCCGGTACCCGTCGAGTTCGGCGGCCAGCGGCGTGATCTCGGCCAGCGCCGCCTCGGGGCCGACGACGTAGCGGGTGGCCACGGCCCGGTTGAGCAGCACCACCGGCGACGGGGTCAGCTCGTACAGCCGGTCGTACAGGATGCGGATCTGCCGCCAGTCGGTGTGCTCGTAGTCGGGCGCCTCCGCGTGCAGCGCGGCGATGGCCGCCTGGACCTGGTAGGGGCCTGACGCGCGCTGGGTCAGCGCGCGGTCGAGCAGCCCGGTAGCCTCGGCGATCAGCGCCCGGTTCCACCGGGTGCGGTCCTGGTCGGCGAGCCTGACCAGGCGGCCCCATCCGTCGAACCTGGTCGCGGCCCGGGACTCGTGCAGCAAGAGCAGCGCCAGCAGGCCGAGGACCTCGGGCTCGCGCGGCATCAGCCGGTGCAGCAGCCTGGTCAGCGTCACCGCCTGGGCGGCCAGGTCACGGCGGGCGGGCTGCCGGCCCGCGCTGGCCAGGTAGCCCTCGTTGAAGACCAGGTACACCACGGCCAGCACCTCGGCCAGCCGGTCAGCGAGCTGGTCGGGGTCGGGGATGCGCAGGTCAGCGCCTGCGGCACGCAGCGCCTTGCGCGCGCGCAGCAGCCGCTGGGTCATGGCGGGCTCGCCGGCCAGGAAGGCGGCCGCGATCTCGGCCGTGGTCAGCCCGCAGACGGCGCGCAAGGTGATCGCGATCTGCGACTCGCGCGGCAGCGCGGGATGGCAGCAGGCGAAGACCATGCCGAGCAGTTCGTCGTCGGCCGACTCGGTCTCGGGGCAGGCGTCGGTGGCGGTCGCCGCCAGCAGGGCCAGCTTCTCCTGGCCGGCCCGGGCCCGGCGCAGCCGGTCGATCGCCTTGCGCCGGGCGGTGGTGGCCAGCCAGCCGCCCGGGTTGGGCGGCGGTGCGTCCCGCCAGTGCTCGAGGGCCTCGACGAACGCGTCCTGGACGGCGTCGGCGGCCAGCCCGACGTCGCCGATCCGCGCGGCCAGCGCGGCGGTGATGCGGGGCGCCTCGGCCCGGTAGATCCGCTCGAGCTGAGCCGTATCCACGATCGATGAGGCCGGCGGGCTCAGGCCCCGCTGAACCGCGGCGGCCGCTTCTCGGCGAAGGCCGCCAGTCCCTCGGCGAAGTCGCCGGAGACGGCCATCTCCTTCTGGATGCCCGCCTCGAACTCGAGCTGTTCGTCCATGTGCTCGTACAGCCACTTGTTGAGCTGGCGCTTGGTCCCGGCGTAGGACCTGGTGGCGCCGGCCGCCATCCGGTCGAGCAGCGCCAGCGCCTGCGCCTGGTACTCCTCGTCCGGCCAGACCCGGTTGATCAGGCCCCAGTCGAGAGCGGTGCGGGCGCCCAGCCGCTCCCCCAGCATGGCCAGCTCGGCGGCCCGGGCGAAGCCCACCCGGGACGGCACGAACAGCGACGAGCCGCCGTCGGGCACCAGGCCGATGTTGACGAAGGCGAGCGAGAAGTACGCGGACTCGGCCGCCACCACCAGGTCGCAGGCCAGCGCGAGGGACAGCCCGATCCCGGCCGCCGCGCCGTTGACCCCGGCGATGACCGGCTTGGGCATCCGCCGGATGCCGGTGATCAGCGGGTGGTACCGCTCGGTCAGGATCTTGTACACGTCGACGGTGCCGCCGTCAGCTTCCTCGGTGGCGTCCTTCAGATCGGCGCCGCTGGAGAAGGCCCGCCCGGCACCGGTGATGAGAACCGCGCGGACCTCGGGGTTCTCGGTGACCTCCGTGATCACGGCGAGCAGATCGGCGGAGAACTGCCGGTTCCACGCGTTCATCCGCTCGGGCCGGTTCAGCTCGACCCTCGCCCCCGGGCCGCGACGGTACAGGTTGATGGTCTCATACTGGCGGTAAAGCTCATCGTCGCTCACGCCGGTCATGTTATCGCGGGGTACCCCCGGGGGTCGGGCGAGAGGGCGCGGACAAGGGAGAACGCGCATGCCAGGCAAGGTCAAGAACGGCGGCAAGAAGGCGGCGCAGCAGCTCGAAGGCAGGCACAAGCTACCCACGCAGCTGTACGAGACCGAGCTGTTCCGGCTGCAGGGCGAGCTGGTGAAGATGCAGGAGTGGGTGCGCGCCGAGGGCGCCAGGATCGTGGTCATCTTCGAGGGCCGCGACGCGGCCGGCAAGGGCGGCACGATCAAGCGGGTGACCCAGTACCTCAACCCGCGCGTGGCCCGGATCGCCGCGCTGCCAGCTCCGACCGAACGGCAGCGCACCCAGTGGTACTTCCAGCGCTATGTGGAGAACCTGCCCGCCGCCGGCGAACTGGTCCTGTTCGATCGCAGCTGGTACAACCGCGCGGGCGTGGAGCACGTGATGAGGTTCTGCACCAAGGAGGAGTACTTCCGGTTCCTGCACCAGTGCCCGATCTTCGAGCGGCTGCTCGTCGAGGACGGCATCCTGCTGCGCAAGTACTGGTTCTCGGTCAGCGACGAGGAGCAGCAGCGCCGGTTCGAGTCCCGGCTGCATGACCCGTTGCGCACCTGGAAGCTCTCGCCCATGGACCTGGAGTCGATCACCCGGTGGGAGGACTACTCCCGGGCCAAGGACGAGATGTTCGTGCACACCGACATCCCCGAGGCGCCCTGGCACGTGGTGGAGAGCGACGACAAGCGGCGCGCCCGCATCAACATGATCGCCCACCTGCTCAGCACGATCCCCTACCACAAGGTGAAGCAGCCATCGCTGAAACTGCCATCGCGACCCGCCGCCCAGGGCTACATCCGGACGCCCCGGGACATGCAGGCCTACGTGCCCGACCACGCCGCCACCCTGCTGACCGGGAACGGGAAAAGCTGACGGCCTGGTTGACGGCGGCCTAGATGACGGCGGGGAGCCTGGCGCCGGGCACGCTGATCTTGGCCCGGAGCCGGTCGCCGTCGGGGTGGCCAAGCTCATCCAGCGTGCGCAGCGCCTGGGCCCAGGCCCAGCGGGCCGCGCGCAGGTCGCCCACGCTGTGGTGGACGTCGCCGAGCCGGTCGAGCGTGCCCGCCTCGTTGTACCGGTCGGCGAGCTCGCGGCACAGGTCCAGGGACCGCTCGTAGCAGGTGACGGAGCGATGATGGTCGCCGAGCTTGTGGTGGATGTAGCCGAGGCTGTCCCAGGCGGCGGACTCCCAGTTGCGCTCCCCGGCGGCCCGGCTGCCGGCCAGCGCCTGCCCGCAGTAGGCGATGGCCTGGCCGAAGTTCCCGAGCCGCGCGTGACTGTAGCCGACGTCGTTCAGGCTCATGATCTCCATGGTCTCGTCCCCGGCGGCCCGGGACAGCCGGAGCGCCCAGGCGGCGTGACCCAGCATGTCGCCGTAGCGCCCCTGCTGCTCGGCGATCCAGATCAGGCTGCTGTGCGCGGTCACCTGGCTGCGGTGATAGCCGTCCACCGTCTCGAACAGGCGCAGCGATTCGCGGAACGCGGGCGCGGCGTCGCGGCGCCCGGACCGGGCATCGCCGAGCGCGAGCAGGAGCAGCGCGTGGGCTTCCCCGGCCACGTCACCGGCCCGGCGGGCGGCGTCCAGGCTGGCCCGGCACGCCCTGGTGTGGTCGTCCCAGCATCCGCGGCGGAGCAGGAAGGTGCTCAGCGCCCAAGCGAGCCGCCAGGCGTGGCCGGCCAGGCCGGACCAGGCGGCCAGCGAGACGGCCGCCAGCAGCGGGGCCTGTTCGGCGGTGAACCAGCGCAGCGCCTCCTCGGCGGTGGCGGGCGCGCCGGCGACGGCCCCTGGCCGCGGCGGGTTCTGGGGCTCCGGGGCGAAGAACGGGTCGAGCAGCGCGGCGGCGGCACACGCGGTGTGCAGCCAGTGGTCGAGGAGCCGGACCAGCGCGGCGCGCCGGGCACCGTCGTCGTCGCGGTCCCGCGCCTGTTCGGTGGCGTAGGCCCGGAGCAGGTCGTGGAAGGCGTAGCGGCCGCGACGGTGCTCGCTGAGCAGGTGCCCGCGGGTCAGCTCGGCCAGCATGGCGCCGGCCCGGTCAGGGGCGATCCCGGCCAGGCTGGCCGCGGTGGCGGCCGTCATGTCCGGGCCGGGGTGCAAGCCGAGCAGCCGGAACATCCGGGCCGTGTCCGGGCTCAGCGCGCGGTAGGACCAGGAGAACACCGCCCTGATATCGGTGGCCTCGTCATCGCCGTCGAACTGGTCGAGCGCGTGGCCCGCCTCGCGCAGGTCGGCCGCGAAGACGGCGAGCGGGAACCCCGGGCTGGTCGCGGCGCGGGCCGCGGCGATGGTCAGCGCCAGCGGAAGGCGCGCGCAGCCGTCGATGATCTCGTCGACCGCGTCGGGTTCGCGGCCGGCCCGGCCGGCACCCACCCGCCCGGCCAGCAGCTCGCGCGCGCCCGCCGGGGTCAGCAGGTCCAGGCCCAGCGGGTACGCGCCGTGCCCGGCAATCAGGCCGGTGAGGTGGTTGCGGCTGGTCACGATGGCCAGGCACCCGGGCGAGCCGGGCAGCAGCGGGCGCACCTGCGCGGCGTCGCGCGCGTTGTCGAGCAGCACGAGCACCCGTCGGCCGGCCAGCAGGCTGCGGTAGAGCGCCACCTGGTCGTCCAGGGCTTGCGGGATCCGCTCCGGCGCCACCGCCAGCGCCTCGAAGAAGCCGCGCAGCGCCTGGCCGGGATCGAGCGCCTGCCCGGTCGGGTCGAAGCCGCGCAGGTCGACGTACAGCTGCCCGCCGGGGAACCGCGTGGCGACCCGGTGCGCCCAGGTCACCGCCAGGGCCGTCTTGCCCACTCCGGCGGTGCCCGTGATCACCGCGATGGTGACGGCGGAGGTCCCGTCCGGCTGGCTGTCGCCGATCGCGTCGAGGCGGGCCAGTTCCGCGTCCCGTCCGGCGAACCCGGCCACCGGCGGCGGCAGTTGCGCCGGGACCGGAACACCGGTCGCAGGCGGCGCGGCCGGCCCCAGGCTGGCGACCGGGGCGGACGCGTCCAGCGACGCGTCCTGCCGCAGGATGGCGGTCTCGAGGTCGCGCAGCGCCGGGCCCGGCGCCAGCCCGAGCTCCTCGGCCAGGGTGGATCGCAGCCGCTGGTAGACGGCCAGCGCGTCGGCCTGCCGCCCGCTGCGGTACAGCGCGGTCATCAGCTGGGCGTGGACCTGCTCGTCGAGCGGATGGTCGGCCGCCGCCTGCTCCAGCTCGGGTACCAGCTGCCGGTGTTCCCCGGCGGCCAGCCTTGCGTCGGACAACGCGTGCCTGATCTGCTCGCGGAGCAGCTCCAGCCGCCCCGCCTGCTGCTCCAGCCAGGCCAGCCCGGTCAGGTCGGCCAGCGGCCGCCCGTGCCACAGGGCCAGCGCCTCCCGCAGGTCCGCGGCCGCGCGGGCCGGGTCCGCGGACTGAGCGCCCTGGCGGAGCAGCCGCTCGGCCAGCATCACGTCGGTGCCGTCGTCGCCGAGGTCCAGCAGGTAACCGGGCGCACGGGCCACGATGGCGGGCTTGCCGAGCACGGTGCGCAGGTACGAGACATGGCTTTGCAGCGTATTCAGCGCGGCGGGCGCGGTCTCACCCCAGACCGCGTCGACCAGGCGGCCGGTACCGACGACCTGGCCGGCGTGCAGGGCCAAGGTGGCTAGAACGGCCTTCCGCCGCAAGCCGCTGACCGGCAGTATCTCGCCGCCGTCCATGACGTCAACTGGTCCCAGAAGCCGAACTCGCATGATGCTCCCCGATCCCATGCGGGCAAAATGCCCCCCGGTTTGGCACGTTCGGCGGCGGCCTCCGGTTCAACGCATCTCAGCATTTCTACAGCCATGTCTCAGATACTGATAAGGTTCCGCGCGGTTCCACGACGTTCCACCATGGGCCTGCCCGGGGCGCCGGCGGGGCGGGAAGCCAGGACCGTTCGGCCCTCTTGACATGCGGTGCGCCGGACAGGACCCGGCCCGCGGCGGCCGGCCCGAATGCGTCCCGCGCTTTTAGGTATCGCGGATAGGCATTAGTACAGATGTCACCCTGACGGCCGGCGCGGGACCATTATCCTGCGAAACTGTGCACTCCCCGCGAACACGGGGTTCCGGTACGTATTGGAGGCGACGGCCGATGCCAGGCGAGCCGCCCGGGCCCGGTGACCCGCTAGACCCGGCTGGCCTGGTGGGCCGCGCCGCCGAGGCCGCCGCGATCCGGCGCATGCTGGACGGGGCCCCGCTGGTCACAGTGACCGGGCTGCCCGGGGTGGGCAAGACCGCGGTGAGCCTGGCCGCGGCGCGCACGGCCGCCGCGGACTTCGCCGACGGCAGCCTGCTGCTGCGGCTCGACCGGCTGCGGGACGAGGCGCTGCTGCCGCACACCATCGCGGCGGCGCTGCGGCTGCCGGACCAGTACACCCGCAGCCGCCTCGACGTGCTGGTCGACCAGCTGCGCGACCGGCACCTGCTGCTCATCCTGGACACCTGCGAGCACCTGCTCGGCGCCTGCGCCGCGCTGGTCGCGGCGCTGCTTCCGCCGTGCCCCAAGATGCAGATCCTGGCGACCAGCCGGGAACCGCTGCGGGTCCCGGGCGAGACGACGGTGGCGGTCCGCCCGCTGCGGCTGGCGGACGCGGTCGAGCTGTTCGGCCGGCGCGCGGCGCAGGCGGGCACGCTGCTCGCACCGCAGAACCGGGCCGCCGTGGCCTCGATCTGCGTGCAGCTGGACAAGCTGCCGCTGGCCATCGAGCTGGCAGCGGCCGAACTGGCCAGGCTCGGCCGGGACCGTCCGGGCCAGCCGCCGGCCGCGGCGCTGGCCGAGCTGCTCACCGGGCTGGAGGCCGGCCAGGCCGGCCCGGACGGCACCCGTGCGGAGGACGCGAGCTCCGCCGAGCACGGGCGGCACCGGACGCTGCGGGCCGCGATCGGCTGGAGCCACGAGCTGTGCACCCCGTCCGAGCGCCTGCTGTGGGCCCGGCTGTCGGTGTTCACCGGCCCGTTCGGCCTGGCGGACGCGACGGACGTGTGCGGGAGTGACGAGCTGCCTGCCGCGGCGGTCGCGGCCGGCCTGAGCCTGCTCGCCGAGCGCTCGGTGCTGCTCGCCGACCGGATGGCCGGGGACAGAGCCCGCTTCGTGCTCCCGGTCACGCTGCGTGCTTACGGCGGCCAGATGCTGCGCCGCCTGGGCCAGGACCAGGAGTTCGCCGCACGGCATAAGCGCTGGCAGGACGACCGTCGGCCACACCAGGGCAGCCCCGCGGGGACGTGAGCGCCGCGACGTAGCCGCGCAACGAGGGCGGGAACTTCCTGGTTTGCGCAACAGTTTGTCATTGACTGACTACAATCGAACGTGTTCCCTCCCGGAGATTCCACCATGAACCTTCCGACCTCGACACATGTCGGTCGGCTGTATGTCGAATCCCGCCATCTGCCCGCCACCCAGGGCGGAGGCGGCGATATCCACGACGTGATGGCCACGCCGTTCGGTGTCAGGCTGCTCGTCGGCGACGTCATGGGTACCGGCCTGCCCGCCAACCGGACCGGCCTGTCGGTGCTGAACGCCTGGCGCGACCTGGCCTGCACCGAGCCGAGCCTGGCCGGCATCGCGGTCCGGCTGCACGCGCTGATCGCGCGGTCCGGGCACCCGGAGCGGTTCGTCACCGCGCTGCTGGTGAACTTCCCGGTCGAGTCCGCCGACGGCAGCGCCCCGCCCGCTGGCTCCTGGGCCGAACTGGTCTGCTGCGGGCACCCGCCGCCGCTGCTGATGCGGGACAACTCCGCGGCGTTCGTCGAGCCGTACGCCGCGCCCCCTCTCGGGCTGCTGGACCTGGCCGAGGGGTGGTGCCGGGCGAGCATGATGCCGGTCGGCGACGGCGACCAGCTGCTGCTCTACACCGACGGCGTCTCCGAGGCCAGGGACGCGGACGGCCGGTTCTTCCCGCTGGCCCAGGTCGCCGCGGACGCGGTCCGCGGTGCCGGCCCTGACCGCGCTCCCCTGCTCGACATCCTGGTCGCCCGGCTGGACGAGCACGTCGGTGACCGCCTCTGCGACGACATCCTGCTGCTGCTGGTGACGATGCGCTGATCCGCGAGTTCGGGCGTCGTTATCCCCGGGCCGGGGGCGGCTACGGGCGCGGGCATGAAACGATTCCGTGGGAACGTCCGTGGGAAGCGGCGGCACGACGCGGAGGAGACGGCAGATGCCAGGGACACCACTGCCCGAGCGGAAGTCATGGCAGGCGCTCAAGCGGCACTACGACGAGATCTCCGGGCAGCACCTGCGCGAGCTGTTCGCCGGGGACCCGGGCCGGGGCGAGCGGATGTGCGCCGAGGCGGCCGGGCTCTACCTGGACTACTCCAAGAACCGGATCACCGACGAGACGATGCGGCTGCTCGTCGCGCTGGCCGGGGAGTCCGGCGTCGCCGAGCGGCGGGACGCCATGTTCCGCGGTGAGCACATCAACGTGTCCGAGGACCGGGCGGTGCTGCACGTGGCGCTGCGCATGCCGCGGACCGCGTCGCTGATCGTCGACGGCGTCGACGTGGTCCGGCAGGTGCACGAGGTGCTGGACCGGATGGCCGGCTTCGCCGGCCGGGTCAGGTCCGGGGAGTGGAAGGGCCACACCGGCAAGCCGATCGCCAACGTGGTCAACGTCGGCATCGGCGGGTCCGACCTGGGCCCGGTGATGGCGTACGAGGCACTGCGCCACTACACCACGCGGGACATCACGTTCCGGTTCGTGTCCAACGTGGACTCCACCGACTTCGCCGAGGCGACCCGCGACCTGGATCCCGCGCAGACACTGTTCATCATCTCCTCCAAGACGTTCGGCACGCTGGAGACGCTGACCAACGCCACCTCGGCACGGGACTGGATCGTCTCGGCGCTCGGCGCCGAGGAGGCGGTGGCCAAGCACTTCGTGGCGGTCTCCACCAACGCCGAACGGGTCGCGAAGTT
>Ga0335078_10000503_pt1 | contig 60440 bp, 40 predicted proteins | sample Lox_Sample_32_FD_206711 | JGI IMG/M metagenome (GOLD analysis project Ga0335078, IMG submission 206711) | Soil microbial communities from Loxahatchee National Wildlife Refuge, Florida, United States - Lox_Sample_3.2 | ecosystem: Environmental > Terrestrial > Soil > Wetlands | place: USA... | reverse complement strand
CTTTGCCCACTGGGCACAGCAGGTCCAGCACCCGCCCAGTCATGTTTTCCTTCGCCGTCTCCATCTTCAGCCGGCCCTGCGGATAGAGCGGCGTCAGGTTGTCGAAGAAAATTTTGTTCCGAGCCACTTCCGGATCTTCGAAGTTGACTGCCTCCACCTTGATCAGCGCAAAATACCGTTCTCCGTCTTTCGGCGGCCGCACTTGCCCGCTGACCGTGTCGCCCGTCCGCAGATCGAATTTGCGAATTTGCGATGGCGACACGTAGATATCGTCCGGCCCCGGCAGATAGTTGTATTCCGGCGCTCGCAAGAATCCGAATCCGTCCGGCAAGCATTCCAGCACTCCCTCGCTGAAGATCAATCCGTTTTTCTCCGTCTGCGCCCGCAGGATTTGGAAAATCAGTTCCTGCTTGCGCATCCCGCTCGCGCCGGGGATGTTGAGGTCCTTGGCGATCTTCGCCAGGTCCGTGATGTTCTTTTCCTTGAGCTCGGCTAGGCTGATGCTCATTTGATTGCTTCCTTCTACTGTTTCTTTTGCCATATTTCCTTTACTGCACTTTTTATTAGAGTTTGTTTCTGAAATTGACCGCTTGATGATGGGATGGTGCACCGCACTGGCGGTTTCCAGAACGACCGTCCAGGAGGGGCTAACCAGACCTAACACAACGAAAGAGCTCGCGGAGCCTTTGCGTACGGGCAGCCGTCCGCAGGACGAACGGGGCTCGTGCTTCGCTTCCTTAGTTGGTCAAACTTTTGTCCTTCTCGGCGCCGGCCACAAACGGTTCCGCTACAGGCGGTACTCCGGCGTGCTCGACGGGCACAATTGGCCGCTCGAGCGCGATCTGCAGCACTTCGTCCATCGTCTCTACAGGATGAATCGTAAGACTCGAGAGGATCTCCTGCGGGATGTCCGCCAGGTCCTTCTCATTGTCCTTCGGAAGCAGTATCGTGCGCAAGCCCATTCGGTGGGCCGCCAGGAGCTTCTCTTTTACCCCGCCGATCGGCAGCACTTTGCCCCGCAGCGTAATTTCGCCGGTCATAGCCACGTCGCAGCGCACCGGAATGCGCGTGAGCGCACTCGCGATCGAAGTGCAGATCGTGATTCCCGCGGAAGGCCCGTCCTTCGGAATCGCGCCTTCTGGCACGTGCACATGAATATCGAGCGTCCGGTAGAAATCCTTGGCAAGGCCCATGCGCTCCGACCGCGACCTCACGTAACTCATCGCCGCTTGCGCCGATTCCTGCATCACGTCGCCCAGTTTGCCCGTGAGCGTCAGCCGCCCTTTGCCTTCCATCAATGTGGCTTCTGTCGCCAGCACCGAGCCGCCCACTTCCGTCCAGGCCAGCCCCGTCGTCAGTCCCACTTCGTTGTGCTTTTCCAGCCAGAATTCGCGATACTTCAGGATTCCCAGATATTCTTTGGCATTCTCGGCCGTGATCTCCACTTTCACGGGATCTTTTTCGGCCACAACCTTCCGCGCGATCTTCCTCGCGATGTTCTGGATTTCGCGCTCCAGGCTGCGCACTCCGGCTTCGTGCGTGTAGTGCCGGATCATGTGCAGCAATCCATCGTCCGTGAAGCTCAGATTTCCTTCTTTCAATCCCGTGGCTTCCAGCGCCCGCTTCACCAGAAAACGCTTGGCGATTTCCAGTTTTTCCTGCTCCGTGTAGCCCGGCAGCCGCAGGATTTCCATGCGGTCCTGCAACGGCTGCGGAATCGTATGCAGCACGTTCGCTGTGCATACGAACATTACTTTTGAAAGATCGTATTCCACGTCGAGATAGTGGTCCGTGAATGCGTGATTCAGTTCCGGATCGAGCACTTCCATCAGCGCCGCCGATGGATCGCCGCGAAAATCCATGGACATTTTGTCCACTTCGTCCAGCACGAAAATCGGATTCACCGTTCCGGCCTTTTTCATCATCTGGATGATCTGGCCCGGCAGCGCCCCGATGTACGTCCTCCGGTGCCCGCGAATCTCCGCTTCATCCCGTACGCCGCCCAAGGAAACGCGCACAAACTTGCGCCCTGTCGCGTGCCCGATGGACATCGCCAGCGAGGTCTTGCCCACGCCGGGTGGCCCGACAAAGCACAGGATGGATCCCTTCGGATTCTTCACCAGTTGCCGCACCGCCAGAAATTCCAGGATGCGGTCCTTGATCTTTTCGAGCCCGTAGTGCTCCTTGTTCAAGATCTCTTCCGCTGCCTTGATGTCCCGGATTTCCTTCGAGCGCTTCTTCCATGGCACAGCCAGGAGCCAGTCCAGGTAGTTGCGGCTCACGGTGGATTCGGCGGACATCGGCGGCATCAATTCCAGCCGCTTCAGTTCCGTCGAAGCCTTCTCGTGGACTTCCTTGGACATCCCCGCGGTGTCTATCTTCTTCTTCAGCTCGTCAATTTCGCTTTTTTCACCGCGCCCCAGTTCCTTCTGGATCGCTTTGAGCTTTTCGTTCAGGTAATACTCTTTTTGCGCGCGCTCCATCTGACGCTTCACGCGCGTATTGATGTTGCGGTCCACGTTGAGCTTTTCCAGCTCGATTTCCAGGATGTCTCCGATGCGGTTCAGCCGCTCCATCGGATCCACCATCTCCAGCAGGTCCTGCTTTTCGTCCACGGGAAGCTGCAGATTTGCCGCAATGGTGTCCGAAAGCCGCGCGGAATCGTCCACCCGCGCCGCCGCGATCATGGTCTCGTAATTCAGGCTCTGCGAAAGCTTGATGAACTGCTCGTACAGTCCGGTCACCTTCTCCACCACCTGCTTCACTTGCGGCGAATCTTCCACCCGCGCGCTCAGCAGGCGGATCGTTGCCCGGAAAAATCCCTCTTCCGCCGTCACCGAAATTGTCCGCGCCCGCTCCACGCCTTCCACCAGCACTTTGATGTTTCCATCGGGCAGCTTCACGCTCTGCACGATGTTTGCCAGCGTTCCGACGGCGTAAATCTCTTCCGGTTTCGGGTCGTCCACGGAAGCGTCGTGCTGCGTCGACAGGAAGATCTTTTTGTCGCCCGCCAGCGCCTCTTCCAGCGCGCGGACGCTGGCTTCGCGCCCCACGATGAACGGAGTCATTTGCTGCGGGAAAATCACCATGTCCCGCACTGGCATCATCGGTACGCGCTTCAGTTCCTGCTTTTCTCGATTGAACATTAGGCCCCTGAACTGCCCCAAACGCCGGCCTGAGAACAGCCGGGAATTTCTTTTCGCCTGGCTTCAGCGTGTGATTGGCCTGCCCGCGCCGTCCCTATCCGGCCTTCTCGAGCAGGTTCCAGTTGATTTCGTGGCCTCGGACCATGTCCGCCGTCACCACGAAATCCCGCACCTTCCGCTGCATGGGAAGGTGGTACATCAACTCCAGCATGAGGTCTTCCAGAATCATGCGCAAGCCGCGCGCGCCCACTTTGCGCTGAAGTGCCAACTCCGCCACCGTCTCGAGCGCGTCGTCGGTAAACCGCAGCCGCACGTTTTCAAACTCGAATAACCGCTGGTATTGCTTCAAGAGGGCATTCTTTGGCTCGGTCAAAATCTTCATCAGCGCGGTCTTGTCCAGGTCGCTCATTACGCCGGCAACCGGCAGGCGTCCCACGAATTCCGGAATCAGTCCGTACTTGATCAGATCGCTCGGCTGCGCCTGTTCCAGCAGTTCCAGGTTGCGCCGCTGCGCCGTGGTCTGAGCCGGGTCGGTGTGGAAGCCCAACGAGCGCCGTCCCACGCGCTTCTCCACGATCTTTTCAAGTCCCACGAACGCTCCGCCGCAAATGAACAAGATGTTCGTCGTATCCACGGGCGTGAATTCCTGGTGCGGATGCTTTCTTCCGCCCTGTGGCGGGACGTTGGCGACGGTCCCTTCCAGAATTTTCAAAAGCGCTTGCTGCACGCCTTCGCCGGAAACGTCGCGCGTGATCGAAGGGTTCTCGTCCTTCTTCGCGATCTTGTCAATCTCATCCACGTAGATGATGCCCTGCTGCGCCTTCTGCACGTCGCCATCGGCCGCTTGCAGCAGCTTCAAAATAATATTTTCGACGTCCTCGCCGACGTAGCCGGCTTCCGTAAGCGTCGTCGCGTCCACGATCGCGAACGGCACTTCCAGCATCCGCGAAAGTGTCTGCGCCAGAAGCGTTTTCCCCGTGCCGGTCGGACCGATCAGCAAAATGTTGGACTTGCTCAGCTCCACGTCGCCGGGCTGCTTGTTCAGAAAAATCCGCTTGTAGTGGTTGTACACCGCGACCGCGAGCTTTTTCTTCGTGCGGTCCTGACCGATGACGTAGCCGTCCAGGAATTGCTTGATCTCCGGCGGACGCGGAAGCCGCCGCGCCGGCGCCACCGCCTGTTCGCGCTTCTCGTCTTCCAGAATCGTCTGGCACACGCTCACGCACTCGTTGCAGATGTACGCGCGCGGATAATCGGAAGGCGAACTGATGAGTTTTTCGACCTGTTCCTGCGTCTTATGGCAGAAGGAACAGCGTAACGGCTCGTCGGTGCTGAATTTTTTCACGGGTATGAAGGCCTCGCCTCCGCTGGGCTTTGGGCGGAGTCTCTATTCTTCATTCTAGGCCGAATTTTCTCCAGAGCAAATCAGATTCCTCGATCGTTGCTAACTGTTTGGTACGTGCCGAACCGTCTCTTCCGCTCGCTTTACTTGTGCTTGAAAATAATGTCGTCAATCATCCCGTATTCTTTGGCCTGTTCCGGATTCATGATGTAATCGCGCTCCACATCCTTTTCGATGCGCTCGACGGGCTGCCCGGTATGGCGCGAAAGAAGCTGGTTGATCGTCGTTCTCATGCGCAAAATCTCTTTGGCGTGCAAATCAATATCGGTGGCCTGGCCGCCGAGGCCGCTCATCCACGGCTGATGAATCAAAATGCGCGCGTTCGGCAGCGCGAATCTCTTTTTCGCCGTGCCTCCCGCGAGCAAAACCGCGGCGATCGAAGCCGCCTGCCCAACGCAAGTGGTCACCACGTCCGGCTTGACGAACTGCATGGTGTCGTAAATTGCGAATCCCGCCGTGATGGAACCGCCGGGCGAATTGATATACAGCTGGATATCTTTTTCGGGGTCTTCCGCCTGCAAGAAGAGCATCTGCGCGGTGGCCAGGTTTGCCACGTGGTCGTCAATCGGCGTGCCGATAAAAATGATGTGTTCCTTAAGCAAACGCGAATAAATGTCATAGGCGCGCTCGCCGCGGCTGGTCTGCTCGACCACCATGGGAACAAGTGTGGTTGCTCGATACTCTGGGTCTTCGTAGTTTTTCATATGGATTGCCGGCCTGGCACCGGCGGAAACCTGTGATGTTTGACGCGGGCTGGCTGCTCCGGGTTACTTGCCAGCCGCTGCGGCTGCTGGGCGAATTTGAGCGCTTTGCGCGAGCCAATCGAGTGTCTTGTCGCTCCGCAGCTTAGCCTTCATCCTATCCAGCGTTCCCTGCTTTGTCAAACGGGCGCGAATCGCTTCCGCCGATTCGCCACTATGGCTCGCCAGGTGTTCCAGCTCCCTTTGCAGATCCTCTTCGGCGACTTCGATGTTTTCCGCCGTGGCGATGCGGTCAATGATGAGCTCCGCCTTTACGTCATCCTTGGCGCGCTCTTCCTGGCGGCGCCGGAGCGTCACCCAATCCACATTGACGGCGCGAGGATCCACGCCCTGCTGCGCCAGCGAACGCACCACGCGCTCGAGCCGCACGTCCATCTGCTGCTCGACGAGCGATTCCGGGACAGGAAAATCGTGAGCCTTCACCAGTTCGGCGATGATCTTCTCGCGCTGCAAATCCTTTTGCCGGTGATCCCGGTCGTGTTCGAGGCCGTCGCGGACCTTCTTCTTGAGGTCATCGAGGGTAGCAGCGTCGCTCACGTCTTTCGCGAATTCGTCGTTCAACTCCGGAAGTTTCTTGTTTTTCAGGCCAGTCACATCCACGGCGTAGCTGTAGGTTTTTCCGGCGAGCTTCGCGTCCGGATAGTCCGCGGGATAGTCCACGTCAAACGTCTTGTGATCTCCGATATTTGCGCCGCGCAGATTTTCGTTGAACGGCTCCATGGTTTCTTCCGCGCCAATGTGGCAGAGCACGCTTTCCGCATTGAGCGGATCACCTCCGCCTTTGGGCGTTCCAACCAATTTCAATTGCGTGTAATCGCCGTCCTGCGCAGGGCGCCCTTCGACCGGTGCGAAGGCGGCGGCGCGCTCGCGCATTTCTTCGAGCGCCTTATTGACGTCTTCCTCGGTAATGTCCATCGCGGGCATCTCGATTTCGAGACCTTTGTAATTGGCCAGGTCGAATTCCGGGAGCACTTCGAAGACCGCGCGGAATTTCAGCGGCTGCCCGTCCGCGTAATCCAGCTTATCCACCTGCGGCTGCGACACGGGAGTGAGCTTCTGCTCGGTTACGGCCTTTTCCACGCGCTCGGGCACCAGCGTTTGCAGCACTTCGCCTTTGATATCGTCGGCAAAACGCCGCTTGATGAGCGATACCGGCGCTTTCCCGGGACGGAATCCCGGCACGCGGGCGACGCGCGCCAGATCCTTGGCTACTTTTTCCGTTGCTTTGGAAACTTCTTCCGCCGGAATTTCCAGTTCCAGTTCGCGGCGGCACGTTGCTTCAGCCATTCTTCCTTCTCTCTTCGCTCACCTGATTTGTAGTAAGAGCAATATCCGTGCGGCCAGTACGGGGGAAAAGCGTCCTGCACGAAGAAGATTTAGTATAAGCAGGGTTCCATTGATCGTCAATCCGCCGCGGCGCGACGCGCCAATCCTTTCGTCAGATCCGCGTAGAGCAGGCGGTGGAACAGATGTTCGCCAGCTTCGCGACGGACGGAAAGGCGGCCGGCGACATAAGCCCGGGAGGCCAGGCCGCGCTGGACGGAATCGCAGATGGCCATGTCCTCGTCCTGAACTTTTTCGCTGACGAGAATGCTTTCGCGGTTATGCGCGGCAGCATTTTCGGAAGTGTCCGCGAAGTAGTAGTCGAAGACAACGGCGCATTTGTCCACGGCAAGGGGCAGAACGAGATTCGTGTCCATGACGCCTTCGTAGGCGTTGATCATGAAGTTCGGATAAATCCAGAGATAGAAAGCGCGGCCCTGGCGCGTGGCGGCGACGCCGGCTTCGGAACTCGCATCGGAAGAGAGCGGGCTTGACTGCAAACACGCGCACTGAAAATTTTCGATGGTGTAATTGGTGTACTCGATGACGCTGCTCAAGCCCTTGTGGGCATGCGGCACGTGGTAGCCGCCATCGAGATAATTGTCCACGTAGACCTTCCAATTGCAGTTCAGCGTGTAGACGCGGCGGTCGAAGAATTTCAGTTTTTGCGTCAAACACAAAGGAGCGACCAACTCCGGCACTTTTTCCAGAAAATCGAGGAGGGATGCAGCCTGGCCATCCAGGTTCACGAAGACGAAATTCTCCCAGGTGTCTACCTTGACGGGAACCAGGCCGTTTTTCGCGCGATCGAAATCGCAAACGCCTTCGAATTCCACCATGCCTTTCAGAGCGCCGTCGTTTGCGTAAGTCCAGCCGTGATAGGGGCAGCGAAACTGCCTGGCGCAGCCCGCGAGTTCGGTGACGACGGCGGCGGCGTGGTGGCGGCAGACGTTATAAAAGGCGCGAAGCATGCCATCTTCTCCGCGAGCGATGACGAGAGGCTCGTGGCCGATTTCCGCGGTAAAGAACTGGCCCTTTTCGCGGACCTGATCCGCGCGGCCCACAACCTGCCACGTTCCGGCAAAAACGCCGGCGAGTTCAAGATCCGCGATGCGCTGATCGAAATACCAGGGCGAAGGAATGGTCCAGGCTTTTTCGAGCGGATCGCGGGGGTTGTACAGATTCAGGAGTGATTCGATACTGCGCTGCATGACGGCTCCTTCGGCGATCGAACGGCGATGTTTGGGCTGCGGCCACCGGGAGCGAACCTTCAGGGGCCCTTGCACGTCTTTGTACCGCGAAACGATGCTCCTGAAAAGTGCAAAAGGGCGCTGGAACAGCGCGAACTTGGCAAATCGAGCCGCGCAAGGAGCGACGATTCAGGTTCCCGGGGGCAGATTTTGCATGTTTTCCGGGGAAGAATCCACAGGGACCCAGCAAAAGTGGGGCATGGCATGCCATCAAGGTTGGTCCGAGAGAAGTTGCCGGCGGACGCGAGGCCGGGCTTGCGATTCTTGGAAGCGCGGCTCGAACGAAAACACAAACGGGCTCTTATGACAATACTTCCCGAAGAACACAGACCTAACCGGCTATTCCCAGCCGGATCCGAATAAAGTCGCGCTGCACTTGAATCAACGCCCACGAGAAACTTTAGGTTTTCAGACTCCGGCGAGTAAACTTCAATCGAGCGTTGCATCGACCTATCGAATGCACCGGGATTATCGCCGAAGTACGTATTAGCCCGAAGATGGTGGTTTCCCGAGCGCGCCTTCAGATCACAATGTGATAGATTTGGTTCAGTTCTCCGGGCGGTCCCAGGATGAAAACCAAGGAAGCAAAAGATTTTCTCGTGCAGGAAGCGATTGAACAAGCGGCTCGGGAAAATATACGGCTCTCTGACATCGAAAAGAAAATGATGTATTTCACGGAAAGCGATGCCAGCACGTGCGAAAACCCGGTCGAATTGAATGATGAGTTTGAAGCACAATACGACACCCCGGAATATGAAGCCAAGATTTCACGGCTGCTTCATCGCGCCTTTGAGCGACTGAAGGGAGAAGGCCCCCAACGAGTGCGCCAGTGGAATCTAGCAATACGTACACTTCGCAGAGGTGACCATTACATTTTGGTCCTCTGGGATACCAAACCTCCCACCGAGCATTCGGTACGCGAGACTTTAAGACTTCTCGGCGCAGGAATGCTCATCGCGGCGGGCATCTTTATGGTGATTATTTTTCAGACCAAATACAGCTTCAGTTTCGACCGCTACCGCAAGTATCTTCCAGCTCCAAATCCCCGACTGGCGCTGGTTCTCTTTGTTGGTCTGTTCGTCCTTGTATTGGGCGGATCGCGCCTTTTTGACCGGCTGTTGTTGTTTTGGGCCGAACGGCGCGCGAAACAGGGGAAAAACTTCGAGTAAAGGTCTGTGTATCGCGACGAGTCCCGATGACGGGAAAATCGGCCACGAGCATACTAGCCCAAAGATGGGCGGTTTCCCGACTGATTAGGACTTGCCGCCAGGAACCTTCAGGGCATTGCAAGCAACGACGAAAATGGATTCATTGCGACTCACGAATGTCAGGAATGCACTACTATCGGCGACAAAAGATTCGGGTTGAATCCAGTCAAGTTGCTTCCAGAAAAGGCTAGTCAGGTCCGACATTTCGGGATTGTGCAAAGCGAAACCAGCATCATAGTTCACAAAGGTCCAGATTTTCCCTGCCGACAGGTCAGATTCAAAAACATTGCCGTCGCAAAGTGCGCCAAGGTCGTGTGGTGAATCAAAAACGTACCATTCGTCGTATCCGGCACATTGCCCCACACTCACTCCTTTAAGGCGGCTGTCTTCCAACAAATTAACTTGGGGACTGTAAGCAATCTCATTCCGACTGAGCCAACCCGAGGCTTTCTGCTCTTCCGTGAGAATCAGAGGGCCGCTATCGAAGGAGGTCACAGCAACGTATCTGCCTTCCAGAAACTGTGGGCACAATTCAAGCAGCGTAGCGAGATCATCCTGCCGTGTGACGAACCAGCGATATGGGCCATGGCTGCCTTTGAATGTCATTGGCTGAGAACTGTCCATTTTATGTGGCTTCGCGACAAGTATACCCGGGCAGTCCGCGTCAGGTCCTGGTAAAGGGTCATCGTCCCAGTTGGTTCCAGGACTGGGCCAGCTGCCTTTCTTCTCCGCTAATGCACCTTCGTATTTTTCGGGAATGAGTTCCTGATCCTTCTCGACAGCTACGTTGTAGCCCATGTGTGTTGGCAGGCTCTTGTGCCCCGTCACCTGAATGATGCGCTGGAGCGGCACGCCCTGGTTGGTGATATTTCATATCGCGGGCGTCCGCGCGAGCCGGAGCAGCGGGCGCGACTCTTGGCAGCGCCGCCGGTCTGCTCGCACACCGCAAAGGCGGGGCAAGAAGGACAAAATTTCGCGAAGGGAATTTCTGGTGCGGGAGAGAGGAGTTGAACCTCCACGGTTTTTAGGCCACAAGATCCTAAGTCTTGCGCGTCTGCCAGTTCCGCCACTCCCGCGCGAGGATATTTTACAACGATTTTTCGGAGAAGAGATTTTTCGTTGGGATGGAATGCCGAGAGAGCTGCGTTCAGCCCGTGGCGCCGTCGGAGAGGACCCAGTTGAGAGCTTCCTCAAGAGTACGGAAGACACCGATCCCGGTTGCTCCCAGATTCTCGCGAAACGTCTGGTACATGCGGCTGCTGCCGTAAATCACGTCATCGGGAGCAATGAAGGCCCGGCGGGCGCTGGGATGGAAGACGCTGTGCTCCGCCATCCGGCGGATCTCGGCGGCCGAAACGTCAAAGTAGACCACGTGGGTGAAATCCGCGATTTGGGAGTAAGTGGGATCGTGATCCGGATCGCTCGACAAGCGCTCCTGATGGGCACGAAAATCGGCGAGCGAGAATTTTCCTGAGGCGGTACTCAGGACGATTCGGCGATCCTTATCAATCTTGTAAAAGTACGGCATGCAGTCCCCGCCCAGGTCTTGCGAAGGACCGAGTTCGGACCATTCTAGCCGAGGTCGAGGGAAAAAGAAGCAAGAATCAGAGGTCTGGTCCGAATACGATATATTTTGGTACTGGACACGATATATTTCGAGAAGCGATATCAAATGGAATGGATGGAGCTGGATCGGCTTGCTGGCGAAGAGAAAGAGGAGCAGAGCGCATTTTGACGCATAAGCGTCACCTGTACCTGGACGGTACGCGGGTACTATGGCTGGGTATCTGGACGAGTGCCAGAATGACTGCGGGCTGTGCTGCCTGCACGGCGGCATTCCGCAGCCTTACTTTCTCCGGAGGGGCCTGGCCATTCCCCTGCACCTGAAGGAACGCAACGAGTGACTACTCCGCTGGATCCCCGCCCAGTGACGAAAGCCCCAGCGGCTGCGCCTGCCGCAGCGTCTGGGAGCGATCCGCGCGGAGCAGGGCCGATCCCCAAGGAAATTCCCATCGTGGCGACGGGTGCCCGGCAGGGCGGTGGCAGCGGTCCGCGGGAACTTTTCTGCGAGGACACGACAACCGTTTTGGTGTTTGAGAAAGGCGCGGTGATTCGCCTTTCGGTGGCCGTCGTGCCTGGGCAACTGATCTTCCTGACAAACTTGCAGACGAAAAAGGAAGTTGTGGCACAGGCGATGCTGAAACGCAGCACGCGGACGAACAATTCGTACGCCGAGCTGCAATTCACAGAGGAAGCAGCGGATTTCTGGGGCGTGGATTTCTCGAAGAGCCAGGCCGCAGCTGCGGCTGTTCCCGGTACTCCCGCCTTGGAAGTTCCACGCGCAGAAGAGACTGCTGCAGAGCGTCCTCCATTGGAGCTGGCCGCTCCCGCCGCAGAAGAGGTGGAGAAACTGCGAGAAGAAGTGGAAGCGTTGAGGCAGAAATTGGCGTCGCTGACCCATGCCCCTGCGCCAGCGTCTCCCGCGTTACAAGCCGCCAAGGCCGTTCAGGCTCAGGCACGAACATCGGAACAAGACGCGCCACGCTCGGATGAGCTGACCGCCGCGCTCCTGAATGCGGCAACATCGCCGGCAAGACCTTCAGTTGCGCCGGAACAGAAATTACAAGGGGAGAACGCGGAGAAGCCGTCCGCAACCGAGCTGACTGCAGCGCTGTTATCAGCGACAGCAGCGCCGCAAGCCGTTCCGGCGCGCGATTCTTTGCCGACCATGGCATTGCCGAAGGCCGTCAACGCGGGCGAAGGTTCCGGTTCCCATTCCCGTACAGACAAAGAACTGGGGTCTCTTGTCCATCAAAGCGAAACAATGGATCTCGAAGGAGAAGTTCTTCCAGAGGCTTCGCTGGATTTTGACAGCGCGCCGCCAGAGATGGCGGCGGCAGCTTCGTCCGGAAAGGGCACAAGCAAGCTGCGGCTGGCGTTGCTATTCGCGGCGCTGGCGCTTTGTGCTGCAGTGGGTATGTGGTACGAGCACTGGCTGCCGCGGGCGCTCGCCACCAAGCTGCCCGCCCCGGAAGCTCTGTCTTCCTTCCACGGCGCAGGTTCGGCGGCCCATCGGTCCAAGCCGGCCCCTTTTCTCGCGAACAAGCCGAAGCCACTTCCCGTGGCGATGCAAGCCGCCAGTGAGGGAAATACCGGCGCCGAAACGGCGAGCGCGGCTCCTGAGGAATCCGTGAAGCCGAGCGCGGAGGAACCGAAAGAGCGCGTTCGCGAGAACGCGCCTGCGGAGAAAGAACCGGAAGCTTCCCGGGGCGAGCGGAGCGAACAGGAACCAAGCAGCGAAGTTGGAGCGGGATTGCAGCTTGCGAGCAATGTGGTGCCCCAAGAGGCCGCACCGGGGAGAGGGACATTGGTCCCTCCAAAGTTATTGAAGAGCGTGCGGCCGGAGGCGCCCGCGCGGGCGATCCGTTCTTATGTTACGGGCAACGTACAGGTGGACGCGCTGGTGAACACCGATGGGCATGTCGCCTCAGCGGAGGCACTTTCCGGGCCGGATGTGCTGCGCGACGCAGCCATCGCGACCGTGAAACAGTATAAATATACCCCGGCGACGCGGGGCGGCAAAGCGGTGCCCGCGCACGTCAAAGTGATGGTGCAATTCTGGTACGAGCCGTAGCCGGGGATGGCAATCCATCCTTGCGCAATCCACCCCAGAAGTTAAGCCAATGACTTTGCTGAATTACTCAGAAACCTTTGCGTATTGAGATCCTTCAGCCCCGCACGAAGCGGGGCCGAGGGATGACGGTTGAGCTGTTTGGCGGATTCAGGAAATCGAAAGAGCAGAAATCCCGCCGACCGAGGTTATGATCCCATGAACTGGACGTGGACGAAAACGCCAGTCTCGGTGTTGTAAAGCAAATACCAGCCGACGTGATCGGTGTCTTCGTAAATTACGAAATCATTGGGACAAGTCCAGCACCAATCGGAGCAGAGGGACCATTCCCATGGCGCGACTTCGAAATAGTAGTCGCCGGGAAGCCAGAAACGGTGGTTGCCGGCATCAATCCGGACCACGGAATAGCGATAGGACGCACCGAAGTGCTCGAAGTGTCCGTGCGGGAAGGGATGGGCGATGTGGTAGCGGGCATCATTGGGGCTCGGACGGCCATACCAGTGGTCGTTGCTGACGTGGGGAGCCTTATTGACCTTGCCACCTTGTAGGTGCTCGACTTCGGGTTTCGTCGAGCGATTTTCGCGCTTGGCCGGAGCCGGGGGAACATGGCCCTGATTCGCGTGCGGCGGATTGTGCTCTTTTTCCTCGTTCTGATGGGATGGTTCTGAGGGATGCTGCTGACCGCGCTCCTGGGCGAATGCGGGAAGGGCAATAAGAAGTGCTGACCCAAAGACGAATATCCAACGAGCTTTCATGCAAGCCTCCTCATGATTTATTGCAAAGCGCTGGGTAATTTTCCGGGGTCGTGGAAGACCAAGGTACCGATCCATCCACTCTTGCGGGCTGCACCGGCTGCGAGCCGGGTGGTTCATTAAGTAAGACGCGGAAATCGCCGGACAGGTTTCCAAGAGGAGCGGCGAGAGGCCGCTCCGCGTTACAATGCCCCGGCGCGAATAGGAAATTTGCGACGAACCATGCAAAACGAAAACACGAAGAAAGATTCAGAACTGCGAAGCGGGCCGCTTGCGGGAGTGAAAATCCTGGAACTGGGACAAGCGATCGCGGGACCGTTTGCGACTTCGCTGCTGGCGTGGTTCGGCGCGGAGGTAATCAAGGCGGAGCCGCCGGGAGTTGGCGATCCGCTGCGCAAATGGCGTGTGGTGCATGAGGGGACATCGCTATGGTGGTACGCGATGGCGCGCAATAAAAAATGCGTCACGCTGAATTTGCGCGCTCCGGAGGGACAGAAGATTGCACGGGAACTGGCGCGGCAAGTGGACGTAGTGATCGAGAATTTCAAGCCAGGGACGCTGGAAAAATGGGGACTGGGATACGAGGAATTGAAAAAGGAGAATCCACAACTTATTTTGGCGCGGATTTCAGGTTATGGGCAAACGGGACCGTACGCACAAAAGCCGGGATTTGCGGCGGTGGCGGAGGCATTCGGCGGGTTGCGTTACGTGACAGGAGAGCCCGACAGGCCGCCCGTGCGGCCGAATTTGAGCCTGGGAGACTCCGTTGCGGGGTTGCACGCGGCACTGGGAATCTTGATGGCGCTCTACCATCGAGACGCGCGTGGAGGAACGGGCCAGGTGATTGACGTGGCGCTGTTCGAATGCGTTTTGAATTTGATGGAGGGAACGATACCGGAATTCGACCGCCTCGGCGTAAAGCGCGAGCGCGTGGGAATGCGGCTGACGGGAATCGTGCCGAGCGGCACGTATCCGTGCGCGGACAGTGCGTATATCGTGATTGGGGGAAACAGCGATAGCATTTTTCGGCGATTCATGCTGGCGATTGGGCGGAAAGATCTTTCGAATGATCCGCGGCTCGAGAGCAATGAAGGAAGATCGGAGCACGTGGACGAAATTGATGAGGCGATTTCGAATTGGACGAGGAAGCTTCGGGGGCGAGAGGCGATTGCGCGCCTGGAAGCAGCGGAAGTTCCGGTGGGGCCGATCTATTCGGCGGAAGAGATGCTTATGGATCCACAATACGCGGCGCGCGGCGTCTATGAAGAGGTGGAGCTGGGAAAAGGAGACTTTGTGAAACTACCGACGGTGGCGCCGAAGCTCAGCGAGACGCCGGGTTCTTTGCGCTGGATTGGACCGCCTGTGGGAGCGCATAATAAAGAAATCTACGGAGACTGGCTTGGCTACCCCGCTGCCGAGCTTGAGCGCCTGGCGGAAAAAGGCGCTATTTAGCAACATTGGTCTGAGAAGTTGCTGCGCTCGAGGGCAGGTCCATGATCATTCTGGAACAAAGCGACCGGCTCGTCCTGATCCGTCAGACGGACCACGCTTTCCTTGCGGGGTACTTCGCACAGGAGTGGGGCAACGAGAGTTTTGCGAAGCCGGAACCGTTTGGATCTTTCTGCCTGGCGGCGGCGGAGCACGACAACGGATGGAGCGAATGGGAATTGAAGCCGCAGATTGATCCAAAGACGAGGCAGCCTTACAGCTACACCTCAATCCCCACGGAGGATCACATTGCGCTGTACCAGCGCGGCATTGAGAGGCTGGTAAAGGCGGATCACTATGCGGCGCTACTCGCCAGCCTGCACTGCTCGATGCTCTATGACCGGGCGCGAGCGACGATTCCGGGGTATTCGGCGAAATACGTGAAGAGTGGCGAAGCACAAATCGTAGGCGATTTTGTTCAGCGGCTGAAATTGCAGCAATTGCGGCTGAAGGTGGATTTGCGGGCGGATGCAGCGACCAAAGCGGCAGCGGAAGAGAATCAAATCAAGGCGAATTTTGAGAGGCTGGAGGCGCTGGACAGGTTGTCTCTGTACTTCTGCCTGGGGCCGGGAGAAAACGCAGGGATCGAAGGCGTGCCCACGGACGATCAGGGGGGAACGGCCGATTTCGAATTGAGGCCGGAGGGCTCAAACGTGGTGACGCTGTCGCCCTACCCCTTCCGGCGTGAGACGCTGCAGGTGAGCGTGCTGGCGCGGCGCGTGCCCAAGCGGGTGTACGCGAACGACGCGGATTTTCAGAAGACTCTGGCGCAAGCGCCGTTTTATGCGATCAAATACACGCTGCGGGCGCGGCGGAGCAACACGCTGTTTCATGCCGCAGGATTTTGAAGGCGCGGCACCTCAAACAAGCGCGCCCTTTTTTCCAACCTGACAACTCATTTAAACGGCCAAAGCAATAAATCAGGAAAAGACACGTCCGCGCGTCTCCGGCAAGGCGAGGGAGAGCATCGCGGCCGCGAAAAATGCGCCGGCCTGAAGAAAAAAGGCCGGACCGATGCCGAATTTTTCCGCGAGGGCGCCGACGGCAAACGGAGCGAATGCGGAAAGGCCGCGGCCGATGTTGTAGCTGAGGCCCATTGCGGAGGCACGGATGTCGCCGGGGAAGATTTCGCTGACGATCGCGGCGTAACCGGAAAAATAGCCGGTACCAAAAAACGCGACGAAGGGACCGAGGACGAGCAGCAAAAGAGGCGAGCGCGCCAGGCCGTAAAGGGGAACGAGAAGGGCGGCAATCAGGAGATAGGTGAAATACGGTTTGCGGCGGCCGAAAGCGTCGGCGAAGAAGCCGAACAGGACATAGCCGAGCCATTTTCCGCCGGTGAGGACGACGAAAAAGGTGGTGGTCTTCAGGAGACTTAGCCCACGGCCGCCTTGCGCAACCGGTGAAGAAAGATAGGCGGGAATCCATGTGAATAGTCCCCAATAGCCGAACATGGCGCAGGCGTTCATGGCCGTGGCGATGAGGCCGTTGCGGAAAACGTCTTTTTCGAGAAGGCGCGAGAGAATTTTAGGTTTTGGCTGGACACTATGGTGTTTCCAGACTCGGGATTCTGGAACTCTCTTCCAAATAAACAGCAGAAGAAACGCAGGGAGAACGCCGACAAAGAACACGGCGCGCCAACCGAAGTGCGGAAGAACCAGAGCGACAACGAGAGCCGCCACAGCTTCGCCGATGGCGTAGGCAGACTGCATGAAGCCGAGAGCTTTGCCGCGATGCTCGGGGCGCCAGGTTTCCGCGATCAGGGCGGCGGCGGTGGTCCATTCGCCGCCCATGCCCAGCCCGAGGATGAAGCGGAAAACGGCTAATTGCGGAATCGTGTGGGACAAGCCGCAGGCGGCACTGGCGAGTGAGTAAACGAAAATCGAGCCCATGAGGGCGCGGGTGCGGCCGATGCGATCCGCAATGACGCCGAATGCAAAGCCGCCGATGGCGGAAGAGATCAGCGTGAGCGAATTGAGAAAACCGGCGGTGCTTTTTCCCATCGAGAATTCGACAATCAAGTAAGCGAGGATGAGGGAATACAGCATGACGTCCATGGCATCAAGCATCCAGCCGAGGCCACCTGCAACGAGAGTGCGACGTTCGGCGGAGGTGATGTCGCGCGGCCAGCCAAAAGAGCCGTGTGGGGCGGGAGATTGGGCGAGAGGAGGCTGGGGGGATGCAGACGAATCTGATGACATTGCGGGCAATTGTAGCGAAGACTAGCGCGGAAGGAAGACTGAATTGTGACCGGCGGAGGGATGGTAATTTTCGTTGCGAACGGTGTAGCACTCTGCTACCCTCCCGCGCCATCGAGTCCTGTGGAGGGAGAATCCGATGGCATTTTGCAAAGCATGTGGCCAGGAGTTAGGTGGAGCTGCGTTCTGTCCGAAGTGCGGGGCGGCCCAGGGGGCGGCAGCGCCGGCGGCGGGAGGGGCATCGGCAGCCACAACCACCTCTGGCACCGAGGGAATGGCGGAGAACGTGGCGGGGTTACTTTGTTACTTGTTCGGGTGGGTTTCCGGGCTGATTTTTCTCCTGATTGACAAGCGGCCTTTCGTGAAGTTCCACGGAGCCCAGTCCATCGCGTTGAGCTTGAGCTTTTTCGTGGTATGGGTGGTTTTCTGGTTCGTGACCGTGGTGTTGGGCTTCATCACAGCCATGATGCATTTTCCGATCGGCTTCTTGATGGCATTTCTATTTCCCGTGATCATCTTTGCGTATTTCGTCATTTTTATCTTCTGCATGTACAAGGCGTACCAGGGAGAGAAGTTCAAGCTGCCCATCATCGGAAATCTGGTTGAGGGAATGGTGAAATAAGAGATCTTAAGGCCTCCTCGAAGTGGAAGAAGCCGTCCGCCGCCCGGCGGGCGGCTTTTTCTTTGCGGTGGATTCCTTTTCATTTGCCTACTGAGCAGCCGACTTTTACGTTGCCTAGCTCTGCCGCGTGGTATCGAAGGTCTTTTCCTGCGCAAGTGTTCAAGCCTGAATGCAGCTACTGTAGTCTTGCGTACTCTGCCTTGGCCTGCTGGAGGAGGAACACGTCCTCATCGCCCTCCCTCCAGAGCATCAAAAATTCCTGATAAGCGGCCTTTGCCTTGGCCGCGTTGCCTGCCAACGCATAAGCCCTCGCGAGTTGGAAGCGGGCCAAGGATTCCGTAACGAAATTTACTGCGATTCCTGGATGATCCAACATTTCCTGAAATTGAGCGGCTGCGGCCGAGCCTTTGTGTTCCATGAGATAAGCTTGTCCACGCAGATAGCAGGGGTAAAGCGTTCCCCGCTCCAGGGAGGGAGAATGTCCCAATTGATAGGGAGCGGCGACTTCCAGGAGGGTGACGGCCTTTGCCGCATTTCCCTTCCTTAACTCGAGTGCCGCATGGATGACAGGGAGCCAATATACGTTCAAGAGAGTGTTCGATGGATTCGATTTCTCCAGATCTTCGGCAAGTGTTCGCGCACTACGGCTATCCCCGATCCGAGCAAGGGCCAAAGCCGCCATTACCTTGACGTCGCGCCCTTCCGCCAAAGCCAACGCATCTCTGACGTCCTGCTTTGCTTGCGACGTCTCGCCAACCTCCGCTTCACGCAGCCCTGCGATCACCTGGTACAGAGCCGCTTCCTCTTTGGAGTTCGAGCGAACGGCGGCGGAGACCGAGCGTTGCGACAATTCGCGCGCGGTCCCCAGACGGCCGTAAAAGGCCTCGGTTTCGGATTGGAGTGAAAGCAGAGAGGGTTCATCGTCGGGCTGCCCCGCTGCCCAAGCCACCTGCCGGGCCATTTCTCTCGAATCTCCCTGGAGAAAAGCGAGAAAGTAGGTCTCCTGATGGAGTCCTTCGCCGTCAAACTTTCGCGCAAACGCTTGGTCGAAGACAGCCCGGGCTTGACCGAGGCGGTTCAGATCCAGAAGGGCGCCGCCCAAATTCACGTAGTTTATGACATTATCGGGACTGAGCCGCAAAGCCTGTTGAGACTCCGAAAGGGCCTTGTCGTACTGCCCCAAGAATGCGTAGTTTGCCCCCAGACTTCCGTGAGGCCCGGCATCCCGAGGATACTCTGCTGCCCACTGCTCGAATACCTTCGAAAGCGATTCCAAAGATCCCGTAGCGCGAAAATAAGCTGCGGAAATGCCAAGCCTTTCGCGCTCGGTCACCCGGTCCCGCAGCGCGTAAGCTCTTGTGGCGTAGGCCAGGGAGAGGGAGGGTTGGTCAAGATTTGAATAACGGCGCGCCAAAGCTGCGTATGCCATGGCAAAATTCGGGTCCAACTCAATGGCTCGCTTCAGCAGGGGGATACCTGGGGCGTCACCCTGCTGGAATCCGATTTTCGCCGCGCGACTGTATTCCTGCAGGGCCTCGAGAGAGTTGGTCGTTGCCTGGATGGGGACGTCGAGCTTTTGGACAGAAGGGAGCGATTCACCGAGACCTGCGCGAATCTGCGAAACGGCGCGGCTTAAGGATATCAATACATCGTCCTTGCCGGATGCCAGGGTTTGCACCTGAGCCAGCTTGTCTCCGTTGTTGCACGCGACTGCGTTGAGGCTTAACAAATAATGGCTGCCCAGCCTTGATATAGACCCATACAGGAGAGCTTTACTACCCGTTCGCAAACAGACTTCCCTCCCCAATTCTGGCGTCATGCGGGCGTTTTCTGGGCGATCCATCATTTGCAGCGTCTTACTCGCCTTATTCTCAGGCAACACTTTCAGGAATGGAGATTGCCCGAGTTCGATGGCCGTTGCTTGGCGGAGCGAATCGTCAAACACAGGATCTTCCGTGTTGTTGAGGAAGTCGGCGAGGACAATGGTGTCTTTTTCGGTAAGTTTTGCCGGACTGCGGAGATGGAGAATGGCGCCTGCCGCGAGGATGGCGGCGACGCCCAGCGCAACAATCGCGGCTCTCGAGTTCTTAGTGGCGAGCCGTCTTAGAAGTGTCAGAGGCAAGGGTGCAGGCAGAACATGAATCTCGCTGGGTAAAGCGATTTTTTCTCTCTCCGTCATGTCGGGTGCATCCGGCTGCACGCGCAATGCAGCCACTCGTTCGAATGGAATCGTGCCAGTGCGCCGGTCCCCGCGGGTGACAGGGGCAATGAAGCGATAGCCGCGACGCGGAAGAGTTTGTATGTAGCGAGGATCTTCTACGTTGTCCGAAAGCGCCCCGCGCAGTTGTTTGACGCAAAAATTGATGCCTGCTTCAAAGTCAACAAACGTATTGTCGCCCCAGAGGCAATGCTGGATTTCCTCTCTTGTAACGATTTGTCCGGGCCGTTCGACAAGCAAGAGGAGCACACGGAAAGGCTGGGGATGCAACTTGAGCGTGATGCCAGCTTTTCGCAATTCACAACCTGCAGGGTCCAATTCGAAAGGGCCGAAGCGCAGGAGAATGGACGAGGAAACAGCCGGCGTGGCCATAGAGCACTCCGGTGGGGACGTTGCGGGATCGTAGCACCGCGTGGTTCGCACGTTAAGCGAATCCTTAGCCTCAGACTGAGCGCCCCTAAGCTGCGTACTTTCAAAGCCTTAGACTCTCAGCAAAATCTCATTCGACTATCATTGCCACTTTTGAGGCCGGCGGATAGGTTTAGCCGAAATGTCTCCAACCAGAAGGCGTCCGCCAAAGAATTTTTATTGTGGGCGCCCAGTGGAATTCGAAACCCGCGGAGGACACGCAAAATGAAATCTAGAACTTTGAGATACATCGTCGCAGCGACCACGTTCGCGGCGCTCACGATATCTGGTGGATTGTTGGCCCAAAATGGGGGGGACCGCGCCGGCGCCCCGAAAGGAAAGCTCGTCGAGTTCGACTTTCCCGGAGCAAGCACAGCCCCAGGATTAGGGACTCAGGCTTTTTCAAACAACGATTTGGGAGTAGTCGTCGGCTATTACACCGATCCAAACATCGTGCCGCACGGTTTTCTGCGCACTCCCGATGGCCATTTTGTATCTTTCGAAGCCCCGGGGGCGGGGACAGCCAACGGCGCAGACCAGGGCACGGTTGCGTACAGTATCAACAATTTGGGAGAAATCGCCGGCCAGTTTGAGGATAAGAATGGCTTGTTCCACGGGTTTGTGCGCTATCCCAATGGCTCGTTTGCCACGTTTAATCCCCCGGGTTCCGGCACCAGTGCGAACCAAGGCGCATTCGGGACCGCGAACATTAATATTCAGGGAACGGTAGCCGGTTATTTTGCAGACGGAAATAATCTGGTGCACGGGTTCGTGCGGACCAGGGATGGCCGCTTTACCGTGATTGACGTGCCTGGAGCAGCAGGCGGCACTTTTGTTTGCATGGAGACGTGCATCAACCCGGAGGGCGCGACAACGGGATGGTACGCAGACGCGAACGGAATCTATCGCGGTTTTGTACGCTCCCCTGACGGCAGGATCAGCACCTTCGAGGCTCCCCAGCTGGGCGCAGCCCCCATCTTGTACACCGTCGCTGCGAGTATCAATGTGGAGGGCGTGATCACAGGTTACTCACTTGACGCAAATTTTTTGGGTCAAGGGTTCATTCGAACGCCGGACGGAAAAATCACCACGTTCCAGGCTCCAAACGCAAGCACAGATCCTGGGCAAGGCACCGCGGCTTTTTCGATCAACCTGTTTGGAGCGGTAACCGGCGAGTTCAACGACGCGAATAGTGTGATGTACGGGTTTGCGCGATCCGCGGACGGCAAATTTGACACTTTCTATGCGCCGGACGCGGGAGTCGGGGCGTATCAAGGAACCCGCCCCTCTACGAACAACTCGAAAAACCAAGTCACCGGATGGTATGTTGATGACAATTATTCGAATCATGGCTTTGTTTGGACACCGGACGACAATTCTGCTCCTTCCGATGGACAGCGATAGGGGTTGAAAATTTGTCGCGTGGGCCGGGCCGAGTTGCCCAAAGAAATCACCCGGAAGATTTCTATTTGTAGGAAGCGCTTAGTGGGCGGCTTAGGCGACAGTCGGGCACCGCAATGGCAGCTAGGAGACCAGCGGGGATAACCTGAACAGCCGGGAATCTCCTGGCGCCCCTCATTCGTACACTGAGAATTTTTCAGCAGCGCCGTATTTCATCTAGACTACCACGATGCCGGAATTGCTCTTGACTTTCGGAGGGCTGGGACGCAAGGTAAAGGGCTTTGTCCCGGGTGTGTGCTGGCACCGAGAGGACGGAAAGGCGCTACCGCTCGTCCATGACCCGCGTACGGCTCTGTTTCCACGACCGCTGCTTTGATGGCACGGCTTCGGCATCCCTCTTCTACCGATTCTATCGCGAGCATTTTAACGAAGAGGCGGAGTTTGCATTCATGGGGATGACCCACCGCGCCAAGCAGCCCTGGGAAGACGGGATTTTCGATGGGGACGAAAACGTCATTGTAGATTTCAAATATTCGAATTCGCCGAAGGTGACCTGGTGGTTCGATCATCACCAGAGCGCGTTCTTGACGGCGGCGGACGCGGAGCATTTTCGCGAGCATCCCGGGCCCAACAGGTATTACGATCCAGCCTATAAATCCTGCACCATGCTGATTGCCGATGTGACGCGGGAGAAATTCGGATTCGATACGCAGCCTTTGCGTGACCTCATTCACTGGGGCGACATCATTGACGGTGCACAGTTTCCGACGGCTCAATCGGCCGTTGAGCTGGCGGAGCCTGCGACACAACTGGCACTCGTGATCGAAGCGGCGCCGGAAGACGGGTTGCCGGCGAAGATCATACCGGAGATCGCCTACCGGCCTCTCAGCGAAGTGGTGAAGCTGCCGATCGTAGCGAAGCATCTGGGCCCGCTGCTGGAACGGCACCGCAAGTCCATGGAAATCTTGCGGGAACGGAGCGAAGCGCGTGACGGCGTGATTTATTTCGACGTGAGCGACATGGACCTTGAGGGCTACAACAAATTCATTCCATATCTGCTACACCCGGAATGCATCTATTCGGTGAGCGTCAGCGCCTCGGCAGTTCGCGCGAAGGTTTCGCTGGGTACGAATCCGTGGAACCAGGCTACGGCGGATCAAAACCTGGCTTCGCTGGCGGAAAAATACGGCGGCGGGGGCCATCCCCGAGTGGCGGCGATTTCCTTTGATCCGGGCGACCTGGCGCGAGCGAGGGAAGTGGCGCGGGGTTTGGCGGAAACGCTGCGAGCGAAAAGGACCGAGTAAGCCAAAAAATCGAATTCCGGTGTTACAAAGTGGCAGGAATTAAATTCATGCGCCGCTTTCTTTCATCGCTGTTAGGCTCTCTCCTCCTTGTGGGGACGTCCATAGAAGCCTATTTCCAGAGCGCTGGGTTTTACGAAGAGCACTACGTTTGCCCGGTTCAAAAATATGGGATTCCCACTCCGTTGCGGTGGGAGGACCGGGTATTTCTCGCCGTGTTTTGGATTGTAGCGATCGCGCTGTTTTATCTCTCATTTAGGCTCTTGAGGTATAGCTTCAAGCGCAGGTCAACAAATTCCGCTTGAGCGGGATTCGCGGCATCTGTGCACTGAGTTGTCTTGCGCATAAAGCGCGCTTGCTTTACGGGGGCGAGTTGCGTAGGCTGGAAGAGTTCTTGGTAGAGGTGCGGAGGTCATGAGTAGCGTGGGCGGCGGTTCCGGTCAGCGCCGGAAGCCCAAGCGAAAGGGACGCGCGGCAAGACTCCGCCGAAACCGGTCCTGCGGCTGAAACAGGGACGGTTGGGGGACGGGTCCAAGGCCTGTCCACTGTCATCCGAAGATCATGCCCGCGAAAACGCGGCATGCGGATGGAGCGCTATCGAGAGGCAGCGATCCCCGAGTCTCCTCGCGGTTGTTCCTCTCTATAGTCAATCCAGAAAGAATTCATTCGAACGGCGATGAACGCATTTGAATTGACGCGTGCGCTTGTTGACATCGAGTCCGTCACTGGAAACGAAAGAGTGGTCGGCGAATTTCTGTTTGCCCATCTTTCCGGGCTGGCGGCCCGAACAGGCGGCGCGGTGTCGCGAATGGAAGTGCCGAACTATGCGCCCAACGTGGTGGCGCAGTGGGGAGAGCCGCGCGTCACGCTTTCCACGCACATGGATACGGTCCCGCCGTTTTTTGCCTCGCGCGAGGATGATGAGCACATCTGGGGACGAGGAGCCTGCGACGCGAAAGGGATCATGGCTGCAATGATCGTCGCGGCAGAGCGGCTTTTGGCGGAAGGCACGCGAAACTTCGGGTTGCTCTTTGTTGTTCGGGAAGAACGGGGAAGCCAAGGAGCGAAAGAAGCCGCGCGGCACCGGAATCACTCGCGATTTTTGATCAATGGAGAGCCGACGGAAAACAAGTTGGCGCTCGGCACAAAGGGGGCGCTGCGGTTCGAACTCACAGCACACGGAAAACTGGCGCACTCGGCGTATCCAGAGCTGGGAGATTCGGCGATCGAGAAATTGCTTGACGTATTGGAGGAAATCCGCGGGATTACGCTGCCGGAGGATCCGTTGTTGGGCAAGGAGACTCTGAACATCGGAACGATTTCGGGTGGCCAGGCGCCCAACGTGATTGCGGACAAAGCGCAGGCGGAATTGCTGTTTCGGACAGTATTCGACGCGCAGCCGCTGCGCGACGCAGTGGCGGCAGCGGCTGCCGGACGCGCGGAAGTTCGAGAGATGCTGTACTCGCCGGCAGTGCGCCTTGAAGGATTCGATGGATTGCCGGCGACGATCGTTTCCTACACGACGGACATTCCGAGTTTTGATGGAACGTGGGGCCGGCCATTTCTGATCGGGCCGGGAAGCATTCACCTGGCGCACACAGCGGAGGAAAGAATTCCGAAGAGGGAATTGACCGACGCGGTTGAGATTTACGAGCGGATGGTCAAAAAACTGAGCGTGGGCGAGGCTGAGGCGTGAAGTGATGATGCGGCAACTCGCGATTGTCGGGACAGGGAAAATGGGCCGGCTGATCGAGCAGCTTGCGCCGCACTATGGATTTGAAGTGAGAGCGAAGTGCGACAGCAAAAGCAATGCCGAATGCTGTGGCTTGACGCGAGAAGCACTCGCCGGAGTGGATGTGGCGGTGGAATTCACCAACGCGGGAGCGGCTCCAGAAAATCTGAAGCGGCTCGCGCAGGCAGGAGTTTCAGTGGTGACGGGATCGACTGGTTGGTTTATGCGGCTCGACGAAGTGCGGGAAGCGGTCGAGAAATGTCAAACAGGTTTGGTATGGAGCCCGAATTTTTCGGTCGGGCTGAATCTGTTCCGGCAGGTTGTTGCGGAAGCGGCGAGGCGTTTCGCGGCGCAGGAAGATTACGGCGCGTGGGGATGGGAGATTCATCATGCAGCGAAGAAAGATGCTCCATCAGGGACTTTGCTCGCGCTGGCTGAAGAGATGAAACGAAACGGCTTTGAACGACCGGTAAGCCTGAGTTCGAATCGCACGGGAACGGTCCCGGGAACGCACGAGATCGGATTCGATTCGGCTGCGGACACGATTACGATCCGGCACACGGCGCGAAGCCGCGAAGGATTTGCACGAGGCGCTTTGCGGGCGGCGCGATGGATCACCGGTAAGCAGGGAGTTTTCGAGTTTCGAGAAATACTGGGCGAGCTCCCATAGCCGCCCAAAATGGAGGAAGCCATGATGTTTACAGGATGCGGGACGGCACTGGTGACGCCCTTTCGGCGCGACGAGAGCGTGGACGAGGAGGCGCTTCGGCGGCTCGTGAAGCGACAGGTGGAGGCAGGAATCCATTTTCTGGTGCCGTGCGGGACGACGGGTGAGAGCCCAACGCTTTCGCGCGAGGAACATCTACGGGTGGTGCAGATCACAGTCGAAGAAGCTCGCGGTGTTCCTGTGCTGGCCGGCGCGGGAGGATACAACACCGCGGAGGTCATCGAGCTGGCGCACGAGCTTGAGTCGCTCGGCGTGAACGGGTTTCTTTCCGTCACGCCGTATTACAACAAGCCGACGCAGGAAGGTTTGTACCAGCACTATCGCGCGATCGCAGCGGCGACGCGGCTGCCAATTATGCTTTATAACGTGCCGGGGCGGTGCGGAACGAATCTGGAGCCGGGAACGGTGGCGCGGCTCGCGAAGATCGAGAATATCGTTGGCATCAAGGAAGCAAGCGGGAATATTTCTCAGATGGCCGCATTGTGCAACGCGGTTCCGGAGGACTTTGTGGTCTTATCGGGAGACGACGCTGTGACGCTACCGCTTTTTGCGCTCGGAAGCCGCGGAGTGATTTCCGTGGCATCAAATGAAATACCCGCGGAAATGGCGAGATTATGCGAATTGGCGAGCGCGGGGGATTTTTCCGGCGCGCGCGAAATTCACCGGCGCCATTTTTCTCTGATGGAAATCAATTTTGTGGAGTCGAATCCGATCCCGGTGAAAGCGGCGATGGCGTTGATGGGCTTGCTCGAGCCAGTCTGGCGCTTGCCACTTGTAGCGCCGAAGGCGGAAAATCTCGCGAAGATCCAGATGGTGCTGGAATCGCTGCGCCTGATCGAGAGGAAGCCACTTGCCGCCGCAAGCGTCGCAAATTGAAGAGCTCTTCGCGAATCCGCCCGAAAAATATACACAAGAACATTTCGCGCTATTTGCCGAGTTCAAGGAAGCCCTGAACCGGGGAGAAGTGCGCGCCGCGGAGCCGGATGCGTCCACAGCGGCGGGTTGGCGCGTAAACCAATGGGTAAAGAAGGGAATTTTGTTGGGATTCCGGATGGGCACGACCGTGGAAATGGGGCCTTATCCGGCGCGGCAGGCGTTTTTGGACAAGTCCACGTATCCAGCGAAAGTGTTGACCAAGGAAAGCGGAGTTCGGATTGTCCCGGGAGGATCGAGCATTCGTGACGGGAGCTTTGTAGGGCGCGGTGTGATCTGCATGCCGCCAATGTTCATTAACGTGGGCGCGTATGTCGCCGAAGGCACGATGGTGGATTCCCACGCGTTGATTGGCAGCTGCGCGCAGATCGGAAGGGGCTGCCATATCTCCGCAGCGGCCCAGATTGGAGGCGTTCTTGAGCCAGTGGGCGCGATGCCGGTGATCATCGAAGATGAGGTGATGGTCGGGGGAAACTGCGGAGTATACGAAGGAACCATCGTGAAACGCCGCGCGGTTCTGGGAACCGGTACAATCTTGAACCGTTCGACACCGGTCTACGACCTGGTTCGAGAGAAATTGCACGCCGCAACTGAAGACGAGCCGTTGGTGATTCCGGAAGGAGCAGTGGTGGTGCCGGGTTCCCGGGCGGTGACCCATCCGGCCGGCCAAAAATGGGGCTTATCGCTGTACGCGGCCATGATCGTGAAATACCGCGACGCCAAGACGGATGCCCGAGTCCAAGTGGAGGATCTACTGCGTTGATCCAGGCATTCGTGCCTCTGTCCGTGGGTTCTTTGACGCCGAAAAAATCCAGTGTAAAATGTTTGGATCACTTCGTGGGCCGGTAGCTCAATTGGCAGAGCAGTTGACTCTTAATCAACGGGTTGCAGGTTCGATTCCTGCCCGGCTCACCAGAATCATCGAAGGGCAACTTTCCTAGGACAATGCCCGTTGGCATGTGCGCTTGGTTGGAGTGCAGGTCGGGCCCAGCCGGTAGCGCGGAGATCTGCCTCCACGTCGCGTGGCATCCCGCAAACGGTATACTGGATTTCTTCGGGATTTCATTTATGGGACAGAACAAAAGTGAGTCGAGATTCGTCCATTCATATTGAGGTGGACGGATGGGTGTAAAAGAGACCAGATTTCACGCATTGCCGAGGGTGTCCGGTTCTGGGACGAGTAATCCCACGAATGGGCAGTGCCGGCCATCCTCCTTGACCGCAAGCTTGGAACTTATTGAAATTAAAATATTTGCTTGCCGGTAAGCCGGACTGCCAGTTGCGGTAGATCACTCGGGGAAGCCATGGATATTCAAAGATCACCAGAGTTTCTGAAGGCCAAAAAGATCCGGCGCTGGATCTATGTAGGTGTTGCCGCATTGTTGCTGGCGGGGGTCACGCTGGGAGTTTCGCGGCTCAAGCCCGCGGCGCCGTCCGTGGACAAGTCCACGGTCTGGACCGGGGATGTTCAGAGGGGACTAATGGTCCGGGAAGTTCGCGGGTTGGGAACACTCGTGCCCGTCGAAATTGACTGGGTTCCCGCCCTGACGGAGGGACGCGTGGTCAAGCGGTTCCTGCTTCCCGGCGCGGTAGTCAAGCCGACTACGGTCATCTTGCAGCTGAGTAATCCCCAGCTTGAACAGCAGCTGATCAACGCTCAATATCAATTGAAGTCTGCCGAAGCGGCGCTGGGGCAATTGAAGGCCACCGTTCAAAACGGGCTGATGGCCTTACAGGGCACCGCAGCCTCGGTACGATCGAACTACCGGACAACGGAAATGCAAGCCGAAGCGGACGCTGTCGGATACAAGGAGGGAGTGACACCCAAAATCATTGCCGACAAGTCGTCTGTGGCCGCAGCACAGCTGAAGGATCAGGATTCGATCGCGCAGGAGCAGGTGAAGACCTACGCCGAGTCCATGAAATCCCAACTGGCCGTGGGCGAGGCCACCGTGGCTCAAGACAGAGCTCAGGTCGCGTTGTACCAGAGAGAAGTGGACGACTTGATGGTGCGTGCGGGAATTGACGGCGTGCTGCAACTCTTGCCGGTGGAAGTGGGACAAAGCGTCACTCCGGGAACGAACCTGGCGCGCGTAGCGGACCCGAAACACCTGAAAGCCGAGATCAAGATCGCGGAAACACAAGCGAAGGACGTAGCGATCGGTCAAAAGGCGAGCATTGATACGAGGAATGGCATCGTTCCAGGCCACGTGGTGCGCATTGATCCCTCGGTCGTGAACGGCACTGTTACTGTGGACGTTTATATGGACGGGCCGCTGCCAGAAGGAGCGAGGCCCGACCTCAGCGTGGATGGAACGATCACTCTCGAAAAGCTGAACGACGTGCTGTACGTAGGCCGGCCGGTCCACGGAGATGCGGACAGCACCATCAGTCTGTTCAAACTTGTAGATGACGGCTCAGAAGCGGAGCGGGTCACAGTGAAATTGGGACGCACCTCCGTCAATACGGTCGAAATCCTTCAAGGCCTCCAAGTGGGAGACAAAGTGATCCTTTCGGATATGTCGGCGTGGGACAACTACGACCGCATCCGGTTGAAGTAACAGGCATGCACTCGCAATGAAGATCCGCGGGTAAGCAATTTTCGGCGGTTAGCTCGGGAGCTGGGCGGGACGCCAAATTCGGCGGCGGAGGGTGGGATGCACACGCTCTGGCAGGACGTGCGCTACGGTCTGCGAATGCTGGGGAAATATCCCGGCTTCACGGTGATCGCTGTGGTGACGCTCGCGCTGGGCATTGGCGCGAACACCGCCATCTTCAGCGTAATCAATTCCGTGCTTCTCCAGCCGCTGCCCTTCAAGAATCCCGGTCAGCTTGTGTCTCTGGGCGTGACGGAAAATGCGCCTGGGAATTTTCCTCTGACCGGCGACGATTACACTGACTGGCAGACACAGAACCGCACCTTCGCTGCGATGAGTCTCTACGGTTGGAACAGCGGAATGAGCGCGAGCAGTTCTGGTGGATCGGAGCCCGCCACGGTTTTGAGCGCACAAGCGAATTTCTTCTCTAACCTTGGAGTGGAGCCCCTGCTGGGGCGCACTTTTGCCGTTGGAGAAGATCAGGAGGGCAAAAATCGTGTGGCCGTCCTGAGTTACCGCTTCTGGCAGGAACATTTCGGGGGAAAGCCCGGCGCCATTGGGCAAAGCATTAATCTGGACGAGGAAAAGTACACCGTCATTGGGGTGATGCCGCGTTGGTTCAATTTTCCAGCGGCAACGGAAATCTGGACGCCCTTGGACATGAGCCAGAAAAGTCTCGGCGGCAGGGGAAATCATCACTGGCGAGCTTTTGGAAGGGTTAAGGACGGCGTGACCGTCGCTCAGGCGCGCGTGGATCTGGTCGCGTTGTCGGAAAGACTGTCAAAGCAATATCGCGACCCGAGCGACATCGAGAGAGCGATCGTCACACCCTTGCAGGAACGGCTGATCGGCGACACCCGGCCGGAGCTTTTGATTCTGTTCGGAGCCGTCGGCCTTGTCCTCCTGGTGGCGTGCGCCAACGTCGCGAATTTGACGCTAGCGCGTTCGACAAGCCGTGTCCGGGAAATGGCCGTGCGGTCTACGATGGGCGCAACGCGTTCGCGGCTGATGCGGCAGTTGCTGACCGAAAGCGTCCTGCTTTCCGTTGCTGGCGCCGCGCTTGGCACTGCCGGTGCGATGTGGTTTGTTGGCCTTCTTCAAACGGCCAAGACGCTGCCCATTCCTCGCGCGAATCCCATTCAGGTCAACCTGACGGTCCTGCTCTTCACGATTGCGGTGAGCGTTCTTGTGGGCATTTTGTTCGGGCTGGCGCCCGCACTGCATGCTTCGACGCAAACTTTAAGCGAGGACTTGAAATCCAGCGCGCAAGCTGTGGCTAGCCCTTCGGGGTGGCGGCGCGTCGTAAGGGACGCCCTCGTTGTGGGAGAGATTGCCGTTTCGCTTTCGCTCCTTGTGGGAGCCGGGCTGCTGTTGCGGAGTTTTGCCCGCATGCGCGGAGCGAACATCGGCGTCGAGACAAAAAACGTGCTGGTTGCGGGCGTTGATTTGCCGGCAACGAAATACAAGCAGATTTCGCAAAAGAAGGAGTTTTACGGCCGGCTTCTGGATCAGCTCGCTCGCACGCCAGGAGTAGCCGCCGCCGCATTTACCTCCGAGCTGCCTCTTGAAGGCGGCAGCAACGGCTATATCACCGTGCCAGGGGACAGCAATCCCGCTGATGCCAACCTGCTCGTCGAATGGGGTTACATCTCGCCCGACTATTTCCGCGCGATGGGCATTCCTTTCTTGCAAGGGCGTAGCTTCACCCCGGAAGAAATCGCTCGAGGAAGCGAAGTGAGCCAGAAGCTGCTCTCCATTTATGAATCGGCAAAGAATCCGGAAAAAGTGAGCGTTCCTCCCGATCTTTCGTTCGTGGCGGTGATCAACCAGACCATGGCGAAAACCTTCTGGCCTGGGCAGGATCCGATCGGGAAGACCTTTCGCAATGGGGACACTGGACCGCAAGACACCGTCATCGGCGTCGTCGGAGATGTGAAGGAGTGGGGCATCACGGACAAAACGATTCCTCAGGCCTACTTTCCCGCAACCGTTTTGTTTGGATGGGGAGGATCCCACGGCACTCTAGTAGTGAAGACCACGGTTGCGCCTTCCTCTCTGATTGGCGCGGTCCGCACTGAGGTGCGAAATCTGGACAGCAGCCTCGCGGTCTTCAGCCCTCGCACAATGGACGACGTCGTCGCGGACAACATGCAGGACGCCAGCCTGCGTACATATTTGCTGGGCGTCTTCGCGGTGCTCACGCTGATTCTCGCGGCCGTGGGCATTTACGGCGTGATGGCCTACCTGGTCACGCAACGCACGCACGAAATTGGGATTCGTATGGCTCTGGGAGCGCGCCGTCAGGAAGTGCTCGCTCTCGTCCTCAAACATGGCATCCGGCTGACATTGGTGGGAGTCGCGATTGGCGCGTTGATCGCTGTCGGCCTCACGCGGGTGATCGCAGGCCTGCTCTACGGCGTGACCGCCAGCGACCCGCTGACGTTTGTCGCCGTTTCCGTTCTCTTGATTCTCGTTTCGGTTGTGGCATGGCTGGTTCCCGCAAGCCGCGCGGCAAGAGTCGATCCGATGATTGCGTTGAGGTACGAATAATGTTGAGCACGCTTTGGCAGGACGTGCGCTACGGGCTGAGGATGCTGGGGAAATATCCCGGCTTCACGGTGATCGCTGTGGTGACGCTCGCGCTGGGGATTGGCGCGAATACGGCGCTGTTTTCCATTGTAAATAGCGTGCTGCTTAATCCTCTGCCTTACCAGCAGCCCGACACGCTGGTCGCGATCTATTCCAAGACGCCGCAATTTAACTACTCTTCGATATCCTATCCGAATTTTCTCGACTGGGTGCGGGACAACCAATCTTTTTCAGCGCTAGCCGCGTTTAGGCCGGACAACTTCAGCCTGACGGGCATGGGCGAGCCGGAAAGACTAAAAGCCGAGATGGTTTCGGCGGGATTTTTCCCTCTTCTGGGCGTGAATCCTGTATTGGGGCGGACTTTCACCGCGGAAGAAGATCTCCCCGGCGCAGCGCCGGTGGCGCTGATTAGCGGAGGTTTTTGGAAGCGCAAGTTCGGCTCTTCACCGGATGCGCTAGGAAAATCCATCACGCTTAACGGCGTGGCTTACACGATCGTTGGAATCATTCCAGCAAGTTTTCATTATCACAGTGGGAATTTTCACAGCAGCGAAGTCTACGTGCCGATAGGACAATGGACGGATCAGGCGTTTCGCGATCGCAAAGTGGGCATGGGCATGGATGCCGTTGGGAAACTTAAGCCCGGGGTTACGCTCCAGCAAGCGAAAGTGGACATGGACAGTTTGGCTGCTAACCTGGCAAAGGTCTATCCCGACTCCAACAAAGACTCGGGTATCTCGCTGATCCCTTTGAAGCAGGACATCGTTGGAGACATTCGGCCTTTCCTCCTGGTGCTGCTTGCCGCGGTGGGATTTGTGCTCCTGATTGCTTGCGCGAACGTGGCAAACCTCCTGCTGGCTCGGTCAACTGGCAGGCATCGCGAATTTGCGATCCGTACGGCGCTGGGGGCCAGTTCAGCAAAAGTTGTGCGACAACTCCTTACGGAAAGCCTCTTGCTGGCTCTTGCCGGAGGCTCGATTGGTTTGTTGATTGCCGTGTGGGGCACGCAAGCGGCGCTGAAGGCGCTGCCTGAAGCTCTCCCTCGGGCCGAAGAAATCCACATGGATCTCCGTGTTCTTCTATTCACGCTGGGCGCGTCGCTCCTCGCTGGAATTCTCTTCGGTCTTGCTCCGGCGCTCAAGGGTTTGCGTAGCGGCATCCACGAAACCCTGAAAGAAGCCGGCAGAGGCGGGAGTGGAACTCGTCACCGGACGCAGAGCGTATTTGTCACAGGAGAAATTGCCCTGGCATTGGTGCTGCTGGTTGGCGCGGGGCTGATGATCCGCAGCCTTACGAAGTTGTGGGGCGTCGACCCCGGATTCGATCCACGCCAGCTGCTCTCGTTCAATGTCACCTCGCCCACTCCGCTCGCTCCGACTCCAGACGGCGTGCGCGCGGTATTTCGGCAATTGCACGACAAGCTGAGCAGTGTGCCCGGAGTGCAGGCTGTGTCCCTGATGGCTGGTTCTCTGCCTATGATGGGCGATTCGGATTTGCCGTTCTGGCTCGAAGGTGAGCCCAAACCATCTTCTGACTCAGAAATGAAATGGTCGTTATTCTATCTCGTTCAACCGGACTATCTGAAAAGCATGAAGATTCCACTTCTGCGCGGCCGCTTTTTGACGGACCAGGACAATGAACATTCGCCCACGGTGGTTGTGATTGATGAGCAGTTCGCGAAACTCTATTTCGCGAACCAGGACCCCATCGGGAAACACGTGAATTTCGATATCCTGAACCAGTCCGCCGAGGTCGTGGGAGTGGTGGGACATGTGAAGCAATGGGGTCTGGATGCCGATGCAACCGCAAAGGTCCAGGCGCAGAGCTACCTCCCCATTTCGCAGATTCCGGACAAATTCATGCCGCTGATCGCGCGCAGCGTCGGTGTGGTGGCGAGAACCCGCGGATCGCAGGAGGGAGAAATGGCTTTCCTGCGGCATGCGGTGGAGGGCGTGAACAGCCAGTTGGTGGTTTACGGAATTGAAACGATGGAGGACACCATCTCCGATTCTCTGGCTGCTCGCCGTTTTGCGATGCTGCTCCTGGGAATTTTTGCCTCTCTTGCGGTGGTGCTTTCGAGCGTCGGGATTTACGGGGTGATCTCCTACGTTGTGGGCCAGCGAACCCAAGAAATCGGCATCCGCATGGCCCTCGGAGCAGAGCCGGGAAATGTACGGCGAATGGTCCTGGGACAGGGCACCAAGATGACGCTGATCGGTGTTGGCATCGGCACGGTGTTCGCACTGGTCCTGACACGTCTGATGGAAAAGATGCTTTTTGGCGTTAGCGCTCACGATCCGTTGACGTTTCTGGGAGTCGCCGGCTTCTTAACGATGGTCGCTCTGGCGGCTTGCTACTTGCCCGCGCGCAAAGCGACTCGGGTGGATCCGATGGTCGCGCTGAGGTACGAGTGATGCTGAATTCACTTTGGCAGGACGTGCGCTACGGGCTTCGAATGCTGGGGAAAAATCCCGGCTTCACGGCGATTGTGGTGATCACGCTGGCGCTGGGGATTGGCGCCAACACCGCCATCTTCAGTGTCGTGTATGCCGCTTTGCTTCGTCCGTTGCCCTACAGCCATCCTGAATCGCTCAGTACCCTCACCGAGGTGCGTTCCCAATCGGACGGAGCTTTTTGGGACTCTTCTTACCCGGATTATCTGGACTGGACCAGGCAATCGAAGGCGTTCCAATCGTTGGCCGGTTTTAGCGGCGACGGATTCACGTTTGCCGGGACAGGCGAACCACAGCTCATCATTGCAGCTCAAGCAAGCACGAATTTCTTCTCCACGCTGGGGGTTGCGCCCTATCTGGGGCGCGACTTCGCCGCCAATGATCAGGTCCCGGACAATCCCAAAGTGGCCATTCTCACCTATGGTTTCTGGATCTCGGAATTTGGCGGCGACAAACAGGCCATAGGTAGAACAATACGTTTGGACGGAAACGCCGTAACCATCATCGGCGTGCTTCCTCGCAATTTTGAATTTGCGCCCACTTCCCGGGCCGAGCTCTGGGTCCCGTTGCATCTCGGCTCGGACATGGCTACGCGCCGCAATCTGCGCTGGATGAGCGTGATCGGGCGGCTCGCCCCCGGCACTAGTCTCAATCAGGCGCGGACCGAAATGAGCGCCATCTCTGCCCGGCTTGCCGCAGCTTACCCGCAAGAGGACGGCGCGGTAACTGTGCTGATGGGGTCGCTGCACGAGAAAATCGTCGGTCAGATCCGGCCCTTGCTATTCATCCTGTTCGGTGCCGTCGGTTTTGTCCTTTTGATCGCATGTGCCAACGTGGCGAATCTCCTCCTCGTGCGGGCCGCGGGCCGCAAGAAAGAGTTCGCGGTTCGCCTGGCGATGGGAGCGGGACGCGGAAGGTTAATCCTCCAGCTTTTGACGGAGAGCATCCTGCTGGCCCTGGCAGGAGGCGCGCTGGGCTATTTGGGAGCGCAGTGGGGTATTGATCTGCTCATCGCCGCAATCCCGAGCAACCTTCTTGATGCCCTGCCTTTCCTGCGGGACGCGCATGCGAGTGGAGCGGCCTTCGGATTCCTTGCCGCAGCGGCCATCCTCACGGGCCTGCTCTTTGGACTCGCTCCGGCAATTCAGGCGTCGAGCGAACATGCGGCAGAGGTCTTGAAGCAGGAGACTCGTACCGCGAGCGGCGCGAAAACGCGTCTTCGCAATGCTCTGGTCGTGGCCGAAGTGGCCATCTCCCTCGTTCTTCTCGTGGCCGCCGGGTTGCTGGTGAGAAGCCTTTCGGATCTTTTGCGGCGCCCTCCGGGCTTTGACGCGCGCAACCTGCTGACTTTTGCTGTTAATTTGCCCTCGACCGCCTATCCAAAGGATGCAGACTCAATTCGCTTCGACACGGATTTTCGGGCGAGGCTCCAGAGCCTGCCCGGGGTCGTGGGCGTGGCGAACACCAGCGTCCTCCCTCTCACCGGAGGCGGAAACACGATCCGTTTTCTCATTGAGGGGCGCCCGGTGGCTACGGGCAAAGAGGACGAATGCAATATCCGTGACGTTTCTGCCGGTTACTTCAGCATGATGAAAATTCCGCTGATTTCCGGGCGCTTCTTTGACAACTCGCTGGACACGCCTGCGGCGCCGAAACGCGTAATCGTCAATCAGGCCTGGGTCAGCGCCTATTTTCACGGTGCAGACCCGGTCGGCAAGCACATCAAGTTCACCTTCTCGCCCACACAGCCCTACCGCGAGATCGTGGGCGTCGTCGGTGATTTCGCCGACGCGGGATTGGACAGCAAGGGTAGCCCCTCCATCTTTGCCCCCTTTGACCAGGGTGCAGACTCGTTTATAAATTACCTTGTCCGCACTCGTGGAAATCCTCAAGCGGCTATCTCAAGCGTAAGGACCGCGCTCCACGACGCTGATTCACAGCTCGCGTTCATCTTGCCGCAGACCATGGACCAGATCATCGGCCAGTCCCCATCGGTGTTCTTGCGCCGTTTCCCTTCCTATTTGATCGGGAGTTTCGCAGGCTTGGCGATGATTCTGGCGTTGGTGGGACTTTATGGTTTGATTTCCTACAGCGTGTCGCAGCGGACACGCGAGGTGGGAATCCGGCTGGCGCTCGGAGCGAGCCGATACGATGTGCTTCGGCTCGTTATGCGCCAGGGAGCGATGCTGGTCACCCTGGGAGTCGCCCTCGGAGTGATCGCAGGATTGGCGGTGACGCGGATCTTGGCCAATTTGCTTTTTGGCGTGAGTGCAAGCGACCCGGCGACGTTTGTAGTCACGGCGGCCTCATTGGCCGCTGTCGCCCTCTCTGCATCCTGGCTCGCGGCAAGGAAGGCCACGCGTGTGGATCCCATAGTTGCCCTGAGGTATGAGTGAGCATGAATACGCTTTGGCAAGACGTGAGGTTCGGCATCAGGATGCTCGCCAAGAATCCGGGCTTTACGGCGATCGCCGTCCTCACGCTTGCGCTCGGCATCGGCGCCAACACGGCAATCTTCTCGATTGTGAATGGCGTTTTGCTAAAGCCGCTGCCATACACGCATCCGGAAAAAATCGTCAATGTGTGGGGGCGTTTTACAGGCATTGGACTCCCCGACGACCGGAATTGGGTCTCTGCTCCGGAATTTCGCGATTTGCAAGAGCTGAGCCAGAGCTTCAGCTCCTTGGCCGCAATGACTACCGCCAGCTTCAACATTTCCGGAGGCGCACGCCCCGAAAGGGTCGAGGGAGCCGTCGTTTCGCCAAGCTTCTTCACCGTGCTTGGTTTAAAACCTGCTGCTGGCCGGCTCTTTGCCGACCGGGAAGCGCAGCCGGGCCACGATCAGGAACTCCTGCTCGCCTACGGGCTGTGGGAACGAAGATTCGGCCGCGATCCCTCCGTTGTAGGGCGCAAGCTCGAAGTCAATGGCAAGGAGATGGTCATCGTTGGCGTCATGCCGGAAGGCTTTGACTACCCCGAAGACGCCGAGATGTGGCAGCCGCTGGCCTTCACCAACGACGATTTGTCGCCGGACAACCGTGGCAGCCACGGTTACGAGGTGATTGCCAGAATCAAGCCCGATCTCACCCTCGTTCAGGCGCGCGAGGATATGGACCGCGTGACGCACTCCATCATCGAACGTAATGCGAGCTATCCCTACAAGAAATTCAACTATGCAGTCTTGCTCGTGCCTTTGCTGGAACAAACCGTCGGCGATGTCCAGACGGCGCTCTGGGTCCTTTGCGGCGCGGTCGGGGTCGTGCTGCTGATTGCCTGCGTGAATGTCGCGAGCCTGTTGCTGGCCCGCGCTTCGGCGCGCCAGAAGGAAATTGCCATTCGCGTCTCTCTCGGAGCGGGACGCTGGCGCATCGCTCGCCAGATGCTCACGGAGAGCCTTCTACTTTCAAGTATGGGAGGTCTCGCCGGACTTCTTGTCGCCCCATACGCCATGAGAGGAATCATTCAGCTCGGCAACGTTGCTCTTCCCCGCATCGCCAGCGTCAAGATGGACGGCTGGGTGCTCCTCTTTACGCTGGTCATTTCGCTTGGCACGGGTCTTCTGTTTGGCCTGGCGCCGGCATTGCAGGTTCTCCATGCATCGCCTTACGAAGACCTTAAGGATGGCGGCCGTAGCGGCTCCGAGGGTGGATCAGCCGGAAAGCTGCGGCGCGTATTGGTGGTTTGCGAAACAGCGCTGTCCGTCATTCTGTTGGTTGGCGCGGGGCTCCTCATGCGCAGCTTCCTTCAGGTCCTTGCGGTTGACCCCGGTTTTCACGCCGACACGGTCCTGACCATGCGCGTTTCCTTGCCGGGCACGAAGTACAGTCAGCCCGATCAGGTCCGCAATTTCTTCCGTGACGTCCTCCAGCGGATTGACAAACTTCCTGGCGTCGAAGCTGCCGGCGCAACCGTTGCCCTCCCCTTGAGCGGCCTCGGCGGCTCCGGCACCACTACCGTGGATACTCAAGCGGTTCCCGTTGACAAGCGAACTCCGGAGATCACTTGGCGCCCCGTGACCGTGGATTACTTCAAAGCTATGGGAATTCCCGTTCTCAGGGGCCGCGCGTTCAACGAATTCGATTCCGAGCATTCGCAGCCGGTCGTCATCGTTGATGACACCTTCGCTCAGGCTTTTTTCCCGAACCAGGATCCTATCGGCAAGCGGCTTCACTTGGGCGGCCTGCAGTCCACCCGGCCCTGGATGACTATCGTCGGCGAAGTTTCTCACGTGCATTACCTTGCGCTCGGGTCTCCTCTTCGCCCCCAGCTCTATTGGCCTGAGATGCAGAATCCCTACAGCACGATGAGCCTGGCGATCCGTACCTCGGTTGATCCCTTGAGCCTGACTTCTGCGGTTGAGCAGCAGATTCTGTCCGTGGATCCCGACCAGCCCGTCTACCAGGTACGCAGCATGGAGCAGTTGCGATCCATCTGGCTCTCCGAGCGTTTTCTTGCGCTGCTCCTTGTCGGCCTCTTCGCTGGACTGGCGCTCATCCTTGCCGCAGTCGGCATTTACGGTGTAATGGCCTACACGGTTGCGAGACGCACTCGCGAGATCGGCGTACACATCGCCCTCGGTGCGGCTGCGAAGGACGTCATGGGCATGATTCTTCGCCAGGGCAGCATCCTGACTGGGATTGGCTTGGCCGTGGGAATTCTCGGCGCCTTCGGGCTCACGCGTCTGATGTCCACCATGCTGTATGGGGTGAGCACCGTGGATCCGCTCGCTTATATCGCCGGTGCCGTGGTGCTTTTCGCTGTCTCATTGGCGGCCTGCTGTATCCCCGCGCGCCGCGCCACCAAGGTGGATCCCTTGGTGGCCTTGAGGTACGAGTAAGGCGCAGCGCAAGGAGTTTTGCATCTCGCAAACGAGTGAGTCGAAGAACAAGGGAGTTTCGCAGTTCAAGGAGAAAAAATGGCGGAAACTAACAATCTGCTGATCAAAATGGAAGGCGTTAAGAAAGTGTTTTTTACAGACGAAGTCGAGACGCATGCCCTGTCGGAGATTCACCTGGAAATTCACCGCGGGCAATACATCTCGATTGCCGGTCCCTCCGGCTGCGGAAAATCCACGCTGCTTTCTATCCTCGGCCTGCTGGACTCGCCGACCGGCGGGAACTATTCACTGAACGGAAAAGACGTCGCGAACTTGACCGCCGCCGAGCGCACCCGCATCCGCAATCGCGAGATCGGCTTCATCTTTCAGGCGTTCAATTTGATTGGCGACCTCACCGTTTATGAAAACGTCGAGCTGCCGCTCACCTACCGCGGCACCAGCGGCGCGGAGCGCAAGGAAAAAGTCGAAAAGGCCCTCCAGCGAGTGGGCATGGCCCACCGCATGCGCCATTATCCTTCGCAACTCTCCGGAGGTCAGCAGCAGCGCGTGGCCGTAGCCCGTGCGCTGGTCGGAGATCCTTCGATCCTGATGGCCGACGAGCCTACCGGAAACCTGGACTCCAAGAACGGCGAAGCCGTCATGGAACTCCTCCGCGATCTGCACCGCAATGGCGCGACGATCTGCATGGTCACGCACGATACCCGCTACGCGAGTTTTGCCGAGCGCACCATTCACCTCTTTGACGGACGCATCGTCGAAGAAACACGGGAAGCCACGGCTGCTGTTTAAGCCGCGGCCGAAGAAAAAAACGCAACGAAGAAGGAGCTTGCATGGATCCTTTGATCCGGTTGAGAAACATCGAAAAGGTGTATGAAGCGGGCGCTCAGAAGTTCTTCGTCCTCCGCCGGATTACTCTTGAAATCCAGCCGGGCGAATTTGTCACCTTCATGGGGCCCTCCGGGGCGGGCAAGTCCACTTTGCTGAGCATCATCGGCATGCTGGATGGCGCCTGGACAGGCGAATACTTTTTCCTCGAAGAACCGGTTCATAAATTGAGTCTCAAGAAGCGCAACGAGCTGCACAAATACAACATCGGCTTTGTGTTCCAGAGCTATCACCTGATTGATGATTTGACCGTGTTCGAGAATCTTGAAATTCCCTTGTCGTACAAAAACATTCCGCGCAAGGAACGCGAGAGCCTGGTTTGCGACATTCTCGATCGCTTCAATATCGTTGCGAAAAAGGATTTGTTTCCCAGCCAGCTCTCCGGTGGACAGCAGCAGCTAGTGGGCGTGGCCCGCGCCGTGATTCAAAACCCCAAGCTGATCCTCGCCGATGAACCGACTGGCAACCTCCATTCCGCGCAGGGGGAAGAGATCATGCAGCTCTTCAAGCGGCTGAACGATGCCGGCACCACGATCATCCAGGTAACGCACTCGGAAAAAAACGCGGGATACGGCAACCGGATCATTCAACTGAGAGATGGCTGGCTGGTGAATCAGGATTCCAGCGCGGCCAGGGCGAGTTGACGAGAAAGTTTGGGCCACGGATTTTTTAGATCTCGGCAGGAGGCGGCAATGAATGGCAAGTGGCGGGACATTCGTTACGCGCTACGCAGGCTCACGGGTTCTCCGGGTTTTGTCACGGCAGCCGTTTTGACACTCTTGCTTGGCATTGGCGGCTCCATTTCGATGCTTAGAGATCTGCGAATAACGCCGCGTCAAAGAAGTTTGCAGTCCCCGTATTCGTTGGATCCGGGATTCCAGGCGGAACGCATTGCGACGCTCGATCTTGCCCTGCCCCCCGCTCATGAAGAAGCCGACAAGATCCGCCGTGTCGTTTTTCTGAACGAACTTTTCACGCGCTTGCGCGCGCTTCCGGGGATCGTCGAGGTGGGAGGCACCGCCTGCCTGCCGCTCCCGGACCGCAACCGGGGAGTTTCGCTTGCGCAGAGCAATGCGGGCGAGGCCTTTCCCATAACGGAGATAGAATTCGGCAAGCTCTTCAACGATCGAGCCCGCACAGAGCCTGAGGAGTACTGCGCAGCCACGGCGGGCTATTTCAAGGCGTTGGGTATCCCCCTTTTGCGCGGCCGGCTTTTCGACGCTCGCGACACCCTGAACGCTCCGCACGTGGCACTGATCAGCCAATCGCTGGCGCGGTTGAAGTGGCCCGGACAAGACCCCATTGGGAAGCAGCTTGAGTTTGGGAACTTGGATGGCGATGCGCGCCTGCTGACCATAGTCGGCATCGTCGGAGATGCCCACGCAGTCAATCTCGACACTCCGGCGGGCCCCACAGTTTACGTGAATTACGCTCAGCGGCCGCAGAGCACGCAATACTTCACGGTTGTCATGCGGTCGAACCGGGAAGCGGCCTCGCTTGTCCCCTCCGCATTCCATGCGCGGCGCCCCAATCCAGCGATGGTCTTACGCTACGAATAGGACATTTCGGTCTCGCAAATGCCGGGCCTTGTCCTGCGGAGCTGCCGCGAATCAAAGTAGAATAACCGCAGTTCTCTCCGAACCATGAAGACGACACCAGATCAACGTCACCGCGTCCTGCTGGCTGACGACCAGGCCGACATCCGGGAATCCCTGCGTCTTCTGCTTAAGAACGAAGGCTATGAAACTTTTCCCGCGTCTTCGCCTGCCGAGGCGCTCGCGGCAATCGAGGGTCGTGAGTTCGACGCCGTTCTGATGGATTTGAATTACACGCGCGATACGACCTCAGGCCAGGAAGGTCTGGATTTGCTGAGGCGTATCAGCATAGTGGACAGCACCCTTCCGGTTGTTGTCATGACCGCCTGGGGTAGCGTCGAGCTCGCCGTCGAAGCCATGCGCCGCGGGGCGAGGGACTTTCTGCAAAAGCCGTGGGAAAATGCGCGTTTGCTCGCGATCTTGCGAACTCAAATTGATTTGCGCCAGGCGCTTCGCCGCGCGAATCGCCTGGAAGTGGAAAACCGTCTCTTGAACGTGGAATCGCGCCCTGCCCTCATCGCAGAGTCCGCGGCGATGCAGCCGGTCCTGGAATTGCTCGGACGCATCGGCCCCTCGGATGCGAATGTATTGATCACCGGCGAACATGGAACCGGAAAAGAAGTGATCGCCCGGACGCTGCATGCGCTTTCGGCAAGATCGGCCCGGCCCATGGTGACGGTAAACGCCGGAGGCCTCACCGAAGGGCTCTTTGAGGGCGAGCTCTTCGGCCATGTAAAAGGCGCCTTTACCGATGCGCGAACCGATCGCGTCGGGCGTTTCGAGTGCGCCGACTCCGGGACACTCTTCCTGGATGAAATTGCCAATGTTCCCCTCAACCTGCAAGCCAAGCTCCTCCGCGTGCTCGAGACCGGAGAATTCGAACGAGTTGGCTCTTCTCACACGCGGCGCGCGGACGTCCGCGTCATCGCGGCAACCAATGTCGAGATTGATGCGGAAGTGGTGGCAGGGCGATTCCGCCAGGATCTTTTGTTTCGTCTGAACACCGTCGAGATTCATTTGCCGCCCTTGCGCGAACGGCGCGGTGATATCGAGCTGCTCGCAAATCATTTCCTGCAGATTTACAGTCGGCGCTACCAAAAGCGGATTTCCGGCTTCGATCCCGGCGCTCTTCTCTCGCTCAAGGAGCATCCGTGGCCCGGAAACGTCAGGGAACTCGACCATGCCATCGAGCGCGCCGTCCTCCTCTGCCTGGACACCATGATTCGGGCAGCCGACCTCGCGCTAAAGCTGGCGCCCCCCGCCAGCTCTCCACGCCTCGAAGAAATGGGTCTCGAGGAGGTCGAAAAGCACCTCATCCAGCGCGTGCTGGTCCGCCACGGCGGCAACGTCAGCCATGCGGCGAGCGCCCTAGGGCTGAGCCGCAGCGCTCTCTACCGCCGCTTGCAAAAATTCGGGCTGGAATGAAATCTCTCTCTTACGAGCGCCGGGTTCAGCTCCTCGCGCTGGCTGCGGGGCTGCCCGGCTCTCTCGTTGCGCTCCTCATTCTCTGGTTCGGCGATTATTCCTCGCAAACGGCGTGGACTCTGACTGCTTTCATCGTTGCCTTTTGGCTCGGATTCGCGTTCTCCGTTCGGAACCGCATCGTTTTTTCCCTGCAAACACTTTCCAATCTGATCGCGGCCATGAGGGAAGAGGATTTCTCTATCCGCGCGCGCGGCGCGCGCCGCGATGATGCCATGGGCGAAGTGATGATCGAATTGAACGCTCTCAGCGAGACTTTGCGCCAGCAGCGACTCGGTGCGCTGGAGGCAACTGCGCTTCTCCGCACGGTCATGGAGGAGATTGACATTGCCATCTTCGCTTTTGACGATCATGAAAAACTCCGGCTGATCAACCGCTGCGGCGAACGGCTTCTTCGGCGCAGGGCGGAGCAGGTCCTTGGCCTTGAGGGATCAGAGCTGGGGCTGGAAACCTGCCTCGAAGCGGAGCCCGCACGAACCATCGAGCTCTGTTTCCCGGGTGGATCTGGACGCTGGGGAATGCGACGCAGCTCGTTTCGTCAAGGAGGCATTCCGCATCAATTGATAGTTCTCGCCGATTTGAGCCGCACCCTGCGCGAGGAGGAGCGCCAGGCCTGGCAGCGCCTTCTCCGCGTCCTCGGACATGAACTCAACAATTCCCTGGCGCCCATTCAGTCGGTTGCAGAAAGCCTGGAGACGTCCCTCCAGCGTTCTCCCACCGGGGGCAATGGAATTTCCTCAATTGAGGACATGCGCCAGGGCGTGGCCATCATCCGCTCGCGTACGGAAGCGCTGGGAAGATTCATGGGCGCGTACTCTCGGCTGGCCCGCCTTCCGCAGCCCGTCCTCGCGCCGGTGGATCTTTCCGCCCTCGTGCGCCGCGTCGCCAAGCTGGAAGCGCGCGTGCCGATTGATCTGATCGAGGGGCCAAACTTGCGTCTCTCCGCAGACAGGGACCAATTGGAGCAGCTCCTGATCAATTTGGTTCGCAACGCAGCCGATGCTGCGCTGGAAGGCGGCGGTGGGGTCCGCATCCAATGGTCTCGTGAGGGATCGCAATTGGAGCTTTCCATTCTTGACGAAGGGCCCGGAATCTCCAATCCCGCGAATTTGTTTGTCCCTTTTTTCACCACCAAACCCGGAGGATCGGGAATCGGGCTGGTCCTAAGCCGGCAGATTGCCGAGGCCCATGGTGGCTCGTTGACCCTCGACAATCGTGGCGATCGACAGGGCAGTGTCGCCCGGCTGCATCTTCCAATCTGAGAATCCGGTCGGATTTTGGCCTGGCGAAGAGGCTGGAAGAGAGCAAGATTGCACCGGCGATTCGAGTGGACCCTGTTGGGTCAAAACGGGCACTGTTTTGGAATTCCTCTGACGGCTCCCAATAGGGAATCGGCACAAAACCTAGGAAATTGTCTCCAAACCGGCCAGGAGAAGTGATGTAGGGCCAACTGAGAGAAAGCTTTGGGCCAGTTGGGAGGATTCGGCAAGGAGCCTGATCTTTGCTATCATTATGAAAAGATTGACACTTCGCTATCTCTTTGCGAGGATGCAGAAGTTCGGAACCCAAGATCAGCGGACTGGAGCCGAAGCTCCACCGTTCCAAGGGTTTGCTCGAGTCAGTGTTGATGCAAGTTGTTGAAACACAAAGGGAAAGTGGTCGTTTGCCTGAATGTGCCTCGGCACCATGTGGCATCTCTATTGCACTTATCGATACGTTTTGCGAGACCCCTTGGATAAACTTCGCCAGCTTGAGTTAGGCTTCGAGAGGTGACATGAACAAGCTCGGCAAATACGAGATCCTGGCTGAGCTGGGGCGCGGCGCGATGGGCGTTGTGTACAAGGCTCGCGACCCTTTTATTGGGCGTCTGGTTGCGCTCAAGACCATCACCAGCGGCTTGGCCGGAAAACCTCAACTCCTCGAGCGCTTTTATCAGGAAGCGCGTTCCGCTGGCACCCTGCAACACCCAAACATCGTCACGATTTTCGAGCTCGGCCAGGAAAAGGACACACCTTTCATTGCCATGGAGTTTCTGGAGGGCGATAGCCTGGACAAAATTGTCGAGGGCCGTCCCACTCTTCCGCTCTTCCAGAAGCTGGAGTACGTGGTCAAAGTCTGCGAGGCCTTGGATCACGCGCACCGGCATGGAGTCATTCACCGCGACGTGAAACCCGGCAACGTCATGGTGACGAAAGATGGCGCCGTAAAGGTTGTGGACTTTGGCATTGCCCGGCTCACCGACACTTCCATGACCCAGGCGAACATGATGATCGGTTCGCGCGCCTATATGTCTCCGCAGCTTTACAAGGGCGAACGCGCGGAAGCGCGCTCGGACATCTGGGCATTGGGAGTCACGCTTTACGAGCTCCTCGCTTACCGCAGGCCTTTTCTCGGCGAGAGTGAGGCGGAGTTGATGTTCAACATCATCACGAACCCGCCTCCAGCTCTCCGCCCGCTGGCTCCCGATTGCAACGAGGATCTCGAGCGCATCGTGATGAAAATGCTCGAGAAAAAGGCCGAGGACCGATACCAGACAATGGAGGACGTTCTCCATGAACTGGAACCCCTCTGCCAAGCCGCCCAGCGGGCCACTGTCGCGGGCCTGATGACAGACAGCCGGCAGTTGATGGAAGCGAACGACCTGCCGCGCGCCCAAGGTATGTTGCGCAAGGTGCTGCAAATTGACGTCGGAAATTCCACCGCGAAGAGCATGCTCGAGAAAGTCACCGCCGAGCTGCGCAAAAGCCAGGTTTTGCCGAAAATTCAGGAACACGTCAACCGCGGGCGGACCTTGCTCGAAGCCGGGCATCTTCGCGAGGCCCGCGCCGAGGCGGAGGCCGCGCTGGGACTCGATTCGCGGCAGGATACCGCGCTCAAGTTCCGCGCAGAAGTGGAAGGAGCACTGGCCAGAGCCCAGCAGTTGGAACAGCAGCTTCGCCTTTCCAAGCAGCGGCTGGCCGAAGGTGCCGTTACCGAAGCCGTGGGCGCGCTCGATCAAGCGTTGATCCTCGACTCCCAAAATCCCCAAGCGCAGGAACTGAAACGCCAGATCGAAGAAGAGCAGCGCAAACGCGAAAAACGCCAGAAGCTCGCGGAGATTTTGCATCGCGCCCGCTCTCTTTGGGCGGAGCTCAATTACGCCGAGTGCATTGAAGTCATCGCCGCTGCGCTTAAGGAGTTTCCCAACGATCCCGAACTGATGAAACTTCTGGAAACCGCGCGCCACGATCAGGCGGAAGAACAGAAGCGCGTTCGCTTCGCGGAAACCCGCAAGTTGCTGGGAGAGCAAAAGTTCGCGGAAGCGCTGAAACTCGCCGACGATCTGTCCAAGCGGTACCCCCGCGACCCCACCGTCGAAAGTCTGCGCGCCATGGCACAGCGCGGTTTGCAGGACCAGCGGCGCAGCGAGTTTCTGCAACAGGAGTTGGCCGCGCTTCGGGCTCTCGTCAGCGCGGGCAAATACGGAGATGCCACCGCTCGCGTCGAGCCGCTCTTGAAGGAATTCCCGCAGGAATTCACGCTCATGGAAATCGCCGCTTACGCCAAGGGCGAACTCGCCCAGCAGGAGCAGAAACAGCGCGAGGACGAGCGGCAACAGCAAATTCGCGGCCTGATAGAAGCCGGTAAGTACCGCGAAGCGGAGGACACTGCCAAGCGCGCCGTCCAGGAATTTCCAAAGTTGGCCCTGTTTCAGCAACTCTTCGAAGAGGCTCAAAAGGGCCGGAAGGATCAGGAAGAACGCGCTGAATTCCAGCGCCGCATCCAGCAAATTCGCGGGAAGATCAACCAGGGCCACTTGACCGACGCGGCGGATCTCTGCCGCCAGACGCTTGCGACCATGGGCCCCAACGCCGACGTAGCCCAGTTGCTTCACTCTGCCGAAGTCGAGATCGCCGAGCGCAAGAAAAAACAGACTGATCAGGATCAGCAGATTCAGGCCGCCCAGACGATGCTGGAGGCCGGAAATTTCTCCGGCGCCACCCAGCTTCTGAACCAGGCGATCGCTACCCAGATTTTCCAGCCCAACGACCCGCGTGCTCAACAGCTTTTCACAAAGATTGGCGAGGTTGAACGCGAGGCGAGCAAGAAGCACGTGATCCCGCCGGTTGCCCAGCCCAAAAAGCCCGCCGCCAAGCCGGCCGATGCCACCACGAAATTCGCCGCGACCGGCGCCGGACAAAATCTGGACGCCTCCGGCCCCTCTACTCCGATGTTCTCTGCCACGCAAGTCCTGCGCACTGGCGACACTTCCGCGAAAGTTTCAGGAGCGAGTGGGCCGCAACCCGTCAAGCCCGCTCCCGGAACCGCCTCCTCCGTTGCCATCGCCGATTCCGGTGCAGTGAAAACGCCCCAGGCCACAGGGGATAGCGCCCCGGCGCGCGTCACAACTGGACAGCGTGCCGGCCAGAAAAACGTGCTCGTCCTTGCCGGTGCGGGATTGTCTGCCGTGCTCGTTCTCGCCATTGGGATCTGGGTTTGGAAGTCCCGCAGCGCCGTTTCCGCCGCCGAGCTAAAGCTGAAAGACCAGGCTTCGCAGCTCTGGAACCAGCATCAGCTTGATTCCTCCGAGCAAACCTGGCGGCAACTCGCCGAAATGCATGGCAAGCTGCAATCGGAAGCCGCCGGGCAGGTCCGCCTGATCGAGGAAAAACGCACCGAGGAGAAAAATCGCTTCGACCAGGGCGAATCTCTGATGAGGGATCAGAAGGATTATGCCGGCGCCCAAAAGGCTTTCCAGGATGTCGTGCAGATGAATCTTTGGCTCGTGGACGACGCCAAGCGCGAGCTCGATTCCGCCTCCGCTCTCGCCAGCGGTGCGGATATCAAGCAACAAGAGCAGGACCATTTCACCAAAGGCCAGCAATTCTTCCAGGACGGAAAATACAAGGAAGCCGCCGGTGAATTCGATACCGTGGTCAACCTCAACGTCCCCGATTCGGCGATCAAGCCCCAGGCCGAGGATTTCCTTCGCAAAATTCGCCAGTCCTCCACGGAAAAGAAACTCTACGACAGCGCAATGAGCGACGTCTCCGCGGAGAATTGGACCGCGGCGCAGCAGCAGCTGCAAGACATCATCAAGCGCAAAGGGCCTCTCGCGTCCGATGCCAGAAAACAGCTCGCCACCGTCTCCTCGGCCCTAAAAGTCGTGGACAATTTCTCGGCAGCTCTGAAATCAGGCTCTTTCCCCGCGGCCAGAGCGGAAGTAAATGCCGCCCACGCCTGGCCGAAGACACAGAAGAATTTGAATCAAGAGCTTCATACTGCCGAGCTTGCGGAACTCAGCACCATCCGCAACGACGCCCAGGCCATCGAGGCCAAGGGCGACGTCGGCGCCATCGAGCATCTCCAGGATCAACTCCACGGATTCATGCTGGGAATCAACGATCCTTCCTTGAAGAATTCCGCCAACGATCTCGATAAGTCGCTTTCCGCTACCGCGCTCAGGCTTCGCGAGAACAAGGGTGATCGCTCCGCTTTCGATGCCGCGGTCCTCAGCTTCAATAGAGCGAAGGAAGCGGGCGACGTCAACGCGCTGAGCCATGATGTCACGCGCGAATTCCAGAAAATCGCCAACAGCAAAAGCCTCTATCGCGATCCGGCCCAGGAGTACGTCACCAAATCCATTCCCAATGCCATCCTCGAACTCACCAAAACTCTCGGTGGAAAGGCGCTGGTGCCCTCCATCCAGTGCCGCGGCAATGGACCTGCCGGCGGAACCCATTCCGGCGGCTCCATCGAGTGTGCGCAACTCGATGCGAATGCGCCCTTACAGTGGGTGGGAACGCCCATGGTGGACTTCCCTGATTCCGCGAAAAAGCCCGGGAAGCTCCCTTACGTGCTGAACATCACCGTGATGGTGGACAATCGTGGCGACGTGAAAATAGAAAAATCAGGCAACGTCGACAACGATTTCTTCAAGAAAGCGAAAGACTCGGCGAAACATTGGAAAACCACGGTTCCTCGTTCGGCTGGGAAAGCCGTCAGCGTCACCTTTCCTCTGAGCATCACCTTCGAGAAGCGTTAGCGAACTCGACAAACTGCATTCCGGTGTTGCTCAATCTCCCGGAAGCCCCTCGGCTTAAACCGCGAAGCTACTGCGTCATTTTCCCGGGACAGCTGAATCCGGAAAGGTAGCCCACCTCAAACAGCGGCACTCCGCGAAAGTCCACTTCAAACCGTACCGTGACCGGCTTTCCGTTACTTGTCATCGGCTGCCGGCTCGGTCCCAGCAGCGCTCCCTCGATGCGGTACGTGCCGCCCATGGGCACCCACTTGTAAACGGCGAAGAACCTCGCCACAGCCCATTGCCCTTGCTCGCTCTCGGCATCGAGGTTCACGCTCCCTGCTGAAAGATTTAGCACCGCGCCTTGCGGGTTGCCGGGCCAGTAGAACTTTTTCGTGCCTCCGCTTCCGGAAACATTCAGCTCCTGCCCATCAAAAATCAATTTCTCCTTCGTGTAGCCGCCCACGTCCGGCAGGTGCGCCGTCACGCTGTATTCATAGTGCGGCTCCGTCGCGCCATTCGGGTACACCGCCTGTTGAATCGAATACATCTGGTTCACGAATCGCAGGAATCCCGCTCCCACGGGCACCGTGCCTCCCGGCGTCCGGATCCAGGTCGAGCCTTGCAGCGAAATCGCGTTCTTCTGTGAAGCGATGAATTGCGAGAACAATCCCGCGTTCGGCGCGAAAAATGCGTTGAATTCCGCGAGGCTCGCTTCTCGTGAGGCGCGCGCATTGAAGGGATACGACGACCGCAGCGTGTTGAACGCGCGGCACATCTCGGAGGTCGAGCCGCCCGTCGCTTGTAAAGATCGCTGTAACGTCTTGATCGGAGATTCGAGCAGATTCCGCACCGTCGAATCCAGGTGCCCGTCGGGATCGATCGTGAAGCTCTGCGCGATCTGGTCCGCCGTGACCAGCGCCTGCGTGGCCACCGGCGCGCATTGCGATTTGTACGCGTCTCGTTCCGCGGGCTGCGCCTGGTCAATCTGCTGCGTGCAGGTCCGCAGGTTCAAAAGTCCCGCCATATACGGGTCGTTCGAGGATTGCTTGTACTTCTTCTGCTCCCCGCATCCCGGCGCAACCACCGATTGCGGCGCCTGGAATGCCGCGCGAATGGTCGCGGAGTTCACGTTTGTGTTATCGGAAACGTCGCACAGTAGCGCCAGAAGCGGCGAATCGTTCCCCGACAATTTATCCAGCTTTCTGGCTGCATCTCCAAACGACGCGTAGCCTGCCACGCTCGCGCTGTCCAGCACTCCCCTCCATTGCGCGATGTAATCCTTGTCGTACATTGCTCGCAGGTCTTGTTCGAGGTTCGCCGACGATACGTTCTGCTGCCCTCCGCTTCCAAGCACCCATTCTTCGCCCTGAAGAAATTTCCCGGAATTCTTCAGGTTATCGTCCATGATCTTCCATCCATCGGCGGTAAACGGCCCGTCCACGTCTTTCGTGACCCGCACAACGTCCCCCGCTTCCGGATGCGCCGCGGAGAAGCGGTAGCTCTTCGTTTTCTGCCGGGCCGCAGCCAGGATCGTCAGGTAAATGCGCTGGATTCCCGCCATTTTGTTCAGATAAGCGCGCGTCGGTTCCACGTAGCCCGGATCGCTGACCTTCGAATACGGATTATCAATCGTCAGTTCGCTGCTGTAGAAATCGAATTGCTGGCCGATCAGATTCCTCAGCGCGCCGGGATCATCCAGCCCTTTGTTCCACTCCTTCATCAGGAAATCCGAAAGGAAACTGCCCGTATTTCTTTTGTATTCCGTAGTCATCAGCAGATAAGACTTGAGGGCGTCATAAGCCGCTCCGGAATCCGCGCTGGACTGCGGTTCGCCCCGGTAGGTGCGCAAGTCGCTCAAAAGATTGCGCCGCGTGTGGTCCAGTAGCAGCTTGTCGAAATATTGGAAATAGATCGCTCGCGCGTCTGGATAGACGTCGTCTCCCGTGAATAAACCCCAGCGAAGATGCAGGGGAGCTCCGTTCTGCTCGTAATCGCTGAGTTCCGCAACCGCCTGCCTCAGCGCATCCAGCCGCTGCAGCGACTCCGGCGTGGGGATTTGCCCTGTCGGTGCGGGAACGATGGACAAATCCAATGCCGCTTGCCGCACGCGCGATACTAAGCTGGCATTGCTCAAATACGATGTCAGGAATCCCAGAATCAACACCAGTCCGACGAAACACGCCGAAGCATAAAGAATTCGTTTGACGAGCTCCGTGCGGCTGCTCGCTCCGCTCGCTCCCAGGGCCGCCCGGTCCTGCAGGATCACGTGGCTGAAGATATGGCTTACAAAAATGGATTGGAACGACTTGCGCGGCTCCGCGGGATTCTCCAGCGATGTTTTCCCCTCCCATGCCGCCTGGTGCGCGCCGGAATCCTGCGAAGTCAGGATGCTGGTGGCCGCCGCGTTGAATCCGCTCACGGGCGCGGGCATCATCGAAGTCTTGGATCCGAGCGAAGTCGAAGAACCCGCCGCGGGCGCGAGCACAGTCCTTCGTCCTACAAAATAAAATCCTCGCAGAAAAGGACCGGTGCGCAGATGGCCTGGCCTGCACAAATCCACCAGGAATTGCGTCACCGGCTTGCTCAATTTGCGGAATTGCCGCGGGAATTCGTACGATCCCGCCTGCCGCTCGGCATTGCGTTCGCGGCTCAATAGGCCCGGCCGGCAATCGGCCAGCGAGCTGAACAATCCATTGAATACGGTCGTGAGCCGCCGGCTTTCCTGCTCCGCATACACTCCCGTCGCTAGATTCGGAAGCATGGGCAAGGTTGCGCCAAGAACTTGCGTGAGTTCTTCGTTCGCGAACGTCGCTGTGAAGTCGTCAAAGTAGGGAAGCGTGTCCGCGCGCGTAAAGAAGACGTACACGGGAAGATTGATGCCCATCTGATGGGCAAGTTCCTGCAGGCGCGCATGAAGTTTTCGGGCGCGTCCCGCAATGGTTTCCGGCGAAACTTCCTTGACCAGCATTTCGCAATCGCAGCAAACCACTGCCGCGCGCGGAACTTGCGTGCCTCTTCCGAAAATGGCGCCAAAACTTCCCGGAATCAGGTGTTTCACCAGCCGCAGCCAGCCTGCTGGATTTTCCGCCAGCGGTCCTCCCGCCTCCACGAACACCGTCTTCCGCGCAAACCACAGATTCGCGGCACGCGTGGGGGCGACTGCATTCTCCTGATAAACCTGGCCCGCAAGGAGTTCTGCATCCAGCCCGGACTGCGTCATCACGGAAGTTTTCCCGCTGCCCGTTTCTCCCAAAACGAAGATTGCCGGCAAACTCGTCAGTCTCGCGCCGCCGAGCCTCGCTGCGGCCACCTTATTCGCCGCTTCGCGCACCAGATAGTCAATTTCCGCAAAGGCATCTCCCGAGCCATGCACGGCCATTGCCGCCGCTCCCGTGGCCGCGGACGAAACGGCGCTCGCCGCGGTCGGCATGCTCACCGAGGGCGCGGATGGCACGCTCGTCGGGACTGCGGGCACCGAAGGATGTTGAGAGCGGGCATAAAGGATCAGCCCGATGATCACAATCGTCCCGAGCACAAGTATCGCCGCGCGCAGAACCCACGCGTTCGCGCCATTCATATGGAAGATTGGCCCGACAAACCACGCCAGTACGAGCGTGATAACGCCAACCGCTCCTGCCGCGAGATGTTCCCAGTAGAATCGCATGCCGTCTCCTTTACGGATGGCTCTGCATCGTCATGGCGTGGATCGAATTGGAGCCGGAGACGAGTTGCAATTTGAAACCGATCAACAAGACGAGAGAGAGGGATACGCTGATGATCGCCGCCCACATTAGCCGCCGCACCCACGGATCCGCTTGGCGCGCCACGGACCCTCCCTGCGGCACAGCCCAAGACGGCGAAAGCCCTGTCAGAGGCCCGCGAATCCTCCGAATTTTGTCCATGCACGTTTCAATGTAGGAGCGCGTCCCTTCAGGTCCCGCAAGTCCGTACCGCCCTTTGTAACCGAGCAGCAGGCAAAGTAAATGCACTTCCAGAAGATCGGCAACGTCCTGGGATTCCGCGCTGCTGAAAAGCTTGTCGAGATTTTCGAAAAACGTTTCGCCGGCGATATGATGGCCAAAAAGCTCTTCCTGCAGCGGCATGCTGGACCAGCCGGAAAACGCCGGGTTCGAGGAATTCAGCACCGATTCGTCAAGGAACGCCACCACGGCCGTCGTGGCCGTCCGAATATCTTCCGGCGAATACCCTCCCTTAATCGCTTCCTTTTCCGCCACTTTCAGCGCGTTTTGCATGTGCGAGCGGAACATTCCCGCGTCGCTCACCGCCTGCCGGTTCGTCCGCACGCGGACCACCGCCGTAAGAATCTCCTGATAGATCAACCCGAGATTGTATGGCCGGCGCTTCCGGGAAGATTGTTCTTGCGGCTGGAGGCTCGTGGCCCCGAACATTGTTGCTCCCACACGGACCTCCTAGGAATCCAGCGCGACGAGTAGCTCGATCTCTACATTCGGAAGTTCATCGGGCGTGTATATCCCAACTCCGCGGGATGTGACTATATGTTCCCAGCAGGAGCCTACACGGCTCAACCCGAAATACTGGAATTCCACCTTAGGAGCAATAGCGGAAGGAGGCACCGGCAGATGTGCCAGCGGGAGTCCGGAAAGTGCCGTTTTCACCAGGTTTGGAAGCAGGTCTTTCGAACAAACCTTGATCAATCGCGGCCCCTTGCCGATCAGATCGGCTTCGCCCATCTCCGCGCGCAGCGCCAGAATCCATCGCGCTCGGTCCAGGCACCTCTGGTCGGTGATCTCCCCGTAACGGAAATTGCGTCCGCTCTGCACCAGAGGAATGACGATGCAGTTTGAAGGAACGACGAGTTCCAGATGCTTTCGAATATGCGTGTCCAGCGCGGAAAAACAGCCCTCCAGATTGTCGTGGTCGTACACCGGTAGCGATTGTGGGTGTGAATCCAGCCCAAAAGAGCACAGCGCGCCTGCAAGCCGCGACAATTCGACAAAGAGATGCTCCGGGTGGCCGCGCTGCGAGATATAAAGATGGCGAAGCACGGACAGGCTCGCATTGATCGTATGCACGAACCAGAATGCCGCCACGTCTTCCGTGGAATATCCCGCGCGCGCTTGCCCCGATCCTCGCCGCGACATTGCCAGCGAAGCGCTCTTCTCCTCCAGAATGTCCACCAGCGTCCGCGCCATCAGGAGCAGCCGCTCGTTCGCGCTGATCACCAGGCAGGGCGGAATGAACGACGCGTCCAGCACCAGGTTCCCGTTCGAATCTCGAAGGATGCGCGCCACGGGAAGTAGTACCAACCCTTCTTTTTCTTCCACGTCGAGTACAAATCGAATATTTTTCCTTCCCAAAGAAACCGACTTTTCATCTTTTCCGCTGTTTTCGTCGGGAAGAGTTTTTTCTTCCGCAATATATCGCACCTTCGCGGAATCTTGTTCGGGTTCCAGCGCGCAATTGGGACCATCCGAACGCCGCGGCGGAACGGCAATATAAGCAAGCAGCGACTCTCGCGTGGGAGGAAAAATTTCCGCGATCGGTCGCACGGGAGGAAGTGGGTCCGCATCCGGCATCTGGTAAAGCAGACCGTCCGGAAAAACTCCGCGCGCATGAACCAGAGAAAGATTGCCGTTCTGCAGCGCCTCCGCATCCAGTTTGCAGCTCAAAAATCCGTACGGCGCGAAACTCAGGCTGGAAGTGGCAAAATTGACGAGGTCCTCGAACGACTGGGTTTGCACCTGAAAATGGTGCGGACCCAGATACATCCCTTCATACCAGACCACTTTGGAAAGATGCTTCATGGATTTGCCGGCCGCCTGGTGGACACGGGCTTGGATACGCCGTAAATCGAACGTGCAAAAAGCTTTAGGATCTCAGCCATGTCCAGGCAGGCAAATGAGCGATTTTCCGCTTCGGCGCTAGACTATCGCGTCTAACCGCATTGTTGTCAAGCGGCTTCGACCAGCCCATTGCGGTCTGCTATCATCTCGCCGGTGAAGAGGCGAACCTTGTTCTTACCCAAAATCGGCGCGCCCCGGCAGTTCACGACACTCCACGATTTCCTCCGGAACTCGAATTACGGCGAATCGGAAATCCAGCGGCGGCTCGATCTACCTCCTTCCGAAGAGATGGATCTCATTGGCCTTCCGTTCTCGCTGGCGGAGAAACTCTCGAATGATGACCCCCTCGACCTGGTCATCCGTCTTTTCCTGATCGGCGCATCAATCGATCGCGGGGATGCGGAAAGGGCTTTTCCTCCCCCTGCCTGGGAAGCTTCCAGGGATCTAGGGCTGGTCGAAAGCGAAGCAAACGATCCGGAAAAATATTTTGCGACGATCGCTCTCTATCCCGTCGGAGATCTCTTCATTATTTCGGATCGTTGGACGAATCCCGATGGATCGCCCAAGCCTTCTTTTTCGGACATCGTGTACCCCGCGCTCTCGCACAACTCCCTTGAATTGTTGAAATGGCTTCCGGAAGAGCCGTGCGAAGCGTTTTTGGAGCTTTGCGGCGGCACAGGCGCCGCGGCTTTGCAGGCCGCGAAGCTGGCGAAAAAAACCTGTGCAGCGGACATCACCGGGCGCTCAGCGCATTTCGCGAAATTCAACGGCGCGCTGAACGGCGCGACGAATTTCGAATCGCTCGAAGGCGATCTCTACGCTGCCGTCAAAGGACAAACATTTGACCGGATTTGCGCTCATCCTCCCTATGTTCCCGTCCTTCAGCCAAAAGACATTTACTTCGGCGGCGGCGAGGACGGCGAAGAGATCACGCGGCGCATCATCGAGGAACTTCCGGACTATTTGCGGCCCGGAGGACGTTTGTATTGCCGGACGCTCGGATCAGATCGCGAAGGCGCGCCGTTTGAGAAACGCATTCGCGAGTGGCTCGGGGTAAAACAATCCGAATTCGACGTGGCGGTCTTCGTCGGAAAAAACATTGAACCGTTTCGATTTGCCGTGGAATCGGCGGCCAAATCCGGCCGGGGAAAGCAGGAAGTGAACGACTGGAGATCCTTATTTGGGAGGCACCACATCCAGGATTTGCTTGTGGGATTAATCGTGATCCAACGCGTGAACCAGCCACGGCCTGCTTTTACGGTCCGGCGCACGCTCGGAGAGCAGCATGGACGCAACGTGCTGGATTGGATTCTCCAATGGGAAAAACGCATGATGCAACCCGGCGTTTTGGAGGATCTGCCCGCCATGAAGCCGAATGTTTCGCCGCATATGAACCTGAACATTCGCCACCAGGTGGAAAGCGGAGAATTGATTCCCCGCGACTTCACGCTCTTAACGGCGTTTCCGTTTCCGCTGGATACGAAGCTGCAGCCGTGGATGTGCTCGATGATCTGCCGCTGCGACGGGAAGCACACCATTGCGGAGCTGCATGAAATCTGCAAGGAAAGCGGATGGATCCGGCCGGAAACGCCGCTGACGGAATTTGCGAAACTTTTTGCGGTGTTCATCAGCGGCGGATTCCTGGAAGTGGACGAAGCTAAACTGCCTGCGGCAAAAGAATGATCAATTCCAACTGAGGGTTCGGAATATCGCTGGGAACGTAGGCGGCGAGATTGCGTCCTTTCTGCACGGTGTCCCACGCGACACCGGCCTGATTCAGACTGAAATACTGATAATTGAGCTTCACCGGGATTGATGCCGGAGGCTTGACCGCGTGCGTCAATTGCATTCCGGAAAGCGCCTGGCGGACGAGTTGCTCGATCTGGGTGGACGAGCAGACTTTCACGAGCTGCGGAGCGCGCTTGATCAGATCGGCTTCGGGCATGTCCGCGGTGATGGCCAGATAGAATTTCGTGCCCTTCAAATATTTATCGTCTTCGATGGGAGTGGCATAGACGGAAGGCTTGACGAGCTTCAGAGGAAGCGCGACGAAATTGCTGGGAACGACGGTTTCGAGGAGCTGGCGCAATTTTTCGTCGAGATCGGAGAAGCACTCTCCCAGATTGTCGTGATCGTACTGCGGGAGATCGCGCGGCTGAATCTTCATGGAAAAGGTGGTGAGAGCGCCGGCAAGCGACGAAAAAACCTGAAAAATCTCTTCGGGATGGCCGCGGCGGGTTTCCAGGATGTGGCGAACCAAAGGAAAGTGATTGTTGACGGTGTAGAGCAGCCAGAAGCTGGCGATATCCGAGGCAGTGAAGTCCGCGAGGCCCGCGCTGCGCTGGCGGCGGCCTCCCGCGAGGATGCTGCTTTTCGCGGAGAGAATTTCGACGATGCGGCGGGTGATGCCCATGAGGTAATCGCTGGCGGCGATATTCAAGAGCGGCGGAATAAATTCGGGATCGAGCTGGAAAGTTCCCGCGGCGGAGCGCTTGATGCGCGCAACGGCCATGGAAGTGAATCCTTCGCGCGATTCGTTTCCCGCAAGGAAGCGCAGATTCTTGCGCGCGACCTGAATGGGCTTTTCGGCGAGGCCGGTATTTTCATCGGGAAGAACGAGGGCTTCGGCGAGGTAGCGGGCGTTGGCGTTGCCGCGGGACATGGAGATATTGAGGCCGCGCTCCTGAGCGTGGGGAATGGCCAGGTAAACGTCGAGGGTGAGCTGATCAGGCTCGAAGAACGGAGCGAGCGGCTTGGGCTCAGGAGCGGCGTCGGATTCGGGAATCTCGAACGGGAGACCGTCGGAAAGAAGGCCGGCAGCCCGGGTGATGGCGAAGTTGCCGCCGGTGAGGGCTTCCTGGTCAATCTTGAGCTCCTGAAAACCCCAGGGGCAGAAATGGAGGCCTTCGAGGCGGAACTGGAGTCCATTCTCGACGTAGCGGTCGCGGGTCTGGAGATGCTGCGGAGTGAGGAAAGTGCCCTTGGACCAGATGACCGGCTGAAGTTGGCGCATGGCTTGGCGATACGCTAGCAGGAGTGAAGGAATGAAGTCAAAGCGGATTCGAGGGATGGGTTGAGCGGGCCTGAGCCGGATAACAAAATGCGGGGCACACCCCCTATTTTGCGGATGTGTGGCAAACACTAGGGTTATAAGTCCTTTGTTCTTGTATGTGTGGCAGAGAAAGGAGTTACGGGCGCGTTTTTTGGATGTGTGGCAAATAAAGGGGTTAGGGGGTCTGGGGCGGGGAATGGGGGAGTGGGCGGAGCGGCGATGATTACTCGAAGGCAACATAGACTATTATAACATGGATGTCAATAGAGATTGTGGTACCGTTCGAACGGGAGGGATGGGAAACGTGGGGAGAGCTGAGTCAGTAAGCGGCAAAGTGCAAATGCCGCTAGTGGAAGGCAGCCCCACCCTTTCTCGAAAAGCGCGAAGGCCACCCGAGATCTTCGGAGGCTAAGGCTGCGCCACCCGCCGTCGCTGATCGCCATGATTTTGCTGCTTTTACCGCGGCGAGTAGGGCCGGCAGCGGAGCCCCTTTTTTCGCCGAACGGAAGCGGACATCGATGAATGATTCGCTTAGATCCAGTTTCCCCCGGTCGCGTAAGTCTTCCGCCAGTTTCTGGAAAAGTTCGGTGAGCAGCCCCGAGCGCTGCCACTGCTGGAAGCCGCGATGGCAGGTTTGGTACGGGGGATAACGACGCGGCAGAACGTGGCAGGGAGCGTGGTTCTCCTAGATTGGTCCACTTAAAATCTGTGTTCTTTTGGAAGCTCAAGCCCGGCCGAAAAGGTCGAAGCGACTCATCACCATCTTCGAAACGCGCTCGTTATCGACATCTATTCCAAGTCCCGGCCCGTCAAGAGCCGGAGCTCGTCCGCCCCATCCAAAGGAAACATTCCCATCAATCACGTTGGAGGAAAGCAGGAACGCATCATATGAGCCTTCGAGGTACCGCAACTCCGGGCATACTGAAGCGAGATGTCTTCCAGCGGCTGAAAGGACGGCGGACTCTCCCACCTGACAGCCGATCTGCACTGGAATGCCACGTCCCCTTGCGACCGCGGCAACCCGTAGTGTCGGCCAGAAGCCGCCGATTTTAGCCAGCTTCACAGCGAACAAGGATGGGAGTCCTAGAGCGGCTATCTTGAATGCGTCTTGCTCTGAACAAAGAGACTCATCGAAAATCAGTGGAATTCCGGTGCGAACGGAGAACTCAGCTGCCCAGTCGAGGCGATCCCTGGGGAAAGGCTGCTCGACGGCACTAACGCGCGCGCGACGCAAAGCGGCCGCGATACCCGATGTATAGTCCTGCGACCACGACTCATTCGCATCCACCCGCAGATCAATGTTGCTTCCCAAGGCAAATCGTGCGAGCCGAAGATTTCTAACGTCGTCCCTAAGACGGCCGGACAATTTGAGCTTGACCGCGGAGAAACCGAATAGGCGAATTTTGATGGCGTTGGTCAAAGTCTTTGCCCCAGAACCCAGATCCAGCGGGCCGCTGTATTTAATGGGAGGTTTGTCCTGGATTGAAGCAAGTTCTGGCCAAGAGGCCGAGAGGAGCCTGGCAAGTGGCAGCCCTTTTTCCCGGGCCAGGCAGTCGAGCAGGGCAATCTCGACAGCGCAGCGGGCGACGCTGCCGTCGAGCGCGGCGTCCGAGCAGAAATCAGTAACATCGCTCGCGGTCACGAATTCTCTCGTCCATAGCCCGAGTTTCATCCCACGGATTTTCTCCACCACGCCGGTGGTGTTTTCGCCAGTCACATATTTCCGCGCGATGGTCTCCCCCCATCCTTCCGCACCGCTTGCCGCCACACAATGAATCAGGACATTTTCGGAGTGACTGCGCTGGGCACTGGCATGTTCGAACGTCCTGCGGAATGGAACGCGGATCAGAAGGAGCTCGACGAAAACGATTCTCATTTAGCCTTTGCTGCGCCTGAACAAGAGCAGAGGACGGGTTGAGACATTAATACTCAACCGCGGGCTTTCCGCTACGGGTTCCCCTTCCGCGAACATCCGAAGCGGGCCGTCGTCCATCGACTCTATCAACATCTCACTCGTGTCGATTACCATCACCGAGTCCCGGATCGCTTCAAGTTTACGGAAGTACCCGAGGCGTATCATGGTACGACAAAGTTTCCGCCGCGGCATCGCTTTGAAAACGATCGCGCGGAATTTTCGGGGATGGCATTGTGGATCCCACCCGAGATCTATAGTGCGGTTGAAACGGGAACAGTTGGCAATATAAAGTCCAGGGGTCGGTAGCTCGAAGGTTCCAGTGTCGGTGCCGATACGAAGCAATCTCGGGCCGCGAGACAGAAGAATTGCGGCTAAGGTCAGAATGGGGCCGATAAGTAGTGGCAAGGTACGACGCAGAGGTCCCAAAAGAGCTCGGGTGCGGCGCATGTATCGGGACATATCCGCGCCGAAGCCAAGAGCGCCGTAAATGGCAAACGGGCAACCGTTGACCTCAAGGGCATGGAAAGGCATGTACTGCGCTTGCTCAATCATGGAGGCGACCTGTTTCCAGTCGGCTTTTAATCCAAGCTGAAAGGCAAGATCGTTTACCGTCCCGGCGGGAAAAATGTAGACGGGAATCGGGCATTCCCGGAGAGCTGGAAGGCATCGATTTAAGGTGCCGTCGCCTCCGAAGACGACGAT
>Ga0335078_10000501_pt1 | contig 60544 bp, 47 predicted proteins | sample Lox_Sample_32_FD_206711 | JGI IMG/M metagenome (GOLD analysis project Ga0335078, IMG submission 206711) | Soil microbial communities from Loxahatchee National Wildlife Refuge, Florida, United States - Lox_Sample_3.2 | ecosystem: Environmental > Terrestrial > Soil > Wetlands | place: USA... | reverse complement strand
GCCCCCCCGTGAGCGGGGGTTCCGGGGGTCGTCCCCCGGGCTAACACTTTGCAGGCCGCGGGGGGTGTGAGGCTGGCTACGCCCGCCAGCTGAGCCGCCTCGTCCTGGTACAGCGCGTAGGCGTGGCCGCTGCTCAGCACGACGGGGCTGTCGAAGTACTCCACGGAGTTGTGGTCGGCGGGGATGGACGTGCGCGCCAGCGCGTGACCGGTGACCGGGCTGGCGCAGACAAGTTCGTGCGTGCCGCCGACCCAGACCACGCCGCCGCTGTAGGCGGGCAGTGACGCCAGACCGCCTCCTGCGCCCTGGCTCACCCGGAAGGACCTGGCCAGGTCGCCGCCGGGGGCGAACCAGACCCACTCGCTCATCCCGGATCCGGTCGTGCCCCAGACGCCGCCTGCGGTCGCGAGCAGGTTCCCGCCGGTGGCGGGCATCCGGGACGATCCCACCACCCGGCCGGTGGCCAGGTCAAAGGTCAGCAACCGGAAGGACCCTGAAGGGGCCACCCCGGCGTACAGCTTGCTGCCGTCGGGCGAGACCGCCACCGAGGTGGCCCGGCCCCCGGGCAGGTAGATCCTGCGCGTCACCTGGCCGGACGCCGGGTCCACGGCGGCCACGGTGTCGCCCGCGGCCACGTAGAGCTTGCCGTCGGGCCCGGCGGCCAGCACACCCCCCGCCTGGTCGGACACCCCGCCGATGGCGGGCACCGGCACCGTCGCGACCCGGGCCAGCGTGCGCGCGTCGTAGCCCCGCAGGACGATATTGCCGCCGCTGTAGGACGACACCACCCACACCGTGTTCCCGACGACGACCGGGGGGCTGAGGAGCGGCGGGCTGTACGGGGCCGACCGGCGGACGGCCCCGGTGGCCAGGTCGATCCGGGCGAGGGAACCGTCGCCGACCGCAAACAGCGAGTCCCCGCTACTGGTCAGCGAGCCCGGATTGAACGACTCGCGGTTGATCAGCTCGGCGCCCCACGTCCCGCCGGCCACCCGCAGCGGCTGCCCGGCCGGGGTCTGCGTCGGCGACGCCGGGGACGCCGGGGACGGCGACCCGGACACCGATGCCGTCGCCGGCGGCGTCCCGTCGCCCGGTGCCCCGGTTCGGCTGTGGTGCGAGGTCGCCACGGTCGCGATGCCCGCGCTGGCCCCGGCGATGGCGAACACGCTGAGCGCGGCCAGCACCGGCGTCCAGCCGTGCCCTCCCCCGAATACCCCCCTGAAGGAGAACCCGCGGCGCGAGCGCGGCCCCCGCCCGGGCTCGCTGGCCAGCCGGAACGCGACATCTTCCACGGTCACCCGGCGCGGCGGCTCGGGGGTGACCCGGTGCAGCATCTCCGCCAGCTGCCTTTCCTCGGTGTTCACGAGGTCACACCTCCGGTCATGAGCTCGGCCAGCCCGGGCGTGTCTCGCAGCCGGGCCAGCGCCTTCGACGCGTGCGCCTTCACCGCGCCGACCGAGCAGCCCATCGCGTCCGCGGTCTGCGCTTCGGTCTGATCGGCGAAATAACGGAGCACGACCACGGCCCGCTGCCTAGGTGGCAGCCGGTCCAGCGCCGCGATCAGTGCCTGCCTGGCGTCGATCTGCGCGAACGCGTCCCCGTACGCCCGCATCTCGGGCAATCGCCCGGTCGCGATCTCGCCGTTCCACCGTCGCCGCCGCCAGCGCAGGAACGTGTTCACCATGATCTTCCGCACGTAGAGTTCCGGCGCGTCCTGCCGGGTCAGCGACGTCCACCGCGGCCAGGCCGCGGCGAGGGCGGTCTGCACGAGGTCCTCGGCGCTCGGCCAGTCGCCGGTCAGCAGCCAGCCCGACCGCAGCAGTGCGCTCGACCGTGCCTCGACGAATTCACGGAACCCGTCAGGTTCAGACGGACGACCATCCACCGGTAGCACCTCCACCGAAGTCAATGCCATAAACCCTCCCGCAACACGGCGACGCCCCGCGGGCCGGAACAACCCCCGGCGGCCTCACGTGTAGTAAGAGGCACCAGTCGGGCGGGATGGTTTACTCCTTCAGCCTGCTGAGTTGCCCGGCCGCCCGCTGCTGGCGCGACTCAGCCCGGTAGGACCGCCGCCGCGCCTCGGCGAGGCGCTGCCGGAGGTCGGCGAGCTGGGCCTCGGTGTCGCGGACGGAGTCTTCCAGATCGCGTTCGGCCGCGGTGGCGGATTCGAGATCGCGGTCGGCGTCGGCCACGGCCCGTTCGGCTTCCCTTATCTTCTCCTGGCGGCGGGCCTCGCGCTCGGCCGCGGGCTCAGCCGGCGCCTTGGTTTTCCGCGGCGGCGCCGCGGCGGGCGGCGCGGCCGCGAAGCCGCCGAAGCCCGCGTACCGCGCGGCGCGGACCAGGGTGCCGAGGCTCGCCGCTACCTCGGGGTCGGCGATGGCCGCGTCGAAGGTGGCGGTTACCTCCTCGCGCAGCGCCGCGGGCGGCGCGGACAGCCCCTCCAGGGCCGTCCGGGTCAGCTCGTCGACCAGCTTGGCCCGGGCCGCGGTCAGCTCCCTGAGCCTGCCGCCGCCGGACGCCTCGCGCAGGTCGGCGGCTAGGCCGTCGAGCCGGGACCGCACCTCGGGGTCGGACCGTACCAGGCGGTTAACGACCCATGCCGAACGGGTGGGTTTACGCAGCGCCGTGATCTTGCTTGCCACGGCGGGCTCGCCCGCGTCGCGGGCGTGCCCGGCGAGTTCGGCCCGGCGTGCGGTGAAGCCGTCCGGGTCATCCGCGTAGAGTTCGGCCTCCGCCTCCGCCAGCAGGTCACCCACGCTCGCAGGATAGTTCAGCGGCGCCCGGCGTAGAAGGCGCGGATGTCTTCGGCCAGCTCGGGCTGACCGGTGGCACCGGTAAGAATGTCAGGAGCGCGACGTAGGGTGGGGAACTATGCCGACGACTGCCACCGAGGTTAGCCCGGACAACCTGGAGCAATACCGCCGGGAACTCACCGGCTACTGCTACCGCATGCTGGGCTCGGGTTTCGAAGCCGACGACGCCGTGCAGGAGACGATGCTGCGCGCCTGGCGCGCGGCCGAGGGGTTCGAGGGCCGGTCGAGCGTGCGCTCCTGGCTGTACCGGATCGCCACCAACATCTGCCTGGACATGCTGCGCGGGCGGCAGCGGCGGGCGCTGCCGATGGATCTCGGGCCGGCCTCGCCGCCGGTCGAGGCGCTCCTCGGCGACTGGCACCCGGACGACGTCTGGGTCTCCCCCATCTCCGACGCCAAGGTCATGCCGGAGCACGGCGACCCGGCCGAGATCGCGGTGGCCAGGGACAGCATCCGGCTGGCGTTCGTCACCGCGCTGCAGCACCTGCCGGCCCGGCAGCGGGCCACCCTGATCATGTGCGAGGTGCTGAAGATGCCCGCGGCCGAGGCGGCGAGCACCCTGGGCACCAGCGTGGCCGCGGTGAACAGCGCGCTGCAGCGGGCCCGGGCCACGCTGGCCGCGCTGCCCGAGGAGCAGCGCCCGGCGTCGGTCGACGCGGACCAGTCCGAGCTGCTCGCCAAGTACGTGGACGCGTTCCAGCGGTACGACATGGACCGGCTGGTCACGCTGCTGCACGACGACGCGCTGATGACGATGCCGCCGTACGCCTTCTGGGTCAGGGGCGCCGGGGACATCATCCGCTGGATGCAGGAGCCGTCGCCGAGCGCCTGCCGTGACTCGATCATGGTGTCCGCCGGCCTGGTCAACGGGGTACAGGGGTTTGCCCAGTACAAGCCGGACCCGGCCGGCGGCCACGCGCCCTGGGCGCTGCAGGTGCACGAGGTGTCCGGCGGCCAGATCAGCCGGATGACGTTCTTCCTGGAGACCGAGCGGATCTTCCCGGCGTTCGGCCTGCCTCCGCATCTAGGGTTAGGTGCGTGAGTACCGAAATCTCTGGGGTCGGCCAGCCGGGGTTCGTCAAGCGTTACGGGCTGGACTCCGGTTCCGGTCACGGATGGGACGCCCCGTCCGAGGAGGTCACGGCCCGGATCCGCGAGCTCGACCTGCGCACCGTCCGGCTGGCCGTGGTGGACCAGCACGGAGTGCCGCGGGGCAAGATGATGTCGCCCGCGGCAGCGGTGGCGGCGATGTCCGACGGGCTCGACTTCTCCGGCGCGATCTACAGCCTGGACACCGGCAACCAGGTGTTCGTGCCGGCGTTCGCGCGCGGTGGCGGGTTCGAGATCGTGGAGTTCACCGGCTTCCCCGACGTGGTCGTGGTGCCCGACCCGAGCACTTTCCGGGTGCTGCCGTGGGCGGACCGGACCGGCTGGATGCTGTGCGACGTCTACTTCGGAAACGGGCAGCCCATGCCGCTTGACGGCCGCGGTCTGCTCCGCCGGGTGCTCGCCGACCTCGGCGAGGCCGGGTACGAGTACCTGGCCGGGCTCGAGGTCGAGTTCAGCGTCGTCATCCGCTCGCCGGAGCAACTGGCGCCGGAGAACGCCGGGTTCACCCCGCCCCCGCCGCCGGTCAGCGTGTTCGAGCGCGGTTACCAGTTCCTGTCCGAGGTCCGGCTGGACAGCATGGGCCCGACATTGGAGGCGCTGCGGGACGCGCTGTGCGCCGTCGGCCTGCCGCCGCGCTCGATCGAGGACGAGTGGGGCCCGGGTCAGCTCGAGTTCAGCTTCGCGCCCATGGCCGGGCTGGCCGCGGCCGACGCGGCGGTGCTGTTCCGGTCGGCGGTCAAGCAGGTCTGCCAGCGGCGCGGGCTGCTGGCCACGTTCATGTGCCGGCCCGCGCTGCCGAACTTCTTCTCCTCCGGCTGGCACCTGCACCAGTCGCTGCTGTCCCGGGCCGACGGCTCGAACGCGTTTGCTTCCGGGTCGGCGCCCCTGTCCGACGCCGGGCGGCACTACGTGGCCGGGCTGCTGGACCATGCGCTGCCGATGGCGGTGTTCGGGGCGCCAACCGTCAACGGCTACAAGCGGTTCCGCCCGTACTCGTTCGCACCGGACCGGGTGAACTGGGCGGTGGAGAACCGCGGCGCGCTGGTCCGGGTGCAGGGCGCGCCCGGCGACGCCGGCAGCCACGTGGAGATGCGGATCGGCGAGCCGGCCGCGAACCCCTACCTCTACCTGGCCTCGAACATCGCGGCGGGCCTGGACGGCATCCGCCGGGGAGCCGAGCCCCCGCCCGCCGCCGACGTCGACCCGTACGCGACCGACGCGCCGCCGCTGCCCGCGTCGCTGGCCGAGGCGGTCGACCTGCTCGACGCGGACACGTTCTACCGGAAGGCGTTCGGCGACACGCTGGTCTCGTACCTGGTCATGATGAAACGCCACGAGCTCGGGCGGTACGCCGACGCGCTGGCCGAAGCGCCCGTGCCCGAAGGCCAGGACGTCAGCGACTGGGAGATGCGCGAGTACTTCGAGTTCTTCTGAACCGGCTATCCGGTTTCCACCGGGTACCAGCTCGCGGTGTGGTTAGGGTCGGGCTGGAAGTCGTAGCGCAGGCGGCCGTCCGCGGCCAGCGCGACCAGGGTGACCGACGTGCTGCCGTAGATGCGGCCATCGGGCAGCTCGCGGCGGACGATGATGGCGCCGGGTTCGGTGGCGGCCAGGCCGTCGCCCGCGGCCAGGGCGAGCCAGTCGCCCCAGGCGTCGGTGAGTTCGGCGGTCTCCGGGGCGCCGGACGGGCGGGACGCGGCGAACTTCGGGCCGAACCAGGCGGCCTTCTCGTCCGGCGGCTTGTGCCGGTTGTCCCGGCCCGGCGGGTACATGTGACCGGCGTTGGTCAGCACGTGGGTGGCCGGTTCGAGCTCGGTCAGGTCGGCGGTGACGCCGTCCCAGCCGAGCAGCAGCACCGCTCCGAGGTCGGCGCAGACCAGGTAGAACGGGTCGTAGCGGGCCAGGGTTTCCGTGGCCTGGTACAGCTCCTTGAGAGCCTGCTGCCCCCCGGCCGCGGCGCGCAGCGGGAGTTCGCCGCGGGAACGGCGGCGGTCCGGCGGGGCGAACTCGCCCCGGCCGTTCAGGATGCAGCCGACCCGGGACTGCTCGGGGTGTACCGCCAGCCAGGTTCCGCCGGCCTGCTCGTCAAGGCCGCCGATCAGCGGAGACCCCGGCCAGTGCCGGGCCGGCGGCTGCCAGGGGCGGCCGGTGAACTCGTCGCGGACACCCAGGAGCAGCAACGGCACCGGTGCATCGGGCTGCAGGCTGACTACGACCGTGCACATGGCTTCCGAGTCTGCCACGCGGTGATCATGCAGGCGGACGTGAGCCCGGCCCGTTCGGGTGACAATGGTGGTAAGACGCGACGAATCGGACGCGCCGCTCGACGGGAGGCACGATGAGCGACCGAATGGACCGGCTGAACCGGCTGTGGCCACGGGGACCGCGGCGCAGGCGCCGCCCCTGGCGTCCTCCGTGGGACGAGCAGCCGGAGGACCCGCGCGGGACGTGGGATGAGCAGCCGGACGACCCGAACGAGGCGTGGGATGAGCAGCCGCCGCCGCGGCGGCGCCCAGGAATGCCGTAGGCTCGCCGCGAGTCAACGGGACCAGGGCCCGGTGAGCCCGGCCGGGCGGCTCCTGGGGCACGCCCTTCTCCGGGTGGCCCGGGGAGTCTGCGGTCTGGGATGAGCGGCCGGGCGAGCCGGGTCCTGGACCGAGCCGGCCCATCCTGCTGATCGCGCCCGGCGGCCGTTACCGCCGCGAGGACGAGGGTGCCATGAGCGGGTGTGACGGCACCCGGAGCTGGCACGCGGTCAAGGAGAGCGACGGTTGGTCGGTCGTCGGGACCGGCGGCCCTCAGCCACCGCCGATGGCCAGCATGCTCAAGCCCTCGTGGCTACTCACCGGCTTCACCCTGGAGACCAGCGAGTCGCTGACCGTGAACGGGCGGGACGCCCTGCGAGTGACGGCGACGCCCCGGCCGGTGCGGTGGGACAGGCCCGCGGCCGGACGTCGCCGGGCCGACCGGGTGGAGGTCATCGTGGACGCCGGACTCGGCATCCTGCTGCGTCACGAGGAGATCCTCGACGGCAGCCCGCTGCGGGCGACCGAGCTGACGGACGTCCGCTTCGATTCCGTCCCGCCCGGTGACGACGCGTGGTCCCCGCCGGGCGGCTGGGTCGGCGTCGAGGACGACGGGCCCCCGTTTACCGCGGACGGAGCTGGCTGGGAGGTGATCAAGCTCACCACGGGTCTGGCCGCGGCCGGGCTCGGTGCCCTGCTCAAGTCCTCGCGGTTCCGGCCCTTCGAGCAGGCCACCCGCGAGGAGGCCGAGGCCGAGATGCCCGCGTTCGACGGGCCGATGGCGGCGGACGGGCCGCCGGTCAGCGACGAGGTGCTGCACCTGCTGCACGCCAGCCCGGACCGCTGGGCTCCGGGGATCGTGGCCACACTGCACGAATGGCATGACGTTGGAGCGATGCTGGCCCGGGCGCCCGACAGCACGCGGCGCGTGGGCTTCGGCGGTCTTGGCTACCTCATCGACACGGCCGGCGAGCGCCTCGCCACCGCGCACACGATCTCACGGCTGCGCCTGGGCAGTGCGGGGCAGTACCGGATCGAGCCGGTGCTCCAGTCCGGCCCGGGCCGGCCCGGGCGGCATCCGACCGAGACCGTCGTCTGCGACGGGGAATGGCGTTGGCGGATCGGCGAGGACGAGGTGACCGTCGGGCCTGCCGCGCCGCCGTTCGGGATCCCGAACATGTTCGACGCGTCCTGGCTGCTGGGACGCCAGCTGATCGGTGGTCAGGAGGTCCTGACGGGCGGTCGCCGCGGCTACCGGCTCAGGGGCGCGTCCGACGTGAAGCCGCCGGGCTCATGGCTCTTCTTCCCGGACGAGATCGTCATTGATGCCGAGCTCGGCATCCTGTTGAGCTGGATCTCCCTGGCCGGAGAGCAGCCCGTGACGCGGTACGAGCTCCGCGACGTCGTGGTGGGGCCGGCTGAGCCCGGTGCCTTCCGGCCTGACATCCCGCCGGGCGTGCGGGTCGCGGAGGAATCCCGGGACCAGCCGCCGTCCGAGCCGGTCAATCCGTGGGGCCTGGTTGCCCGGCAGGCGGCCAAGGAGGCACGGTCCGCGCTGCGGAACGCGCTCGGCGCGCTGCGGGGCGAGGACAAGCGCTGACGTACGGAAAATGGCTTGTGCGGCGTCATAGGCTGCTTGCGCGCCAGGGTCGAAGCAAGCGAATCGGGCGGAACTACCTCTCGCTCAAGATCGGCGGCGTACTCGGCTCGGCTGCGCGGCTTCACGTGCTGGCGGGCCGCACCAGCGTCGTCGCTCCGCAGCAGTTCCGGGCGATTCACGTGCTCTGGCGCTTCTTGGCCGTCGCGTATCTCGCCCATGTTTCAGTATTGCCGCTAAAACGAGGCAAACGACTCGCAATGCCTGGGGCGAAATGAAGCGGAAGGTGCGCTTGGTAATTTCAGCGGACCGATTAGTGTGGTGGATTCGGGCTATGCGGTTGATTGGGGGGACTGGGATACCCCTAATCAACCGCATAGCCCCTATCAACCACGATCTTTTTAATGCGCGGACGAATTCTGGTTATCGGTGGGACGAGTTCGACGGTTGGCACGGGAGTGACTGAGGGTGTGAGGGTGACTGAGGGTGCGGGAGGTCCTGTCAGCGCAGGACGATGCTCGCGATCTTGCCGGGGACTATGACCAGGCGGGCCACGTCGTCGCGCGGGTAGGCGGGGTGGCTGGCCAGGAGGCCGGCGATGTCGTCGCGGGTCGCGGACGCGGGCACCTCGATGGTGAAGCGGACCTTGCCGTTGACCTGGACGGGCAGTGTCACGGTATCGGCGGTGGCCAGGGCCGGGTCGGCGTGCGGGAAGGGCTGGTAGGCCAGGGATTCCGGGTGGCCCAGGCGCTGCCACAGCTCCTCGGCCAGGTGCGGGGCCAGCGGCGCGACCAGCAGCACCAGCGGCTCGGCCAGGGCGCGCGGCATGCGCGGCAGCCGGGACGCGTGCGCGGTCAGCTCGATGATCCGCGCGATCGCGGTGTGGAAGCGCAGTCCGGCGAAATCCTCGCGTACCACGGCGATGGTCCGGTGCAGCAGCCGCGCGGTGGCGTCATCGGTGGCCGCGCCGGAGACGACCAGCGTCTCGCCGGTGGACTCGTCGACGATCAGGCGCCACAGGCGCTGCAGGAAGCGGTGCATGCCGGTGATGTCGGCGGGACGCCAGGGCCGGTCGCCGTCCAGCGGGCCCATCGCCATCTCGTACAGCCGCAGCGTGTCCGCGCCGTAGGCGTCGGTGATGTCGTCCGGGCTGACTCCGTTCTTCAGGCTCTTGCCCATCTTCCCGGCCCGCCGGGTGACCGGCTGGCCCTCGTACTCCCAGCCGTCACCGGTACGGGTTACGTCGGCGGCCGGCACGTACAGGCCGCGCGCGTCGGTGAAGGCGTCGGCCAGGATGTATCCCTGGTTGAACAGGCGGCCGAACGGTTCGGGGGTGCTTGCGAGACCGTAGTCGTACAGCACCTTGTGCCAGAACCTCGCGTACAGCAGGTGCAGCACCGCGTGCTCGACGCCGCCGACGTAGAGGTCGACGCCGGATGGCGACATCCAGTACCGCTCGACGTCCCTGCCGGCCAGCGCCGTGTCGTTGCCGGGATCGGTGTAGCGCAGGTAATACCAGCAGGATCCGGCCCATTGCGGCATGACGTTCAGCTCGCGGCGGTAGCGGCGCGGGCCGTCGCCCAGGTCCAGGGTGACGTGCGCCCAGCCGGGCGCGCGGGCCAGCGCGGGCACCGGGTCGCTGGCGTCGTCCTGCGGCGTCGGCCGGAAATCGGTCATCTCCGGCAACGTCACCGGCAGCATGTCCTCGGGCAGCGCGATCGGCCGGGTCCCCCGGTCCGGGCCGTCCTCGTCGTAGACGACGGGGAACGGCTCGCCCCAGTAGCGCTGCCGGGAGAACAGCCAGTCCTTCAGGTGGTAGGGGCCGCCGCTGGGGCCGATCCAGTTCCGTTGCAGGCGCTTGACGTTCTCCGGCCAGTCCACCTCGTCCAGGCCGGCCAGCAGCCGTTCGGCGTACGCGGTGATACGCAGCATCCACTGGCGCAGCGGCCTGCGGTACACCGGGTAGTTGCCGACCGCGCTGCGGCCCTCGTCGGTCACCTCCTCGTCGGCCAGCACCGTGCCCAGGCCCGGGCACCAGTTGACGACCTGCTCCGACAGGTAGGCCAGCCGGCGCGCATCGACGGCGTCGGCCTGCTCGGCCGCCGTCAGATCGCACCAGGGGCGGCCATCCGGCATGGCGCGCCGGCCCGCCGCGAACTCGGCGATCAGGTCACCGACCGGGCGGGCGCGTTCGGCCTCCGGGTCGTACCAGCTGTTGAAGATGCGCAGGAAGATCCACTGGGTCCAGCGGTAGTACGACGGGTCGCTGGTCACGATCTCGCGGGTGCGGTCGTGCGCCAACCCAAGCCGGCGCAGCTGGCGGCGCATGACCTCGGCGTTGTGCCGGACCGTGACGGCCGGGTGCTGGCCGGTGTCGATCGCGTACTGCTCGGCGGGCAGCCCGAAGGTGTCGAAGCCGAACGGGTGCAGCACGTTGCGTCCGTTCATGCGCTGGTAGCGCCCGAACACGTCGGTGCCGATGTAGCCCAGCGGATGCCCGACGTGCAGCCCGATGCCGCTGGGGTACGGGAAGAAATCCAGCAGGTAGAACTTGGGCCGCCCGGTGCTGTCCCGGTCCTGCGCGCGGAAGGTGCCCTCGCGTTCCCAGCGCTCCTGCCAGCGGCGCTCGATCTCGCCGGCCAGCCGCGCGTCGTACCAGAACGGCGGTCTGTCTTCAGCCATGGCTTCTCCCGTTGGTCCACAGGGTACGAAAAAGCCCCTCACGCATGAGGGGCTGCCGCGCTGACGGAATCCGCTGTCAGCGCGGCCCGGCGAGAAGCAGGCGAACCGCGGCGGTCATGCAACCAGGATAATCACGTATCCCGCGGCGTCTACCGGATATCGGCCCTGCGACAACCCGCGACGAGTCCGGCCGGCCACTTCGTCAGGGACGTGTGATGCTCACGATGCGGGCTGGAGAATTTCAATGGGGCACCGGGGGCCGGATGCCCGGCAAGTCGCCGGCCCCCGGTGAGCAACGTGGCCTGCATCGCCTCGGCGAGCGCTACATAGGCTGCGTCCGTTCGGTGGAATTGACGACGCTGAGCAGGGCACGGGCCCAGTCGCGGTAGCCGTCCTGGCTAGGGTGGAAGCAGTCGGAGGCGAATTTACCCGGCCAGGGCGGCAGGAAGTGCGCGGACACCTCGGCGACGGGCAGGCCGCGGGCGGCGGCGGCCTGGTGGATGGTCCGGTTGATCCGGGTCACGTAGGGCACGCTGGCCCGGCCGAGGAAGCCCCAGCAGCCCGCGGGCAGCGGCAGGTCGAGCAGCACGGTCTGGTCCGGGAGGGCCGCGATCAGCGTGCGCAGGTCGGCGAACAGCTTGGCCGGGCTGGTGTACAGGATGTCGTTGATGCCGATGCCGCAGGTCACGAGGTCGGCATGGGCCGGCATCACGGGCAGCTGGGCGCTGAGCACGTCGCGGGTGAGTGAGCCGGATACGGACAGGTTGAGGACCCGCCAGGGCAGGCCGGTCTGGCGGCGGAGACCGGCCAGGACCTGGCCGACGTAGCCGCCGTCCGGGCTGAGGGCGCCGAGGCCCTGCGCGGTCGAGTCACCGAGCACCACCCATAGCGGGCCATCGGGCTGGGCTGGCCCCATTTCAGCAAGCACCTGGTCGTTATGCGCCTGCCAATGGCGGGCGAAGGCGGCGCAGTCCTCGCGCATCGCGTTGACCCCGTCGGCCCAGCGGCCGAATGGCCCGGTGCGCAGCCCTGATACCTCGGCGGCCGGGGTGCGGGTCAGGTAGGAGCCCATGGTGGCGATGATCTCGATCGGCGAGCGGCGCGGGGTGCCGCCACGGTCGGCGAACCTGGAAAGGGTCAGCATCCAGGCCGGACGTGAAACCGCAGGCATCCGCTGCACGCTTGCCCCCGGAAAGGTTGACGCGGGACAAACGACGCTTAACGACGGCATGGATGCCTGTCAAAGCGCACGTGGCGGCGAGCCGCCGTAGAGCCAGTCGGTGTAGGAGTAGTCGTCGGCGGCCCGCCGCCGGAACAGCTCGTCACGCAGCAGCAAGCCCACGCCGCCGACGTGCCAGATGTCGCCCCAGGTGCGGGCGGTGCGCTGCACCCGGGCGGCGTGCGAGGCTCGTTCGGCCTGGTATCCGGCCAGCGCCTTGCCGGTCAGCTGCGGGCCCGGGCAGGCGGCCAGGGCGCGGGCCAGCGCGTCGGCGTCCTCGATGGCCTGGCAGGCGCCCTGGGCCAGGTACTGCAGCATCGGGTGCGCCGCGTCGCCGAGCAGGGCGATCCGGCCGCGGGTCCAGCCCGCCAGCGGCTCCCGGTCGTACATCGGCCACCACCGGTCCCGCCACAGGAAACCGGTCGCCTCGCGAACCTGGGCGCAGCAGGCCCCGAACGCCTCGTCTAGTTCCCCGGGGCCGCCCCACTCCCCGTCGGCGAGCCCCGGTTCGGCCGCGTACCGGCGGCTGCGGAACACGGCGACCTGGTTGTAGATCTGCCCGGCGCGCAGCGGGTACTGCACGAAGTGCAGGTCAGGGCCGATCCAGGCGACCACCTCGTCCAGCTCGGACCGTGCGGTCACCTCGTCGATCCGGGCCGTGCCGCGGTACGCGGCGAAACCCGAGCAGACCGGCTGGTCAGCGGAGAACCGCGCGCGGATGCCGGAGTGCAGGCCGTCGGCGGCGATCAGCGCCGTGCCCCGGTAACTGGTGCCGTCGGCGCATTCGGCGGCGGCCGCGCCGTCGTCGCCGCTCACGGTGACGACGTCCTTGCTGGCCTGCAGCCCGACCCCCGCGGCCAGGCAGGCGTCGTACAAGATGGCGAGCAGGTCGCTGCGGTGCATGACCACGTACGGCGCCCCGTACCGGGTCAGGAACGGCTCGCCCAGGTCCAGGGCGGTCAGCTCGTCCGCGGTCAGCGCGCTGCGCAGCAGCAGCCGGCGCGGCCGGACGCCCGCCTCGAGCACCCGGCCGAGCACGCCCAGGCCGGCCAGCACCCGGGTGGCGTTGGGCGCGAGCTGCAGGCCGGCGCCGAGCTCGGCGAACTGCGCCGCCTTCTCCAGAACCCGGACCCGGTGCCCGTCCCGCGCCAGCGCCAGGGCGGCGGTCAGCCCGCCGATGCCCCCGCCCACGACCACGATGTCCGCCTGCATCGCTCGCCTCCCAAGATCCGAGGGTAAGCCTGTCCCGGCTTGGGAGGTATAACGGAGCGGTGAGCTACGAGGCCGCGGACCAGGAAAGCGCCGTCCTGCTGGCGGTCCAGGCGTCCCGCGCGCTGGCGGCGGGCGGGCAGACCGACATGGTATGGGGACACGCCAGCATCCGCGATCCCGGCGGCCGCGGCGCCTGGATGAAGAGCGCGGGATGGGGCCTGGAGGAGATCGACGCCGGGAAGATCGTCCTGGTCAGCCCGGACGGCGCCGTGCTCGACAGCGGGGTGGCCGAGGGCGGAGGGCCGCGGCACATCGAATACCCGATCCACACCGAGATCATGGCGGCGCGGCCGGATGTCGGCTCGGTCGTGCACACGCACTCAAGCGCGGCCAACGAATTCGCCGCGCTCGACGTGCCGCTGCGGCCGCTGGACCATGCCGGGTCGCTGTTCTGCTATCCGGACATCCCCCGGTTCACGCTGACCGGAGGCCTGATCAAGACCCGGGAGCTCGGCGTGGCGCTAGCCGGGACGCTGGGCGACGCCCGGGCGTGCCTGATGCCGCAGCACGGCATCGTGGCCGTCGGGCCCGACGCGCCCGCCGCCGTGATGACGGCGGTACTGCTCGACCGGGCCTGCCGGACCCAGCTGACCTCGATGGCGGCGGGGCCGCTGCGGCGCTGGGGCGAGGAGGAGGACACCGTGGCCAAGCGCGCCGACGTGTGGTCCGGCCGCCAGTTGCGGGCGGGCTGGGCGTACCTGCTCCGCCGGGCCGCGCGGATCGAGTGATCCGGGCCGGGACGCGGTGACGTATCGGAGATGAGGATCCCGGGACGCGGAAGGGCACGGTGATGGTGGCCGCTCAGCTCTGTCTTGACCACCCGGGCGCCGGCTTGATGACGATGGGGCATTGCCTGCGACCGGCATCGCAGGCTAGCGTCCGAGGAATGGAGGGGAGCGACGCCCTGCTGGCGGCGCGATTGGCGGCTGGAGACAACCGTGCTCTGGCCGATGTGTTCGACCAGCTGGCACCGAGTGTGTTCAGCGGCGCGCTGAGGGTCCTGGGGAACAGCAGCGCCGCACAAGACGTCGTGCAGGACGTGTTCGTCGAGCTGTGGCGTCATCCGGACCGGTATGATCCCGCGGTCGGATCGCTGCGCACCTATCTGGTCGTGCTGGCCCGGCACCGGGCGGTGGACCTGCTGCGCAGCGAGCTCCGCCGGGTGGCCCGGCAGGAACGGCACTACCGCTTGACCCCGGCGGAACCGCCCGGAACGGCCAGCGACGAGGTGATGGCGGCAGAAACCGCGTCGGTGGTGCGAGCCGCGGTCCGGCTGCTGCCCGACGGGCAGCGCCGGGTCGTCGAGCTCGCCTACTTCGAGGGACTGACCTGCCGCGAGGTGGCGAGCGCGATGGGCATTCCCGAGGGAACCGCGAAATCGCGGCTCAGGCTGGCGATGGCCAAGCTGGAAACCGTGCTGGACCGGCAGCTGCTGGAGTCGACATGAGCACGACCGACCGGGACCAGGCGGCCCTCCCGATGGGCCTGCGCGAGCGGGTCATGGCGGCGTCCCTGCTGGCCCGCGGGGTCGGCCAGACGGTACCCGCCGTACCGGCGATCTCCGCGGATGAAGCGTTCGCGCGCGCCGCGGACGCCTTCCACCGCCTGCTCGGCACCCTCAGCGAACAGGGCTGGAAGACCGGGGCACTGCGCGGGCTCGATGTGCAGGAGCTGGTCGGCCACCTGACCGGGGTCGAGTACGACACCCACCGCGCCCTGGCCGGCGACCCGGCCGTAGCCGACGCGGAGCACGTCGAGTCGACGCAGGGCTCGGCCGTCCGGCAGGCCGGCCGCTCCCCCGCTCAGACCCTGGACGAGTGGCGCCGCGCGGCCGACCACACGCTGGAGCTCGTGCGTGCGCCCGCCGGTGACCGGGCGGCCGGCAGCTGCGCAGGCAGGATCGCGGTGCACGGCATCCGGCTCCCGCTCGATGACCTGCTCGTGGTCCGCGCGTTCGAGCTGTGGGTACACGACAACGACATCCGCCGCGCCGTCGGCCTGCCGCCGTCGGCGCCCGACCCGCCGGTGCTGCGCCTGATGAGCGACCTCGCTGCCCGGATGCTGCCGTACGCCGCGGCCCGGATGGGCCTGCCGCCGGTCGACGTGCACCTGGTGCTGACCGGCGCGGGCGGCGGCACCTGGGATGTGGCCATAGGCCAGGAGGCTGCCGGCCGGGAGAGCCTCGCGATCGTGACCGACGCGGTGGGTTTCTGCCGGCTGGCCGCCAACCGGGTCACCCCGGCCGAACTCGGCCCGCACATCACCGGGGACGAGGGCCGGGCGGTCAGCGTGCTGGCCGCGGCGACCACGCTGGCGCTCGACTGACCTGTCGCACTGATCGGCTACGTGGGTTATCGTGCCTGGGTGCCGGCCGACTACCAGAAGATCCGCGAGGAGAACATCGCCCGGTACGGCTGGGACACCGCCGTGCTCGACCTGCTCGGCCAGCTCTACAGCGAGCGCACGCACTTCATCTTCGAGCTGGTCCAGAACGCCGAGGACGCCGGCGCGACCGAGCTGGCCTTCGAGCTGTTCGCGGACCGGCTCGAGCTGCGGCACGACGGGAGGCCGTTCACCGAGGCCGACGTGCGCGGCGTCTGCGGGGTCGGCAAGAGCGCCAAATCCGGTGACGGTGACCTCACCGCGATCGGGAAGTTCGGCATCGGCTTCAAGTCGGTGTACGCCTATACCAGGTCCCCTCGCATCTACAGCGGGGACGAGCACTTCGGGATCGACAACTACGTCCGGCCGTTTCCGGTCGGGCCGCTGGCCCTACCCTCGGCCGGGACGCTGTTCGTCTTCCCCTTCGACCACGACACGGTGCCCGCCGCGGTCGCGGCCCGGGAGATCGCGGCGGCGCTGACCGCGGTCCAGCCCCGGATCCTGCTGTTCCTGCGGAGCATCGGGCGGCTGCGGGTCGGGGGCACAGGGGTACGGCAGTCGGTCTTCGAGCGGTCGATCGCCGAAGCGCCGGCCGCGGGAGGCCCGGGACCATGGCGGGTCACGCTGTCCAGGGACGGCAAAGGGGCCGAGGAGTGGCTGATCTGGCACCGCCGGGCGCTGGAGGAGGCGCCACCGGTCGAGATCGCCTTCAGGGTGGAGGCCAGCCGTCTGGTGCCTGTTGAGAGCTCCCCGCTGATCGTCTCCTTCCCGACCGAGAAGGAGACGTTCCTCGGCTTCCTGGTGCAGGGGCCGTACCGGACCACGCCGGCCCGGGACAACGTCCCCGGGCACGACCCGTCCAACCAGCTCCTAGTGCGCGAGACCGGCACGCTGCTGGGTGACGTGCTGCGGGAACTGCGTGACGACGGGCTGCTCACGGTGGAAGCCCTGCAGGCGCTGCCGCTCGAGGAGGCACGCTTCCCGGCCGGGTCCATGTTCCGGCCGCTGTTCGACGCGGTCGGCGAGATCCTGACCACCGAGGCCATGATCCCGGTGGCGGGCGGCGGTTACGGCGTGGCCGTCGACCTGGAGCTGGCGGGCGGCGCCGGCGTAGCCGAGCTGCTCGACCCTGAACAGGTAGGCGACCTGTGCGGCGCGGGCCGCCCGGTGCGGTTCGCCGACGCGTCCATCACCGAGCGCCTCGCCCCGGTATTGTGGCACTACCTGCGGGACGAGATCGGTATCGACGAGGTGACGCCGGCCGAGGTGGTAGCGCGGGTCACCCGGGAGTTCCTCGAGGCGCAGCCGGACGAGTGGATCACGCGCTTCTATGCCTTCCTCTACTACAACTCGCCGGAGTGGGAAGCGGCACGGTCCGCGCCGATCATCCGGCTCGAAGACGGCAGCCAGGTCACGCCGGCCGACGGCCAGGGCCGGCTGGTCGTGTACCTGCCGGGGCCGGTGGCCAGCAGCCTGCCCACGGTCCGGCGCGCGATCGCGGACGCCCCGGCGGCCCGGCAGTTCCTCGAGGCACTGAACCTGGCGGAGCCGGACGTAGTGGCCGAGGTTCTCCAGATCGTGCTCCCCAGATATGACGCGCTCGAGGTGGCGAAACTGGACCCGGCCCGGCACGCGGCCGATGTCGAGTGCGTCGTGCGAGCGCTGGACGAGGCGACGTCCCGGCGGCGGGAGGAACTGCTGGAGCGGATACGGCAGGTTGCCTTCCTGATCGGGGAGAACGCCGCCGACGGGACCGTGCGGCTGATGCCGCCGCCCGCGCTCTACCAGCGGAGCAAGGAGCTCGAAGCCTACTTCGACGGGAACCCGGGCGTCTGGTTCGCGGCCGACCGCTACGGGCCCTGGCTGGCCCAGCTCCGCCCGATGGGGGTGCGGCAGGCGGTCGAGGTCCGGGCGAGGACGCCGAACGAGCTCGGCTACGTGCTGGTCACGATCGAGTTCGGCCGGAACGAGCGCGGTCTCGACGGCTTCGACCCGGCCGCGGAGATCGACGGTCTTGACTTTGCCCTGAGGCACCCAACCCACGCCCGTTCGGAATATGCCTGGAACGTCCTGCTCGCTCCGAACCACCGGCTGGTGGCCGGCGTCATGGAGCGGTCGGTGCTCCCGTCGTTCTCGGACGTCAGCCAGGAGCGGGTCACGTCGGCGATCGCGGCCATCGCCGGGCGCGAGGCGTGGCTTCCGGGGCGGGACGGAGCGTTCCGGCGGCCGGGCGAGCTGTCCCTCGACGACCTGCCGCCGACGTACGCGCGGGACGAGGGGCTGGCCCAGGCGCTGGGCATGCTCCAGCCCGTGGTAGGCCTCGCCGCCCGGCGGCTCGGCGTCCCGGCCGAGGTGCTGTGGGGGCTGAGCGCCCACCCGGACCTGGTCGAGATGATCGAGCGTGAGCTAGCGGCCAGGAGCGACGATCAGGACCGCCGCTGACGCACCTTGCCCTCGCGGGACGTCCAGCGGTCCGTGCATGCCTGGGCGTCCTTGCAGTACCAGCGAAGGTCGGCGCACGCGTGGCCGCCGTCCGGCACCATCAGGCCGAGCGGAAGCTCGATGCTGCACAGCGCGCACCTCGCTGCCTGCAAGGAACGGCGACCGTCGCCGCGCTCCCGCGTCGACGCAGCCGATGACGGCTCTGCGGCCATAAATCCCTCCCCGCGGACACCCTCCCTTGACCCCAGAAGATGCCCTGGTGTCCAGGCAGCGCTGGGAATGGTGGTGCTTCCCGGCTGCAGACTGGTCAAACGCAACACGCGGTGAAAGTGCGAATTGTGATCAAAGCGAATCATAACCCGACAGGAGGCTCCCTGTACCTGGAAAACCTGGGCGCGGTGACAATAGGCGTATGCCGTAAATTCGGTCCTACCGTACCGCCCAGTAAGTACGGCTGCCAGCGAGGATGAGGACCGGCGATGATTCGCAGCACCATGCAGGACTACCAGCTCACGATCGGCGCGATCATGCGGCACGGCGCCCGGGTGTACCCGGGCAGCGAGTGCGTGACCTGGACCGGGTCCGGCACCCGCCGGGCCAGCTTTGCCGAGGTGGCGCGGAACGCGGCGCGGCTGGCCGGGGCGCTGAGGAGGCTCGGGATCGGGCCGAACGACCCGGTGGCCACGTTCGCCTGGAACAACGCCGAGCACCTCGAGGCCTACTTCGGGATACCGAGCATGGGCGCGGTGCTGCACACGCTCAACATCAGGCTGCCCGGCGCCCAGGTGGCCCAGATCGTCAACCACGCCGGAGACCGGATCATCATCCTGGACGACACGCTGGTCCCGCTGCTGGCCGGGATCGCCGGCCAGCTGACCACGGTCGAGGCGTTCATCGTCAACGGCACCGGCGACGCCACCGCGCTGGGTGACCGGGTCCCGGTGCTGCGCTATCACGAGCTGCTGGCCGCGGAGCAGCCGGACTACGCCTGGCCCGAGCCGGACGAGCGGGACGCGGCGCTGATGTGCTACACCAGCGGGACCACCGGGGACCCGAAGGGCGTGGTGTACTCGCACCGGTCCACGTACCTGCACGCGATGGCCGTGATGGCCGCCAGTGTGCAGGGCATCACCGAGGCCGACCGGGCGCTGGCCATCGTGCCGATGTTCCACGCCAACGCGTGGGGCATGCCGTTCGCCGCCTTCCTGTCCGGCGCCACGCTGCAGATGCCGGGGCCGTTCCTGCAGCCGGAGCACCTGACGAAGTTCATCGCCACCGAGCGGACCACGGTCACCTCCGGGGTGCCGACCATCTGGAGCGCGATCCTGAACTACGGGGAAGCGCACGAGATCGACCTGTCCTCGCTGCGGATCGGCACCTCGGGCGGTTCCGCGATACCCCGGGTGCTGCTCGAGCGCTTCCAGCAGCGGTACGGGCTGCGGATCGTCCAGGGCTGGGGCATGACCGAGATGAGCCCGGTGGGCGGGCTGGCCAACCCGCCGGCCGACGTCGAGGAGGGCAGCGCCGAGGACCTGGACTGGCGGATGCGGGCCGGCCGGGTCATCCACGGGGTCGAGATGCGGATCGTCGGCAAGCAGGGCGAGGAGCTGCTCAGGGACGGCGTGAGCGAAGGCGAGATCGAGGTCCGCGGGCCATGGGTCACCGGCTCGTACCACAACGATCCCGCGCCGGAGAAGTTCCGCGACGGCTGGCTGCGCACCGGCGACGTCGGCACGCTGGACGAGCGGGGCTTCTTCACCATCACCGACCGGATCAAGGACGTGATCAAGTCCGGCGGTGAGTGGATCTCCTCGGTGGACCTGGAGAACGAGCTGATGGCGCACCCGGCCGTGCAGGAGGCCGCGGTGATCGGCGTCACGGACAAGCGCTGGGGTGAACGGCCGCTGGCCTGCGTGGTGCCGCGCTCCGGGGCCAAGGCCGACGCCGCCGAGCTGGCGGCGTTCCTGGGCGAGAAGGTGGCGCGCTGGCAGGTGCCGGAGAACTGGGCGTTCGTGCCCGAGATCCCGAAGACCGCGGTGGGCAAGTTCGACAAGAAGGTGCTCCGCGCCCAGGACGCCGCGGGCGAGCTGGCGATCGAGCGGCTCGACGGGTAACCGGTGCTCGTCCGGCGACCTAGCGGACGGCGGCCAGGACGGCGGCGACGCTGCGGTCGACATCGGACCGAGCGGTGGACCAGTTGCTGACGCTGACCCGCATGGCCCGGCGACCGTGCCAGGTGGTCGGGCCGCACCAGCAGGTGCCTTCATGCTGCAGCGCGGCGATCATCCGGTCGGTCGCGGCGGCGTCATCGCAGGCGGCCACGACCTGGTTGAGCCGGACCTCGTTCAGGATGTCGAGCCCGCCCGCCGCCAGGCCGGACGCGAACCGCCTGGCCAGGGCGACGTGGCCGCCGACCAGGCGGGAGACGCCGGTGCGGCCGAGGGTGGCCAGGACCGCCCAGACTTCGGCACCGCGGGCGCGCTGCGACGACTGCGGCGTGAAATTCATCGGGTCGCGGGCGTCGCCGGGCGGCAGGTAGGACGCCTCGGCGCGCATCGCGGCGCGTAGGGTCTCGCCGTCGCGCACCAGGGCAATGCCGCTGTCGTAGGTCGTGTTCAGCCACTTGTGGGCGTCGGTCGCCCAGGAGTCGGCGGCGGCGGCGCCCGCGACCTCGCCCGCCAGTTCGGGGCACGCGGCGGCCCACAGCCCGAAGGCACCGTCGACGTGCACCCACGCGCCCTGCGCGTGCGCCCAGTCGATGAGCGGGCCGAACGGGTCGCTGGCCCCGCTGTTAACGTTGCCGGCCTGGAGGCACACGATCGCCGGCGTGTCCAGGCGGGGCAGGTCCGCGGGAACGATGCGCCCCTGGCCATCGGTGGGCAGCCGCAGCGCCCGGCCCCGGCCGAGCCCGATCAGGCCCAGGGCCTTGAGCACCGTGGCGTGCACCTCATCGCCCACCACTACCTGGACCGGGGGCGCGCCGACCAGCCCCGAAGCGGCGGCATCCCAGCCGGTTCTGGCCAGCACGGCGTCCCGGGCTGCCGCCAGGCAGGTCGCGTTGGCCATCGACGCTCCGGAGACGAAGCCCCCGGAGGCCTCGGCCGGCAGGCCGAGCAATTGGCAGACCCAGCGGATGGCCACCGCGTCAAGGCGGGTCGCGACCGGAGACATGACCGACAGCGCGGTGTTCTGGTCCCACGCGGCCAGGAGCCACGAGGCCGCGACCGCGATCGGCCACGCCCCGCCGGTGACGAACCCGAAGTAGCGCGGGCCTGCGCTGGCCACCGTGGCCGGCGAGCCCACGTCGTCGAGTGCCGCCAGGACCCGGGCGGCCTCGAGTCCCGTCTCCGGCAGCGGGATGTCCAACTCTCCCAGGGCGAGCACGGCCTCGGACGACGGGACCACGGCGCGGTCGCCGATCCGTTCCAGGTAACGCTGGGCCCGCGCGGCCGCGTCGGCGAGCAGGGCGGTGCTGTGATTCTCCACAAGGTGGACGGTACCGTGCGAATACCGGGCCGGGCGGAAGGCTAGAGTCTGCGCTATGCGATTCGCCACCATCCGGACCGATCAGGGAACCACCGCGGCGCGGCTGGACGGGGACGTGCTGACGCCGCTGGAGGCCGGCGACGTCGGGGCGATGCTGGCCGCGGGCGGCACCGCACGCGAGCGGGACGGTGCCCCGGCGGTGCCGACCGCACGGGCGGACTTCGCGCCGGTCGTGACGCAGCCGGGCAAGGTGATCTGCGTCGGGCTGAACTACCGGTCGCACATCCTGGAGACCGGGCGGGAGCTGCCCGAGTACCCGACCCTGTTCGCCAAGTTCGCCGAGACGCTGACGGGCCCGCGTGACGACCTGGTCCTGCCGTCGGTGAGCGAGCGGGTCGACTGGGAAGTCGAGCTCGGCGTCGTCATCGGCCGCCCGGTGTACCGGGCCACGCCGGAGGAGGCTTCGGCGGCCATCGCGGGGTACACGGTGATCAACGACGTGTCGATGCGGGACTGGCAGCGGCGCACGCTGCAGTGGCTGGCCGGCAAGATGTTCCAGCACTCCACCCCGGCCGGCCCCTACCTGGTCACGCCGGACGAAATCGGGGACGCGGCCGACCTGGAGGTGCGGTGCGAGGTCGACGGCGCCGTGATGCAGCAGTCGCGGACCTCGGACCTGCTGTTCTCACCGGCCCAGATCGTCTCCTACGCCAGCCAGGCGATCACCCTGAGGCCCGGCGACCTGATCGCCACCGGCACCTGCGGCGGCGTGGGCGACGCCCGCAAGCCGCCGGTGTACCTTCGGCCGGGCAACCTGCTGCGCACGTGGATCGAGGGCCTGGGCGAGTGCCTGAACCAGTGCGTGCCCGAGAAGGCCGGCTAGCACACGTCTTACGGCTCGGACAGGCGGCTCATCCTAGGCCGTGCCCTGAACGGGGACGTCAGCCGCTGCCGACCGGCACGTCGAGCCAGAGCCCGCCGTTCAGGTTGATGTTGTTGCCGGAGGCCGTGCCGGGTCCGTGGTCACCGATGTAGGTGTACAGCGGGTGCCCGTCGTAGGTGGCCTGCGTCGTGCCGTCGGTCCGGGTGATCGTGCCGATCTTCCCGGTTACCCCGGAGCCGGCCGACATGCTCCCCGGCACCGGCGGCCAGTAGGTGGCGCAGTCCCCGTAGCAGACGGACTTGTTCACCTTGTCCGGGGCGAACGTGTAGAGGGTGAGGCCCTTGGCGTTGGTGAGCAGGGCCTTGCCGGCGACGGTCCTGGCGTCCAGGGTCTGACCCCCGCCACCCCCGCCACCCCCGCCGGTCGCGACCGGCGCCGGCGTCGTCGGCGAGGCCACGAAGGCGATCGTCAGGGCGAGCGCGATCGCCGACACGGCGCCGACGGCAGGCAGCAGCCGGCGGCCCAGGCCGAGGCCCGAAATCATGCCCGCGGCGAGCACGGCGAAGATGGCCACGTCGATGAGCGCGGCGACGATGCCCGCGGTCGTCCGCACCTCGGTGAAGCCGAACAATCCGACCTTGAGCGTCAGCAGGTACCCGCCGAGGGTCGCGAGCCCGAACCCCGCGCCCGCCGCGTACGCCAGCCGGTGGCCGGTCAGCGGGATCGCGGCGGCCAGCAGGAAAGCCGCGATGATCTGGAGCAGGAACAGCGGGCCGATAGTCGGGATCGAGTTGTACCCGGTCACGTACAAGTCGAGATGAATGGCTCCCGAGGCGATAAGAAGTGCCGCCCCGGCGATCCCGTACCAGGACCGCCGGGGCAGTGACGCCCCCCTCATGCTCCCCATAAACGAGATCACGTGACAGCCGCCCTCCGGGTTCAACGGTGCGTGTAACAAAATGGTAAGGGCGGCCCGGCACCCCCGGCCGTGATAGGACGGGCTGGTGGCAGCGGCGGCGGAGTCCAGGCAGATCCTCAAGGCAATGGCGGTAGTCAGGCGGCCGCGGGACGGGGCGCTGCTGGTATCGGAGCACGTCGATTCGCGTGACCCGCCATTCCAGCGGCCGCTGGGCGGGCACGTGGAGTTCGGCGAGTACGCGCTCGACACCGTGCGCCGCGAGTTCGCCGAGGAGATCGGCCAGGAACTGACCGGCGTACGGCTGCTCGGCGTGCTGGAGAACATCTTCGGCTGGCGGGGCGGCACCGAGCACGAGGTGGTGTTCATCTTCACCGCCGCGCTCGCCGCCGCATCGGCGTACGAGATCGAGGAGCAGCGCATCCTCGACAACCCGGACCGGCGGGTGCTGTGGCGGCCCGCGGACGCGGTTAGCCCGCCGCTGTACCCGGCCGGGCTGACCGAGCTGATCGCGTCCCAGTTCACTTAGCGAGAGCCCGGGCGGCGGGCGCCAGGGGTGTATCGGGGGCGGGGCGGCGGTCGAGCCTGTCCAGGGCAGGCAGCGCCAGGACACCGCAGGCCAGGGCGGCCAGGCCGCCGATGACCAGGGCCCAGCGCGCACCGATCGCCTGGCCGGCCCAGCCGACGATCGGCCCCCCGATCGGCGTCGAGCCCAGCCAGGCCAGCGCCCACAACGCCATCACCCGGCCGCGCATCTCCGGCTTGGCCGCCAGCTGCAGGGTCGTCTTGGCCAGCGAGTTGAACGTGATGCTGCCGTAGCCGACGAAGACCAGGGCGGCCAGCTCGAGGGGCAGGCTGGGCGCCACGGCGGCGGCCAGGATGGCGATGCCCCAGCCGATGGCGGCCAGGCACAGGGCGCGGGCGCGCGGCCGGGACCGGGACCGGGCCGCCGAGATCAGCCCGCCGACCACCGCGCCGCCGCCCATGACCGAGGCCATCACCCCGTAGGAGGCGGCCCCGCCGTGGAGCACCTTGCTCGCCATCAGCGGGAGCGACACCTGGAACTCCCAGGCCAGCGTGCCGATCACCGCGATCATGAGGAGCGGGATGAGCAGTTCCGGCGTGTCCCGCACGTAGCGCAGGCCCTGCCGGACCTGCTTCTTCTGCTTACTGACCCGTTTGGCCGGGAACAGCTCGGAGCCGCGCATCGCCGCCAGCGAGACCAGCACCGCGCCGAACGAGAGCGCGTTGCACGTGAAGCACAGGGCGAGCCCGATGGCCGCGGCGATCACCCCGCCGAGCGCGGCACCGAGCACGCGGGCCATGTTCATGGCCACCGAGTTGAGGGTGACCGCGTTCGGCAGGTCCTCGGCCGAGACCATCTCGGAGATGAAGCTCTGCCGGGCCGGGTTGTCGAAGACGTTGACGAACCCGAGCGCCAGGGCCAGCAGATAGACGACCCAGAGCCGGATGCTGTGCGTGCCGACGGTGACGGCGAAGACCCCGGCGAGCAGCCCGGACAGCGTCTGGGTGACGTACAGCACCCGCCGCCGGTCCATCCGGTCCGCGAACACGCCGCCGAGCGGGCCGAACACGAACATGGGCAGGAACCTGGCCGCGCTGGTGAGGCCGAGCTGGGTTCCGCTGTGGGTCAGGTCGAGCACGACGAAGGACTGCGCGACGGCCTGCATCCAGGTCCCGGCGACCGAGACCAGCTGGCCGAAGAAGAACAGCCGGTAGTTGCGCTGCCGCAGGGAGGAGATCATCTGTCCCGGGCTGAGTCCTAGGCGCCGCACCGGCTCCCCCGCTCCCTCCCGCATAGTCGTTAGTTTCGCTAATCAACTTTAGCATTGAGGCCCGCCGGGGCGGGGCCGGACCCGTGCCCAGGGTCCGGGCCAGGGACCCCCACGGGTGCGAGCCGGGACAGTCAGGCGGGATGCTGATGCCGACAGCGAATCAACGGAGGCCACCATGACGAGTACCGACGCAAGCAGCACCATCTCGGCCGAGACGCCCGCGCCGGCGACCGCCGATCTGAACCTCGAGGTCGTGACGTTGAATGTCTCCGACATCGACCGGGCCAAGGGCTTCTACCAGAGCCTCGGCTGGCGGCTGGACGCCGACCGGGCCATCGGCGACGACTTCCGGATCGTGCAGTTCACGCCGCCCCGCTCGCCGTGCTCGATCCACTTCGGCAAGGGCCTCACCACGGCCGGGGCCCGGGAGCCCGGTGGCCCGGTCAGGCTGATTCTCGCGGTCGCGGACATCGACGCCGCCCGGGCCGATCTCATCAGCCACGGGGCCGACGTCAGCGAGGTGTACCACTACGAGCGGCAGCCGGACCGCAGCGGGGAACTCGAGTCTCGCGTACCCGGCCCCGACCCGGACACGGCGCGGTCGTACTCTGACTACGCGTCGTTCAGCGATCCCGACGGCAACCTCTGGCTGCTCCAGGAGATCACCACGCGGCTCCCCGGCCGGACCTGGGAGGCCGACCCGGCGGACGTCGCGGCCCAGGCCTCGCTGCTGAAGGACACGGCCACCCACCATGGCGCGTTCGAGGCGGTCGCCCCGCCCCACGACTGGTGGGACTGGTACGCCGCGTACATGCTCGCGCGCCAGGCCGGGTACGGCGAGGACGAGGCCGCCGCGACGGCCAGCCGCTACATGGCCGAGGTCAAGCACGTCGTCGTGTCATCCGCCTGACGCCGGGCCTGACCCGGCGAGGGCGGGTCGCCGGCCCGAGGGCACGCGCCCGGCCCGTTAGGTCATGAATGAGTTGATGACCGTGTTGAACTCCTCCGGCCGCTCGGCGAAGCAGAGGTGGGAGGCGTCCTCGATGATCACCAGCTGCGAGCCGGCGATCCTGCGGTGCATCTCCTCGAGGTGGCCGGGCGTGCATTCGTCGTACCGGCCGCCGACGAGCAGCGTGCGGACGCCGATCTCCGGCAGCCGGTCCATGATGTCCCAGGTCTTCAGGGTGCCGGTGACGGTGAACTCGCTCGGGCCGTTCATCGTGCTGTAGACGTCGTAGCCTGCTTCGGCGAAGGAGCGCTCCAGGCCGGCCGGCCACGGGTCGAGGCGGCACACGTGCTTGCGGTAGAAGCCCAGGATGGCGGCCTGGTACTCGGGACAGCCGGTGAAGCCGGCCGCCTCGTGCTCGCGGATGACGCGCCTGGTCTCCTGCGTCTCCTCGGCCAGCAGTTCAGTGCAGTCGCTGACCCAGCGGATCATGCTGGCCGGGCTGCCGCACAGGACCAGGCTCTCCAGCTCAGGCCGGCGGTCGAGGACGTACTGCATGGCCAGCATGCCGCCCCAGGAACTGCCGAACAGGTGCAGGCGGTCGAGATTGAGGGCCGAACGGACCTGGGCGAGCTCCTCCACGAACCGGTCCACGTTCCACAAGGAGAGGTCGCCCGGGCGATCCGAGCGCCCGCAGCCGAGCTGGTCGTAGAAGATGACCCGGCGCCGGTCCGCCAGGGCTTCGAGCGGCTCGAGGTAGTAGTGGGTGAAGCCGGGGCCGCCGTGCAGGCACAGCAGCGGAGTTGAAGGGTTCGCCCCGGCGTCGTCGCCCACAGCGCGGTACCAGACCTTGCCGCCGGGGACCTCGATGTAGCCTTCCTCGGCCTTCATGTCGCACCTCCGCTGGTCAGGGCCACTAGATTGACAGAATAGGTTCCGCCTTCCGTCGACAAGGGAGCAGATCGGCATGTCTCTCTTCCAAAGAGCCCACGACATACTCAGCGCCAAGGCCAACCGGGCGCTCGACGCGGCCGAGAAGCCGGACGAGATGCTCGACCTCTCCTATGAGCAGATGCTGGACCAGATCACCAAGGTCCGGCAGGCGCTGGTCACCATCGCGGCATCCCGCAAGCGAATCGAACTGCAGGAACAGCAGATGCAGCACTCGGTCGACCACCTGCAGGAGCAGGCCAAGACGGCGCTGTCGCTGGGCAAGGAGGATCTGGCCAGGGAGGCGCTGAGCCGCAAGGCCACCGCCCAGGCCCAGATCAACGACATGGAGGCCCAGCACGAGCAGCTCGCCGAGCAGGAGGAGAAGCTCGGCCAGACGCTGCAGGCGCTGCAGCAGCGGGTGAATACCTTCCGGACGCAGAAGGAAGTGCTGAAGGCCCAGTACGCCGCGGCCAGCGCGTCGGCCTCGGTGAACGAGGACGTGGCCGGGATCTCGAGCACGCTGGGTGATTCGGGTGCGGCGCTGCAGCGAGCCCAGGACAAGATAGCGACCATGCAGGCGCGGGCCGGGGCCCTGGACGAACTGCTGCAGTCGGGGGTGCTCGAGGACGTCGGCGGCAGCACCGACGACATCCAGCAGGAACTGGACGAGGCCGGGGCCAACGCGGACGTGGACCGCGAACTCGCCGCGCTGAAAGCCGAGATCGGCCCGGGCAGCGCGCCGCAGGAGCTGACCAGCGGCCCGGAAAGCTAGCCGAACCGCGGCCAGGTGTCCAGTGTCGTGCGCGGGTGTGCGGTTTTGTGCGGTTAACGGTCCGTTCGGGCGGCGGCTAACGCGACCAAAGCAACAAAATATTGCTTACATATCTTTTCTATATCGATCTGCTGCGTTACTCTCACCGAGAGTCGACTCACCGCAACCCCTAGCTAGCCCGACAAAAACGGATAAAGCTCTCGTAATGGGCACAACCTGCCCGTTTGTCGGGCCCGCAACCGACAAGCAAGGAGCCTGAATGCTACGACGATGGGGCATCCTCCTGGGCATGCTGACCCTGCTGGCCGGCCTGGCTGTCGCCACGACCGGCGGCAGCGCGTCCGCCGGCACCATGGGTTTCAGGCCCGGCGGCCCGATACAGCTGGCCGGGTCGGCCACGGCCGTCCCGAACGCCCGCGGCGGCATCCGCCACCAGGCGGAGAGCACGAACTGGTCCGGGTACGCCGCCACCACCGGCACGTATACCAGCGTCTCGGCGAGCTGGACCGAACCGACCGGCACCTGCAGCGGGAGCGCCAAGTACTCCTCCTTCTGGGTAGGGCTGGACGGCTACAACAGCAACTCGGTCGAGCAGACCGGCAGCGAGGTCGACTGCTCGGGAAGCAGGGCGGTGTACTACGCCTGGTACGAGATGTATCCCAGCCCTTCGCACTCGTACTCCAACACGGTGCGGCCGGGTGACCACTTCAATGCCTCGGTGACCTACACGGGCAGCAACCACTTCAGCCTGTTCATCCAGGACACCACCCAGGGCTGGAGCCACACCACCACGGGCACCCTGTCCGGGGCGGCGCGCTCCTCGGCCGAGGTCATCGTGGAGGCGCCGTGCTGCACGGCCGGCGGCGGCATCTTGCCGCTGGCTAACTTCCACACGGTGAACATCACCGGTTCGCTCGCCAACGGAGCCGCCCTCGGCAACGCCGGCGGCGTGACCCAGATCATCATGATCAACAACGCCGGACAGGACAAGGACACGGTCTCCTCGCTCACCAACGGGGAGAACTTCAGCGCGACCTGGCTGCGCAGCAGCTAAGGTCGCCCCGCGCTGAATGCGCCGGCCCGGGCCCGCAGGCCCGGGCCGGCGTTGTTTCCGGGCGATGAATCTGGCCGCCGTGGTACGTCTACCAGTGCGGATCGAGGGATCAGCCGAGAGGGGCAGACCATGACCGAGCCGAAGACGTTCACGCTGGACGTGCCGGGGGCCGTCCTGCACTACGACGTACGCGACCCCAGCCAGCCCGGCACCGAGCCGGTCCTGCTGATCATCGGATCGCCGATGGGTGCGGACGGCTTTACCACCCTGGCCGGGCACTTCACCGACCGCACCGTCGTCACCTACGACCCGCGCAGCGCCGGGCGGAGCAAGCGCACCGACGGCGCCAGCGAGACCACGCCGGACGAGCACGCGGACGACCTGCACCGGCTGATCTCGGCGCTCGAGGCCGGCCCGGTGGACATCTTCGCCAGCAGCGGCGGCGCGGTCAACGCCCTGGCGCTGGTGGCCAGGCACCCCGAGCAGGTCCGCACGCTGGTGGCGCACGAGCCGCCTGCCTCCCAGGAGCTGCCGGACCGCGAAGCGGTGCTGGCGGCGTGCGCGGGCATCCGCGAGACCTACTACCGCGATGGCTTCGGGCCGGCGATGGCGCGGTTCATCGCGATCGTCAGCCACGAGGGCCCGTTCGGAGACGGCTACGCGGACCAGCCCGGCCCGGACCCCGCCATGTTCGGGCTGCCGGCCGAGGACGACGGCTCCCGGGACGACCCGCTGCTGAGCCACAACATCGTCACGTGCAACGCCTACCGGCACGACTTCGACGCGCTGCGCACGGCGCCGACCCGCGTCGTGATCGGCGTCGGCGCCAGGTCCGGCCGGCAGCTGGCCGGCCGCGCGGGCGCGGCCGTGGCCGAACGGCTCGAGATCGCGCCGGTCACATTCCCGGGCGACCACGGCGGCTTCCTCGGCGGCGAATACGGTCAGACCGGCGAACCCGACGCCTTCGCCGCCGCCCTGCGCGAGGTCCTCACCGCCTGACGGTCCGCGGCCAGGCCGCCGTGTCCGGCGGTTGGCGCTTTACCTCCCTTTTACACGCAATCCGCACTAGTGTTGGGGTCAGCGAGCTTCAGGACGCGTCGCCACGGCCATCCGGGGGCCTGACCACAGTGCGGATCTGTGGTATGTGTAATTTCTGCGGTCCGGCGCAAGCTGGCGCGATGCATGACAGTAGTTAGGTGGGGGTGACCAGTTTGGCGGCGCTACAGCCCGGCGATCCCCAGCGCATTGGGCCATATGTGCTGCTCGGCAGGCTCGGCAGCGGCGGGATGGGCCGGGTCTACCTGGCCCGCTCCCCCGGCGGCCGTATGGTGGCGGTGAAGGTCATCCGCGCGAACCTGGCCGAGGACGCGGGTTTCCGCGCCCGCTTCGCGCGTGAGGTCTCGGCCGCGCGCAAGGTGGGCGGGCTGTTCACCGCGGCGGTCGTCGACGCCGACGTGGACGGGCCGGTGCCCTGGCTGGTGACCGCGTACGTGCCTGGCACGTCACTGTCGGACGCCGTCGAGCGGCAGGGCCCGCTGCCGGAGAACTCCGTGCTCGCGCTGGCGGCGGGACTGGCCGAAGGCCTGATCGCGATCCACGCGGCCGGGGTCATCCACCGTGACCTCAAGCCCTCCAACGTGCTGCTGGCCCAGGACGGGCCGCGGATTATCGACTTCGGCATCTCCTCGGCGGCGGGCGCGACCTCGCTGACCGGCACCGGCTTCATGATCGGCTCGCCCGGGTTCATGTCGCCGGAGCAGGCCGAAGGCCTCACCGTCGGCCCGGCCAGCGACATCTTCAGCCTGGCCGGCGTGCTCATCTACGCCGCGCGGGGCGAGGGCCCGTTCGGCAGCGGCGACACCGCGGCCCTGCTCTACCGCGTGGTGCACGGCAAGCCGAACACCGACAATGTGCCCGAGAACCTCCGCCCGCTGATCAAGCGGAGCCTGTCCCGTGATCCCAAGCGCCGGCCCACGGCGACCCAGTTCCTGACCGACCTGTCGGCCGCGTACCCCGCCGCCGCGGACCTGACCGACTGGCTGCCCCTGCAGATCCTCGAGGAGAACGCGGCCAGGAGCGCCCCGTCCGAGGCCAGCCTGCATCGCCGCGGCGGCTCGCTGGCCGGGGGTTCGGTAGCGGGCGGGTCCATGGCAGGCGGTTCCGTGGCCGGGGGCTCGATGGCCGGTCACCCCTCGATGGCAGACCCGGTCGCTCCGGTGGCGGACCCGGTAGCGCCGGTCGCCGACCCGGTCGCGCCGATGGCCATGGCGGCCGGCTCACGAGAGGACGAGTCCGCGCCCGGCGGCAACGTCATCGATCACCCGCAGACGCGGACCTCGCTGTCCACGCCGACCCCGCCGCCGCCGACCCCGTACCCCACCGGCCCGCAGGGCTATCCGGCATCGCCGGGACAGCCCCCCCAGGGGTACCCCGGGCCGCAGAGCTACGCGGGGCAGCAAGGGTACCCGGGGCAGCAGAGCTACCCCGGCGAGAGCTATCCAGGGCAGCAGGGCTACCCGGGCCAGCAGAGCTATCCCGGCCAGCAGGGCTATCCCGGCCAGCAGGGTTACTCCGGCCAGCAGGGTTACGCGGCAGGGCCGCAGGGCTACCAGGGGCAGCAGCAGTACCCTGAGCCGCAGGGCTACCAGACCGGTCAGGGCGCCCAGGCTCAGGGGTCGTGGGGCGGCCAGCAGCCGGGCGGCCCGCCCGCGCAGGGCGTTCCCGGGGAGTGGTACGCGCCGGGCGGGCCCCCGCAGCAGCCGCGCAAGCGGCCGAAGTGGCTGATCCCGGCCGGGGCGGCCGCGGCCGTCGTGGCGATCGTGGTGGTCCTGGTGCTGGCTCTCGGGGGCGGTTCCTCCAGCAAGAACAACGCCGGGTCGGGCTCGAGCTCCGCGCCGGCGCAAACCCACAGCGCCTCCCCCAGCCCCAGCACGACTCCGACCGTCGGCCAGCTCCAGCTCACCCAGCTCGGCGTCGGCGACTGCCTGACCGGTGCGAACTTGCAGCTGGACAAGAACACGCCGTGGCCGAAGCTGAGCCAGGCGGTGCCGTGCACCGAGGACCATACCGCCGAGGTTTTCTACGCCAGCACCACCCACTGGGCCAAGCAGGGCGGCTTTCCCGGCGACAAGGCCATCAGGAACAACGCCACCGCCGCGTGTAACAGCGCGTTCGCGTCCTACGTGGGCATCGCGTACTCCAAGTCGATCTACACCTGGACCGACATCGTGCCCGACGCGTCCACCTGGCCGGGCGGCGATCGAGGGCTGCACTGCGTTCTGTACTACCGCACGACCTCGGAACCGAGCGGCGTGACGCTGCACCAGTCGGTCAAGGGCGTGGCCAAGTAGGGGCCCCTGGTCTACGGCTGAGGCAGGCGCCCCGGCCCGTTCGGTACCGGGCTGATACGGAGCCGGGCCGGGCTGATGTCGGGCCGGTCACGGACGCCGAACCTATCCCGCAGGGCGGTCAGCGCGGCCAGCTCGCCGCACCGGCCGTGCACCCCGGGGACCGGCGGGGTGGCCGAGGAGCACAGGTAGAGACCGCGGACCGGTGTCCGGTACGGGTTCCACCTGGGGACCGGGCGCAGGATGGTCTGCCGTAGCGTCTGCATGCCCACGCCGATGTCGCCGCCGACGTAGTTCGGGTTGTGCGCCTCCTGGTCGGCGGCGGTGCGCACGGAGCGGGCCAGCACGAGGTCGCGGAAGCCCGGCGCGAACCGCTCGATCTGCGCCTCGATCCGGTTGGTCATGTCGACCGCAGAGCCGGATGGCACATGGCAGTAGGTCCACAGCGTGTGCTGGCCGGCCGGGGCGCGGGACGGATCGGCGACGCCGGGCTGGACCACGAGGACGTAGGGGCGGTCCGGGTGCTTGCCCGCGGCCACTTCGGCCTCGGCAGCGGCGACCTGCTCGAACGGGCCGCCCAGGTGCAGGGTGCCGGCCCGGCGGCACGGCTCGCTGGTCCACGGCACCGGACCGGACAGGGCGAAGTCCACCTTGCAGACGCCGGGGCCGTAGCGGAACCGGCGCAGCGCGGCCCGGTACCGGCGGGGCAGCGTGTCGCCGGCCAGCCGCGCCAGCGTGCGCGGCGAGACGTCGAGGAGGATGGCCCGGGCCGGCGGGAGCTCGGCCAGCGAGCGCACCCAGCGGCCGGTCTCGACGCGGCCGCCGCTGGCGACCAGGGCCGCGGCCATCGCGTCGGTGATCCGGGCGCTGCCTCCGGTCACCACCGGCCAGCCGGCCGCGTGGGCCAGGCCGATCAGCATCAGCCCGACGCCCGCGGTCGGCACCGCGGTCAGCGGCATCATCGCGTGCGCCGCGGCGCCGGCCATGATCGCCCGGGCCTCCTCGGTGTCCCACCGCCTGGCCACCACCGAGGCCGGCAGGATGGCCCGGCGGCCGTAGCTGGCAGCGGCCAGCGGATGAGCGGGCGGAGTGCGCAGCGGGGCCAGGATCGCCTCGAGAACGTCGTCCATGTGGCTGGTCAGCGGGCCGAGCAGGCGGCGGTAGGCGCGACCGTCGGCACCGAGCCCGGCGGCGGTCTCGACCACCGAGCGGGTCACGACCGCGGCCCGGCCGCCGTCCAGCGGGTGGGCGAACTCCACCTCGGGCCGGGCCAGCGTGACGCCGCGCGCGGCCAGGTCGAAGCGCTTGAAGAACGGTGACGCCACCGCGAGCGGGTGGGCCGCGGAGCAGACGTCGTGCCAGAAGCCCGGCAGGGTCAGCTCCTCGGTCCGGCAGCCGCCGCCGATCGACGGCGCGCCCTCGATGACCTGCACCCGCAGCCCGGCCGCCGCCATGGTCAGCGCGGCGGCCAGGCCGTTGGGCCCGCTGCCGACGACTACCGCGTCCAGGTCCATGGCTGATGACCCTACAGGCTGATGCTGAGCACCACCGTGATCGTGAGGCCGCCCGGGTTCACGGTGAGCTTGCCGTCCAGCGCGACCAGGCTCTTCGAGGTCACGGTGATCGTCACGCTCGCTCCGGCGGCCAGCGAGCCCGACGCGGGTGAGACGCTGACCCGGCCCGCCAGCGCCGATCCGGCCGTGATCGAGTAGGCGCTGACCGGGCCGCCCCTGGCGGTCAGCGTGAACTTCCCGACCGCGGTGCCCTTCACCGACGCCAGCTCGAGCCGACCGGTCGAGGACGACAGCGTGCCGGAACCTGGCGGCGCCGCAGAACTCGCCGGCGGCGGGCTCGTGCCGGCGGCGGACGGCGAGGTCAGGGCGCCGGGCGACGACGGCAGGGCCAGCGGGGTCGTGGTGGCGGTGACGCCGCCCGGCAAGGCCGACGGCGCCAGCCGCTGCCCGGTACCGCCGGCCCCGCGGCTACCGCCGCTGATGCCACCCGCGCCGTTGCGACCGGAGGGCCCGCCGCGCGCCGGGCCCGGGCCGCCGGCTAGCGCGCTGTGCGTCCCTCCGCCGCCCGGGCTCGCTGACGGCGAGTGCGGGCCGGAGATGACGCCCGCCACGATGGCGGCGGCCACCAGGACCAGGCTGGCCGCGCCGGCCACTATGGCCCGCGGGTGGCGCAGGATCCGGCGCCACGGTCCGGCCCCGGGCGGGCTGACCGGCTTCGGGAAACCCTGAGGACCGAACGGGCCTGCCCGGTTCGCCACGGTCAGGCGATGAGTCAGCCCGGCGGGCGAGCGGTCCGCCAGGACCCTCAGCACCTGCTCACGGAACCCCGGCAGCAGCGCGGCGATCGGCACCGCGCCCGCGAACAGCGCCGGCGTCAGCTCGCGCCGCTTGCGCTCCCCGCAGACCTCGCACTGCTCGATGTGCCGGCTGATCCGCTTGCGCATCAGCACGGTGAGCTGCCCGTCCCAGCCGGCCAGCATCGCATCCAGGCCGGCGCAGGCCCCGCGGCCGGTCCGGGCCACGATCAGCGCACCGAGGGAGCGTTCAAGCTGGCTGCGCGCCCGTGACAGCAGCGCGTGGGCATGGTTGCGGGACACCCCGAGCGCGCCGGCGAGTTCGTCGTTGTCGAGTTCGCAGATCAGGCTCAGCTCGATGACATCCCGTTCGGCCGGGTTCAGCCCGTCGATCGCAGCCCTGACCAGTCGCTGGACCTCGGCCCGTTCGGCCTGTGTGCCGAGCTCGGCGCCCGGGACGGGAATGTCACCGGCATCCTCGAGCGCGGACAGCGCGCTCCCGGCCCGCAGCCGGCGCAGGCATTCGTTGCGCGCGACCGCGTAGAGCCAGGAGCGCAGCCTGGCCGGATCGCGAAGGTCCCTGAGCTTGGCCGTGGCGACGAGGAACGTATCCTGCACCGCGTCGGCGGCATCGGCCGGCTCGCGCAGCATCGACCGGCAGTACGTATGGAGCGGCAGGGCATACCGGTCGTACGCTTCGGCGAGCCCGGCGGGGTCGCCAGCCACGATGGCGGCGACAACCTCAGGGTCCTCCATGCGGCATACCGTAGTTCCGCTACTCATTTGGTTCAGTCGGAATGCGATATCCCCATAGCCGGAAATGGGCAACAAGTCGGTATCGGTGAGGCTACTGCCTGGTAGATTCCGATTTCTGTAACTTCTGCGGCCGGTGTGAAGGATGTGACACGAGCGGGCGCCGTTGCGGGGCTCGTGCCGACGGTCCGCATGTCCGGCGGGGCGCACGCCTAGGCCAGCCCTTTGCGTGCCCGGCCAGCACGCGCCCGGTCTAGCCCTTGCGTGCCCGGCCAGCACGCGCCCGGTCCGTTCGGCCAACCCGATCTCACCTAGCCCCGTTGGCCCCTTCGGCCCCACCCGCCACGAGCACTGGATCGCCGCAACCGGTGCCATGTCACAGCGGGCCGGTTATCCGGCGCTGCCTACCCCGCCGGTTGTCTAACGCGTGTGACTAGCGGTCCCGCTGAGGTCAGTGTGGGCAAATCCATGAGCGACGACGATTCCTGGCGAAGGCACAGCCTCTCGCGAAAGCAGCGCCTGGCGAAGGCACCGCCGCGCGAAGGCACCGCCGCGTCGCGGATGCTGCGGTGACGGGGCCGGACGCCCGGCGCCTGAGGTGACCGGGGGGACGGGCGGGGCGTTAGCTGGTGAGGACCTTGTTCGGGTCGTGCAGGACCACGGTGCCGGCGATCCAGTCGTGCAGCGCCTTGTGCTCCCTGCCCGTGACGAAGAGCACGAACGAGGTGATCGCGGTAATGAAGCTCAGGACTCCGTCGATGAGGCGCCCGGGGATCTCGCGCAGCGCCATCCACCAGAAACCGGGCACCCGGTTGGTCTCGGGGCGCCAGCACCGCATCCCGAGCACCTGCAGCGCGGGCGTCTGCCCGTTGCCCCAGACGATGAGGCCCCAGATGACGTAGCCGATCCCCAGCGTGACGATGGCCAGCGGGATGGCCAGGAACCACGCGCCGATGCGGCGGCCCACGCTGGCCAGTTCCGTTCCGTCCGGCAGGACCAGGCCGGATATCTGGTCGAAGTACATCCCCTGCGGCACGGCGACGGCGGGGTGCTGGCCGTAGCCGTAGCCGACGGGAACCGGGGGCGCGGCCGTGAACCCGGGCGGCGGCGCCTGACCGTAGCCCTGGCCCGGCGGCGGAGCGTTGTAGCCTTGGCCCGGGGGCGGTGGAGGGTTGAAGCCCTGGTTAGGCGGTGGCGGGTCATATGCGTGGCCAGGCGGAGGCTGAACGGCATCCTGCCCGGAGCCGTACGGATCCGGAAACGTCACGGCGATCTCCCCTGTATGTGCTAGCTCCAAGCCGGACTCTATGTCACAGATGAGATCATCCAGCCGCCCGGCATGCGATCGTGCGCGAACCGTTACGAGCCCATTTAGCCGCCGGGAAACGACAATTGGCTTGATTAGGATTTACCACGCTGCCGGGGGCCAGGCGGCCATTTACGGGAGGTCAGGAGATGGCGGCCATTTCGGCGCACAGCCCGCGGACCGGAACCATCGAGGCGTTTGCGAACGCCGCGGCGACCGGCGCGGAGTACGTCGAGTTCGACATCCGGCGGACCGCGGACGGCGAGCTCGCCGCCTTCCACGACGCGCGCACCAGCCAGGGCGAGCCGCTGGCCGCCATCAGCTATTCCCGGCTGTGCGAGCTGGCCGGCTACCCGGTGCCGCGGGTAGCCGACGTGATGGCGACGATCGCCGGGAAGGCCACCGGGCACCTGGACCTGAAGGACACCGGCGGCGAGGAGCAGGTCGTCGAGATGGCGCTCGACATCCTGGGAGCGGGCAACTTCGTGGTGACGACGCTGGAGGACCGTTCGGTGGCGGCGATAAAGGCGCGTTTCCCCGCGGTCACGGCGGCGCTGTCGCTCGGCCGTGACCTGGACGAGGTGCCGTGGTCCAGGCGGGCGGCGACCCGGTTCAGCGAACTGCTCCCGATGCGCAGGCTGCGGGCTTGCCGGGCCGACTGGGTGGCGGCACACCGCCGCCTGGCCGCGGCCGGGGTGCTGGCGCAGTGCCACCGGGCCGGGATCGAGACGATGGTCTGGACGGTCGACGAGGACGCGGAGATGAGGCGCTGGCTCACCGACCGGCGGGTCACCGTGCTGATCACCAGCCGGCCCGCGGACGCGGTGGCGATGCGCGCGTCGCTGTCCTCGGTAACGCCAGCTGCATCTCGAGGACCGTGAACGAGTGCGGGGAGAAGGCGACGTCGACGTGCTCGCCGTCCACCTCGCGCTTGGCGTTGCGCACGCTGATCGCGTCCCGGCGGGTGAACGAGTTAGCGGTATCCGGGCTGTCGCCGGTGACCTCGTGGACGCCCATCACCCCGGTCGCGGTGGCGTCGAGCAGCCGGATGCGGGTCCTGATCGACCGGCGCGGATCGCGGTTGACCACGGACAGCGTCAGCCTGCTCCGCCCGGGATCGGCGGTTGCGGCCACGTCGAGCCGCTGGAACAGGCCGAGGTCGCCGACCCGGTGAGGCCATCGGTCTCCGGCCCGGTCGTGGTGGATGTGGGCACCCGAGTCCGTGTAGGTGTCCACCGCGACCTGCTCGCTGGCCGCCGCCATCAGCCGGAACGGGTGGTAGATGGCCTGGCTGAACAGCCCGTCCGCGGAGGTGACGATGGGCGCGAGCGCGTTGACCAGCCGGGCCTGGTTGGCCATCCGCACCGTCCAGGACTGGCGCACGAAGACGTTGAGCCAGGTCGCGACGGCCAGGGCGTCGGCCAGGGTATAGCGCTCCTCCAGGCGCCCGTCCTCCGTCCGGTGCCAGACGTTCCACTCGTCGCAGGCCACGGAGACCTCGTGCTCGACGTGCTGCAGGTAGCGGGCCCGGTCGATGAGCGCGCCGGCGACCGACAGGGCTCGCTCGGCAAAGTGCGGCGCGAGGAGGTTGGACCAGTAGTCCGCCGAACCGGTGTACAGGCGGATGCCGTGCATGTCGACGTGCCGGGCGAGGCCGTCGATGACGTCCCGGTCCCAGTCGTCCATCCCGGTCTGGCCGCTGCTGATCATCCGGATGCCGGGGTCGAGCCGCTTGAGCGCCGAGGCCCACCGGCTGGCCTCGGTCACGTACTCCGCGGCGGTGCGGCGGCGGTGCATCTGGTGGCCCAGGCCCCAGTACCTGACGCCGAACGGCTGGGCGTGGCCGTCAGCCCGCCGGCGCCGGGCCCAGTGGCTGTCGCCGCTGCCGTTGCAGTACTCCACCCAGGCCAGCGCCTCGTCCAGGGTCCCGGTATCCATGTTGACGCCGAGCACCGGCTCGACCGCGGCGACCGCGCACCAGCTCAGGAACTCGCCGGTGCCGAAGCCGCCGGGCTCCTCGGCGCCAGGCGCGGCGCCCAGCGGCCAGCGGACGTTGGTAACCCCGAGGTCGCGGACGGCCGCGAGCACGTCGGCGCGGAAGCCGCCCGCCGAGCCTTCCTCGACGACGCCACCGTAGACGCAGCGTCCCAGGTGCTCGGTGACGCTGCCGAAGATCCGCCGGTCGACGGTGCCGATGGGCCGGCCGGTCAGCACGTCGATATGGGCCACAGGCGCTCCTTCCCGACCATCGCCTGCTACCCTCCAGACCCGGGCTAAACGGGAAGGGCGGACCTCGTGCGGGCAGCGGGCGTGGACCATCTGGGAGCCGAGATTCAGCTACTCGATCTGCCTGAACCGGTGCCCCGGGCGGGCGAGGTGCTGCTCGCGGTGCGGGCCTGTGGCGTTGGCAACTGGGACGAGTTTGTCAGGACCGGTGGCTGGGATACCGGGGCCCGGCCGCCGATGGCGCTCGGCGTCGAGGCGGCCGGGGTAGTCGAGGCGGTCGGCGCCGGCGGCCGCGGGCCCGGGCCCGGGCCCGGGCCCGGCGACGCGGTGACCACGCACTCGCTGCCCGCCGGAAGCTGGGCCGAGAAGTTCATCGCAGCGGCGGACCATGTCGCCCCGGTCCCGTCCGGGGTGCCGATGACCGTGGCCGCGGCGCTACCCGTGCCGGCGCTCACCGCGGACCAGGCACTGGACGCCGTGACCGTTCGGCCCGGTGAGACTGTCCTGGTTCACGGCGCCGGCGGTGTCACCGGCGGTGTCCTGGTGAAGCTGGCCGCCCGCCGTGGTGCCCGGGTGATCGCGACCGCGAGCCGGGCCGCCCGGCCGCTCGCGCTGGGCGCCGTCCAGGTGCTGGATTACCACGACCCGGACTGGCCCGAGCGGGTGCGCGCGCTGACCAACGGTGGTGTCGAGGCTGCGGTCAACGCCGCCCGGGAGGGTTCGGGCGATGCGGTGCGCGCGGTCAGAGACGGCGGCCGGCTCGCCACGATAACGGCCGACCTGCCCCCGGCCGAGCGGGACATAAGGCTGTCCGACGTCGTGGTCGTCCCGGACGGGGCGCGGCTCGCGCGGCTGATCTCGCTGCTCGCGCCGGACGCGATCACGGTGGCGGCCAGCTACCCGCTGGCCGAGGCGGCCGCAGCCATGGCGCGGCTCCGCCAGGGCACGGACGGCGCGGCGGTCGTGCTCGAGCCCTGACCGTGACCGGTTCACTGGAGCATGCCGAGCGGGGCGGGCGCGCCGAACTCGATCGTCAGCACGTATCCGTCCCGTCCTAGGGTTCCTGGGGTTCCTGGGGTTTCTGGGATCAGGGCCGCGCGGGTGGCCAGGTACGGCGAGCGCTGGGCCCGGACGAAGGCCAGCATCCGGCGCGCGCTGGCGGCGGGGGCGGCGATCTCGGCCGTGCGCAGCGCCAGGCCAGGGCTCTCGCCCGGGCCGCGGCCGCCGAACCCGTCGACCCGGACCGGCTCGCTCGCGGCCAGCGCGGCCAGGGTGATCAGCAGGCGCGCGTCGACCTGGCCCGCGGCCAGCGCCGCCCGCGCGGGCGGCGACACGGTGATCCGCGGGGCACGCAGGAGCTGGTCACCGGCGGCCTGCCGGGCCCGGATGTCGGCGGCGAGAGCCCGGCGGTAGGCGGGCGCTCCGTCCGGCGCGACGATGCGCACATCGATCCGGGCGGCGCCGGTGCCGAAGCGGGCCAGCACGTCGGGCGCGTACACACCGGCCAGGCGGTCACCGAAGGTACTCCGGACGGCGGCCGTCTCGACCACCACGGCCGACCCCAGCGGGTCGCCCGAGCCAGGCCCGAGGACCAGCAGGTTCCCGGCCGGGACGCCGCGCTGCGCCAGCGCGGCGCACATGGCCGGGTCGCACGCCAGGACGGCGCCGCCGCTGACCTGGCCGGCGACCCAGGCCGCGGCCTGGTCGCGGGTCGCGGAGGCGGCGGTGACCGAGAGGACCGCGCGGGCGGGCCCCTCGGCGGCGGCGAGGTGCGGGGCGGCCAGGGCCCGCCCCGCTTCCACGGCCAGCGCGACGGACACGGCGGCCAGCGCGAGCGCGGCGCCGCGGCGCCGCAAACTGGGGCCCGGGCGCGGCGCAGGGCCCGCCACCCGGGTCAGCTCGGCGGCCTTGCGCTGGTGGTAGCCGGTTTCCGGGCAGGGAACGCCGCGGGACAGCCAGTACGCGGCCGCCTGCCGGTGCGCCGCCGCCAGCTGCGCGCCCAGGCCGGCCTCGGCCAGCCGCCGGTGCAGCGCGCCGGCCGTCCACCGGTGGACGGCGAGCTCGTGACCGGGGCCGATGGTCAGCAGCCCGGCTGCCTCGCATTCAGCGATGGGTCCGGGCCGCCCGGCGAGCGCCTCGGCGGTCACCGGCACCCGGAACACCGACGCGCGGATCAGCAGGGACCTGGCGGCGGTGCCGAGCCGGCCGAACAGGTCGCCGGACATCAGGTCGCCGGCCGCCGATGCGATCTGCTCGGCGGTCGCGTCGGGGAGCTCGGTCGGCTCGGTCCGCGGTATTCCGGTCCCGGCCGTGGTCGCCGCCTCGATCCGCCTGGCCAGGTCCTGGTATCGGTCGCCGCGGGCCAGGAGCAGGTCGAGGTATTCCATGGCCAGCGGGTGACCTGCGGTCAGCCGCCACACCTGATCGCGTTCGGCGTTGCCGAGGAGCCGGATCGCGGGGAGCGAGGTGGTGAGCTCGGCGGCGCCGGAGAGGGTCAGCGGCCCGAGCCGGCGGAAGGTGAGGCGGGCCTGGGGGGTCTCGCCGAGGCTGAACGGATGCCGGCAGGTAATCAGCAGCTTGCCGGTCCAGCGGGCCAGCCGGGCCGCCAGGGCCGGGTCCCGCACCGTCCACCGGCCCGAATCCTGCGACAGGTTGTCGTCGAAGTTATCCAGGACGACGAAGTCCGCCTCGGCCGGCCAGGGGGCCGAGGCCGGTACCTCTCCGTTGACGACGGTGATCTGGCGATCGGACTGGAGCCGGCTCACCCGCGTGGCGATCTGGGCGGCAAGGACGGACTTTCCGATGCCGCCCATTCCGTAGATGACGAGCCCGCCGCTGCCCGGTCCGGTCAGGTCGGCGGCCCAGCGACGGCGTTCGGCCGAACGGATGGACAGTGATGTCCGATGGCGGGGCCTGGCGTCCGAGCTTCTCGCGTGGCGGGCGGCGTGCCTGACCCTGACCGGCCGGGTCGGCGCCCGGCTTGCGTCGTTTTCGGGCGATTGCCCCGGGCCTGGCGTGCGGGCCTCGGGTATCTCGTGCGGTCGCACGGCGTGCTCTGGAACGACACTTTCGCGTCCAACACGGACTAATCTCGCCACTTCAACACCCCTTCCCCCGTACTCCGGCAGACGGGGCAAGTTGCCATGCATTTTTGTATAGCACACTCAGCGATTGGCTGGACGCTTTTAGTTAGTCATTGCTGGTCACAAGCACGGGACATTTGTGTCCGAAGCGGACTTTCGGTATTTTGGGGAGGCCGGCGAAATGTAGCTCTCGCGATATTACGGACTAATTGGTCAAGGCCGACATATGCCGGGAAGCGGGCAGGACGAATGGGGTTAGACCAGGGTCCTGGAGCCGGCCGTCACCGCCACCGCGGCGGCTAGCACGCTGTCGCCGGACGGCAGGGAGAGCACCGATCGGGCGAACTCGGCCGCAATCGCGTGCCATAGGCGCGCGCGCCGCAGCATCGCATGGTCGCCGTCTCGCACCTCGACGGCGGACACCGCGGTTACCGCGCGGGCCCGTTCGAGGAAGGCCCAGGTATCCGCGGGGCGGGTGATGCTGTCGGCGGTGCCGTGGGCGAGCAGCACCCGCCGGCCTGCGAGCTGGCTGACCGGCTCGCCTGGCGGCAGCCAGGGCGCCAGCCCGGCGACCGCCGTCACCGCGGGATGATCAGCGGCGCGTACCGCGGCGCGCGCGCCCATGGAGTGGCCTACCAGCACGACCGGGACGGCTCCGCACTCAGCGACGACCGCATCCAGCATCTCGTTCAGGTCGCCGACCGGGGAGGCCAGTGCGCCGTTCCAGCCGCGGACGCCAAAGCGCGGGCGCTGGACCATGGCGCCACTGCCCCGCAGCGCCTGCCGGATCGCCGCCGCAACGGGGATCATCCGGAGCACGGCGGGCTGCAGTGGGGAGGTGGGCGCGGTGCTCGACGTCTGGCCGCCGTGCGCGACCAGCACGACTCCCTTGGTGGATACCCCTGGGGGTATCTGCCCGCTCGTCATCTGCCCTCCTCGGATGCGCTCCTCGGGGCCGGCCTGGTCAGGCTAGCAGGGTGCGGAGGACACTGGTGCGGTGGAGGCTTCGGCGGACGGATGGGACCTGGTGCTGCGTGGCGGCCGGGTCATCGATCCCGAATCGGGTCTCGACGCGGTGCGCGACGTGGCCGTTACGGCCGGCCGGATCGCGGCCGTCGGCACGGGCCTGACGGCCCGGGCCGGCCGGGCCGACGTGGACGTGGCCGGCCAGGTAGTGACGGCCGGGTTCATCGACCTGCACAGCCACGTCAGCGACCTGGGCGGCCTTCGCCTGCAGGCCATGGACGGGGTGACCACCGCGCTGGAGCTCGAGGCCGGTGTCACCCCGGTGGCCCAGGCCTACCAGCGGGCCGCGGATGAGGGCCGGCCGATCAACTACGGCTTCGCCGCCTCCTGGGCGCTGGCCAGGATGGAGGCCGTGGCCGGACTGCCGCCCGACGCCAGCCTGGGCGCCTTCATGGCCCGCATCTCCGACCCGGACTGGCAGCGGCCAGCCGAGCCCACGCAGATCGACGCGCTGCTGGCCCGGCTGGCCGGGGATCTGGCCGACGGCGCGCTCGGCATCGGTGTGCTGCTCGGCTACGCCCCAGCCGCCAGCCCGGCCGAGTATCTGCGTGTGGCCGCGCTCGCGGCGCAGGCGGGTGTGCCGACGTTCACCCACGCGCGCGATCTCATCGAGATGGTGCCCGCCACCCTGGCCGACGGCGCCGAGGAGATCGTCCGGGCGGCGGCCGAGACCGGCGCCCACATGCACTACTGCCACGTCAACAGCACCTCGCACCGGCACATCGACCGCGTGCTCGGCCTGGTGGCCCGGGCCCAGGCCGCCGGGTCGCGGGTCACCACCGAGGCGTACCCGTACGGCTCGGGGATGACCGGGATCGGCGCGGCATTTCTGGCGCCGGAACGGCTCGGCGAGCGGGGCCTGCTGCCGTCCTCGCTCACCTACGCGCCGACCGGCGAGCGGGTGGCCAGCGCCGGCCGGCTGCGTGAGCTGCGCGCCACCGACCCGGGCGGGCTGGTGATCATCGACCTGCTCAGCGAGGACGATCCGGCGGACCGGGAGTTGCTGATGCGGTCGCTGACCTTCCCCGGCGCGGTCGTAGCCAGCGACGCCATGCCAGTGACCTGGACCGAGCGCCCGGCTGACCCGCAGGCCTGGCCGCTGCCTCAGGCCGCGATTACCCATCCCCGCACCGCGGGCACGTTCAGCCGGGCGTTGCGCCTGCTGACCAGGGAGGGTTCGCCTGCCCGCGGCGGCCCGCCCGGCCTGGCCCAGGCGCTGGCCAAATGCAGCCTGGAGCCGGCCCGGCTGCTGCAGGACCGCGTGCCTGCCCTGCGCGGCAAGGGCCGCGTGCGGCCCGGCGGCGACGCCGACCTCGTCGTGTTCGACCCGGACGCCGTCACCGATCGGGCCAGCTACCGGCACAGCACGCGCCCGTCGGCCGGGATCAGGCATGTCCTGGTCAACGGCGCCTTCGTGGTCCGAGAGAGCGACCTCGTGGCTGACGCGCGGCCGGGCCGGCCGGTACGGGCCGAGCCGCGCTGAGCCGAGCCGGCCGGTCCGGACCGAGCCGCGCCGTGGCCGGCCGGGGGGCGCGCCGGAAGCAGGCTTCGAACGTAGCTAAGCTATAAGAACAAACCCTTCCCTCGGTGATCGAAGTTGTGTTCTAATAGCTGACATGGGTCGGCGACGCAAGACAGGGGCGCGGCCGGTTACCGGCAAGCCGCCGCCTCCGTTCTCGCCCGGACACAAGCCGCCTGGCTAGGTCGCGACCGCGGATGCCGGCCGCAGGCCGGCCGACTGTCCGGAGTGTCCCAGTCCACGTGCTGCTGGAGGTGAGACCGATGACCAATGAGTTCGAAAATTTTAACGATCGAGACGAAGAGTGGCTGCGTGAGCTAGAACTCAGAGCCACAGACCTCGAGAACGACCTGTTCGACTGGCGCGAGGCGCACGCTAAGGAACTCGCCGATAGCAGCTTCGGGCTGGACGGGCCACCGCAACGATCCGGGGAAGGCCGCCCCGGGATGTTGCGAGCCCAGCCTCGGCCGGCACCGCCCACGAGGACGCCGCCCCCGCCGACCCGGCCGCTTTACGACGAGCTGGACGACGCATCGCCGTATGCCATCGAGGAGGACGAGCCCGACGACGCGCTGGCCGCCGCCGGGACCGCGGGCCGGCCAGGCTGGCCCGGGGCATCGGCTCAGCGGCGCACGCAGGCCCTCATCGACCGCGGTCGGCGCAGCGCCAGCCGGGGCGCGGCCGCCAGGCCCAGGATGCCGAAGTCGCGCAAGGGCGTGCTGATCGTGGCCGGCATCGCCGCGGTGGTCACCATCGCCTCGCTGTTCATCTTCCGGTCCAGCCCGGGCTGGCCGCCGAGCGTGGCGAGCGTGCAGAGCCAGATCGAGACCGCCTGCAAGAACCCCAACGTGGTGTCCGAGCCCGCACAGGTCAACTTCGCCTGCGGTAAGGATACGAGCCAGATCCTGTGGGTGTTCTCGCTGATGACCAGCGGCAACAACGCCAAGTTCAGCGACGCGAAGACGGGCAGGCAGGGCCTGGAACCGATCACGCCTGCCCAGGGCGGCCAGGTGGCGTGGTCGCTGAACCTGCATCACCCCTACAGCCCGATGGATCCGGTGGACAGCCTGCAGGTCGCGGCCAGGGCCATCAATAACATCATCGGCGGGGCTACCCTCACCGGCAGCAACGGCAAGCCGGTGGTCCAGCCCGGCCTGGAGAGCAATCCGGACAATTGCGTCAGGTATACCGGATCGTCGGCCATCGTCTCGCACGCGGGCTTCCCCAGCCAGTGCGCTGAGCCGGTGACCAGCACGACCGGTCAGGCCGCGCTGGTCGCCGACACGTACCGGCAGTGGGTGGTGGGCGCCTCAGCCGCCGCGGCCTTCGACGTCGGCGTGCTGTTCTCCAACGCCAGTAACCCAGGTAACCCGCAGGTCCAGGCGATTCTCAAGTCGCTGCCGACCGTGCGGTAAGGAGCCGGAAACCGAACTCAGCGCACCCTTTCCCGACGCCGCCCGCTCCCACGCAGACGAGAATGGAGGTGAATTCGTGCCGCCGCTCAGGAAACCGACCTGGCAGCAGGCGACCGCGCTGGTCAGCCTCAGCACCTGCGGCGCCATGACCGGGTTCGCCTTCGCCCACGGGACTCTCGACGAGATGACGTCGCCGACCCGGATGCCGGTCAAGCTCGTGGCCCTGGACAAGCCGGCCAAGCCCGAGCAGACCGGCGACAGCGCGCTGCGGTCGGCCATCGTCAAGGTGGCGAAGTACTACCTCCGGATGGGGCAGTCCAAGAGCCCGGCCGAGATGGAGGCGATGATCTGGGGCGTCGACAGCGTCGACGGCGCGAATCACGGCCAGTCTTGTGCCGCCTTCGCCAGCCTCACGCTCGCCCTCGGCGCACAGGCCACGGGGCAGCAGAGCTGGGTCACCGGCGGGACCACCTATCCCTGGCCGCTGCACCGGTGGGCCGACGTGCGGGTCGACCTCAACCCGGACTCGCCGCAGGTTGTCTCGGTCATGCAGGACGCGCAGGCGCACCACCGGTGGCACCCGCTCGGCGACGGTTACCAGCCCCAGCCAGGCGACTGGGTGCTGTTCGACGGCCACGTCGAGGTGGTCACCAGCTCCTCGCCCGGAACCCTGCGCACGATCGGCGGCGACTCCGCGCCGAACCTCTCGGTCAACGCGCACACGTTTACCGGTTCGCTGGCCGCGCAGGGCGTGAACGGCTTCGTCAACAACGGCCAGCTGCTCAGCGCGGTGAGCCAGGAGGGCGATTCGGCCGCGGGCGCCACGGCGGCCGCGGGTGGTTCGGCCCAGGTCGAGACGGCCGGGTTGCTGGGCCAGGGACAGGCGGGCACGGGCGGCGCGGCCGTGCCGGGGACGACGCTCGCGTCGATCACGACGGCGACGGCGGGGAAGGGAGGCGCACGCGGCACGGCCCAGGATCATGGCGCGACGGCCAGGAAAGGTGCGACCAGGATGGTGGGCACAGCAGGCCGGGCAGGGAACCTCGGCACGCAGAGCATGGTGGCGATGCCGGGTGCGATGGCCGACTTCACCGGCGAGACGGGCGGCAGCACGTCCGGGGCGGGCGACGGGGCCGCCCCGGCCACGACCGGGGCGCACGGCGGATCCCAGGCACGGCAGGGATCCCAGGCCCGGCAGGGATCCCAGGCCCGGCAGGGATCCCAGGCCCGGCAGAGATCGAAGGCCCGGCAGGGATCCCAGGCGCGGCAAGGATCCCAGGCGCGGCAGGGATCCCGGGCCCGGCAGGGTTCCCGGGCGTCCCAGGCCGACACGGCGGTGATCCCGGGGCTGCAGGCGCCTGGCGCTGACGCGCACCCCAGCTCGCCGGCGCCATCGGGCCCGTCGTATACGAGGAGCGTCCCGTCGGCCGAGGCGACGCACGTCCCCGGCACCGCCGCCCAGCAGGCATTCATCAGCCAGATAGCGCCCGGAGCCATCGCCATGCAGAGCCGGTACGGCATCCCGGCGGCGGTGACGATCGCCCAGGCAATCGACGAGTCGGGCTGGGGTCAGAGCGCGCTGGCGATCAGGGACCACAACTTGTTCGGCATCAAGGGCAGCGGGCCGGCCGGCACCGACATGCTGCCGACGCAGGAATACCAGAACGGGCACTTCGTGACGGTCAACGCGCAGTTCCGCGTCTACCACAACGTGGCGCAGAGCATCGCCGACCACGGCCATCTCCTCGCGACCAGCTCGAGCTACCAGCACGCGATGGCCGACCGGCATCTGCCCGACGCTTTCGCCACCGACCTTACCGGCGTCTACGCGACCGACCCGCACTATGGCTCCAACCTCATAGCGATCATGAAGCTCTACAATCTGTACCGCTACAGCGCCCCGGACGCACAGCAGGCCGCGCCCGCGCAGGCGGCGCCCGGGCCGGCCGCCGCTGCGCAGGTACCGGCCGCGCAGGTACCCGCCGCGCCGAGCGGACCGCAGGGCGGAACGGCGAATATCAATGGCACAGGCCCTGGAGGCGCGTTCGGCCTAGGCGGCGTCGTCAACCTGAACGGACAGGCCGGCCAGGTCGGGTCAGACGGCCAGCGCGGATCGGCCAGCCAAGGCGCATCGGCCAGCCAGGGCGGCACGGCGACTCAGAGCAGGTCGGCCAGTCCGGGCGGATCGGCGACCCCGGGCAGGCCGGCCAGCCGTGCCAGCGCCTCGGGGCGGGGAGGGGCCACGATCCCCGGCGTCGTCGACGCCTACGAGTCCAGGCCGGCCAGCTCTGCGCCGACCGCCACAGCACCGTATGCCCGGGCCCCGCACGCCCGGGCCGCGCATGCCCGGGCCCCGCATTCCGGGCGCCCGGCGGCACGGGTCGCGCCGCGCCCGGCCGCGGCCAGCCGGACCAGGACGAGCCGGTACGCGCCGAAGATCCCGCAGGCCGTCACCACCGCGTTTGTTACGACGGCCAAGGCACCCCTGAGCCGGGCCGAGCCGCTGTACGACGACGTGGCCAGCCGCACCGGCATCCGCTGGGAGCTGCTAGCCGCGTGCGACTGGATGCAATGCCAGGCCAGGCCGCGCTACTCCCCTGTCTACGGCGAGAAGCTCGGCACGGTCAACGCGGGCGGAACCGTCTACCGCACCAAGTCCGAAGCGCTCGGCCAGTGCGCGAGCGACCTGATCGAGCTGGCGATGGCGGTCTACTGGATCGACATCACCGCCCGGCGGCGGCTCTCGGTCCGGGACCTGGCCAAGGTGTTCGCGGCGTTCCGCTGGGGCGGCCTGCTCAAGCTGCACGGCGTGTCGGCCATGGAGTTCCCGTATTCGGTAGCCGGACTGTCCGATCAGCACGTCAAGATGCGCTGGCCCGACATCACCGAACCGAACGCGCCGGACAAGCCGGGCACCCGGTTCCGGATGGCCTTCGGGGCGGTCCCGGTCGTGCTCTTTCTCGGCTACCCGGCCATTGCCTAGCTCTTCATGACAGCGAAAGGGAGGTAGGCCAGATGCTGCGCTTGCTGATCTTCCTCGTGGGCATGCTGTCCACGCGCCGCCCGGAGGCGGTCTCATCGCGCCCGGTCCGTGACTACGACGATCCCGGCGACGACGCCACCTGGTTTCTCCCGCCCCGGCCGGACCGGCCACGGCAGCCGGTCCGCGAACCGCGGACCATGCCGCTCCGGCCGACGCGGATGCGGCGGCGACCGCGCGTCTCGCGCAAGCTCAAGTGGGCTGCGCTGCTGATCCTGGCGGCCCTGATATTCCGTAAGGCGATCACCTGGGCGGTGCTGACCGCGCTCGGCGCGACGCTTCACCTGGTCGGGATCAACGTGCACCTGCCGCATGTCAGGTTCGGCTGGCCGTGGCAGTCGATCAGCGCCGGGACCACCACCGACACCAGCATCGGCCCGTGGGTGCTGCAGAAGATTCAGGGAATCTCGCGGCCCGCCCTCGGGACCGAGAACTTCAACTTCACCTTCACGCACAAGGTGTCCAAGAGCATCGGCATCTGGCCCTGCTGGTACTCGGCCACGTTCGCCACCGTCGGCCACGCGTCGGCAACCGTGGACCTCAACCCGGGCCCGGCCTGGTGGACGCCTTCGACCGGCCACTATCGCCTGCAGGTCCTGAGCCGCCCGGCGGGCGGCGTGCCCGGCCGGGTCAGCGTCGCGATCGCCCTGCCGCGGCCGCAGCTGCCTCAGTCCGTCCACGACGTCACGGTGGACGATACGATGTCGCACCCTATCGACGTGCAGCACAGCTGGACCTATCCCGGGCTAGGATGCGGAGCCCTGATCCGGCCGCAGTTTTCCGAGTCGGCGCTCTACGGCCAGGCGCAGAAGCTCGCGTTCACGCAGGTCAGACGCAATCCGAAGGTCACCGGTCCACTGATCAGCGCAGCCGAGGCGCAGGCGGCGCGAATGATAGAGAACAACTTCATCCAGCCGACGGTCAACGCGCTCGGATACACCCTGGCCGATTTCGCCATCCACTGGTCGGCCGGACGATGAAGGTGACGACTGGCATGTAGACCCCGCCTAGCCGCAGGCCATGGCCTTCTGCCGCCTGCGCTAGGCGCGCCCGGGTCTAGCTCGTCGCGCCGGGCCGGAAACGGGAGGTCCTCCGGCCGGCTGGGCTCAGACCGAGAGGTCGTTCTCGATGCGCTTGAGGTTGTGCCGGGCCAAGGCCAGGTTGGCCTTCTGCCGTTCGAGGACCAGGTAGATGAATAGGCCCTGCTCGTCGCGGGAGTTCTTGAGCAAGCGGATCAGGTGGTACTGCTTGCCCAGGGTGATGAGGATGTCCTCGATGGTGTCATCGAGCCGGAGCGATTCCATCGTCCGCATCTTCGCCCGGATGACCTCGGTGTTGCCGGCCGCGGCAATATCTAGGTCGAGGTACTTGCCGCCCCCGAGGGCGCCCAGGGACATGCCGCTGTCCCAGTCGACGAGACATACGCCAAGGGCGCCGTCAATCGTCATTGCTTCCTTGAGGGCTGTCTCAATGTTCACGCGGCCCGCCTTTCTCGCTTTGTTTGATTGGCCGTTGTCACGATAGTGTCACCCGTCGGCGATCGTCACAGGAATGCCGCCAAGCGAATTAACTTAAAGTAGTTTTATAGCTACATTTTGTTAGAGAGGCGATGCTGAACTGCAGACATTAGTAGGTCGAGACGATGCAAACCGGGTGGCCACTATTAAGTAGCCGGGGAGTAAGGAGGGCCGGGAGGAGCAAATCAGTAAACTCTGCTAATGGGCGGGAACCACATCAAGCATGCAGTGCGGTACGGCCGGGAGTAGACCGGGAGTTGCTTGATACCCATTTTGGACATTTCCGCATTAAGCATTATTTATGCCGTTTACGCTGTGCGCGGCCTGGCTGGGGATGTGAGCTGTGCTGACCAGAACCGATGAGCTAGCCGGGACGCGGGTCACCGCGACCCTCGAGAGGCTCGCCGAGCGACGGGTCTCCGGAATCATGGAGATCGACGGGAACCCGGCTGGGACCATCTACCTGAACCACGGGCAGATCACCTTCGCCCGGGCGTCCTGGATCCCGGACCTGAGCGCGCGCCTGCTCGGTGCGCTCCGGCTCTCGGCCGCCTCGCGGGAGCTGATCAGGGGCCCGGACCGGCCGGACCGCGATATCGGCACCATGCTGGTGCAGCAGAGCTACCTCAGTCGCGCTGATCTGCAGGCCATCCTGCGCTCGGTCGTGGTGGACGCTGCCCTGGTGCTGATGCTGCCCGCTGACCGGGACGCATTCATCTCCGACATCAGGTTCGCGGCGCCCGGCCCGCCCGGTGCCAGTCAGCACTGGGCGGGCGCGTTCTCCAGCCTGTGCGTCGACTTCGTGTTCGCCGAGGTGATCAAGAAGGCCGAACGGATGGCGCGCTTCAACGTGGCCCGTACCACGCCGGTCCGGCTGCGCGATCTCGGCGCGGCCTCGGCCGTGTTCAGCCGGGAGCAGTGGGCCGTCGCGTGCGCGATTGACGGCGCCCGTTCGGCCCAAGATCTGGCCTGGACCTGTGGCCTGGCGCTCTACGAGGCGATCGAGTGCGTCGGCCGCCTGATCCAGGCGGGCGTGTGCGTCCCGGAGCCGGCCGAACCAGCCGGGCCGCTGGCCCGGTGGTTCGGGCCTGAGGTCCTCTCGCCGACCGCGGTGCTGCCGCCGGCGAGGACCAACCTGCCGCACCGGGTGCGGCAGGCCGGGGAGAACCAGCCCGTGATGAGCGCGCCGGTATGGCCGGCCGACATGCCGGCCAGCGACGACTTCACGTCCGCTCAGCCCGACATGCTCCGCCGGGTCCTGGACGGATTGCGCAGGCTCGGCTAGGACGAGGCAGCCGGCCGGCGCCTGGGCAGCGAGCGGCTGGTCTTGGCGGAGTCGCCGTTCGCCGGCCGGACGGGCGCGGCCAGCGCGCCGATCTGGCTGGAGTTCGCCGCTATCCGCTCGATGATCTCGCGCGCCCGGTACTGCAGCATTCCGACGTTCAGGCTGCTGGTTCCGATGACGGCCACGATCGCGCTTTCCCCGGCCGCGTATACGGCCAGGTATCCGTCGCTGCCCCGGGCCACCGCCTCGCGGAAGGTGCCGCACTCGGTCGCCAGCGTGGCCCGGCGGGCCACAGCCAGGGTGGCAGCGGCGAGCGCGGCGATCTGGGTCGGCTCGACGTCGGGGATATCATGCGCGACGACCAGTCCGTCGCTGGTCGCGACGAGGCTGCCGCGTACGCCCGCCACCTGGGTCCTGATCTGCTGGAGCTCGGTCCGGACCTGCTCGGTGACTGAACGTCTGCTCTTGCGCACGGCCGGCATCAGTCGGCACATCCCGGGGCAGCCGAAGCGTTGATAATGGGCACTGTCTCACCTTTCTCGACGGAGACCGCCCGGACGAAGGACATGGCAGCCAGGCCCGGTCCGGGGCCGTCCGGGCGGGGGCCGGCCACCGACAGCAGTTGCCGGGCCAGCAACCTGTACGCCTCGATCGTCGTGCCGAACACGCCGCGGCCCAGATCCCAGGCGAGATCACGAGGCGTCGAACCATGCCTGACGCGGATCAGCAATGCCCACTGCACGGCTGACACGCGGATAGTGTCGGGGCGGATGTGCGGATTGCGCGCTAATGCGGTATCGGCGCTGAGTACGGAGGACAGTTGCCCGAGCATACGCTGGCGCCTGGCTACCTCGGCCAGCAGCGCGTCCAGCGAAATATCCGACACCGGGCCGGTGTCCGGGATCTTCGATGGCCGGAATTTCGCAAAGCGCGATTGGACGGAGAGCAATTCGAGCGCGGCGTCGATGGTCGGCTCCGCGATAGCAAGGATGGCAATGATCTTGTTCAGCGGAGGCTGGTCCGGTGCCCGCGGGTCATGCGGGGCCGGACCGGGAGTCCGGGTCGATTCCGCAAAGGCGACCTTACCGTCCCTGAAGTAGATGGATCCGTCGCTGCGTCCGGAGAACGGGAGCATTCCCGTGCCGCGGGCCGCGGCGATCCGGCGCAGCCGCCCGGTCACCTGGTCCGCGTAGTCATCCAGCCGCCGACCCGGCAGGACCGTCGAGGTCAGCTGGCGCGCGCGGGTGAACCGGGAGGTCTGGCTCATGCGGCGAAGCTCGCGCAGAAGGTGCGGATCGCCCGGCGCGCCATAGCCAGGTTCGCCCGGTCACGGTCGAGAATCACCAGCAGCAGAATCTGCGGCTCCGGGCTGACCAGGCGCATCACGTAGAGCTGGCGGCGGAACGTCACCATCACGTCCTCGAGGCCGTCCACGGGAAGCTCACCCGTCAGCTGGGAGAGCACGTTCGCGATGTCCGCCGCCCCGGCTGCCGCCGTGGGCAGGCTGATATCGTCCTGGTCTTTCCGCGAGGCCACGATCATGCCGGTCGAGGCGTCGACCAGGCAGGCGAGCATGAAGCCCTCGATGTCCGACACGGGGTCGAGCAGCGCTTCGGCCTCATCGAGAATCACAGATGCTTTCTCCCTCGCGGCGGACAGGCCTGGGGTACGCAGCCATCGTAAGACAGGAATTGGCCATGCCGCCGGCATAGTGACGAATAACGAGCTAACGACCATTCTGAGCGATTAGTTGCCTGTCTGTGCCTTTTTAGGCGCCCTTCTAGCGACCCCCCAGGCGACTTTAACGGGCCATAGCATTAGCTAAGGGGCGAAGGCGTGAAATCGGGCATCGCCGATTCGTGTCTTGCGAGCGCTGGCGGCGACGCTGGAAACTGGGCGGATGACGATGGAGGTAGTGCCGGTCGGCTGGGTGGAATCGCCGCTGACCGAGATGGCCCGGGCGCCCATGCAACCCGACGAGGGTGCGCCGCCGGCCTGGCTGGTCTTCGAGGCCAGCGTGGCCGACGCACTGCGCGACCTGCGGCCCGGGACCGACATCCTGGTGCTGACCTGGCTCGACCGGGCGGACCGCAGCGTGCTCCTCACGATCCCGCGCGGTGATCCGCGCAATCCGATGACGGGAGTGTTCAGCACCCGTTCCCCAGAGCGGCCCAACCCCATCGGCCTGCACCGCGTCCGGGTGATCGCGGTCGACGGGCTCCGGGTCCGGGTGGATCACCTCGAGGCTCTGGACGGGACGCCGGTGATCGACGTAAAGGCGGTGCTGAACCAGGTCGAAGACCGGTAGACGCAGGAGCCCGGACCCCACCGGGGTGTCCGGGCTCCGCGTTCCGGTACGGTCAGTGAACGAGTTCGGGGACCGGCTCGGCAGCCGGGGCGGCCTCGGTCTTGCGGAGCCGCGGCAGGAGCAGCGCAGCGGCTGCGGCGACGGCCACCGCCGCCCCGCCGACCCAGACCGCCGGCGCCAGCCCGGAGACGAACGCCGTCCCGCTGGCGTATCCGCCGCGGGCGGAGAACACCGCGCCGAGTACGGCGATCCCGAACACGCCGCCCAGCTCCCTGATCGCGTTGTTCGCGCCGGAGGCGATCCCCTCCTGGTCCCGCCGCACCGAGCTGAGCACGACGTTGGCGACGGGCGCGAAGAACAGGGACATGCCGACACCGGAGACGATGAACGCCGGCACCAGGGTCAGGTAGGACACGGTGGGGCTGGTCACCATGGCCAGCCAGCCGAGCCCGATAGCCTGCAGGGCGAGCCCGGTGACCAGCAGCGGCCGCCCTCCGATGCGATCGGACAGCGCGCCAGCGACCGGGGCGATGAAGATCGGCATAGCGGTCCAGGGCAGCGTCCGCAGCCCCGCCTCCAGCGGGCTGTAATGCTGAACGACCTGGAGGAACTGCGCGAGCAAGAAGATCGAGCCGAACATCCCGAAGAACATCAGCAGCGAGGCCGCGTTGGTCACGGCGAAGCCGCGGCTGCGGAACAGGTGCAGCGGCAGCATCGGCTCGCGCGCCCGCAGTTCCCAGCCGATGAACGCGGCCACCAGCAGCGCGCCGATCACCAGGGGCGGCAGCACGGTGAGGCTGGTCCAGCCGTGGTCGTTGCCGCGGACGACGCCGAGCACGATACCGAGCAGGCCGACGCTGGCCAGGACCAGGCCCGGCAGGTCCAGGCTGGTCGAGGGCCCGCGGCTCTCGGTGAGACGGAGCCGGGCGATCGGCAGCAGCGCGATGCCGATCGGCACGTTCAGCCAGAAGATCCACTGCCAGGAGGCGCCCTCCACCACCGCCCCGCCGACGAGCGGGCCGATCGCGATGGCCAGGCCGCCGACGGCGCCCCATGCGCCCAGGGCCAGGCCGCGGCGCCGCGGGGACACCGCGGCTGACAGCAGCGTGAGGGTTAGCGGGATGACGATCGCGGCACCCACGCCCTGCACGGCCCGGGCGGCCACCAGGGCGCCAATGCCGGGCGCCATGGCCGCGGCCGCCGACCCGGCGGTGAACAAGCCGAGACCGATCGTGAACAGGCGCCGGCGGCCGTAACGCTCCCCCAGCGTGGCCCCGGTGAGCAACAGGACGGCGAAGGTGAGGGTGTAGGCGTTCACCGTCCACTGCAGCCCTTCCAGCGAGGCGTGGAGGTGCTCCCGGATCGAGGGCAGCGCGGTGGTCACCACGAGATTGTCGAGCGAGGCCATGAACAGCGCGGCCGAGGTTACCGCGAAGGTCCACGCGGTACGGTGCCTGGCGGTCATCGCTTCCTCCTAATAAGTGAGTAGTCACTAACTTGTGGGGTTAAAAAAAAATATTCGGGGACGGGATCGGCGGATGGGCTGCCATCGGGAGCGGCGGACCAGGGCCGGATTAGCCCTTGGGGCAGTCGTCCGCATCCTTCGGGCACCAGCTCGCCCAGCGCTCGTCGACGGAGGGGAGGTCCATGGTGGCGGCGACGTTCATCAGCATGCCGACGGCGAAGAAGTCCACCACGGTCTGGAAGGGCAGGCCGGTAATCCGTTCGACCATCTCCCACAGGCGCTTGTAGGCGGCCCGGGTGGCATCGCGGATTTCGGCGTCGCCGCAGGCGGCGTAGATCTGCATCTGCAGCAGAAGCAGGGTCCGGTCGTCGAGCAGGCGCGTGTAGGAGTCGGCCATGGCCGCCAGCGCCTCATCGCCGGTCAGGTCGCCGGCCGCCGCGGTGAAGGTGTCCTGCATGTGGTCGAAGCAGCGCCCGATAAGCGCGAGGAACAGCGCCTTCTTGGTCGGGAAAAGCCGGAACAGGTACGGCTGGCTGATCCCGGCCCGGCGGGCGACATCCTCGGTCGAGGTGCCGGCCAGCCCGCGTGCCGCGAACTCGGCCACGGCGGCCTCGAGCACCATCTCGCGGCGTTCGGCGGCCGGCATCCGCTGCCTTGTCGTTGTCACGCTTGTCGTTGTCACGAGGACTAAGTTAGTAACCACTCACTACTTTGTCAAGCCCCGGGGTGCCGAGCGCGGCCAGGCCGGCATGTGTCCCCTGCGCAGCCGCCCCCGAATCAGGCGGGAACCAGTATCCACATGATCATTCCCGGCTCACGCCGACCTTGGCGGCGGCAAATTTCCGGCCGATTCCCACGACCTTTAAATTACGGCCCGGACATTGGATACAGCGGTGGACTCGGGAAGGCGCAAGGAGTAGTCTCTCGGCCAGGGAGGGCGCCTGGCGGAGGGAGCTGCCTGGCGGACTGGGGAGGGTGCTGAGCGGCAATGGCAAGGCCAGCGGACCTACAGCAACTACGGGCTTATGCGACTGAGGTATCGGGTTACGCCGGGGCAGCTGATGTCCCTACCGGATTGTTAACTCAGCGTGATGAGCTTAAAGGTTTTGCCGACGAGATCATCCGTGAAATAGACGCGCCATTGCGGATAGGGTTCGTCGGGGAGTTCTCGGCAGGCAAATCCCTGCTCTTGGGTGTGCTGGTGGGCCAGCCCGACCTGCTGCCTGTCAGTTCCGAGCCAACCACGGGCAACGTCACCGAGCTGCGGTTCATCCGCGCGGACAGCGACCAGGCCCGAACCGGGATCAGGCGGGTTCAGGTGAGGTTCTTTTCCCGTTCCGACCTCGACCGGCTGGACCAGCGCATTCTCGGAGAGCTCGGGGAAGCGGCCGGTCAGGCCCACTTGCCCGCCGCCGATCTCGCCGGGTTCGAGACGGCGTCCGTGCGTGAGTCCGCCCTGCGCGACTGGTGCGCCCGGCAGTGGGTCCGGCAAGACGCCGGGCTCAGCATGCCGATCCGGGAACTCATCCTGACCCGTGATGCGGCGGCCGCGGCTCCCCACTGGCTCGGGCAGACGATCTCGATCACGCCGGAACAGCTGAGCGGGGTGCTGGAAATCCGCTACCCGTCACTGGACGGTGCCTTTCCTGTGGCACCGGCCCGTACCTCCGTGCCATTCACGGAAAACCCGCAAGACGCGCACCTCGCGCTGGTATTCCCCCTCGTCGACCGCGTCATGCTTGACATCGTGCTGCCGCCAGCGACATGGCCTGTCGCCGGCACCATGGGAAATGACGAGTTCGTTCTCCTCGACTTTCCCGGGCTGGGCGGGAGCATCACCAAATCCCGCGACGCGTTCCTTACCCAGCGCGGCCTCGAGGACGTGCACACCATACTCGTGCTGGTGAACGCCGGGCGAGCCGGCGGCGAGGTGCCGGGAACGTTCTACCGGCAGCTCACGGATGTGGCCGCGGGCGGGGCGGACGCCGATCACATGGCCGAGAAGCTCAGCGGCAAGATCGTCTACTGCGCCGGGCGGTTCGATGAGCTTGCCCCGCCGGACCTGGCCGGGCAGGACCGCCTGACAATGGACCAGTTGGTCACGGCCTGCCGCCCGCTCAACGCACTGCTTCAGTCGGGGCACCAGCCGGGCCTGTCGCTGCTCGGCGGAGCCTTTGCGTCATCGGTGCTCGCCATCTCCCGGCTGGGCCTGTCAAACGTGCCCGGCGACCTCGGCCTGGAGTTCCGGCGGCCGGCCGCCGAGGCGGGCGCAGAGCACTGGAACGAGATCGCGGCCGCGCTGCGCCGTGGCGGCACCGGCCAGGACCTGGTCCGGCTGCTGCAGGCGTACGCGGACGACGGCGGCGTGAAGGAACTGCGCCGGCTCTTGGACCAGCATGTCCAGAAGAACGGCCTGTCGCTGCGCACCCGGCGGGCACAGGACCAACTGGACCGGCTCGACGAGCAGAAGGCACGGTTGGAGCAGGATCTCCGGGCGGCCGGCCGGACCGCCCGCGACGGTGCCACCAGCGTGGCCGGACAGGCTCGCAGCCTGCTGCGTGATCTGCGCAACCGCCGGACGAGCCTGCTTTCCTCGGTATCGGTCACGCTACGGGACCCGGCCACGGTTTCGCTCGGCCCTCGCTGGTCGGTCCGCCAGGACGTGGCGCAGAAGGCCGCCGATCTGGTGATGGCGTGGCCGCAGTGGGACGAGATCTTCCGCTGCGTCCAGGACGGCATCGTGCGCCCGGATGCGACGGGCAAGCCGGACGACGGGTGGTCCGAGGATGACGACGCACCAGCCGGGCTCCCCCAGCGTCTCGGCGATTTCGAGCCCGGTTTCGGGCGGACCTGCCGGGAGATGCGCGACTATGCGCGCGAGCGCGCTCTGGCCGGAGCGGGAAAATGGCTGCAGGCCTGCTCGGCCTCTGAGGAGGCGGCCCAGCTGCGCGACAAGGCAGCGATCCTGCTCGACGCCGACGTGGCGGAGCGCATGACGGGCCGGTCGCTGACCAGGCTGTGGGCCAGCATAGGACACATCCTGGACCCCGAGTCGCTGGCCGCGGATCTGGTGACCAGGGTCGGCGACACCGAGGCGCGCGACCCGGGACCGCCGGCCTTCCCGTTGCGCGCCGAGCAGCTCACGAGCTGGGCTCCTGGCGCGCCGGCGGGCGACGGGGCCAGGCACTTCATCCGCGTGGTACGGATGCGGAGCACGTTCATCGATAGCGTGACCCAGTACTCGCTCGACGTCCTCGACGCGGCCCAGAACCTGATCTTCAGGTACGTCTCCGACACCTACCAGAACATCAGCTTCCCCGGCGGGATCGACCAGCGGCACTTCATCGCCGCGGTCCTCGGGCCGCACGCCGGCCCGCGCGAGGAAGTGCCAGATCCGGCGGGTGCGCTGGCCGCGCTGCAGCGGCCGGACAAGGCCCCGGGATTCCGGGTGTAGCGTCATGGAGCTGCGCCTCGAATTTACCGACGTCGATGGCACGCCGACATCTGAGTTCTCGCTGCACGCAGCGGACGGCCAGTATCCGCTGCCGCGCCTGGTCCTGACGGCCGACGGGCCGATCTGGGCCGAGGACGCCGCCATCATCTCCTGCGACGTGCTGGCGGGCGACGAGTCCGTTGGCGGCGCGCTGCGGACCGCTTGGGGAAGCTGCGGCCCGTCCGGCCACGGGACCCAGCTGTCCTCGGCGCAATGCTGGCTCCCCGCCGAGCGCGTCACCGAACGCACCGAGGTTCGCGTCACATGGCTGGTGAGGTGGTACGGTACCGGGCCCTACGAACGGCTGCTCAACAACGTCGAGCCCGTCGAGAAGGAGGGCAGCGTGACCCTGAGCTTCGAGCCGGCCCTCGCCCAGCCTGGCGAGCCGTCCAACCCGTCGTCACCGCGGCACCATGGCCACGTCGCGGTGGATTTCGGCACTTCCAACTGCACCGCCGCGCTCTTCGACCAGCAGTTCCTGCCCCCGGCGCGCCCCCTGTCGCCCCGGCAGGTAGGCAAGCTGCGCGCCAACGTCCTCGATCTGCTCGAGAACCTGCCGTCGGGCGGGGAGGATGTGCAGGCCGAGTTCGGCGAATTCGTCGCGGACATCGCCGCGGCTATCCTGCCCGAAGCCGACGGCGACAGTGACGACGAGCTCCGTGCCAGCCTGCGCCGGGCCATGGCCGAGGACAGCGACCGGGAGCCCCGGCTGCTCTACGCACTGCTGCTGGAACTCGAGAGATGCGTCGGCCAGTGCTCGGAGGAACTGCGCCCGCCGCTAGCCGCGGCGCTCAACGACGCCTACAACCAGTCGTGGCGCATCCCCCCACTCGACCAGCTCAGGCTCTTCGAAGTCCTGCTCGACGTCAACGAGGAGTACGTGCTGGAGAGCAAGGCCACCGCGAGCATCGAGCCAGAACTGAGGGTCCGCGTCGGCAAGCTCGCACTCGACGACGACGGCGGCCAGGAGGCCCTGGTCTATGCCGGGCAGAAGCAGCGGCTTGCCAGGGCGGAGCCGCATCCGGAACTTGGCCCGGGTGCCACCAGCGATGACCTCATCAGGGAATCGCTGCGCGACCTGATCCGCCGGTGCGACTCGTTCATCGAGGATGCGCCGCGCGGCATCGGCAAGGGTGCGATCAATAAGGTCGTGGTCACCTTTCCCACCATGGCCACGCCGGTGGTGCGGAGCAAGCTCCGCACGATGGTCGAGGACATCGGCGTGGGCCTAGTCGACAGCTCCTTCGACGAGGCGATCGCCGCCGCGATGTTCGTCCTGCTCTGCGACTTCGGCGGTGACTACGACACCGGTCTGGAACTGTTGCGATCCCGGTCGCAACCGGTAGGGCCGGGCCAGTGGAAGCAGAACCTGCTGATCATCGACATCGGCGGCGGCACCACCGACATCGCCCTGCTCGGCCTGAACCTGCGGGACGAGACCCCGGCGGGCCTAGGCGACCCGGGCATGCACGGCCGGTACTACGTGCTGCGCCCAGAGATCCTCGGCTCGACGGGCCGCCTCCAGCTCGGCGGGGAACTCCTCAGCCTGCGGGTCTTTTACTGGATCAAGGCGCTGCTCGGCGATCATCTGCTGAGGCTCTTCCCCGGCTCCTACGAGCACG
>Ga0335078_10000500_pt1 | contig 60688 bp, 57 predicted proteins | sample Lox_Sample_32_FD_206711 | JGI IMG/M metagenome (GOLD analysis project Ga0335078, IMG submission 206711) | Soil microbial communities from Loxahatchee National Wildlife Refuge, Florida, United States - Lox_Sample_3.2 | ecosystem: Environmental > Terrestrial > Soil > Wetlands | place: USA... | reverse complement strand
AGGGCACCAGCACCCGGTCGTACAGGTAGCCGGTCAGCCCGGAGGCGAACACGTCGAGCACCACGCCGAGGACGATCTGGTCGACCAGGAACTTGATGGCGAACACGGCCAGCACCGCGCCGAGCAGCCCGCCCGCCAGCGAGCCGGTGAGCAGCCCGAGCCACAGCGAGCCGAACGCGCTGGCCACCACGGCCGCGGCGAACGCGCCGAGCAGCAGCTGCCCCTCGATCGCGATGTTGATGACCCCGGAGCGTTCGCACATGATGCCGGCCAGCGCGCCGAGGATCAGCGGGATCGAGTACACCAGCGTGCCCTGGAGCAGGTTGATCACGCTCAGCGCGGTGGTGTTCCCGGCGTCCGCCCAGCACAGCAGGGACACCACGAAGCAGAACACGGCCCCGGCGATGCAGACCCGGTTGGCCGCCCGGTCCAGCGGCAGCACCGCACGGAGCACACCGATCGCGATGCACACCACACCGAGGGCGTAGCACACCGGCGCCGCGGGCAGCACCAGGTTGGGCACGCCGACCTTGGCGCCGAACAGGGCGAACGAGAACGTCGCGTCGCCGTGGCTGTGCAGGCCGAACAGGAAGATGCTGGCCAGGCCGAACAGCACGTAGGTCGCCGCGGCCACCATCCGGCGGTTGACCGTCAGCGACGTCCGGACGGAGGTAGTCAGCGTGGTCATGCGTTCCACCCTTTGGCGACGTTTTCACTCAGCCCGGTGGCCTTCGCCTTGCGCAGCCGGAACATGGCCCGGATCAGCGGCGGCGCGGCGACGAACAGCACGATGAGCGACTGGATGACGGTGACGATGTCCACCGGAATCTGGGTGGAGGCCTGCATCTGCACGCCACCCGCGTGCAGCGCGCCGAACAGCAGCGCCGACAGCACGATGCCCAGCGGCCGGGCCCGGCCGAGCAGGGCCACCGTGATGCCGTCGAATCCGTACGTGCCGTAGCTCTGGAAGTTCAGCTGGTAGTCGGTGCCCTGGATGACCGCGACGGCGGCCAGCCCGGCCAGGCCGCCCGCTATCAGCATGGCCCGTACCCAGGTCTTCTCCACGCTCATCCCGGCGGTCCTGGCGGCACTCGGGTTGGCGCCCACGGTGCGGAACTCGAAGCCGGTGGTGCTGCGCTCCAGCAGCCACCAGACCCCGGCCGCGGTGAGCAGCGCGAGCAGGAACGCGGCGTTGATCCGCAGGCTGGGGCCGGCGATGTGCCAGAGCCGGGCATCGATATCGATCACCGGGCTGATCAGGTCGGTCCGGCCGGGCTGCTGCATCGCCTTGGTGCCCAGGATGTAGGACAGGAAGTAGTACATGACGTAGTTGAGCATGATCGTCACGACGACCTCGTGGGCCCCGGTCCTGGCTTTCAGCTCGCCGACGATCCAGCCCAGCACCGCGCCGCCGACGAAGCCGCCGAGCACGCAGACGACCACGTGAATGACGGGCGGCAGGCTGACCCCGAAGCCCAGCCAGGTGGCGACGATGGCGCCGCCGATCCACTGGCCCGCGGCGCCGATGTTGAACAGGCCGGCCCGGAAGGCCAGGCCCACCGACAGGCCGGTGAAGATCAGCGGCGTGGCATTGACCGCGGTCTCGGACAGCGGGTTGAACAGCGCGCTGAAATAGCCGTTGTGCAGCGCGGTGCCCAGCGACGCCTGGTGGAAAATCGCGGTCAGCGTGTGCGGGTTGAAGATCGCGCCCTCGAACATGGCCACGTAGGCGCCCCAGGCGGTGTCCCAGGCCAGGCTGATGGCGTAGCCCGGGTCGCTGAAGAACGATCCCCACGCCCTGAGCACGTCCGGGTCGGTGAACGCGATCAGCAGGCCGCCCAGCACCATGGCCACCACGATGGCCAGGATGGTGACCACCACGGAGTTGCCCTCCAGGATGGAGTCCAGGACGACCCGGCTGACCGGAGGGCGGCCGCGCGGGGCGGAGCTGGCGTCCTCGGCGGCGGCAGGCTCGGCGGCGGCCGGCGGCGGGGGTGCGGCGGGCTCGCTCATTCCGGCTCCCCTCCGTCGTCATCGGTGGCCGGCTGGTCACCGGCCGGGCTGCCGTGCGTAATGCTGGATGGGTTGGTGGTGGTGTCCGTGGGGACGCCGACACCCAGCACGCCCGAGCCCATCAGCCCGGTATCGGGCCCGCCAGCGGTGGGGGCCTGCACCACCGCTTCGCCGGTGGCCGCGGCGTCGGCGCCGGTCGCGCCCGCCATCAGCATGCCCAGCTCCTCGGCGGGCACGTCGGGGGGCCGGAACCCGGTGATCCGGCCCTCGTACATGACCGCGATCCGGTCGGACAGCGCGTAGATCTCGTCCAGCTCGGAGGACACCAGCAGCACGGCCAGGCCCTGGTCACGCTGCTCCACGATGCGCCGGTGCACGAACTCGATCGAGCCCACGTCCAGGCCGCGGGTGGGCTGGCTGGCCACCAGCACCCGCACCTCCCGGCCGACCTCCCGGGCCAGGATGACCTTCTGCTGGTTCCCGCCGGACAGCGTGCCGACCGGGGTGGCGGTGGACGTGGTCCGGATGTCGAAGTCGGCCACCCGCTCGGCCGCGGCGGCGTCCCGGGTGGCGAGATCCATGGCGATGCCCCTGGCGTAGGGCGGCTGGTCGAACACGTCGAGGATGATGTTGTCAGCTACTGAGAACCCGGCCACCAGGCCATCCTCCTGGCGGTCCTCGGGGACGTAGGCCAGCCCGGCGCGCAGCCGGTGCTGTGGGGTGGCGTGGGTCAGGTCCCGGCCATCCAGCCGCACCGAGCCGCTGGCCGCGGGGCGCAGGCCGAGCAGGGCCTGGCACAGCTCGGTCTGGCCGTTGCCCTGCACCCCGGCCACGCCGAGGATCTCGCCCGCCCGGACCTGGAACGACACCCCGTCCAGGGCGGGCTTTTCCTCCTCGCCGGGCACCGTGAGGGCCTGCACGTCGAGCCGGACCTCGCCCGGCTTGGCCGGTTTCTTGGTCACCCGCAGCTGGACCGAGCGGCCGACCATCAGCGCGGCCAGCTCGGTGTCACTGGCCGTCGGCGGCAGCTGCCCGACCACCTGGCCGCGGCGGATGACGGTGACGACGTCGGCGATCTCCTGGACCTCTTTGAGCTTGTGCGAGATGAACACGATGGACCGGCCGCCGGCCCGCAGCTCCCGCATGATCCGGAACAGTTCCTGGGTCTCACCCGGGGTGAGCACCGAGGTGGGTTCGTCCAGGATCAGCACGCTGGCCTCGCGCAGCAGGGCCTTGACGATCTCCACCCGCTGCTGGACGCCGACCGGCAGGTCCTCGACCATCGCGTCCGGGTTGACCTGAAGGCCGTAGCGCTCGGACAGCTCGCGCACGTCACGGCGGGTACGCCGCCGGTCGATCCAGCCGAGCGCCCGGGTGCGCTCCATGCCGAGCGTGACGTTTTCCGCCACGGTGAACACCGGCACCAGCATGAAGTGCTGGTGCACCATGCCGATGCCCGCCCGGATCGCGTGGCTGGGCGAGCCGAGGTGCTGCGGCCTGCCGTCCAGCAGGATCTCGCCCTCGTCCGGCTGGATGAGCCCGAACAGGACGTTCATCAGCGTGGTCTTGCCGGCGCCGTTCTCGCCGAGCAGCGCGTGGATCTGGCCCTCTTCCACGGTCAGGTCGATGTGGTCGTTGGCCACGAGGCTGCCAAAGCGCTTCGTGATCCCGTGGAGCTCCAGCTTCACACCGACCGCCTTCCCCAGTGCCCTGCGTGACCCGGGGCGGGATCCCCGCCCCGGGTCACGCGCAGCCAAACCTACTCGGCTGGGTCAGACCGGGCTCTTGGTGGGCGTCTTGATCGTGCCGTTCTCGATGCCCGCCTTGACCTTGGCCAGGTCCGACTGCAGCGAGGCCGGGACCTTGGTGGCGAAGTCGTGGTACGGCGCGAGCGCCACGCCGCCGTTGGCCAGCGTGCCGATGTAGTTGCCGCCCTTGAACGTGCCGTTGGCCGCGCTCAGGACCGCGCCCCGCACGGCGGTCTGGATGCCCTTCATCACGCTGGTGATGAAGTACTTGCAGTACTGCGCGGCGCTCACGCAGCCGTCGGTGTCCACCCACATCATGTTGACGTTGTGGCCCTGCTGGTCGGCGGTCTGCACCGCCTTGGCCGCGCCGAGGCCGACGTTCCCGGCGACCGGGAAGATGATGTCCGCGCCTTCCTGGATGAACGTGTTGGTCAGCGTCAGGCCCTTGGTCTGGTTGGTGAAGTCGCCGGTGAAGTTGCCGTTCTGCGTCTTCTCGTTCCAGCCGAGCACCTTCACGTTCGTGTGGTGCTGCTGGTTGTAGTACTGGACGCCGTCGTAGAAGCCGTCCATGTAGATGGTGACCGTGGGCAGCTTCTGGCCGCCGAACGTCGCCACCTTCTTGGTCTTGGTCATCCCGGCGGCCAGGTAACCGCCGAGGAAGCCGTCCTGCACGGTGTCGAACAGCAGCGCGTCCACGTTCTTCAGCGGCGGCGTGTAGTTGTAGTCCACGATCGCGAACTTCGAGCTCTTGTGCGCCTTGGCCGCGGTCTGCGTGGCCGAGCCCATCAGGAAGCCGACCGTGACGATGATCCCGCACTTCTGCCCGATGAACGCGTTGATGTTGGGCACGTAGTCGCTCTGCGAGGTGGACTGCAGGTACTTGACGCTGACCTTGCTCGCGTTGGCCGAATGGGCCTCCTGCATGCCCTGCCACGACGACGCGTTGAACGACCGGTCATCGATGCCGCCGGTGTCGGTGACCATGCAGCCCTTGAAGCTGGCCGCGGCCGCGCTGGCCGAACCGCCCGACGAGCCGGATGGACCCGAGGTGTTGCTGCCGCACGCGGCGGCGAGCAGCGCGAGCGCGCCCAGGGCCGCCATGGCCGGAACCGTGTGTCTCACGGATTACCTCCTGTTCCAGGGCGGCTGTCCACCGCCTGCTGTGCCGGTGCGGCCGCGCGGCTGCCTGAGCGAGGACGGCTCGCGCCGCCCGCAGGGCCGCCCATGTCCCCCCAGTCCGCCGCCGGTGCCCGGGGCAATTGGAAGATCCCAAACGCCCCGCTCTGGGATGCCCGCAGGTTAGACCGGGTGGCCCGGCTACGGAAGCCGCGACGGGGCGCATCGGCCGTCCCGTTGCCAAATCGAAATCCGGCCCAGCCCCAGCCGTGATCAGCCGTTGTGCTGACGGTCACCTGGCGGGCCACCGTCAGCCCCGGCAAGGCGCCGGACCACGTGCATTTTGTCACAGAACGCGGGTGATGCCCGGGCGGCTGGCTGGCCGGGCACGCCTCGCCGCGGCCGCCTCGCCGGACCGGGCCGGCTCAGCGCTCGCGGAGGCTGCCGATGCTGAGCGAACCGTCCGGCGCGCCTGCGCTGGCTGCCCCGTCCGCGCTGGCTGCCCGGTCCGCGCTGGCTGCCCGGTCCGCGCTGGCTGCCCGGTCCGCGCTGGCTGGCCGGCCTGCGCTGGCTGCCCCGTCCCCGGCGGCTGGCCCGTCCCCGGTAGCCAGCTGGCCTGCCAGCCCTTGCCGCTGCTCTTCCTCCTGGACGTAGCGCTCCGGGTCCTTGTCCACCGGGGGGACGCCCGCGAAGTTACGGGCCTCGAAGGCGACGAAGGACACGGCCAGATCGTGCCGCAGCTGGAGGCTGGCCAGGCGGCGGAAGTCCGTCAGGCCCTCGCGTTCCTCTTCGGCCATGTGATCGCTGTTGGCCAGGTTGGCCGCGGCCACCGCGGTGTACCAGCCGTCCGTGCCGACCGGGTGGCCGCCCACCGCGACCACCGCGTCCCGGATGTCGTTGTGGTCGTGAATCGCGTCGAGCGTTTCGTCTTCCGCGCCCGCCGTCCGCCCGGCCCGTATCCCCACCCGCAGCAGCGCCGGGTAGAAGATGGCCTCCTCAGCGGCGGCGTGCAGCTCCAGGAACGCGGCCAGCCGGTCCCACACCGCGCCCAGCGACCCGGTGTCGGCCGGGTCGAGCTGCTCCAGGATCGCGAACAGCCGGCGCTGCTCGGCATGGTCATCGAGGATCAGCTGAGTGATATCCAAGGTCGCCCTCCCGGCGCGGCGTCGCAGGTCTGCCACCACCCTACGAGGCGGCGCCCGCCCGGCCGGCCGCGGCGGTCAGGGCAGCAGAACTATCTTCCCGAGCAGGTGACCCTGGGCCAGCCGCCGGTAGGCGTCCTGCACCTGGTCCAGCGGGAAGATCGCGGCGATCGGGATCTCCAGCTCCCCGCTGGCGATCAGCCCGCCCAGGTCGGCCAGCACCGCCGCGCTCGCCCCGGCCGTATTGCCGTCGCCCTTGACCCCGTAGCGCCCGATCGCCTCGAAGTTGGCGATCGTGTCGATCCGGTCTGGTGCGACCCCGAGGTCCAGCGCCAGCTGGACGTAGTCCGCGCCGAACGTGTCGATGAACGCGTCGACCTTGGCCGCCGCCCGCCGGATCCGGTCGGCCACCCCATCGCCGTAGGTCACCGGGGTCACCCCGTGCCGGGTCAGCCAGTCGTGGTTGTCCTGGCTGGCCAGGCCGATCACGGTCGCCCCGGCCCGCCGGGCCAGCTGGACCGCGATCGAGCCGACCCCGCCCGCGGCGCCCGCGACCACCACCGTGTCACCCGGGTTCGGCGCGACCGCCCGCAGCGCGGCGTACGCGGTGAACCCGGCCACCGGCAGCGCCCCCGCGGCGACCCACGGCACGCTGGCCGGCTTGGCGGCCAGGTTCCCGGCCTCCACCAGCGCATACTCCGCCTGGCTGGCCCGGTTGTCGGTCCAGCCGATGACCTCGTCGCCGGGGGCGAACCCAGCGACCCCAGGCCCGGTGTCGGCGACGACCCCGGCCAGGTCGGTGCCCTGGCCGGACGGGAAGGTGGCCGGCCAGCGCGCGTGCAGCAGGCCGTCCCGGATCTTGGCTTCGCCCGGGTTGATCCCGGCCGCCTTCACCTGGACCAGCACCTTGCCCGGCCCAGCCGCCGGCAACGGCACCTCGGCCAGATACAGGACCTCCGGCCCGCCATACTCGTCGAACCGCACCGCCTTCGGCATCGCCGCTCCCTTCGCGCTGGCCTCGCCCTGGCTTCGCCCACCGCCAACCCCAGGCGGCGGCCAGTTATGCCCGGCCCGCGGTGGCGGCGATCGTCACTCGCTGGGCGAGTCCCGGGCACCCCGCACGGTGGTGACCGCGATCCCGGCGGCGAAGACCAGGCCAGCGCACAGCGCGCCAGGCATATTGGCGGGGGGCCGGCCCGGCCACAGCAGCGGGGTGCCCCAGCCAGCGGTCAGCCCGATCTCGGCCACCATCAGGTAGCCCAGCGGCCCGATCCAGGCCAGCAGGCCGCCGGTCACCGCGGCCGTCAGCAGGCCGAGGCCGGCCAGCCCGGCCACGTTGCGCAGCAGGCCCAGGGTGCCCCAGGCCAGCCCGGCCGCGGCCGCCCCGGCGGCCAGCGCGCCCAGCGCGGCCGCGGTCAGCGCCACCGCGGTACCCAGCCGCAGCCAGGGCAGCCACCGGCCGGTGGCGCGCTCCGGCTCGCCGAACGGGCTGTACGTGCTGACCGCGATCACCGCGCCCGCGCCCGCCTCGATGAGCAGCGGCACCGCCTGCGCGGCCGAGCCCGTGCTGCCCAGGTTCCAGTGCCAGTACAGCGCGGCCCGCATGACCAGCCCGAGCAGGGCCAGCGCGGCCAGCGCCGCCGGGACCCGCCGGGAGGCCAGGAACAGCGAGGTCATCCGCAGCGCGGGCCAGCGCAGCGACGGTGCGGCCGGGGCCGCCGGGCCGCCCGGCGCCGGGGCGCGCAGGCCGGTGGTGGTCACGGCAGCCGGGCCAGCGTGAGCTGCCCGGCCCGCAGCGCGGCCAGGTGCCGGGCCAGCCACGCGTGCCGGGTGGCGGCGGGCAGCGCGGCGAACCGCTGGGCCGCCGCGTCGGCCTGCGCCTGGGCCGCGCGGGGCAGCTGGACCTGGATCAGGCCCTGGTACCGCTGGGTGCCCAGGGGCACGCCGGCGGCCATCAGCAGCGCCTCCTGCATGGCCACCCGCGCCGCCACGGCCGGTACCGTCCGGCGGCCCGGCACCGCGGGAGCGCCGGTAGCGGGCTGACCGACCCCGGCGGGCACGAAGGCCGCCACCAGGGCGGCCTGCAGGCCGGTGACGAACGCGCGCCGCGACTCCCCGAACGACCGGGCCGGCACCTGGTCGGCCGTGTAGGAGAACACCGGCGGCGTGCCACTTATCTCCCCCTCCGGCGTCCAGTCCACGAGGACCTGCCCGGAGCGCGGCACCAGGGAGCCGCTGGCCGCCTGCCCGGCCCGCGCCGGGGCGCCCGGCAGGCCCGCGATCTCGCGCAGCACCGGGCCGAGCGCGGCGGTCACATCGGGCAGGAAGACCCGGAACGCCGGGTGGATGCACACCGGGACCGCGGCCACGGTCTGGCAGACCGGGATGTAGGGCAGCGGCCGGTCACTGGCCGCGTCGTGCAGCGCCGGGATGACCCAGGCCGCCTGCATGCCGAGCGGCGAGGTGGCGCTGGGCGGCCGGCCGGTGCCTGGCAGCGCCTGCCGGGCGGTGCCGGCCAGCCCCACCGCGGTCGCCGCGGCGGCCAGGCCGGCCGCGGCCGCCACGGCGGCGCCGCGGCGCAGCCCCGCCCCGGCCCCGGACGACCGGGCCAGCCCGAGCACGCCGAGTGCCACGACGGCGAGCCCAGCCAGGAACATCAGCTGGTCGATGGCCACGTCCGGCGGGTACCGGTAGAACACGCCCGCGTCGTTGCCGGGCACGTACGTGGTCGGGGACAGCACCGCGTACGCGGACGAGCGGCCGACCGCGTTGCGGAAGCCCTCCAGGGACAGCAGGAACGTGGCCACCGCGGCCAGCGGCGCGGTGAACCGGCCGGGCCACAGCGCGCCCGCGGTGAACCCGAGTGCGGCCAGCGCGGCCAGCTCGGCGCAGCTGACGATCACCGGCCACCACGGCGGGCCACCCCAGGTCGCCTGCGTCGCGGTCACCGCGTACAGCACCGCGGTGCCGGCCAGGAACGCCGCGATGGCCCAGATCGTGGTGGCCGCCCAGGCGGCGAGCTGGCCGGCCCACCGGGGCCGCGGGGTGATCTCCACCAGGTCCAGGGTGCGGCGGCGGCCGTCCCGCGACCCGGCCCAGGCCGCGATGGCCACCACGAACACCACGAAGTCCGGCAGCAGCTTGTTGGGCAGCACCGAGGCGCGGATCGTCCACACCGCCGGGTACCCCATCGCCGTCCGGTACGGGTCGAAGGCGAACAGCGCGGCCAGCAGCGGGAACGTCCACGGCATCGGGCTGCGCCGCAGTTCCAGCCGCAGCAGCCGCCAGGCCGGCCACGCCGCGGACGGCCGGGCGGCGGCCGGGCGGGGCCGGGCCGGCGCCGACGTGGCCGTCACGACCGCGCCTCGGCCAGCACCGCGGTGTACCCGCGCTCCAGCGGCGCGTCCCCGGCGCCGCCGTCCACCCCGCGGGCGGTCAGCTCGGCCGGGGTGCCGCGGAACACGATCTTCCCCTGGTGCATCAGCGCCACCTCGGTGCAGGCCGCGCCCACGTCCTCGACCAGGTGCGTGCTGACCACCACGGTGGCCCGCTGGCCGAGGTCGCGCAGCATCGCCCGGAACGACACCCGCTGCTCGGGATCGAGCCCGGCGGTGGGCTCGTCCAGCAGCAGCAGCTCGGGGTCGTTCACGATGGCCTGCGCGATGCCGACCCGGCGCAGCATCCCCCCGGACAGGGTGCGCAGCTTGGTGCGGGCCCGCTCACCCAGGCCGACCTGCTCCACCGCGGCCGCCACCGCGCCCGGCACGCGGGCCGACGGCATCTCCTTGAGCAGCGCGAAGTACTCGATGAACTCGGCCACGGTGAACGACGGGTAATAGCCGAGGTTCTGCGGCAGGTAGCCGAGCCGGCGCCGGATCTCCCGGCGCGGCCCGTACCGGCCCGGGTCGCGGCCGAGCAGCCGCAGCGAGCCGGATGACGGCGGGATCACCGTGGCCATCATGCGCAGCAGCGTGGTCTTGCCCGCCCCGTTCGGCCCGAGCAGGCCGAACACCCCGGGCCCCGTGGCCAGGTCCACGCCGGCCACCGCCTGGGTAGAGCCGAATCGCCGGGCGAGCCCGGCGGTCTCGATGTTCATGCCGTTCCTCTCGGGATGCGGGTCACGTAGTAGGCGATCGCGGTCCCGCAGGCCGCGATGGCCAGGTAGGGAAGCACCAGCGCGCTATCGGTGATCGCGGTGATGGTCTGCCCGTCGGCCGACTTCCCGGCCAGCACGGTGATCAGCCAGCCGCCCAGCCCGGCCGCCACGCCAGCGTTGGCCGAGCGGGTCACGGTCGCGGTGGCCAGGGCCAGCCCGCACATCGCGGTCATCGGGATCAGCCAGCCGAAGGTGAGCGCCGCCGCGGCCCCGGACACGGCGGAGGCTGCCACCCCGAGCAGGGCGTTGAACGCGAAGACCGCGAGCGCGCGGACCAGCAGCACCATGCGGTCGCTGACCGCCATCGAGCAGCACAGCTCCCAGGCCGGGTCCATCCCCGGCCCGTAGGCGTAGGCGATACCCGCCGCGGCCAGGGCCGGCGCGGCCAGCGCCACCCAGGGCGTCCCGCTGGCCCGGGTGGCCACCGCCCCGGCGGCCAGCATCACGACCGTGGCGATGATCCAGCCCAGCAGCAGCGACGGCGTGGTGACCAGGGCCCGGGCCAGGCCGGGGGAGCGCAGCAGCCGCCCGGCCAGCCGCTCCACCCGGCCCGGCGGCCGCCGCCACACCTGCGTGGCCACGCCGAGCCACACCCGGTCCAGATCCACATCCGGGGGCAGCGGGCCACCCGCGGCCAGCCCGCCCCGATCACCAGTCAGCCCGGGCCCGTTCATCGCCCGCCTCCATCCCGTACCGGCTCACCACGGCGCAGCGCCGCGCGCATCAGCCGCCGGGCCCGGTGCGCGCGGCTCTTCACCGTGCCCTCCGGCACGCCCATCAGCTCGGCCACCTCGGCGACCGGCCGGTCCTCCACGTACACCAGCCGCCAGACCTCCCGCTGCGCGCCGCCCGGCGGCCCCAGCACGCGCTCGGCGTCGGCCAGCTCGGCGCGCCGCAGCGCGGCTTCCGCCGGGTCTTCCGGGTCCCGCCCGCCAGCGGTCACGGTGGGCAGGGCCAGCTCGGCCGGCCCGCAGCGGCGCAGCCACAGCGCGGCCTGCCGCCGGGCGATCCCCCAGACCCAGCCGCCCGCGGAACCGGCCGGCCGGTACCCGCGCGCGCCGCGCCACACCGCGAGGAACGTTTCCTGCAGCACGTCCTCGACCTCGGCCGGGGGCAGCACCCGCCGCAGCCGGGCGGCCAGCCACGGGCCGTGCCGGCTGAGCAGCTCGCGCAGGGCCCGGTCGTCACCCGCGGCGATCGCAGCGATCAGCCCGTCGTCATCCATCTCTTCTCTATTGCATTACGCCATCGCCCGGTTCCCCACCCAGGCCAAGTTTCTGCCACCCGCCGTCCGCGGTACCTGGCCGCCGTGGTCAGCAACCCCTTCCGGCACCCTTGATCATGCCGGCGGGCCGGCTGCTAGCTTCAGCTGGGGCGGGCACGCTGAACACCACGGAGGCGCCGGGTGACGATCGACTGGGCACGGCTGCGGGCCGCCGCCACCGAGGTGGCGGGGCGGGCTTACGCACCATATTCACGGCTGCGGGTCGGCGCCGCGGGCCTGACCGCCGATGGGCAGCTGGTCACCGGCTGCAACGTGGAGAACGCGTCCTACGGCCTCACCCTGTGCGCCGAGTGCGGGCTGGTCGGCGCCCTGCACGCGGCCGGCGGTGGCCCGCTGGTCGCGGTCAGCGTGGTGGCCGGGGACGGCGCGCCGCTGCTGCCCTGCGGCCGGTGCCGCCAGCTGCTGCTCGAAGCGGGCGGCCCGGGCCTGCCGGTGGACACCGGGGACGGGCCGCGCCCGCTGTCCGAGCTGCTGCCCGCGGCGTTCAGCGGGACCGACCTGGGCGCCCGGCGGGACCCGGCCGCGGGCGGCGGCCGTGACTGAACCGGGCCAGGCACCGGCCGCGGTCGAGCTGATCCGGGCCAAGCGGGACGGGCAGCGGCTGCCGGACCGGCACATCCGCTGGCTGTTCGATGGCTACCTGCGCGGTGAGGTGGCCGACGAGCAGATGTCGGCGCTGCTCATGGCCATCTACTTCCGCGGCCTGGACCAGGCCGAGCTGCGCTCCTGGACCGGTGCGATGATCGACTCCGGCGAGCGGCTCGACCTGGCCGGGGCGGGCCGGCCGACCGTGGACAAGCACTCCACCGGCGGGGTCGGCGACAAGGTGTCGCTGATCCTGGCGCCGCTGGTGGCCAGCTGCGGGGCGGCGGTGCCGCAGCTGTCCGGCCGCGGCCTCGGGCACACCGGCGGCACGCTGGACAAGCTGGAGGCGATCCCGGGCTGGCGGGCCAGCCTGTCCCCGGCCGAAATGATCTCCGTGCTGCGCGAGACCGGCTGCGTCATCTGCGCGGCTGGCCCGGGCCTGGCCCCGGCCGACCGCCGCCTGTACGCGCTGCGCGACGTCACCGCGACCGTGGAGTCGATCCCGCTCATCGCGAGTTCCATCATGTCCAAGAAGATCGCGGAGGGCACGTCCGCGCTGGTGCTGGACGTGAAGGTGGGCAGCGGCGCGTTCATGCGCGAGGAAGCCGACGCCCGCCGGCTGGCGCAGACCATGGTGACCCTGGGCGGTGAGCACGGGGTGGCCACGTCGGCGCTGCTGACCAGGATGGATGTCCCGCTCGGGCGGGCCGTGGGCAACGCCGTCGAGGTCGAGGAGGCGGTGGCCACGCTGCGCGGCGAAGGCCCGCCGGATCTGGTCGAGGTGACCCTGGCGCTGGCCCGCGAGATGCTCCGGCTGGCCGGGATCGACGCCGACCCGGCCGCCGCGCTGGCCGACGGCCGGGCGCTGCGCGCCTACCAGGCGATGATCCGCGCCCAGGGTGGCGACCCGGACGCGCCGCTGGCCACGGCCGCCTGCACCCGGCCCGCCCTGGAGGCGCCGCGGGACGGCTGGCTGCAGTACCTGGACGCCCGCGCGGTCGGGGTCGCGGCCTGGCGGCTCGGCGCCGGGCGGGCCCGCAAGGAGGACCCGGTGAGCGCGGCGGCGGGCGTGCTGTGCCTGGCCAAACCGGGCGACCGGGTGGAGGCGGGCCAGCCCGTGGCCGAGCTGCGGACCGATGACGAGTCGCGGCTCGCCGGGGCCACGGCCGCGCTGTCCGGGGCCATCGGCGTCGGGGACGTGCCACCCCCGGCGCGGCCCGCGGTCATCGACCGGCTCGGTCTGTGAGAATAGGCTGATGGCGCCCAGCGTGGAGGAGATCAGGGCCGTTCCCAAGGTGCTGCTGCACGATCATCTCGACGGCGGGCTGCGGCCCGCCACCGTGGTGGAACTGGCCCGGGACATCGGCTACGACCGGCTGCCGTCCGAGGACGTGGCCGAGGTCGCACGGTGGCTGCGCCGCGGTGCGAACCGGGGGCACCTGAACCTGTACCTGGACGCGTTCCAGCACACGGTCGCGGTCATGCAGACCCGCGAGGCGCTGATCCGGGTGGCCGCCGAGTGCGCCGAGGACCTGGCCCTCGACGGCGTCGTCTACGCCGAGGTACGGTTCGCCCCGGAATTGCACGTGGCCGGCGGGCTCACCCTGGAGCAGGTGGTCAGCGCCGTGCTGGAGGGCTTCCGGCTGGGCAGCGCCGGGCGGGGGATCACCGTCTACGCGCTGCTCACCGCCATGCGGACCGCGGCCCGCTCGCTGGAGATCGCCGAGCTGGCGGTGCGCCACCGCGACGACGGTGTGGTCGGCTTCGACATCGCGGGGGCCGAGGCGGGCAGCCCGCCCACCCGCCACCTGGACGCGTTCCAGTACGTGGCCCGGGAGAACTTCCACATCACGATCCACGCGGGGGAGGGCTTCGGGCTGCCGTCGATCTGGGAGGCGCTGCAGTGGTGCGGGGCGGAGCGCCTGGGCCACGGGGTCCGGATCGTGGACGACATCCAGATCGGGGCGGACGGGCACGCCGCGCTGGGCCGGCTGGCCAGCTACGTCCGGGACCGGCGTAACTGCCTGGAGATGTGCCCCACGTCGAACGTGCAGACCGGGGCGGCCAAGTCCATCGAGACCCACCCGATCGGGCTGCTCCGCCAGCTGTCCTACCGGGTCACGGTGAACACCGACAACCGGCTGATGAGCGGGGTCACCCTGTCCTCGGAGTTCGCCGCGCTGGTGGATGCGTTCGGCTACGGCTGGTCGGACATAGAGTGGCTGACGATCAACGCGATGAAGAGCGCGTTCGCTCACTTCGACGAGCGGCTGCAGATCATCAACACGGTGATCAAGCCCGGGTTTGCCACGGCCCGCGCGGCGAGCGATGCTGTGGTCCGGGGGCAAGGACGGAGGTAGCCGGGGTGAAAGCCGAGCCGCAGGCGGCAGTGGCGGGGCAGGCCACGGACGGGTCCCGGCCCGGGCCGGCGCTGGCCGGGCAGGCCGCCATGGCCCGCCGGTGGCCCGCCGACGTGGGCACCTCGGACAGCGCGCTCCGGCAGTTCCTGCACGGCCTGCCGGGCGTGGACACCGTCGGCGCGCAGCAGCGGGCCGCGGGCCTGGCCACCCGGTCGATCAAGCGGGACGCCAAGCTGTGGGCGCTGGAGACGGCGGTCCGGATGGTCGACCTGACCACGCTGGAGGGCGCGGACACCCCGGGCAAGATCCGCGGGCTGTGCGCCAAGGCCCGCCAGCCCGATCCCGCCGACCCCGCGGTCCCCCCGGTCGCGGCCGTGTGCGTGTACCCGGACCTGGTCGCGGTGGCCCGGCAGGAGCTGGCCGGCAGCGCCGTCGCGGTCGCCTCGGTGGCCACCGCGTTCCCGTCCGGCCGCGCCTCGCTGGCGGTCAAGCTGGCTGACGTCGCCGAGGCGGTGTCCGCGGGCGCCGACGAGGTGGACATGGTGATCGACCGCGGCGCTTTCCTGGCCGGCCGGTACGGGCAGGTCAGCGAGGAGATCCGGGCGGTCCGTGAGGCCTGCGGCCAGGCCCACCTGAAGGTGATCCTGGAGACCGGGGAACTGGCCACGCTGGACAACGTGGCCCGGGCGTCGTGGCTGGCCATGCTGTCCGGCGCCGACTTCATCAAGACCTCCACCGGCAAGGTCTCGCCCGCCGCCAGCCCGCCGGTAGCCCTGGTCATGCTGACGGCGGTCGCCGATTTCGCCGCGGGCACCGGCCGGATGGTCGGCGTGAAGGTGGCCGGCGGGGTGCGCACCGCCAAGGACGCGATCCGCTACCTGGTGCTGGTCCGGGAGACCGCCGGGGCGGACTGGCTGACCCCGGACCTGTTCCGGATCGGTGCCTCCAGCCTGCTCAACGACCTGCTCATGCAGCGCCGCAAGCAGCTCACCGGCGCCTACGCCGGCCCCGACTACTTCACCCTGGACTGACCCGCAGACCGGCCGGAGCTTGGCGCTCAACCCGGCAGTGCGGAGCTGAGCAGATCGACCACCGGCTTGGGTTGCCAGTTTTCGTCCCACAGGCCGCCGAAACCTCCGGGCGGGGAGGGCCTGCGGTGCATCGGTGAGTCGACGGCGTGAAACCACACGAAGGGGACGTCGGTAGCTACCAGCGCCTGGTAAAAGCGCCGCTGGTTCTCAGGCGTGGCACCGGGGCCGCCTCCGGTGAAACCGCGCCGCTCGGGAATGACGTCTCCTGCACTATGACCGGCCGGTGGGGTGGCATGCCTGGTGTCCCCGCGACGAGCCCATAAGCCTCGACCACCCAGCCGGCCGCGGTGAGCGGGTCGTTGCGATGCAGCACCCACCAGGGATGCACGTTCAGGAAGGAGAAGTCGCCGACTGCGGTGGCCAGATCGGGAAATGACTGCCAGTCCGGAGGCTGGAACCCGGTGGTGACCGGAAGCCCGAAGCGGTCCCGGGCCTGGTCGATCTCGCGCACCAGGCGGCCGTGGTCGGCGATGCCCTTCTGGATGACCTCGTTGCCCAGGCACACGGCATCGACCGCGTCGAGCGCCGCGTCAAGGTTCGCGCTCTCCTCGGCGAGCAGCTGGTCGTCCTGCCACCAGATCTTGGCCACGACGTGCTCGAAGCCGCATTCTTTGGCGATCCGCGGGGCCTGATCGAGCCCAAATGCCATGGTATTGGTCACCAGGCCACGGAATCCGGCAGCATGCAGGCGTCCCAGTTCGAGCCGGAGCTGTTCCGGGGTGGCGGGGTGCGCTCCGCCGAGGAAATCGAACGGCGGCCCTGGGTTGTAGTTAATCCACGCTCGACTGGTCCTTAGCGATTCGAGCACGTCAGCAGCCATGTACGGCACAATAGCCTGGACCGGCGGCCATGCACCGCGACCACTCTGGACAAGAGAAGCCATGTGTCGAATAAGACAATCGCGGCGACCCTGATCTCCGCTATCAACGAGGGTGACGAAGCTGCTGTGCAAGCCATCCTTGATGACGGTCTCGTCTCGCATGGCGCATTGGGTGATATACACGGGCCTGACGGATTCATCAGAATAATGCTGCAAAATGTCCGTGCGGGATTCCCTGACGCGCATGTCGAAATTGCCTCGGTTATCGAGGAAGATGACCTGGTCTCGTTCCGGCTGGACGGTTCGGGCACCCATCTCGGCCGCTTCCTGGGCGTCGAGCCCACCGGGAAGACCGTCCGCATCCGGGGCATCCACCAGGTGAGGGTGCACGACGGCCGCATCATTGAGCATTGGCAGGGACCAGACATCCTCGCCATGCTCCTCGACATGGGGCTGTTTCCTCCCGGGCCGCACGTCCAGGTCTTAGGGCCAGCCCCGGGCACGGCCTGGCTGGCCACGCGCTGGCTCACAGATGGGGGTAGGGGCGGTCGGGGTTGTGCTCGGAGAGCACTGACGGCGGCCCGATCAGGATCTTGTCCGGTTCCCCGATGGCGCGCTCATCCTTGCCGTCGTAGTCGAACTTCCGCAGCACGTGCTTGATCGCCTCGAGCCGGGCCCGCTTCTTGTCGTTGCTCCTGACCACGGTCCACGGCGCGTGCTCGCTGTCGGTGTAGTGGAACATGGCCTCCTTGGCGTCGGTGTAGGCGTCCCACTTGTCCAGCGACTGCAGGTCTGTGGGGCTCAGCTTCCACTGCCGGACGGGGTCCACCCGGCGGATGACGAACCGGGTGTGCTGCTCGGAGCGGGTGACCGAGAACCAGAACTTGGTCAGGTGCAGCCCGGAGCGGATCAGCAGCCGCTCGAACTCCGGCACATCCCGCATGAACTGCCAGTAGTCCCCCTCGGTGGTATAACCCATCACCCGCTCCACGCCGGCCCGGTTGTACCAGGACCGGTCGAACATGACGATCTCGCCCCCCGCGGGCAGGTGCGGCACGTAGCGCTGGAAGTACCACTGGCTCTGCTCGCGCTCGCTCGGCTTGCTGAGCGCGACCACCGTGGCCCCGCGCGGGTTGAGGTGCTCGGTGAACCGCTTGATCGTGCCGCCCTTGCCGGCCGCGTCGCGCCCCTCGAACACGATCAGGATGCGCTGGCCGGTGGACTTGACCCAGTTCTGCAGCTTGACCAGCTCGACCTGCAGCGGGCGCTTGAGGTACGCGTACTCGTCCCGGCTCATCTTCTCGGTGTACGGGTATTCCTCGCGCCACGTGTCGACCACCCGGCCGTCCGGCCAGCGCAGCACGGGGTCGTCGTGTTCGTCGTCGTCGTCAACGGTCAGCCCCGCGATGAGGCTGGCATCGGACGCCCAGTCGTCGGGCAGCGCGTTGAACTCAGCTGCTGATTGTCCAGTCACGGCATCAAGCACAGCACATTCCGCCTCATGATCACGAGCCGGCTGGACCTGAGCCGCTCAGCGCCAGTGGTTGAGCGGCAGCGGGCCGCGGCTGAGGATCGTCCGGATCGCGAACGTGCTCTGCGCCTCGACCACCGAGGGGATGGTCAGGATCTGGCCGAGCAGCAGCTGTTCGTAGGCGGCCAGGTCGGGCACGGCCGCCTCGACCAGGAAGTCGTTGCTCCCGGAGATCAGGTAGCAGGCGACGACGGCCGGAATCGCCAGCAGGGCCTGCTCGACCCGGGTCGAGGTCTGCTGTGAGTGCCCCTCGACCTTCAGGCCGAGGAAGACGGTCAGCCCGAGCCCGGCCCGCGGCCGGCTGACCTCCGCCTGGTACCCGGCGATGATGCCGCTGGCTTCGAGCGCCTTGACCCGGCGCAGGCAGGCCGACGGCGACAGGGCGATGGCGTCGGCGAGGTCGACGTTGGCGATCCGGCCATCGCGCTGCAGCCGGTCGACGATGGCACGATCTACCCGGTCCGGAACATGCTCTGGCATAAGATGCAGCCTACTCTCGTGACAGCGCAATAACCTTGTGCCAAACCGGCTCCTCGGCACAACATTTGATATCGCGTGCGAGGCCAAATCGGCCAGGCTGAAGGCATGGCGCTGACAAGCAAGAACCAGCCGGGAACACCGCAGCAGCTGACGACCTCGCGGGGCGCTGCGCTCTACATCGGGGCGCTGCTCGGCCCCGGCCTGCTGCTGCTGCCCGGGCTGGCCGCGGCCGAAGCCGGGCCCGCCTCGATCCTGGCCTGGCTTGGCCTGCTGATCCTGTCCGGGCTGTTCGCCGCCGTGTTCTCGGCCCTGGGGCGGCACAGCCCCTCGGCCGGCGGGGTGATCGGTTATGTGACCGCCGGGCTGGGCGCCCGGGCGGGCCTGGCCACCGGCTGGATGTTCCTGGCCGGGGTGGTCTGCGGCGCGCCGATCGTCTGCTTCATCGGCGCCAGCTACGTCACCGAGCTGACCGGCGGCGGCCAGCTGACCCGGGCCGCGGTCGCGGCCGCGCTGCTGCTGGTCGTGGTCGGCCTGGCCGCGGGCGGGCTGCGGGCCAGCGCCGCCGCCCAGCTCGTCCTGGTCAGCCTGCTGGTGGTCGTGGTGATCGTGGCGGCCGCGGGCTCGGCGGGCGCCGCGCGCGCGGCCAGCTGGACGCCGTTCGCCCCGCACGGCTGGCTGTCGGTCGGCAGCGCGGCGGCGACGCTGATGTTCTCGTTCGTCGGCTGGGAGGCGGTGGCCCCGCTGACCACCCGCTTCGCGAACCCGGGCCGGCAGCTGCCGCGGGTGGTGGCCATCGCCCTCGCCGTCACCACCGCGCTGTACCTGGGCCTGGCGGTGGCCACGATCAGCGTGCTCGGCCCCCGGGCGGCCAGCGACGTGCCCCTGGCCGACCTGCTGGGCCACGCCATCGGCGCGGCCGGCCCGGACGTCGCCGCGGTGGCCGCCATCGTGCTGACCCTCGGCGCCACCAACGCCTACATCACCGGCGCGGCCGCGATGGCCAGGCAGCTGGCGCCGGCCGCAGCCGGCCGGCGTGGCGGGCCGGTGACCCGGCTGCTGGCCGCGATCACCGGTACCGGGCTGCTGCTGATCGTCGCCTACGGGCTGCGGATCGTCAGCACCGCCGAGCTGGTGGCCGTGCCGACCGCGCTGTTCCTCACCGTCTACCTGGGGGCGATGGCGTCCGCGACGCGGGTGCTGCGTGGGCCGGTGCGGCTCGCCGCGCTGCCCGCCGCGCTGGCCGTCCTCGCCATGCTCGGCTTCTGCGGCTGGGCGCTGGCGGTACCGGCCGCCGTCACGGTGGTGGCCGCTGGCTGGCGGGCCCGGGCCGCCCGGTATCGCGGCGCGCCCGGCCAGCGGGCGCGGTGTGTGGTCCCCGGGCCCGGGCCAGATCAGCTCGCGGCGACGCGCTGACCGCTACGGCGCGCCCGGTGGCCGCGCCTCAGCCGCCGCTGGCCGCCAGCTCCTGGTAGGCGGGCATGAGCTCAGCCCACCGGGCCTGCGCGTCGACGCGCGCACGCCCGGCGAGGTAGGCGGCGAGATCTTCGACATGGACCTGGTTCCCGGCCCCGTAGGCGGCGAGATGGTCCAGGGGCATGCCCCGTTCCTCGAACACCAGGATGGTCTGCTCGCCGTCGGCGGTCAGCGTGACGTCGGTGACCAGCTCGTACGGAACGTCGGGGTCCTTGGTCAGCACCAGGAGATGCCGCGGGGGCTCGCACGCGCTCACCCGCCCCGTGCCCTCCCATCCGCTGGCGAAAAAGCGCGCCCGGAACTCACCGCCCAGGCGCAGGTCACCCTCGACGTCGCCGAGCCAGCGGGCCAGCCGGCCGGGATCGGTGAGGGCCGACCACAGGTCCTCGATGTCGGTGTCGAAGCGGTCTTCCATCCGCACGATGCCCTGGCCAGCCGCTGATCGCAGGCTGCCCAGAACGCGGCTGCTGCCGGGTACGTCGGTGGTCATCTGCTGCTCCTTCGTTCGCGTTTCCCCCGGGCGATCTCGGTATGCAGGGCGTCCAGCCGCTGCTCCCACAGGGCGCGGTACCGGCCCAGCCAGTCATCGACCTCGGCGAGCGGCTGGGGGCGGAGCCGGTAGACACGCCGCTGCGCCTCCTGGCGGACCTCGACCAGCCCCGCCTCCCGCAGTACCCGCAGATGCCGCGATGCGCCCGGGCGGGCGATCGGCAGCAGCGCCGCCAGCTCACCCGCGGTCGCCGGGCCACCGGCCAGGGTGTCCACAATCGTGCGCCGGCTCTCGTCGGCCAGTGCGCGCAGCACGGCTTCCACAGCTCCAATGTACCAAGGAAGTTACGTAACTGTCCAGGTACATAAGCGGCCACCTGGGCGCCGGACGTGGGGCCGGTTGACGCCGCGGGTGGGCCGCGCGGCAGGCCGTGGGTCCCGGGCGCCTCGCCCGGCCCGGCCCCCGGCTTCTCGGCCCCCGGCTTCCGGCCCCCGGCTTCCGGCCTCCGGCCCGGCCTCGGCTTCCAGCTTTCCCCCCAGGGCCGCGGGGCCGCGGGCCCCCGGGCGCCCGGTCAGCTGCCGTCCGGGAAGCCGCCGCGGTGCGAGACCATCGGGTAGTGCGGCAGCGTGCCGGCCGGGTCGCCGACCATGGCCTGGGTCCGGCTGAGGTACGGGGGATGGGCGCGCCAGCCGCCCGGGTAGGGCACCAGCCCAGCCGCGATCCGCTGCTGCCCGTCCTCGTCTGCGAACAGCCGCCGCAGCGCCCCGGCCAGCTCATCGACACGGTCCGCGCCGAACCGGTCGCGCCAGCGCTGCCCGACGGCCCCGGCCAGCCGCTGGTGTTCCCGCTGGGCCTGGTGGCCACGCCGGGTGAGCCGCGCCAGCTGGCCCCGGCTGGCCGCCGGATCGGGCCCGGTCACCGCGTAGCCGCGCCGCTGCAGCCAGCCCAGCGCCACGCTGACCGCCTCCCTGGACAGCCCGGCCCGGCTCGGCAGCCCGGCGACCCGCGCCGGGCCGGTGCCGAGCACCCGCAGCAGGCCGGCGCCGACCACCATGGACACCGGTGACTCGCGCTCCACGTCGACGGCGAACGCCAGCAGCACCCGGGACAGCAGCGCCGGCAGCTCGGTGTCACCCTCGCGCCCGGCCTGGCGGCCGGCCGCGAACCAGGCGCCGTGATCGGCCGGATGAACCCCGGTCACCGGCAGGTAGGGCGGCAGGTCCAGGGTGATCTGGCCGGCCACCGCCTGCAGCGCGCTGGTCAGCGCGGCCAGCTCGGCGGCGCCGAACCGCTCCCGCCACCGCCGCTCGATCACCGCCGTCAGCGGCCGCCACACCGACTGGGCCCGCTGGCCCGCGGCCGTGACGCGGACCATCCAGTCCCGGCGGGGTGGCCTGGCCCGGCGGTCCGCCGGGGCGGGCCCGAGCGTGAGGTAGCCCCACCGCTGCAGGCCGGCCACGTTGACGACGCGGGCCAGCGCGTCCACCTCGCCCAGCGGCAGGCCGGCCGCGGGCACGAACCGCAGGAAGTTGGCCCACATGACCTCCGAGGCCAGCCACGGGCCCCGGCTACCGGACGCCGGGCCGTGGGTGGTCCGGTGCTGTATCTGGTGCTCGGACTCGTTGTCGAACTCGATGGTGAACGCGACCAGCGTCTGGGACAGCAGGGTGGGCAGCGGGTGATCCGGGCCGGCCGCGGGTGGACGGATCGCCGGGCCAGCGGCCGCGCCGGGCGGCGGCGCCTGGACCGCCGGGCTGGCGGCTGGGCTGGGCGTCTCTCCGCGGACCGCTGGGCTGGGCGGCTGGGCGCGGACCGCGGTGCTGGCGGCTGGGCGGCCGGAGCGCCGGGCCGGGTCCAGCGCCGCGCTGATCAGCAGCGCCCGCGGCCGCGGGCCGCCACGGCCGTCCGGCCGGGCGGCCGGCACCGGGCGGCCGTGCGCCCGGAGCACCTCGCGCCCGCTGGCCAGCTCGGCGGCCCAGCCGTGCCCGGCCAGCCAGCCGACCGGGTCGTCCGGTGCCGCCGAGCGGCGCAGCGCCGGCGCCGGGGCGCCGCGGTCGTCCCGCTCACGGTTGCGGAAGGTCAGCCCCAGCCGGCTGCCCGGGGCGGACAGGCTGGTCAGCCCGTCCAGCAGCCGGTCCACCTGGCCCGGGCTCAGGTAGACGAGCAGGCCCTCGGCCACCCAGACGGCCGGCCGGCCCGGGTCCAGGGCCGCCGCGCGCACCGCGGGCACCCAGTCACCACCCAGGTCGGCGGGCACCACGATCCGCTCGCAGGCCGCCACCGCGCCCTGCTCGGCCAGCACCTGCTGCTTGGCCGCCAGCACGTCGCCGGTGTCCAGCTCGAAGCAGCGCACCCCGGGCGGCCAGGACAGCCGGAACGCCCTCGTGTCGAAGCCGGCCCCGAGCAGCACGACCTGCCGCACGCCGTCCGCGCACGCCGCGGTGATCAGCTCATCCAGGAACACGGTGCGGGCCACGATCCACCACCGCAGCGCCGCCGCGGCCCGGCCGGTGGCGCGGGGCGGCGGCGCCCCGGCCGCGGCCACGAACGCCGCGGCGAGCGGGTCGGCGAACAGCCGGTCCGGCCGGGCGGTTTCCGCCGCCCGGATCCCCGCCACCGTCAGCCCGGTCCCGCTCACTCCCGCCAGGGCCGGCCGCGGGCGATTGTCGGCCACGAGCGTCACTCTAGAGTCAACGGCAGGGGCGAGGGCACCGACTCAGCGGCGTGGGCGCGGACGGAGGACACGGATGGGTGCGGATGGTGGCGGGTACGTCGATCTGAGGTCGGACACGGTGACCAAGCCGTCGGCGGCGATGCGGCGGGCCATGGCCGACGCCGAGGTGGGGGACGACTGGTACGGCGACGACCCGACCGTCAACCGGCTGCAGGACGCCGCCGCCGAGCTGACCGGCAAGCAGGCCGCGCTGTACCTGCCGACCGGCACGCTGTGCAATCAGATCGCGCTGCACGTGTTCGTGACCAGCGGGCACTTCGCGGCCTGCGAGGCCACCGCGCACGTGGGCGGCACCGAGGCCGCGTCGGCCGCGGCCCTGTCCGGGATCGCGTTCAAGCGGATCCCGGGGTACGCGCGGGGCCTGCTGTCCCCGGGCCAGGTGGCGGCGGCGCTGGCCCCCGACCCCTACGACGTGGACGTGGTGGACCTGATGACCGTCGAGAACACTCACCAGGTGGGCGGCGGGTCGGTGCTGCCCGTGCCCGACCTGGCCGCGATCGCGCGGGTGTGCGCCGACTCGCACACCCCGCTGTACCTGGACGGCGCGCGCATCTTCAACGCCGCCGTGGTCACCGGCGCGACCGTGGCGCAGTACGCGGCGCACGCGGACGCGATGATGTTCTGCCTGTCCAAGGGGCTGGGTGCGCCGATCGGGTCGGTGCTGGCCGGGGACACCGAGTTCATCCGGGAAGCCCGGCGGCTGAAGGACGTGTTCGGCGCGGCGTGGCGGCAGGCCGGGGTGCTGGCCGCGGCCGGGCTGGTCGCGCTGCGCGACGGCCCGGGCCGGCTGGCCGAGGATCACGCCAGCGCACGCCGCCTGGCCGCCGGGATGGCCGAGATCCTGCCGGGCAGCGTCGACCCGGCCGCGGTGGAGACCAACATCGTGTTCGTCGACGTGACCGGCACCGGCGCTGGCGTGCTGGCCTGGCGGGACCGGCTGGCCGCGCACGGCGTGCTGGTCACGATGGTGGCCAGCCGGGTGCGGATGCTCACCCACGCCGGCGTCACGGCGGCGGGCATCGACACGGCGCTGGCCGCCTGGCGCGCCGCCGCCGCCGAGCTGGCCAGCCCCGCGGGAGCCCGCCAGTGATCGTCTTCGCCCAGCTCAGCGACACCCACCTGGACGGCGGCGAGCAGCGCGCCGAGCGCGCCCGCGCCGTCATGGCCCAGCTGAACGGCGCGCCCACGCCGCTGGACGCGGTGCTGGTCACCGGGGACATCGCCGACAACGGCCGGGCCGCCGAGTACCAGCAGGCCCGGGACATCCTCACCGCACCGTGCCCGGTGCTGTGCTGCCCGGGGAACCATGACAGCCGGGCCGCCTTCCGCGAGGGGCTGCTCGGCGGCGGCGGAGCGGGCGGGGACCAGCCGGTCAACCTGATGTACCGGGTGGCCGGGGTGGTGTTCGCGCTGTGCGACTCCACCATCCCGGGCCGGGCCGACGGCTACCTGGCCGACGGGACGATCTCGTGGCTGGACAGCGTGCTCGGCGAGGACCCGGCGGCCCCTGCCTTCGTCGTCTGCCACCACCAGCCGGCCGAGCTGCACACCCCGGCCAGCGATGAGATCCGGCTGGCGGGCGCGGACCGGCTGGCCGCGGTCATCGGCCGGCACCGCCAGGTGGTCGCCATCCTGTGCGGGCACGCGCACTCGGCCGGGGCCACCACGTTCGCGGGCCGGCCGCTGCGGGTGGCGCCCGGGGTCGCGTCCACCGGGCTGATGCCGTGGGAGCCGGGCGGCGACATGGACGCCGCCGCGCCGCCCGGGGTCGCCTACCACGTGCTGGACGATGACGGCCGGCTGACCACGCACTACCGCGCGGTGGCGGTGGGCAGCTGACGGCACCGGCCGTTACGTGGGAAGGAGCGGGCCGCCGGGTACGGCGCGGCAACGGTCAGCACCGGGTCGCGGATGTACCTGCCCTGCGCGCAGGTCGGGGTGCAGTTGTCCACCTTCAGCACGCCGCGTCCGTAGCCGACCGAGCGCCAGCTGGTCCACCGCAGGCCGGCCAGCAGCTCGTTGGCGGTGCAGCCGATGTCGTAGCTGCCCGCCCTGACCTGCCCGTGGCCAGCGCAGTTCACCAGCACCACCGGGCCGGGGCGCGGCCGGGTATCGGCGCCGGGCGCCGGGGTCAGGCGGTCACCCGGGCCTGGTCGTCGGTGGCGGGCTGCACCGACAGCCCGGCGTTCTCGGTGAGCGAGCGCCAGCCGCCGACCGCGTCGCCGTTGGGGTAGATGGCCGCCCGCACGGTGGCCAGCAGCTTGCCGACCGCGAGCTCCAGGTTGTCCTGGTCCAGGGTCATCGAGGCGGTGACGTAGCCCTGGGCCAGCGAGGCGGTGAGGTCGACGTCGGACACGGCGGGGTCGGATTCCTCGATCGCGGCCAGCGCGTAAGCGAGCGCATCGAACCGGGCGCCGTCGAGGGGGCCGCTGCCCTGCACCCGCATCTCGCCGTAGAACTTCATCACTGGGTCCCTTGCTCACTCCATCAGGTATGGGCCGGCTACCCCCTCCTTTCGGAGGATGCTAGCCCAAACGCCGCGCCGCCGAGCTGTGCGCAATCAAGCCACCGCGGGCTGGCTGCCGACCGCCGGCTGCTGGTCAGGACGCCCGGCGCAGCCAGGCCGCCATGCTGGCCCGCAGCGTGGCCGGGTCGCCGAGCGCGTCGGTGTTGTCGGTGAACTGGTCCACCGCCCCGGTCAGCGGCAGCCCGCGCAGGTCCGGGTCGGTGATGCTGTGGCGCAGGGCGGCGGCGAACCGGCCAGCGCCCAGCACCAGGTAGGGCCGGTCCCAGAACCGCCGGACCGCGGCCGGGACCGGGCGGGTCAGGCCCAGGCCGTTGTGCACGCCGGCCGCGGCCTGCAGGGCACGGCACAGATGCGGCTCGCGGGCCTGCCAGCCGGCCGCGGTCAGCGCCGCGGCCAGGTGCGGGGCCACCGCCTGCCCGGCCGGGGAGCGGGCGAACGCGGTGCCCAGCCACTTGCTGTACGGCGGGTAGCAGCGGTCCATCAGCAGGCACAGGCGCATCAGGTCGCGGGCCAGCCGGGCGGCGATCACGGCCGAGCCGAGTTCGTCGCCTGCCTCGCCGGCCCGCCCGGCGAACGGTTCCTCCTGGTCGATCCGGGTCCACTGGCAGGCCAGCACGTACCGCCAGACGTCGTCGGGATACCAGGCCAGGCTGGCGCGCACCGCCCGCAGCTGGCCCAGGCCGTCGTGGAACACCGCGCCGCCGGTCAGCTCGGCCAGCCGCTGGGTGGGCGTGGCCAGCCAGTCGAACGCGGTGATGCCCGCCACCGGGTCGAAGCCCAGCTGGCCGATCAGCCAGCCGGGCAGCGCCCGGACCAGCACATGATGCCGGGCGGCGGTGGGCGGCTCGCCGCTCAGCGGGTACCGGACCGGGTAGCCCGCGAAGCTGGCGGGCAGCCGCTCGCCGAGGTCGGCGGCGATCCGGTCCGCCCAGCGGCCGGCCAGATGGGCGGCCAGGAAGATGTGCAGCCGGGGTCCCCAGTCGTGATCGGTGGACCGCCTGCTGTCGAAGCCGAGCACCTCCGACCCGGCGCCGATCAGCGCGGCCGAGTAACGCAGCCCGGGGAACAGCTCGGCCAGCAACGGCTGCACGACCGAGGTATAGAACTCCCGGGCCAGGTCCAGCCCGGGACGGAACTGCGCGGTCATGCGGCCGATACTGCCTCGCCGCCGCCGTCATGGCACCTGGTTTATCCGCCGCGCTCGGCTCACTTCCAGCGGGCTTGGCCGATTCGTCCAGCTTTCGGGCAAAGTTCGCTCAGCAGACCGCGCCGCCCGGGCACCATTCCTGGTGTTGACTACGGCACTGGAGGACCAGCGTGACCGACCTGGTGGACGGGCGGGCGATCGCCGCCGCGCTGACCGAGCAGACCGCCGCGGCCGTGGCGGGCCTGCGGGCCCAGGGCGGCCGGCCGGCGCTGGCCGTGCTGGTGGCGACCCCGGACGCGGGCGCGGCCTGGTACCTGCGGGCCATTGAGCGGACCGCCGCCCGGGCCGGCATCGACGCCCAGGCCCACCGGCTGCCCGGGGTGCCCGGGGCCGCGGACATCTCCTCCCGGCTGGCCGCGCTGTCGGCTGACCCGGCGGTGCACGGGATCGTCTGCCAGACCCCGCTGCCGCCCGGGGCCAGCCTGGCCACCGTGGGCCCGGCCATCGCGCCCGGCAAGGACGTGGACGGCGCCAACCCGGCTTCGCTCGGGGCGGTGGCCACCGGGCTGCCCGGCGCGTTCCCCCCGGCGACCGCCGCGGCCGTGCTGCACATCCTGCGCCGCAGCGACGTTCCGCTGCGCGGGCAGCGGGCCGTGGTCGTCGGCCGGTCCACGGTGGTCGGCAAGCCCGTGGCGCTGCTGCTGCTGGCCGCCGATGCCACCGTGACCATCTGCCATTCCCGCACGCCGGACCTGGCCGCGGTGTGCCGGGAGGCCGACGTGCTGGTCGTCGCGGCCGGCCGGGCCGGGCTGATCGGCGCTGGGCACGTCCGCCCCGGCGCGGTGGTGATCGACGTCGGCACCAACCCGTCCGCCGCTGGCGGGCTGACCGGGGACGTGGACGCGGCCGCCGTCACCGGCATCGCCGCGCTGCTCAGCCCGGTCCCGGGCGGGGTCGGGCCGGTCACCACGGCCATGCTGATGAGCCACACGGCCGACGCGGCGGCCCGGGCGGTGCCCGCGGTCTAGCCGGGGCCTGGCCCGCTCCCCGCCCGGTCCTGGCCGGGCAGTGGCCGGCACTCGATGACGAATCTGGCGGGTGGCTGCCTGCTGGCGGCGGTCACCGTCAGGCCCGCGGCCCGGGCCAGGTCGCGGAATTCGCTCATCGTGACCTTCCACCCGCCCACCATCAGCAGCTCGGCGGTGACCTCACCCAGCGTCTCGTCCGGGGACACCCCGCCGATGACCACGACCCGCCCGTCCGGCCGGGCCGCGTCGGCGCAGCGGCGCAGGATCCGCGCCTTGTCCTCGTCCGGCCAGTCGATCAGCACCCGGCGGAGCAGGTACAGGTCCGCGCCCGCGGGCAGCGGGTCGAAGAAACTTTGCCCAACGGTTTTCACCCGGTCACTGACTCCGGCCCGGTCCAGCACGGGTGCGGCGCGGGCCACGCTCTGCGGCAGATCCAGCAGGGTGCCGCGCCAGCCGGGGTGGCGCTGCAGCAGCTCCGACAGGAACACACCGGTCGCGCCGCCGACGTCGACGATCGTGCCGGCCCGGCCCCAGCCGCCGCTGATCTCGAAGTCGGAGTCGGGAACGCCGTGCCCGGCGGGATGGGTGAGCAGCGCGTCGAAGCTGCGGGCCAGTTCCGGGTCGGCCGCCAGGTCGTCCCAGAACGGGCGGCCGTACATCGCGGCGTAGCCGGACTCGCCGGTCCGGGTGTAGCTCAGCAGCGTGGACCAGATCTGCGCGTACCGGCCGCCCATGCCGGACAGGCCGAGATAGCGGGCCTGCCGGGCCAGCTCCCTGGCGGCCGGGTTGACCTCGAACCACCCCGGCTGGGGTTCCACGAACACCCCCTTGCGGGCCACCCGGGACAGCACCGCGTGCAGCGCTCTCGCGTCACAGCCGGCCGCCTTGGCCAGCTCGGAGACGTCGTGATGGCCCGCCCCGACCAGCTCCGGGATGTTCAGCGTGACCAGGACCCGAAGGCACCACGGCGTCGCGAGGTCGAGAAGCTCCTGAACGTCCACATTGCCCCCACCCGACAACGGCCCCCAATACCGGGGTAGAACGGGGCCTGCGGCATTCCGGTTCAAGGCGGATTTTGGCGGCCAACGCGGCATAACGGGCCCGGGGATTCGGGACGGCCGCGGGCCGGGGAATGGGCCCGGGGCCCGCTGACGGGGGAGCAGCGCCCCTGGCGGCCTGCGCACCTGGTAGGGGTAGGTTTGTCGCCAGGCGCCGGAAGCGCAGCGCCAGGGGAGTGTCTCGCGGACACGGCCCGCAAACCGCAGGAGGTGCAGCGGCAGCATGGCCGTCACGTCATCCGTGGCCACGCCGGCCTGGGAATACGCGCCAGCGCCCGAGTCGACGGGCATCGTGTCGATCGCGCCCAGCTACGGCCTGTTCATCGGCGGCGAGTTCACCGAGCCGGCCACCGGTGGTCACTTCGCCACGCTGAACCCGGCCACCGAAGAGCCGCTGGCCGAGGTGGCGCAGGCCGGGGAGCAGGACGTGGACCGCGCGGTGGCGGCGGCCCGCGCCGCCTGCGACGGGGCGTGGGGCGCGCTGCCGGGCCGGGAACGGGCCAAGTACCTGTACCGGATCGCCCGGGTCATCCAGGAACGGTCCCGCGAGTTCGCGGTGCTGGAGAGCCTGGACAACGGCAAGCCGATCAAGGAATCGCGGGACGTGGACATCCCGCTGGCGGCCGCGCACTTCTTCTACTACGCGGGCTGGGCGGACAAGCTGGAGCACGCCGGGTTCGGCCCGGACCCGCGGCCGGTTGGCGTGGCGGGCCAGGTCATCCCGTGGAACTTCCCGCTGCTGATGGCGGCCTGGAAGCTGGCCCCGGCGCTGGCCGCGGGCAATACCTGCGTGCTCAAGCCGGCCGAGACCACCCCGCTGACCGCGCTGCTGCTGGCCGAGGTCATCGAGCAGGCCGGCCTGCCGCCCGGCACGGTGAACATCCTGACCGGTGACGGCCGCACCGGGCAGGCCCTGGTCGCGCACCCCGGCGTGGACAAGATCGCGTTCACCGGCTCGACCGACGTGGGCAAGGAGATCCAGCGGGCGGTCGCGGGCACCGGCAAGCGGCTCACCCTGGAACTCGGCGGCAAGGCGGCCAACGTGGTGTTCGACGACGCCCCGCTGGACCAGGCGGTCGAGGGGATCGTCAACGGCATCTTCTTCAACCAGGGCCACGTCTGCTGTGCCGGCTCGCGGCTGCTGGTCCAGGAGTCGATCGCGGATACCGTGCTGAACCGGCTGAAGCGGCGGCTCGGCACGCTGCGGCTGGGCGACCCGCTGGACAAGAACACCGACATCGGCGCGGTCAACTCGCGCCAGCAGCTGGACAAGATCACCGAGCTGTCCGCCGCCGGGGAGCGCGAGGGCGCGGAGCGCTGGTCGCCGCCGTGTGCCATCCCGGCGCGCGGGTACTGGTTCCCGCCCACCGTGTTCAGCGGGGTGAGCCAGTCGCACCGGATCGCCCAGGAGGAGATCTTCGGGCCGGTGCTGTCCGTGCTCACCTTCCGGACCCCGGAGGAGGCCGTGGCCAAGGCCAACAACACCCCGTACGGGCTGTCCGCCGGGGTGTGGACGGAGAAGGGCAGCCGGATCTTCTGGATGGCGCAGCGGCTGCGGGCCGGCGTGGTGTGGGCCAACACATACAACCGGTTCGACCCGGCCAGCCCGTTCGGCGGGTACCGGGAGTCCGGTTTTGGCCGGGAAGGCGGCCGCCAGGGACTGGCCGGGTACCTCGATGCCTGAGCGCAAGAGCGGCAGCCCCTCCGCGAGCGCGGCGGCCAGGAACCGCGGCCGCGGCAAGACCGCCGGCGCCCGGAAGTCCGCCAGCGCCGCGAAGTCCGCCAGCGCCGGGAAGCCCGCCAGCGCAGCTGCAGCGGCCGGTCCCGCGAAGGGGGCCAGTCCCGCGACGGCGGCTGGCCCCGCGAGGGCGGGACAGGCCGCGCCGCGGCTGGACGTGCGGAAGACCTACAAGCTGTTCGTGGGCGGCGCGTTCCCCCGGTCGGAGTCTGGCCGCTCCTACCCGGTCACCGGGCCCGATGGCATGCTGCTCGCGCACGCCGCGCTGGCCTCCCGGAAGGACGCCAGGGACGCGGTGTCCGCCGCCCGCAAGGCCCTGCCGGGCTGGTCCGGGGCCACCGCCTATAACCGGGGCCAGGTGCTGTACCGGGTCGCCGAAGTCCTCGAGGGGCGCGCTGAGCAGTTCACGGCGCAGAGCGTAAAAGCAACGGGGGTTCCGCCTGCGGAGGCCGGATCAGTGGTGGCGGCCGCGATCGACCGGTGGGTCTGGTACGCGGGCTGGCCGGACAAGATCGGGCAGGTGGACGGGGCGGCCAACCCGGTCGCCGGGCCGTACTTCAACCTCAGCGTGCCCGAGCCGACCGGCGTGGTGGCGCTGCTCGCGCCGGCCGAGGCCAGCCTGCTTGCCCTGGTCAGCGTGCTGGCCCCGGTCATCGCGACCGGGAACACGGCGGTGCTGGTGGCCAGCGAGGCGGCCCCGCTGGCCGCGATCAGCCTGGCCGAGGTGCTGGCCACCTCCGACGTGCCGGGCGGCGTGGTCAACGTGCTCACCGGCCGGCCGGCCGAGCTGGCCCCGGTGCTGGCCGCGCACATGGACGTGAACGCGATCGACCTGACCGGTGCGGCCCCGGGCGACCGGGCCGAGCTGGAGCGGCTCGCCGCCGGGAACGTCAAGCGGGTGTACGCGGCCGGCGCCGGCTGGGCCGCCGAGGACTGGGCCGGACCCCCGGGCCTGAGCCGGATGCTGGCCTTCCTGGAGACCAAGACCGTCTGGCATCCCATCGGCACCTGACCGGCTCCGGCCGGCGGCCCGCCGCCGCCCGGACGCGATCGTGATCAAACGGACGATTGGTGTCGCTGGGGTAGCACCAATAGTTTGATCACGAACTGGCTGGGCGGGTCAGATCTCGCTGGGCGGGTCAGATCTCGCCGAACAGGCGGTCGCCCGCGTCACCCAGGCCGGGGACGATGTAGCCGCGCTCGTTCAGCCGCTCGTCCATGGCCGCGGTAACCACCCGCACCGGCAGCGGGTCGTCGGTGGGGAAGGCGGCGGCGACGCGGTCCACGCCCTCCGGCGCGGCCAGCAGGCAGACCGCGGTGACCGAGGCCGCCTCGCGCTCGGCCAGCATGCCGATGACCGTCTCCAGGGTCCCGCCGGTGGCCAGCATGGGATCCAGCACGAACACCTCACGCCCGGCCAGGTTGGCCGGCAGCCGGTTGGCGTAGGTGGCCGCGACCAGTGATTCCTCATCCCGGGCCAGCCCGACGAAGCCCACGTCGGCCGTGGGCAGCAGGCGGATCATGCCGTCCAGCATGCCGATGCCGGCCCGCAGCACCGGCACGACCATCGGCCCCGGGCCCGCGAGCCGCACGCCCCGGGCCTCGCCGACCGGGGTGCGCACCGCGGCCGGCTGGACCCGGACCTCACGGGTGGCCTCGTAGGCGAGCAGGGTGACCAGCTCGTCGGTGAGCCGCCGGAACGTCGGGGAGTCGGTGCTCTCATCGCGAAGCGTGGTGAGCTTGTGCGCGATCAGCGGGTGATCAACGACCAGAGTTTGCATGATCGGTAGTGTCGCAGGCCGGCCCGGGCGGTGGCCGGTGAGCACGCCAAGATCCGCGTGCTGGAAATGTCACCGACAGTTCTCTCCCCGGCCATGGCCTGGCCGGCGGCTGGGCCGCGCCGCCGCTGCATCGTGTGAGCGTGCGGATCGCCATCATCACGGAATCCTTCCCCCCCGACGTGAATGGCGTGGCCCACAGCGTGCTGCGGGTCGCCGAGCATCTGCTGGCCCGGGGCCACCAGCCAATGGTCATCGCCCCCCAGCCACCGCCGGGCCTGCGGGCCCAGCCGAGCCAGCGCGGCTACCCGGTGCACCGGGTGCCCTCGGTGCCACTGCCCGGCTACCGGACGTTCCGGCTCGGCCTGTCCGCGGTCAGCTGCCAGCGCTGGCTGGCCGGGCACCGGGCCGACGTGGTCCACCTGGCCAGCCCGTTCGTGCTCGGCGCCCGCGGGACGGCGGCCGCCTGGCGGCTGGGCCTGCCGGTGATCGCGGTGTACCAGACCGACGTGGCCGGCTACGCCCGCGCCTACCGTGGCGGCCGGGTGGCGGAGGCGACCGCGTGGGCATGGCTGCGCCGGATCCACAACGCGGCCGACCGGACCCTCGCGCCGTCTACGGCCAGCGCCGGCCGGCTGCGGGCGCACGGCATCGAGCGGGTCTGGATGTGGGGGCGTGGCGTGGACTGCGCCCGGTTCAGCCCGGCCAAGCGCAGCGCCAGCATGCGCGCCGCGCTGGCCCCCGGCGGGCAGGTGCTGGCCGGGTACGTCGGGCGGCTGGCCACCGAGAAGCGCGTCGACCTGCTGGCCCCGGTGGCGGAGCTGCCGGGGGTGCGGCTGATCATCGTGGGCAGCGGGCCGGCCGAGGCCCGGCTGCGCAGGCTGATGCCGGGCGCGATGTTCCTCGGCCAGCACGGGGGGGAGCAGCTGGCCCAGATCTTCGCCAGTCTCGATGTGTTCGTGCACAGCGGGTGCCACGAGACGTTCGGCCAGACGATCCAGGAAGCCGCGGCCAGTGGGCTGCCGGTGGTGGCGCCTGCCGCCGGCGGCCCCGTCGACCTGGTCGATGACGGCGTGACCGGGTACCTGGTACCGCCCGGGGACGCGGGCGCGCTGGCCCGTGCGGTGGCCCGGCTGGCCGCCGAGCCGGCGGCCCGGGCCGCGCAGGGACAGGCCGGCCGGCAGCGGGTGACGGCGCGCAGCTGGGCCGCGCTGGGAGACGCGCTGCTCGGGCACTACGCTGCGGTTGTGGCCCGGGACCAGGAGCCGGGTCAGTGCCGCGGCGGCGGGCCGGCCGACCCGGGCCGGACCGGGCTCGGCGTGGCGGGCGGCGCGGGTTCGGTGGGGGCAGGCGGCCCGGCGCGTGGCGGGGCGGCGGCATGAGCGCCCGGCCAGCCGTGACCGTGCTGGGCAGCGGTTACCTGGGTACAGCGCACGCGGCGGGCCTGGCCGCGCTGGGCTTCCCGGTACTCGGCGTGGACCGCGACCCGGCGCGGGTCGCCGCGCTGGCCGCCGGGGAGGTGCCGTTCCACGAGCCCGGGCTGCGGCCGCTGCTGCGCGAGGGCCTGGCCCGCGGGCTGCTCCGGTTCACCACCTCCTACCCGGAGGCGGCCGGGTTTGGCGCCGTGCACTTCGTCTGCGTCGGCACGCCGCAGCAGGCTGGCTCCCAGCACGCCGACCTGTCCGCGCTGGACGCGTGCGTCGGCGCGCTGGCCCCCCTGCTGGCCCGGCCCTGCCTGGTGGTGGGGAAGTCCACCGTGCCGGTCGGCACGGCGGCGCGGCTGGCCGGGAAGCTGAGCCGTCTCGCGCCCGCAGGCCGCGCCGCCGAGCTGGCCTGGAACCCCGAGTTCCTGCGCGAGGGATCGGCGGTACGGGATACCTTGCGCCCGGACCGGATCGTGATCGGGGTGCGCTCGGCGCGCGCGGAGCAGACGCTGCGCGAGGTGTACGCCGGGCCGCTGGCCGCCGGCGTTCCGCTGGTGGTCACCGACCTGGCCACCGCGGAGCTGGTCAAGGTGGCCGCCAACGCGTTCCTGGCCACCAAGATCTCGTTCATCAACGCGATGGCCGAGCTGTGCGAGGTGGCCCACGCGGACGTGGTGCAGCTCGCCGAGGCGCTCGGTCACGACCCGCGGATCGGGCACCGCGGCCTGCGGCCCGGTCTCGGGTTCGGCGGCGGCTGCCTGCCCAAGGACATCCGGGGGTTCATGGCCCGGGCCGGGCAGCTCGGCGCCGCGCCGGCCCTGCGCTTCCTGCAGGATGTGGACGAGATCAACCTGCGGCGGCGGGCCCGGGTGGTGTCACTGGCCGGCGACCTGTTCGGCGGCTCGGTGGCCGGCCGGGCGGTAGGCGTGCTGGGCGCGGCGTTCAAGCCGGATTCCGACGACATCCGGGATTCCCCCGCGCTCGCGGTGGCGGACACGCTGCGCCAGCTGGGGGCCAGGGTCACCGTGTTCGACCCGGCCGCGCTGCCCCGGGCCCGGCGGGCGTACCCGGAACTCAGCTACGCGGGGTCGGTGCAGGGCGCCGCCCAGGACGCCGACCTGGTGCTGCTGCTCACCGAGTGGCCGGAAATCTGCGACACGGACCCGGAAGTGCTCGGCAAGACCGTGGCGCAGCGCCGGGTCATCGACGCGCGCAACGCGCTGGACCCGCAGCGGTGGCGGGCGGCCGGGTGGCAGTACCGGGCGCTGGGCCGGGCCTGAGCGCCCGGCCGGGCGCCGCCCGGCCGGCGGGCTGGCGTCAGCTGGCGAGCTGGCGGGCAAGCAGCGCGATCCCGTGGCCCCAGGCCTGGATCTGCCGCGCGGGCAGGTATGCGGTGCCGGACTTGGTGTGGTCCACCATCGGGGCGGCGAGGTACCGCTCCCGGCCCGCCCGGTCGATGAAGTACACGGCCGAGGTATGCACCACGTCGGCATTCGGGTTGGGCGCATGGACCTCGATGTTGTAGCCGCCCCACACGCGCTTCAGGTCCCTGGTCGGCCCGGTGAAGAAATGCCAGTCCGGGATCGAGGTCAGCCCCTGGGCCCGCGAGTATTCGGCCATGTCCGCCACCCGCGCGTGATAAACGTTCACGTTGACCGCGGCGAACACCACCTTGCTGGCCAGCGGCCCCAGGTCGTGGTAGGCGCGCACGTACTCCTGGGAGACGATCGGGCAGATGTCGGTGCAGTGCGGGTCCATGAACTGCAGCACCACCACCTTGCCGCGCAGGCTGGCCAGGGACAGCGTGTGGCCGCTCTGGTCGGTCAGGGTGAACCCGGGGGCCGGCCCGGCGGACAGCGGGGACAGCTCCATCAGGTTGGCCAGGCTGGTGGACACGCTGGCGGGCAGGCCGGATACCCGGGGCAGCTGCGCGGGATACCGGGGCTGGTCGTGCCGGGCGATCAGGTACGCGGGGATGGCCACGATCGCCCCCAGCAGCACGGTGGCCAGACCGCACAGCAGCACCAGCCGGACCACGCCGCGGCGCGGCGCGGGCGGGCCGCCCTCCAGGCCAGGCTGGCCCGCGGCGGTCTGGCTGGACGGCGGGGAACTCATCGCGTGCCCTCCTGCCTGAGCATGGCGTGCGTGCCTGAGTGCGGCGTGGGTGCCTGAGTGCGGCGTGCTGCCTGAGCGGCGTGACGCGCCGGGTACCTGGTTGCCGAGCATACTGCCGCGCCCGCTCCCTGGCACGGGTGACCCGGCTACGCCATTCTTGTCCGCCCGTTTGCCTGTTGGTCAGCTACCGGACGAGATTAGGTCACCCCATTCCGGGAACTTGGCTCTGTGGTGCGCGACGGCGCTGGTCCGCCCTTTTTCCCGAGGCCAAGAATGGCGCCGTGACCCGCTCTGGACAAAGGAGGGTGAAATGGGCGAAGGCCCAGTAAAAGGCGCTGGAATCGGCCGGCCGTGGCGACGGTGGCAGCGGCCGTGCACCGCGGTGCTCGCCGCGGGGGTGCTGGCCGCCGGCGGAGCGGCCGGCGCGACGGCGGCGAGCGCGAGCACAGCCAGCCCGGACGCCGTGGGCCCGGCCGCCACCGCGAGGGCCGCGACGCCGATCAGGCATCTCGTGGTGATCTTCCAGGAGAACATCTCGTTCGACCACTACTTCGGCACGTACCCGCACGCGGCCAACACGGACGGCTCGCCGTTCCACGCCAAGCCGCGGACGCCGGGGGTGAACGGCCTCACCCCCAGCCTGCTCCAGCACAACCCCAACACGTTCAACCCGACGCGGCTCACCCACGCCCAGGCGCTGACCTGCGACCAGGACCACGGCTACCCGGCTGAGCAGCAGGCCTTCAACGGCGGCAAGATGGACAAGTTCGTCCAGTTCACCAACACGCCGACCTGCGCCACCACCCCCGGCGCCTACCAGTCGCCGGGCCTGGTCATGGACTACTTCGACGGGAACACCGTTACCGGGCTGTGGAACTACGCGCAGCACTACGCGATGAGCGACAACAACTACAACACCAACTTCGGGCCGTCCACCCCGGGCGCGCTCAACGTCGTCGCCGGCAACGACAGCCCCGGTTACGCGGTCAGCCCCAGCACCGGGCAGCCGGTGGCCGACCCCGGCACGGTCAGCACGCTGAACAGCCAGGGCCTGGGCACCATCTACGGCGACCTGGACCCGGCGTACGACGACTGCTCCGATTCCAGCCACACCTCGTCCAGCCCGGTCGGCGTGATGACCGGTCAGAACATCGGCAACCTGCTGAACGCCCGGCACGTGACCTGGGGCTGGTTCCAGGGCGGGTTCGCGCCGACCGGAACCAACAGCGCCGGCTACGCGGTCTGCGGCGCCTCGCACCAGAACATCGCCGGCAACACCGTGGCCGACTACTCGCCGCATCACGACCCGTTCCAGTACTACCAGTCCACCGCCAACCCGAAGCACCTGCCGCCGTCCTCGGAGGCGATGATCGGCCGCACCGACCAGGCCAACCACCAGTACGACCTGTCGGACTTCGACACCACGCTGCAGGACGGCAACATGCCGGCCGTGAGCTACCTGAAGGCGGCCGAGTACCAGGACGGCCACGCCGGGTACTCCGACCCGCTCGACGAGCAGTCCTTCCTGGCCAACACGATCAACAAGATCGAGGCGTCCCGGTACTGGAGGTCCACCGCGGTCGTGGTCACCTACGACGACTCCGACGGCTGGTACGACCACCAGAACTCGCCGCGGGTCAACGGCTCCAGCACCGCCGAGGACGCGGCCGTGTGCACCGGCACCCCGGCCGGCCTGAACGGCTACCCGGACCGGTGCGGTTACGGGCCGCGGCTGCCGCTGCTGGTGATCTCCCCGTGGACGCGGGACAACTACGTCAGCCACAACGTGACCGACCAGTCCTCGGTGGTCAGGTTCATCGAGGACAACTGGCTGCGCGGCCAGCGGCTCGGCGGCGGGTCGTTCGACCAGCTGGCCGGCAGCCTGGCTGCCCCGGGTGGCGTGCTGGACTTCCACACCCGCCCGCAGCTGCGTCCGCTGTTCCTTGACCCGACCACCGGTGAGGTCATTCACCCCCACGGGTAACCGCCCGGCTGGGCTAACTCCCGGTCAGCTACCGAACGAAAACCAGACGGCCCAGCGCCCCCACGACGGCGCTGGGCCGTCTGCGTGCTGCCCGGCCCGTCCTGGGCCTGCCCGGCCGTCCTGGGCCAGCCCGGACTTGCCCGGGCCAGCCCGGCGGGCCTGCTGGCCGGGTGCGGCGGTCCCTGGAGCCGGCCCATGTGTCAGGCTGGCCCGCCGGCGCCGGTCCCCGTCACGGGTCAGCCCGGCTGGCCAGGCCGGCCAGCAGGCCGCCGTCCACCCGCAGGACGGCCACCTCGTCGACGATCCGGGCGCCCAGCCGCCCATAGAACCCCAGGGCGGGCTCGTTTGTATGCAGCACCCACCATTCCAGGCGGCTGCATCCCCGCTCCACGGCCAGCTGGGCCAGGTGGCCGAGCAGCGCCCGGCCCAGCCCGCTGCCCCGGTGCTCGGGCCGGATGTACAGGTCTTCGAGGTGGATGCCGGGCCGGCCGAGCACGGTGCTGTAGGTGGGGTAGAACAGCGCGAACCCAGCGGGCTGGCCGTTGAGCGTGGCGACGACCGCCTCGGCCACCGGGTGCGGGCCGAACAGCGCCGCCGTCAGGTCGGCGGGCTGGGCGGTCACCGGTTCCGGGAAGTCCTCGTATTCGGTCAGCTCGACGATGAACCGGTGCATCACCCCGACGTCGCCCGGTTCGGCCGCCCGGATGATGGGTCCGGGTGGGAGCGTCGCTGGCTCGGTGTCGGTCATGCCGCCATTCTGGGCCGGCCCGGGGGCGGGGGTGCCAGGCCGTGTCCGCTAGGCCGGGGCGCTCAGCGTCGGCGTGCGCTGCTGCACCGCACCGGGCGGCAGCAGCGCCGGCTCGCGCCGGATGAGCAGCATGGCCGCGTCGTCATCCAGGGCATGGCCGACGTGCCGCAGGACATCGCGCTGCAGGTGGTCGAGCACACTCTCCGGCTCGGCCCCGTTGCTGAACGCCGCGCAGTCGGCCAGCGAGAAGAAGCCGCCGGCCTTGTCCCGCGCTTCGCTCACCCCGTCGGTGTAGAGCAGCAGCTGATCACCCAGGCCGAACGGCACCGTGGTCACGTCGCGCGGGACCGCCGCGAGCTGTGACAGGCCGAGCGGCAGGCCCGGCGCGACTGGCTCGACGAACTGGGCGACCCCGCCGCTGAACAGCAGCGGGGGTGGATGCCCGCAGCTCAGCAGCTTAACCCGGGAGCCGTCGCAACTGACCTCGGCGAGCAGCGCGGTGACGAACTGCTCGGCGGTCAGCTGCCGGCCCAGGCTCACCTCGATCCGGTCCGCGATCGTGTGCAGGTCGGCCGCGTCGTGCGCCACCTCGCGGAACGCGCCGAGCACGGCCGCGGCGGCCTTGACCCCGATCAGCCCCTTGCCCTGGACGTCGCCGACGATGAGCCGGCAGCCGTCCACGGCCGGCACCACCTCGTACAGGTCGCCGCCGATCCGCGCCCGGGAGGTGGCTGACATGTAGCGCACGGCCATCCGGACCGAGTTCAGCTCGCCCGGGACCGGCCCGAGCAGGACCTGCTGCGCGACCTCGGCGATGGCCCCGACCTCAGCCAGTTCACGCTCCCGGCGCTGCCGCACGGAGCTGGCGATCACCGCGGCTACGGTCACCCCGGCCACCGTGACCGAGTCCAGTGCCCACATCTCCCACGTGCCGATGACCTGGTAGCCAGCCATGATCGCGCATAGCGCGAGCGCCACCGCGCCGACGGCCACGGTCTTGCGGACGCCGCCGGCCACGGCGGCGAAGGCCGGGCCGAGCGACAGCAGCGAGAGCAGCCCACCACCCGGCCCGACCACGTCCGCGGCGAGCGAGACGGCGGCCATGATGGCGAACGGCAGTATGTCCAGGACACGCTGCGTGACCGAAGGGGGGACCGGCTCAGTGCCGCCTGTGACCCGCTGGCCGCGGCCGAGGCTTGGTCCCCAGTCAGGCAGATGGCGGGTAAACCGCCAGCCCCCGTGTGGTTTGAACAAGCTACTTCCCCGAAAGATGCTGTTCCCGGTGCGTTCCGGCACCCCGTATTGCCCCCCGGTGCAGCACCGAAATGCTATCAGGAGTAATAACTCGTGTCTGGCGACCTGGCATAAACCACGTACCAAGGCCTGCTACAGCTCATTACGCCGGGTAACCGGCGGATTGAGCACGGGATGCCCGGCCATGGTGGCAGGAACGTCTGCGGCCTGGGGCGGGGCCGGGTGGAGGTGCCTGGGGTCAGGTGCCCCGGGGGTCGGGTGTCCGGGGGTCGGGTGTCCGGGGGTCGGGGGGCCGGCGTCCCGGGGAGGTCAGGTGCTCTGCGGCGCCTGCACGGCGTCGGTGATGGAGTTGTACTCCTCCCCGGTCAGCTCGATCCCGGCGGCCGCGATGTTGTCGGTCACGTGCTCCGGCGACCCGGAGCCGGGGATCACCAGCATCTGCGGCGATCGGGCCAGCAGCCAGGCCAGCGCGATCTGGCGCTGGCTGACCCCGTGGTTCTCGGCGATCGTCACCACCGGGATGATGCGCTCGGTTTCCTGGATCGGGGCCCACGGCAGGAACGCGACGTCCTCCTGGGTGGCCAGGTCGAGCACGGTCTCCGAGGACCGGTCGCTGACGTTGTACCGGTTCTGGATCGACACCACCGGGGTGATCCGCTGCGCCTCGCGGAACTGGTCCTCGTTGACGTTGGACACGCCGATGTGCCGGATCTTGCCCTCGGCCTTCAGCTCGGCCAGCACCCCGATCGAGTCGGCCAGCGGCACATTGGGGTCGGGCCGGTGGAACTGGTACAGCGGGATCTGCTCGAGCTTGAGCCGGCGCAGGCTGCCCTCGCACGCCTCGCGCAGGTGCTCCGGGCGCCCGTCGGCCGGCCAGTGGCCCGGGCCCGGCCGGACCAGACCGCCCTTGGTCGCGATGACCAGCTCGTCCGGGTAGGGGTACAGCGTCTCGGCGATCAAGGTCTCGCTGACCTCAGGGCCGTAGGAGTCAGCGGTGTCGATGAAATTAACCTCCAGCTCAACCGCCCGGCGCAGCACCGCCTTGGCCCGTTCGCGGTCCGGCGGCTCGCCCCAGATGCCCGGGCCGGTGATCCGCATCGCACCGAAACCCATCCGGTTGACGGTCAGGTCACCACCGACATCGATGGTGCCGGCCGCCGCAGCTGTCGGTTGACTCGTCATGAATGCCTCCTCGGGTCTTCCCCCGTGAGCCTCTCAGCCACAAGCCTTTCAGCCGCGGCCGGGCAGGCTGCGGCGGGGTCAGGTATGCGTCCAGCCGCAGGCGCGGTGAACGTGGCCGCGGGCGCGGTGATCGTCAGCCGCGCCAGGTCAGCGCCAGCCGCGGGCGAGCTGTTCGAGCCGGCTGTGCAGGTGCGGGACGTAGCCCTCTTCCTCGGGCTTCATCAGCACGCTGCGCAGGATGCGGGCGCCAGGCGCGTCCGCGGTGACCGCCGGGTGGCGGGCCTGGAAGGCGTCGGCGTCCGCCCGCAGCGTGCTGACGAAGACCGGATCGGCTCCGGTCATGCCCGCGCGCAGGACCGCCTCGGCCGCCTCGTCGATGCGGGACAGGGTGCGGGGCTCGGTGCGCGGGAAATAGCTGACGATGTCTAGTTCCGGTGGCTGGTACAGAACCAGGTCGGCCGACTCGGTGATCAGCGCTGACCAGTCCAGGGCGGCGCGCCGCCCGGCCGCCAGCACCTGGCCCAGCCCGCCGGTGGTCGGCGGCAGCAGCCGGAACGTGAGCCAGAGCGCGGCGGCGGCCGCGCCGGCCCGGGAGCACTCCAGGCTGATTTCGCCGAGGTGCAGGTCCGCGCTGGTGAAGTAGGTGTACGGGGAGTCGTGCAGGTAGAAGCGGCCGACCTCGGGGTCGCGGAACAGCACGGCACCGCACCCGTACGGCTGGAGCCCGTGTTTGTGCGGATCGACGACGACCGAATCGCACTCGGCGATGGCCCGCCACGGCCCGGCCGGCAGCCCGGCCCGGCCGCCCTCGCCGGCCAGCAGGGTGAAGAACCCGCCGTAGGCGGCGTCGACGTGCAGCCGCACGTCATGCCGGGCCCGCAGGGCCAGGGCCTGATCGATGGGGTCGATCGCGCCGAGCCCGGTGGTGCCCGCGGTGAGCACCACGGTGCCGACCCGGCCGGTGCGCAGCAGGTCTTCCAGGGCCCCGAGGTCGATGCGGCCGCGGGAGTCGGCCGGCACCGCGTGCCCCTCGATGCCCAGCACCCGGCACATCCGGCTGTGCGTGTAGTGCGCGTCCGCGCTGTAGGCGACGCCCCGGTCCGGGTGCAGTTCCCGGGCCACGAACAGTGCCTCCAGGTTGGCGATGGTGCCGCTCGTGGTGAGGTGGCCGAGGTGGCTGGGCAGGCCGAACATGGTGGCCAGCTGGCTGGTCACCTCGCGTTCCATCCGCGCTGTGGCCGGGCCACCGTCCAGCGCGTGATTGTTCGGGTTGATGAGCATCGCGGCCAGGTAGCCGGCCACCGCCGCCGGGTGGGGCGGCTTGAGCATCTGCCCGGCATAACGCGGGTGGAAGAACGGGTAGTTGTCGGTCAGCCGCTGGGTCAGCTCCGCGAAGGCCGTCCCGAACTGCTCGTCGCTGACCTGGAGCGACGGGTGCTGCGGGACCGCGCCGAACCCGGCCGCCCAGTCCTGGTGCCAGCGCTGCGCCTCGGCCAGCCAGCGCGCTAGGTCCAAGCTCTCCTCCTCAGGTGGTCAAGAACGCGGGACCCGTCTGGCCCGTCGAACCAGCGGGCATGGCCAATGAGGTAGCCGTCGTAGGCGAGATCCGCGTTGCTGGGGGAATTCACCACGTCGGCGAAGTACTCCACCTCGGACAGCGCGTACTCGACGTGGACCACGGGGAAGACCGCAGGCAGCGCGGCCGCCTCGTCCGGGCTGAGCGGGCGGACCCGCTGGTAGCCATCGAGCAGCGCGTCCACCGCGGCCAGGTCGGCGGTGGCGCGCCCGGATTCGGTGAGGTCCAGCCAGTTCACCGTGCAGCGCTCCAGCGCGTTGGCCAGGTCAACCGCGGCGTACCCACGGTTGGCCAGCCCGAAGTCGAACACGCTGCACACGCCGGCCCCGGGAGCCGCCGACGTCCAGGTCAGGTTGGACGGATGCCAGTCACCGTGCCCCCACTGCCGGTCCAGCGCGGCGAGCCGGGGTGCGGCCCGCTGGATGGCAGGCAGCACGTGCCGGGTGATGTCATCCGGCCAGTCCCGGCTGGCCAGGTACCCCCGCAGACCAGGGCGCCGGCCGAGCAGGTGGCTGACCGCGGCCAGCGGGTCGGGTGCGCTGATGATGTCGCAGCCGCTGGTCAGCACGGCCGGGTGGCGGGCCGGCCGTGGGAAGCTGGCCGCCGCGAGGTGCAGCCGGGCCAGCGCGGCCCCGGCCGCCCGGGCGTGGCCCAGGCTGGTGAACGGTGTCCAGGACAGGGCGTCGCGGTAAACGTCCCGCCCGGTCGCGGCCGCGTGCACCTCATAGACCCAGCCGCCGGCCCGGGCCACGGTGCCCCCCGCGCGGGTGCGCAGCACCGCGGGCGCCGGGACACCGCGGTCGCGCAGGTGCTCGATGAACGCGTGCTCCTCGGCCAGCTGTGCGGGGGTTCGCACCCGCACGTCGTGCCGCTTCACGAACACGGTGCCGCCCGCCCAGTCGACCAGCGCCGCGGCGGACATCGGTCGCGGGCTGCGCCAGGTGATGACGTCGCCGGCCGGCCCGGGTGGCAGGTAGCCGGCCAGCGCGCCGTGGACCTCGGGGCCGGTGAGCGGGCGCCAGTCCGGCTCGACGAGTTCCCTGCCCATGCCGTGCACCAGGCCCGCCGGGGCGGGCTGGCCGAGCACGCCGCTCACCGGGCGCCGCCCGGGTTCAGCGTGGGTGGTGCCAGAGTCGGCGGCGCCAGCGTGGGTGGCGCCAGCGTGGGTGGCGCCACAGTGGGCAGGGCCAGCCTGATAGCCGCGGTCACGGCATCCTCCCTACGCCGGCATTACCCGGTCAGGTTCAGACGGTCGGTGACGCACAGCCTGATGGCCAGTCACCCTCTCAGCCCGGTCGGCCCGAGCTCCCGTGTTCGTCCGCCCGATGCTACCCGAGGCCGTCGCCGTGCTCGAGAATCTCCGCCGCCCCCCGGACCACGCAGCGCAGCGGGTCGTCCACCACCAGCACCGGGATGCCGGTGGCCGCCTCGATCCGGCTGGCCAGCCCGGGCAGCAGCGCACCGCCCCCGGCCAGCCGGATCTTCCCGCGCACGACATCCTCGGCCAGGTTCGGCGGGACGTCGGACAGCATCTCTTCCACGCAGTCCACGATCGCCGCGACGATGTGTTCCATCGCGGCCGCGACCAGCCGTCCCGGCACGTGCTCGACCCGCGGGGTCCGGCGCGCGGCGTCCACGCCCACCGTCTCCATCCACCCGTCGGCGTCGTCGGCCAGGCCCAGCGTGGTCTTGAGCGTACGGGACGCGTTCCGCCCGAGCAGCAGGCCGAGCTCGGCCTTGACGGTGTGCGCGATCGCGTCGTCCATGGCGTTGCCGCCGAGCCGCAGGGACTCGGCCCGGACCACCTGGCCGCCGGCCACCACCGCGGCCTCGGTGGTGCCGCCGCCGATGTCCACGATGAAAACCCCGGCGCCTTCGGTGAGATTCAGGCCCGCGCCCGCGGCCGCGGCGACCGGCTCGTCCACCATGTGCACGGTGCATCGTGGCCGCACGGCACCCAGCGCGGCGGCCAGCGAGCGCCGTTCGACGTAGGTGGCGCCGCCGGGTACGCACACCACGGCCGTGGTGCGCAGCAGCCCGCGGCGCAGCCTGGCCCGGCGCAGGAACGCCTGCAGCATGGCCGACGACGCCTCCAGGTCGGCGACGACCCCGTTGCGCAGCGGGTGGATCACCTGGACGTCCTGGGCCTCCTTGCCCGCCAGCGCGTCTGCGGCCAGGCCGACCGCGACCACCTGGCCGGTGCCCCGGTCCAGGGCGATGGCCGATGGCTCGTCGATGACGAGGCCGCGCCCTGCGATGCTGACGAGGGTATTGACCGTGCCCAGGTCGATGGCCACACCCGACCGCAACCGCATGGGACTGCCCCCTGCCCGGAAAATCGTCAGCTATTCCCCATATTGTGTCGTCCCGGCGGGCCGGGCGTGACCTGGAGTCAGCCGTTGCAGGGTAATCGTCTCAGTCGTGCCGGAAGCCCCAGTTGAGGATCTTCGTGGCATCGCTGAACGCGGTCGCGGCGCTGGTGGAGCTGTGCAGTACCACGCCGATGAGCACAGCCTTGCCCCGCCGCGTCTCGAACAGCAGGCAGTATCCGGCGGCGCGGGTCGATCCGGTCTTGACCCCGATCGTGCCCGGGTACTGGCCGAGCAGCAGGTTGGTGTTCCGCCAGGAGTACCGGCGGTGCCGCGGGCTGGCCGCCAGCCGGTAGCTGCGCTGGTCCACGATCGACCGGAAGGTTGGGTACTTCATCGCGGCCCGGCCCAGCGCGATCAGGTCCGCGGGCGTGGAGTAGCCGGCGGTCTCGGTGGGCCAGGGCAGTCCGTCATAGTTCGCGAAATGGGTGTGCGTCAGGTGCAGCGCGGCCGCTTCGCTGTTCATCTTGGCCACGAACGCCTTGCGGGTGGACGCGTAGGCGGTGGCGAGCGCGTACGCGGCGTCGCAGCCGGACGGCAGCATCAGCGCCTCCAGCAGCTCCCGGGTGGTGAGCCAGTCACCCGGATGCAACCCGGCGCTGCTGGCGTCGTACTTGCGCACGTAGGGCACGACGGCGGCGGGCACCTTGACCCTCCGGGTCAGGTCGTGGGTCCGGATCACGACCAGCGCGGTCATCACCTTGGTGATGCTGCCCATCGGGCGCTCGGTGTTGAGCTTCCGGCTCCACAGCAGCTTTCCGGTGCCGGTGTCCAGCACCGCTGCCCCCTTGGCCTGCACCCCGCCCGGGTAGTGGGCCGCGGCCAGGACGGCTGGCGCGGCGTGGCCCACGGGCCCGGCCTGCGCGGCGGGTGCGGCCTGCGCGGCGGGTGCGGCCTGCGCGAGGAGCAGGCCTGCGGCCAGGCAGCTGGCGGTCAGCCGGGCTGGCACGCGCATAAGCCTCCCCCGTCAGGTCGCCGGTAACCACCCGAAGCCTGACAGCAACCTTCAGCCAGGGCAACCCCATCGTCCGGGGAGCGTCACGCGTCGTCCGGCGGGCGTCCGGCGGCGCACCGGGTAGCCGGCTACCCGGCCTGGCCCGCGAGACGGATCCGGTAGGCGGCGACGTTGGTGCGGTTGGCGCACGCGGTACCGCAGAACCGGCGGGACCGGTTCTTCGACAGGTCGACGTGCACGTTGCGGCAGTCCGCGGCGGCGCACAGCCGCAGCCGGTCCAGCTGCCTGGTGCGGATCACGTCGGTGAAGGCCATCGCCGCCTCGACCGCCATCCGGTCGGCCAGCGGGGCGTCCGGCGATGTGGCGTGCAGATGGTAGTCCCAGTGATCGTGCTTGACCAGCTGCGGCAGCGCGTTCGACTCCCGCAGCAGGCTGTTCACCAGCGTGGCGGCGTCGTCTTCGGCCATCTCCCACAGCTGCGCCAGCCGGGGCCGCAGCCGCCGCACCGCGTCCAGTTCGGCCCGGTCGTGCGCGCGGGTGCCGGTCCACTGCTGGGCGGCGACGAACCGGTCCAGCGCGGCCAGGTCGGGGAGCAGGTCGGTGTCGCCGCGGCCGGTGTTGACCAGGGCCGCCGCCGCCCCCAGGGCGACCTCGGTGTCATGGGCAAAAATCACCTTGACTCCTTTCGGGGTCGGCCGCTAGGGTCACAACCGTAGCTTACTTTTACCACTTACAGGCGCGCGGCGCCATCCGGAGTCCCACGTGACCATCGCCTCCTCCCGCCCGGCCCGCCCCGGCCCGGGCGGGGCCGGCCTCTCGCTGGCCGTGCTGTCCGCGGCCACCTTCGGCACGTCGGGCGCGTTCGCCGCGTCGCTGATCGGGGCGGGCTGGAGCCCGGCCGCCGCGGTGTGCGCGCGGGTCGCGGTCGCCGCGCTCATCCTGACCGTGCCCGCGCTGCTGCAGCTGCGCGGCCGGTGGGCCGGGCTGCGCCGGAACGCGGCCGGGGTGGCCGCCTACGGCCTGATCGCGGTGGCGGGCTGTCAGCTGTTCTACTTCAACGCCGTGGCCCGGATGCCGGTCGGCGTGGCGCTGCTGCTGGAGTACCTGGGTGCGGTGCTGGTGGTCGGCTGGCTGTGGCTGCGGCATGGCCAGCGGCCCCGGCGGCTCACCGTGATCGGCGCGGCCACCGCGATCACCGGGCTGGTCCTGGTGCTGAACCTGACCGGGACGGCCCGGATCAGCCTGGCCGGGGTGATGTGGGGGCTGCTGGCCGCGGTGGGCCTGGCCAGCTACTTTCTGCTGTCCGCGGGCCTGGGTTCAGCGCGCGCGGGCGGGCCGGATGCCGAGGCGCTGCCGCCGATCGTGATGGCCTGGGCCGGCATGTGGGTGGGCGCGATCAGCCTGGGAGTGCTTGGCTGGAGCGGGCTGCTGCCGATGACGGCCACCACCCGTCAGGTGGGCTTCCTCGGCCACCGCGTCAGCTGGCTGGTTCCCGTGCTCGGGCTGTCGCTGGTGGCCGCCGTGATCGCCTACGTCGCCGGGATCGGCGCCGCCCGCCGGCTCGGCGCCAAGCTGGCGTCATTCATCGGCATGTCCGAGGTGCTGTTCGCGGTGCTGTTCGCCTGGCTGCTGCTCAGCCAGCTGCCGACTGTCCTGCAGTTCCTCGGCGGCGCGTTCATCCTGGCGGGCGTGGCCCTCGTCCGCCTCGACGAGCTGCACGGGCCCGGTGATGTCGTCCAGGAAGGCCAGCGCCGCCGCGGCGGACGCCCGGCGCCAGGCCAGCAGCGTCCGGTCGAAGCCCTGGCTGACGGGCCGCTCCGACCGGACGGCTTCGGCGATGGGCTCGAGGGCGACCTTCTGCCGGCCGAGCAGGTCGGTGGGATCGCGTCCGGCGCGGTCCAGCAGCGCGAGCTTTAGCAGCAGGTGCGAGCGCACGTCCCGGACGTGCCGCACCGGCGTGTCCAGCCAGCGCTCCGTAGCCCGGCGGCCAGCCGCGGTGGCTGTGTACAGGGTTCGGCGCGGGCCGCGCCCGCTTTCCACCGCGGCCGGGATGATCAGCCCCGCATCCAGCAGGCGGCCGATCGACCGGTAGACGACCGGCCGGGGGATGTGCCAGATCCGGCCCAGCTCCCCATCGGGCGCGGTGAGCCGGGCCACGGCGAAGCCGTGCGCGGGCCGCTCGCTCAGCACGGCCAGCACGGTCCGCTCAGCCAGCGACAACGTCGGCCCGCCGATCATGCCCCTGAGCGTAGTGCGCCGCAGGCTGGTGATTCGGTAGTCTCGTTGTGACTAGACAGGTGGCAGGCGGGAGGGCCGGTCATGTCCGCCGAGACGAACAGCCCGCTGCCCGGGGCCTGGCCGCCCCCGCCGCGGCGCAGCGAGCGCGCCGTGCGCCCGGCCCGGCCGGTCACCGGCGCGCTGGCCGACGGCACGCCGTTCTTCGCGCCGGTCGGTGAGGTGGTGCAGGACGGCTCCCGGGTTATCTGTCATTTGTGCGGCCGGCCCTGGCGGTCGGTCACCGCGCACCTGCGCGCCCACGGCTGGACGAAAGCTGCCTACTGCGCGGCGTTCGGCCTGGAGCGCGGTCAGTCGCTGGAAGGGCCCGAGACCCGCAAGCTCCGCGCGGCCGGGCTGGCCGCGCGGCTGGTGTTCGACGCCGCGTTCCGCGAGGGCAGCGCCGCGGGCCGCCGCCGCGCTCGCACCGGGGCGCTGGCCCGCGATGCCGCGGCGGCCGCCCGGGGGCGGCCGCATCCGGAGCAGCGCCGCCGCAAGGCGCGGCGGGCGCCGGGCGCGATCCCGGCCGCGGCGGTGGCCGAGGCCAACGCGGAGCGGGCCGGCCGTCACCTGGCCGCCGTCGCGGCCGACGTGGCCCGCCGGCACGGGTATCCGGACCTGGGGGAGTACGTCCTGGCCCGGACGGGCGCGGGCGCGAGCCTGGCTGCCATCAGCCGGGCCGCCGGGCTGCACAAGGACTGGCTGTCCCGGCACCTCGCCGCGGTCGACCCGGTGGCGGCGGCTGCGGTGGCCCAGCGCCAGCCAGTAAGGGCCGACGCTCGATGGCGGCCGGCGCTGGGCCGGCTCGGGTTCCCGGATGTGGCGAGCTACCTGCACGACCGCCATGTGGCTCAGCACCACACGGTCAACATGATCGCCACTGAGGTCGGGCTGAGCCACCACGCGGTGGCTTCCGCGCTGGGCCGGCACGGGCTGGCCCGGACCGCGTATGCGGCCAGTCGGCACGCGGCGGGGCAGCGCGCCGAGCAGGTGGCCGCGCGCCTCGGCCACGCCAGCATCGCCGGGTACGTGAGCCAGCGCCGGGCCGCGGGCTGGACCTGGCGGGCCATGTCGGCCGAATCCGGGCAGCCGGAGTCGTGGCTGCGGCGGCACGCCCACGACGCGGCCCCAGGCCGGGGGCAGCGCGCAGGCTAGGGTCGTAGCGACACCAGGAGCCGGGAGTGCCAGCGCCGGGAGTGCCAGCGCCGGGAGTGCCAGAGCCGGGAGCGACAGAGCCGGGAGCGACAGAGCCGGGAGCGACAGAGCCGGGAGCGACAGAGCCGGGACAGAGCCGGGAGCGACAGGGGCCGGAGTGCCAGGGCCGGGAGCGACGGAGCCGGGAGTGACGGTGCGAGCGGATGGCCGCGGGCCCTTTACCGTGACGGGCGTGTTTCGCTACCCGGTCAAGTCGTGTCGCGGTGAGCGGCTGGACTCGGCCCGGGTCGAGCCGTGGGGGCTGGCCGGCGACCGGCGCTGGATGATCGTGGACGCCGCGGGCGACCAGGTGACGGCGCGGGAATGCCCGCGCCTGCTGCTGGTGACGCCCCGGATCGGCGACGGCGTGATCCGCCTGGCCCGGCCCACCGCGAAGGACCTGACGGTCCCGGTCCCGGCCGGCGCGGTCCGGGTGCCGGTCAGCGTGTGGGGCAGCCTGCTGGCCGCCGCGCCGGCCGGCGCCGAGGCCAGCGACTGGCTCGCCGAGGTGGTGGGCGAGCCGGTCCGCCTGGTCTACCTGGACGACCCGGCCCAGCGGCGGCCCCATCCGGCCTACAGCCGGCCCGGCGACCGGGTTTCACTGGCCGACGGCTACCCGCTGCTGCTCGCCAGTACCGGGTCGCTGGACCGGCTCAACGAGCTGATCGCGGCCGGGCCGCGGTCGGCCGAAGGCCCGCTGCCGATGACCCGGTTCCGGCCGAACGTGGTGGTCGCCGGCGCACCCGCCTGGGTCGAGGACGGCTGGCGGCGGCTGCGGATCGGCCCGGTGATGTTCCGCGCGGCGAAGGGCTCGGACCGGTGCGTGCTCACCACGATCGACCCGGACACCGCGGCCAGCGGCAAGGAACCGCTGACCACGCTGGCGCGGTACCGGCGCTGGGACGGCAAGACCTGGTTTGGCGTAAACCTCATCCCGGACGCCCCGCCACCCGGCGCGCTCATCGGGCCGGGGGATCCCGTCGAGATCGTGCAGCAGGCCGAGCCGGACGGCCCGTTGCGCTAGGACGCGTCCTGCCGCCCGGCCCTTGGTAGTCACAATGAGACAACCGGCTGGGTGGGTGGCTCACCCGGCCAGTCCACCCGGTCAGGCCACCCGGTCAGTCCACCCGGTCAGTCCACCCGGTCAGTCCACCCGGTCAGTCCAGCCCGTCCCGGTCGGCCCACTCCAGCAGCGTGTCCAGCGAGTAGGCGTGGTCGTCGATGCCCGCGTGCAGGTCGCCCAGGCGGGCGAACCGGCCGGGCACGGTGGCGATCGTGCACTCGCGTGGCTGCACGTCGTCGACCTCGTCCCAGCGGATGGGGGTGGACACGGTGGCCTGCGGCACGCCGCGCACCGAGTACGCGCTGGCGATCGTGTGGTCGCGGGCGTTCTGGTTGAAGTCGACGAACAGCTTGGCCGGGTCCCGGTCCTTGCGCCACCACACGGTGGTCGCGTCCCGCGGCGCCCGGCGCTCCACTTCCCGGGCGAAGGCGTGCGCGGCCCGCCGCACGTCAGAAAATCCCCACCGCGGCTCGATCCGGACGTACACGTGCAGGCCGTTGCCGCCGGAGGTCTTCGGCCAGCCGACCGCGCCCAGCTCATCCAGGATCTCGTGCACCACGTGGGCGACGCGGCGCACCGCGCCGAACCCGCATCGCGGCATCGGGTCCAGGTCGATGCGCCATTCGTCGGGCCGCTCGGTATCGGCCCGCCGCGAGTTCCACGGGTGGAACTCGACCGTGGACATCTGCACGGCCCAGATCACGCTGGCGATTTCCGTCACGCACAGCTCGTCGGCGTGCCGGCCGTAGCGCGGGAACGTCACCCGCACCGTCTGCAGCCACGGCGGGGCACCGTGCGGGACCCGCTTCTGGTGCACCTTTTCCCCGGCGACGCCCGCCGGGAACCGGTGCATCATGCACGGCCGGTCGCGCAGCGCGCGCACGATCCCGTCGGCCACGGACAGGTAGTAGCCGGCCAGGTCGAGCTTGGTTTCGCCGCGGGCCGGGAAGTACACCCGGCCCGGGTTGGTGATCCGTACCGTCCGGCCGCCCGCCTCGATCTCCGTTTCCTCCGCCCCCATAGCGCAGACCGTACCTCCGGGCGCACCAGGGCCACGGTTGCCCGGGCCGTTGGGTGGGCGCGGGAACGGCACCGCGCGCCCGGCAGGCGCCCCGGGCCGGGTCCGCACGGCCGGGCCCGCGCACGGCCAGGGTCTACCGGACGCGGCTAGCGGGCATATCACCCTCCAGCGTCAGGTTCCTGGCTGGCGCGAGCCGCCAGAGAGGGATGGTGTGCCCATGACAGTGCCCGCCGCAGACGTTGCCGCGATGCTGGCCGGGCGGCGCGCGCTGCTGGCCGACGCCTGCCAGCGGGCCCAGGGCTACCTCGCCGGGCTGGCGCAGCGACGGGTGTCGCCCGCCCCGTCCGACGTCGCCGCGCTGGACCGGCTCGACTTCCCGCTGCCCGGGCCCGGGCTGGATCCCGGGGAGGTCATCGGCCTGCTCGACCAGTTCGGCTCGCCTGCCACGGTGGCCAGCGCGGGCCCGCGGTACTTCGGCTTCGTCATCGGCGGCGCCCTGCCGGTCGCGCAGGCCTCGGCCTGGCTCACCACCGCCTGGGACCAGAACGCGGCGCTGCGGGTGATGTCCCCGGCCGCCGGGCGGCTGGATGAAGTGGCCCTGCGCTGGGTGACCGAGGTGCTCGGCCTGCCCGCCGGCACCGGCGGCTGTTTCGTCACCGGGGCCACCATGGCCAACGCCACCTGCCTGGCCGCGGCCCGGGACGCCGTGCTCACCCGGCACGGCTGGGACGCGGCCGGCCAGGGACTGGTCGGCGCGCCGCCGGTCACCGTGGTCGTCGGGGCCGAGGTGCACTCCACCGTGCCCAAGGCGCTCGGCCTCGTCGGGCTGGGCCGGGACCGGGCCATCGTGCTGCCTGCGGACGGCCAGGGCCGTATCGACCCGCGGTCCCTGCCTAGTCTTAACGCCGGCCCGGCGCTGGTGTGCCTGCAGGCGGGCAACGTGAACAGCGGGGCCAGTGACCCGTTCGGCCCCCTGCTGGCCTGGGCCCGTGAGCAGGGTGCCTGGGTACACGTGGACGCTGCGTTCGGCCTGTGGGCGGCGGCTGCCCCGGGAACCGCCGGGCAGGTCGCGGGCATCGCCGGGGCCGACTCGTGGGCGACCGACGCGCACAAGTGGCTGAACACGACCTATGACTGCGGCATCGCCCTGGTCCGCGAGCCCGCCGCGCTGCAGCGCAGCATGCAGGCGCAGGCTGCCTACCTGCCGGTGGCCGGGGACCGGGAGCCGATGAACCTGAGCCCGCAGTCCTCGCAGCGGGCCCGCGGCGTGGAGGTGTGGGCGGTGCTGGCCACGCTCGGCCGCGACGGCGTGGCCGAGCTGGTCGAGCGGACCTGCGCGCTGGCCCGGCGGCTGGCCGACGGCCTGCGCGCCAGCGGGTATCAGGTGCTCAACGACGTGGTGCTGAACCAGGTGGTGGTGGACTTCGGTGACCCGGCGCGGACCAGCGCGGTGATCGCGGCGGTGCAGCAGGATGGCACCTGCTGGTGCGGGCCGACCACCTGGCGGGGACGCGCGGCCATGCGGGTCAGCGTGAGCTCGTGGTGCACCACCGAGGCTGATGTCGACGCCAGCCTCGCGGCCATCGGCCGCTGCGCCCGCCAGCAGGCAGCCCCGCCGGGCTGACCTGGCCCCGGCACCGCACCGGCTGACCCGCGACGCCCGGGCCGGGGCCGCCCGGTGCTGGCGAGAAGCAGCCGGAATGGGGACTTCCGGGTTCCGCCCGGGGACATTGGGCCCTGCCGGTGGCCTGGTTCCGGGGTGATCCTGGCGGTGACCGCGGAGAGCACCATGGCCTCCTCACACGAAGTTCTCGCTGCACCCCATGGCGTGCCCGCTGGGCCTGACCAGCGGGAGCACTGGGCAGACAACCTCCGAGTGCTGGTCATCGCCGTGGTCGTGGTGTGGCACACGGCCACGGCGTACCTCGGGGGCACGGGCTGGTATTACCTGGAGCGCACCACGTCGACGGTGTGGACCACGGCGTTCTTCCCGGCCTACGTCATCTCGCTCTTTGCCCTGGGACCGTTGTTCCTGGCCGCCGGGTGGTTCTCCGCGCGTTCGCTGGCGCACAAGGGCGCTGCTGCCTTCGCCCGCGGCCGGCTGGTGCGGCTTGGCGTCCCGCTGATCGTCTTCATCTTCCTGATCGACAGGCTCGCCGCCTATCTGGGTGACCTCGGCCGGGGCCAGCACCCCACGCTGGCCCGTTACTGGGGGTGGCCGCCCCCGTCCGGCGGGCGGTACGAGGTCGGGGTGATGTGGTTCGTGGCGGCGCTGCTGGTCTTCTCGCTGGCGTACGCCCTGCTGCGGCGGGTACACCCGCCGCCGGCTGCGCACCGCTGGTCAGGAGCCCAGGTCATGATGGTGGCCGTCGCCCTGATCACGGTGATCGCCTTCCTGGTCTGGCAGCGGTGGCCGCCGGGCGCCGCCCACGCGTTCCTGAACGTGCGCTGGGATCTGTGGCCCCAGGGAGTGGGGCTGTTCGCCCTCGGGGTGTGGGCGGGTGAGACGGGGAGCCTGGAGGTCCTGACCGCCCGGGCGGGCCGGCTCGGCTGGGCCGCCCTCGCCGCGGCGGCCGTGTGGGTGGCCCTGGCCGGGTACGAAAAATCGCGGGGGCAGCTCGAGTCAACCCTGCACAGCGTGGGCTGGGCGAGCCTGCTCGGAGTGGCCCTGTACGGCATCATCTCCGTCGCCTTCACGGTGTGGTTCACGGCCATGATCCGCAAGCGGTGGTCCGGTGCCGGCCCGCTGCGCGCGCGCGCCGGCCGCGCGTCCTACGCCACGTACTTCCTGCACCCGCTGGTGCTCACCGCGATCATGGTGCTGTTCGCCTCGCTGGCGCTGGCCCCGGAGCTGAAATTCCTGGCCGTGGCCGTGGTGGCGGTCCCGGTCTGCTACCTGGCCGGCTACGCGGCGACCCGGGTCCCGGGCCTGTCGAAGGTACTGTGACCGCGCCGGCTGGTCGCGGCGCTAGGCCTGGCCGTGCTCGTGCAGGAAGTCACGGAACTCGTCGATCGCCTGGTCCTGGTCGTCGCCGAGGTCGTCGGCCAGCAGCATCTCGGTGCCGGACCAGTAGGCACCGGTGTACTGGCCGTCGCGGTCCGGGCCGGTCAGCAGCGGGCTATGCGCGATCTTGATGTGGTCGCGGATCTCGTCCCAGCTGACCCCGGCCGGGACCAGCCCGATCGCCGGGGCATCAGAGTCGTCGTAGGCAAGGTCGTCCAGCATCGGCCCGCTCCGTCGCTGCAGGCCCGCTCGCCCGGCCCGCCGGTGCTGCCACCATAAGCCGCCCCGCGTAAGCCCATCAATTGCGATACATTTCGTGATTGCGCGATCTCTCAGGGTATGGCCGCTGGCGGCCCGGGCATCGCGCCCGTCGTGAGGATTGGTGGCGGATGCGCTGGTGTCACAGCTGGCCGGCGAGGTGACCGGCCACGACGTGGAGGCCGTGCTGCTGACCGGCCCGGGCCAGCGGCCTGGCCGCGCTGCGCGACGCGCTGAGCGCGGCACTGGCCCCGCCCGGCGGCTCGCTGGACAGCGCGTGCGAGGCCGTCACCAGGTCCTGCGCCAGCGCGGTGAGGACGGCATCACCCTGGTACTCGCCCGAATCCGCCAGTAGGTTTTGGGAAGTGCCGGGACATAGCGTGGACGCACGGTGCATCCCGGAAATCTGGCATTCTGCATGAACCAGTCCAGACTACATAATATGTCTATTCTGGGCATATGAACCTCTGGGCAGGCCCGGGCAAGGCCGTGTATTCGAAGGTCAGCACGCTGCCAGGCCACGGAGCCAGCCGATTACCGGGGCCAGTGTTATCTAAAGTGACTGGGGAGCCAGAACACCTAACTTGTGCTCTTCCTTATGTCAGTTGACACCTATGTATCAACTCCCAAGTGTGTCTACGCTAGGTGTGGCATGGGAGGGGATAGGAGTGGCGGCGCTCCCGGGATAGAGGAGAGTTGTCGTTGGCCAGGATCTTAGCTGCTGTCGCCATGGCCATTGGGCTTTCTTATCGCGACTCATGTCAGAATGCCCAGCAAGCCCGTCGGCCTCTCGATGAAGGCCGGCGGAGCTCCTGTGACGGGCCAAGGGGGTGGGCTAATGGGGAACCAGCGGTCAAGGAAGTGGAAGCTCCAGCGCTGGCAAACGATAGGGGCGGCCGTAATCACGGCCATCGCCACTGTCATCGTGGCGCTCATTACAGCCCATGGCGGATCCTCATCAGATAGCCCGGCTTCGCCAGCGCCTTCCGGGTTGGCCACGGCTACTCCTTACGGCCTCAATCCAACAGTCGTTGTGTCATCGTTTTCCATGACTTCCTTTCCGCCGCCTCCCGGGGAGAGGCTTTCATTCAGCGGTATCATTGAGGGTTTCAATTACCTAAGAGACCCTCGTCATGCAAGAGTTTTTATTCTAGTCTGCCGCTCCAGGGCGACCTCTATCTGCAAGAGAAAGCACAACTGGTCTGTTTCGTCACCCGCACATGCCTATGACCACAATAAATGGAGTATTGAGTGGAAGCTGTCCAGCCCGCCTGCTGATTTGCACTGGACCGCGGTCCTTATGACGGGCAACAGCGCGGACAACTTGCGTATGCTAGGAGCTGTGGTCTGCGGGAATTCCGAAGCTGCGGGCATAGATCCAGGCGTAATAGGTGCGCTCAATGGATACTCAAAAAAGCAGGAGAATCACCCAAAAAACAGCGACGATGTGAGGTGTAATCCGCCACCTTCAGCGTCCTCCGGGCCGCCGTCTACTGCACAATTCCGCTCCGAATTGAAGAAGTCAGGATCTTCGGCAGACTTTGTGATTTCTACTACCTCGTCGCTGCGGAGTTCCTAGGCCAATTCCGTGCCGGGAGGCGGGGAATCCCGGCACAGAGCGGCGCCTGCCTGCTGGGGTCGCGGCCTGGCCGCGCTGCGCGGCGCGCTGAGCACGGCGCTGGCCCCGCCCGGCAGCTCGCTGGACAGCGCGTGCGAGGCCGTCACCCAGGTCCTGCGCCAGCGCGGTGAAGACGACATCGCCCTGGTACGGGCCCGAATCCGCCAGTAGGCCGATGTTCGCGCCGCCGCCATCACGGCACGCTGAAGACGCAATCGTCTGACTCAGCGAAGGAGGCGGCCGTGCCCGCCACAACCAACGGCGGGGCCCGATCAGCCCCGCCGGCCCGGACGGCTGCGCCCGGGCCGTCCACCAGACCCCAGCCGGCCAGCCGCCGGCTCGGCCTGGCCCTGACCGTCATCGCGACCGCGCAGCTGATGGTCGTGCTCGACGCCAGCATCGTCAACGTCGCGCTGCCGCACATCCAGCGGGCGCTCGGCTTCTCCGGCAGCAGCCTGGAGTGGGTGATCAACGCGTACGCGCTCGCCTTCGGCGGGCTGCTGCTGCTCGGCGGCCGGGCCGGTGACCTGCTGGGCCGGCGCAAGGTGTTCATCGCCGGCGTCATCACGTTCTCCACCGCCTCGCTGGCCGGCGGGTTCGCCAGCTCACCGGGCTGGCTGCTGGCCGCCCGTGCGGTGCAGGGCGCCGGGGCCGCGATCACCGCGCCGACCGCGCTGTCGCTGGTCACCACCACCTTCCCGGAAGGCCGCCCGCGCAACCGGGCGATGGGCACCTACGCCGCGATGAGCGTCACCGGCGGCGTGCTCGGCCTGATCGCGGGTGGCCTGCTCACCACGTACGCGTCCTGGCGCTGGGTGCTGTTCGTGAACGTGCCGATCGGGCTCGCGGTCGCCCTGGCCGCGCCGCGGGTCCTCGCCGGCACACCGGGCCAGCGCGGCCGCTTCGACCTGCCCGGCGCGCTCACCGGCAGCGTCGGCCTGGCTGCCCTGGTCTACGGCCTGTCCAGCGCGGCGGCCAGCCCGGACGGCGTCTCGCACTGGGGCGACACCAAGGTGATCGTCGCGCTGGCCGCCGCCGCCGCGGCGCTCGTCACGTTCGCGGTGATCGAGACGCGCAGCCGGAACGCGCTGCTGCCGCCGAGCCTGCTGCGCAACCGTAACCGGTCCGGTGCCTACCTGACCATGCTGTGCGTGGGCACCGCGCTGTTCGGCATGTTCTTCTTCCTCACCCTCTTCATGCAGGCTGTGTGGGGGTACAGCCCGCTGCGGACGGGCGTGGCCTACCTGCCGATGATGGCCGCGATCATGGCGATGTCCGCCGTCAGCGCGCAGCTGGTCCCGCGGATCGGCGCCCGGCCGCTGCTGATCACCGGCTCGGCCGTCGCCGCGGGCGGGCTGGCGTGGCTGTCCCGGATCAGCGAGCACAGCCACTACCCCACCGGGCTGCTCGGCCCCACGATGCTGGCCGGGATCGGCCTGGGCATGCTGTTCATGCCGCTGGCCGTGACGGCCCTGTCCGGCGTCCAGCCGGCCGTGGCCGGGGTGGCCTCCAGCCTGCTGAACACCGGGCAGCAGGTCGGCGGCTCGATCGGGCTGGCGGTGCTGGGCACGGTGGCCTGGACCGCGGTGGCCGACAGCATCCGCCGCCAGGCCGCGGCCGCCGCGGCCCGGGCGGGCCACGCGGTGCACCCGGCCACCGCCGGGCGCCTGCCCGCCGCGATGTACCGGCACGCGCTGGCGGCCGGCTTCTCCCGCGGGTTCGAGGTATCAGCGGGGATCCTGGTCTTCGCGCTGCTGGTCACCGTCGCCGTCATCCGCGTCCGGCGCAGCGACCTGGACGGCACCGCGGGGCCGGTGCCCCGGTGATCCCGGTTACCGGCCCGGCGCGGGGTAGCGGAAAGCTAACGAGGGAGGAGCAATGAAAGCGATCATCGTGGGCGGCGGGATCGGCGGGCTGGCCTGCGCGCTGGCCCTGGGCCGGCGCGGCTGGCAGTCCGAGGTCCTGGAGCGCGCCCCGGAGTTCACTGAGGTGGGCGCGGGGCTGTCGCTGTGGTCCAACGCGCTGCGCGCCCTGGACGAGCTCTGCGTGGGCGACTCCGTGCGCCACAACGCCGTGCTGGAAGGCCAGGCCGGCCTGCGGGACGCGGCCGGCCGGTGGCTGGCCCGCACCGACGCCGCCGAGCTGGCCCGCCGGTACGGGCCCTCGGCCATGGTGCACCGGGCCGACCTGCTCGACGTGCTCCGCGCCGCGGTGCCCGCCGGGGTGCTGCGCGGCGGTGTCACCGTGCACCGGGTCGAGCCGGACGGGACCGTGCTGCACTCCGCGGGCGAATCCCGGGCCGACCTGGTCGTCGGCGCGGACGGCATCCGCAGCGTGGTGCGCACCTCGCTGTGGCCGGACGCCGCCCCGCCCCGGTACGCCGGGTACACCGCCTGGCGGATGGTCACGCCGCCGGTGCCGGTCAGCGACAGCGGCGAGTCATGGGGGGCGGGGGAGCGGTTCGGCTACGCGCGGCTGCCCGATGGGCGCGTCTACTGCTACGCAACCGCCAGCGGCCCGGCCGGCCGGCCCGGCGGCGGGCTGGCCGCGCTGCGCCGCCGGTTCGGCGGCTGGCATGACCCGATCCCGGCGCTGCTGGCCGCGGCGGACGAGGCCGCGGTGCTGCACGACGACCTGTACGAGCTGCCGCCGCTGGCCAGCTACGCCACGGGCCCGGCCGTGCTGGCCGGGGACGCCGCGCACGCCATGACGCCCAACCTGGGGCAGGGTGCCGGGCAGGCGCTGGAAGACGCGGTCGTGCTGGCCAGGGTCGTGGACGGCCCCGGCGGGCGGGCCGCCTACGACCGGCTGCGCCGGCCGCGGACCCAGATGATCGCGCTGCGCTCACACCGGGTCGGCGCGGTCGCGCAGTGGTCGTCCCCGGCCGCGGTTTGGGTGCGCAACACCGCGCTGCGCCTGCTGCCCGGCTCCTCGTTCACCCGGTCCCTCGCGCCGGTGCTGAACTGGACGCCCTGAGGCCGGGGGCACGCCGATGATCGAGATCGCGTACGAGCTGACGTTCGCCGAACGGATCGAGGGCCCGCTGGGCCCCACCACCGGGGTCCCGCCCCGGGTGTGCTGGCAGATTGCCGAGGCCAGCCTGTCCGGGCCGCGGATCGCCGCCACCCTGGCCATGCCGGGCACCGACTGGATCCGGCTGGACGCCAACGGCATCCGGCGCCAGGACCAGCGGTCCCAGTTCCGCACCGATGACGGCGCGCTGATCCTGATGCGCTACGACGTGGCGCTGATCCGCGCGGACGAGCGGTTCACCCAGGCCCTGCAGGCCGGCCAGCCGACCGGCTACGGCGACCAGTACATGTGCATGGCACCCCAGTTCGAGGTCGGCGACGACCGCTACCGCTGGCTGACCGAGAGCCTGTTCATCGCCCACGGCCGGCTGGCCGGGCCGCGCCGCATCGAGTACCGCGTGTACCGCGTGGTCTAGCGCGCCCGCGGCGTCCGCGGCGCCTGCTCAGCGCGCGGTGCATTGTGGGGTGCTCCCACGCCCACGATGCACCGCGCGCATGGCCGGTGGGTCAGTGCACCGGGTGCCAGCCAGCCGCTGCGCCGAACCGCTGGTTGCTGATCCGCTCCCCGTCCCGGCAGACGTTGTAGATGCCGCTGGGCGCGGCCAGCGCGGCCAGCAGTGCCCGGCCCGCGTCCAGGCTGTGCAGCGTCGCGCCCAGCGCCGGGCTGGGCTGGTCGTGACCGGTCCCCGGGCCATCCAGCAGCCCGAGGCGGAGCACCACGCCGCGCCGGCCGGCCGCGGCGAACCGGGCCGCCTGCCGCTCGGCGGCCAGCGCGGACCGCATGATCACCGGGACGTCCCCGATCGGCGTGTCCTCCGTGGCGGGCTGCCCGGCCGGGTACACGAACGCGATCGCCGGCTGGATGAACGTGCCCACGCCCGCGGCCAGCGCGGCGTCCACCAGGATGGCCGAGGCTTCGGCGCGCAGCCGGTCGTTCCCGGTCCAGGCGGCGGGCTGGCCCATCTTGTCCAGCGGCTGGATGCGCGTGGCCAGGTGGAGCACGCCGTCGATACCCGGCATGGCCCCGCCGACCGCGGCCGGGTCGAACAGGTCGAGGTCGGCCCGCGACGGGGCCAGCACCTTGTGCCCGGCCGCCTCGGCGAGCGGCCGGAACGCCCGGCCCAGGACCCCGGTTCCGCCAGTCACCAGCAACCTCATGAGAGTCCGTTCCTTCCGCTAGCTCCCTCCGCACCGGATCGTGCGGCGCTACCAGCGTCGGCCTGGGCGGGCCGGCGGACATCCGCCAGCCGGCCGATGTTCCGCCGGCCCGGCCGCGTGAGGCTGGGCGGGTGGAGATCCGTCTCTCGTTCGACTCGA